>Ga0065714_10002237_pt1 | contig 39788 bp, 69 predicted proteins | sample MisRhiReplicate2_FD_59101 | JGI IMG/M metagenome (GOLD analysis project Ga0065714, IMG submission 59101) | Miscanthus rhizosphere microbial communities from Kellogg Biological Station, MSU, sample Rhizosphere Soil Replicate 2: eDNA_1 v2... | ecosystem: Host-associated > Plants > Roots >... | reverse complement strand
GGCTCCGGCTACGGCTACGGCTCCGGCGACGGCTCCGGCTACGGCGACGGCTCCGGCTCCGGCTGACAATTAACAGCATCGCCCGCCATGTGCGGGCTTTGCCAGTACAACAGGAAGCAACTCACCCAAGGAGTCACCGAAATGAGCTTTACAAAACTGTTTCTGATGCACGCCGCCGGGTCTGTCTACGAGAGCATGACCGGCCAGAGCTTCACTCAGCGCCTGATTCGCAGGAAGGTTTCTAACCTGTTCCGCCGGCTGAATGGCGAGCCATCAAAACCGAGCTATCAGGATTGCCGCCGGCTGAACCGTGAAGCGGCAAGGTCGGTGTGACCATGAACTGGGTAGAGACGCCGCTTATCGTCAACGGTCTGGTGCTTTGGTATCCGACCCGGTACGCAGCACGGAGCGAGTGCTTCCTGATGCTTGGCGACCACGGCATGTTCTGCCCTATTGAGTTCCGCAAAGGATAATGACCATGATTCCTATCATCCTGCTTGAACGCCTACAGCTCTTGCTGCGACTGGCGAAAGATCCGCTTAACCACATCACGGGCCATGAAAGTTTGGCGGCCGCACGGGAGCTTGTAGACACGGCGTTTCACCTCGAAGCCATCGACAGGACTGAGTATGGCGTTTATCGCAGGATGTGCATGGACGCGCAGATAAGCATCTCAAACGCCGAGCTTGAGCGCGCTAGAGCGGCAATACCGATGGTCTGCGCCAGCTTCTCTGATGGTGTTCGAGCGTCGCAATCATGAAGCGCCAAGCCAAGAAACCTAAACCAAACCTCCACGACTGCGCCAAGGGCCGTATGCACGACCCTGTCGCCAAGCGTGTCGTTACCACTATGCCGGGCGGGTATATCGCCTGATTGGAGAGTTACCGTGAAGAAAGTATTTGCTTTGATGATCCTTGCCGCTCTTGCTGGATGCGAGCCAACACAGGATTCAATTCAGAGAGGCCGCCCAGAGCCGATCTCCTACAAATCTAATGATCGGTTCAAGGTTGAGCGCGTTGGCGTATTTGCTGACGGCTTGGCTTATGGCGAGAAGCGCGGGATATACGTGATCACCGACACAGAAACCAATCAAGAGTTCGTAGGGGTTAGCGGCGTAGGGATTTCAGAAGTCGCCTCCCATCAAGTCGGCAAGGCTCAACATTCTGACGAGCGCTAATTATCTGAATCTGGAGCCGGTCATGAGCCAAGCAAAGCGCTGCACCCGCAAGGAACTGGCCTATCTGTCGCACTGGCGCCGGAAGGGCTACATGCTGACGATCGATGAGCCTATTCCGCTCAGAACGCTGACGGCGCCGGCCAAGCCTGAGCCTCGGGCATCGCTGCTGCTTGGGATCGTGATCATCATCGCGGCGCTGGCTCTGTTCGGCGCCTGGTTTGGTAAAGCTGCAGGATTGTATTGATGCGTCCGTCTAACAGAATTTACATCGGCGGCCCACCCATTGATCCGCCAGAAGACCTCGTAATGGTCAACTGTGCCGAGTGCCACAAGAGCGCCTATTCGGCTGAGTGGATTCGAAACAATGGTGATTGCCCGAGATGCGGAAAGCCGTATGCCGGGAAACAGAGTGAGGATTGAACATGCGCATCAACGTTTACAGCCAGGAGCTGACGAGCGAAGTCGTCGAGATCCAGAAAGAATCTAACACCGGTCTGATCTATAGCGCCGTCCAGATGATCCTGCACAGCAGCGAGAAGCTTCATCATCCACCAGAGGATGACGACCGTAGCGCCGTGACCTTCTGGCTGCCGAGGTCTAAGCATCGCCGAGAAGAGCTTGCGTCCACCTTCGAGCGCATGGCTGCCCTGATTAGAATCGCGCCATCTGAAACCGGCCTGGACTAATTACCTTGCTCACCTACTGGCTTCTCGCATCAATAATCGTGGCAGCGCTGACGTGCCGCCTGTTTCATAACGGACTATCGGAGGTTTGAAAAATGAGTGAAGTGAAGCGTTTTCGTGCGGATCACCGCCATGTAGTCGAGACTGAATTCGATGATGCTCAGTACGTCGGTGTTGAGGATTACGATGCGAAATGCCATGCGGCAGAGGTCTATTTCGGGTCATGGAAGCGCACCGAAGAAGAGCGCGATACCGCCCAATCTGAACTGGCTGCGCTGCGGGAAGAGCTGGCCTTGGCAAAAGATACTGCTGCCAGCTGGAAATCCAGTGCTGACGGATTGGCTGAAGAGGCTCGCGATATTGATAAGAGCCTGACAGCCGCCGAGCAGCGGAATGCGGGGCTGATCGAGTTGCTACAAGAGTGCGTCAATGTAGTTAGGTTTGGCGAAGATTTTGATTTGCCAGTAACCACCATGGATCGCATCGACGAAGCACTAGCTAAACCCACCGAATCGGGAGCAAGCGAATGAGCAATGGTCATAAACGCTTGATTGCGCAGGTAAAGAAAGCGCAGAGAGAAATGGCACTCCGGCCTAAATCATGGCGTGAAGGCCTTAAAGTGGATTTAACGATTCTGAGGGCAAGCGAATGAGCAGTAAAATTGATGGTGTCCCGCGGGAGTTGCTTGAGCGCGTTTGCGGGATCGCTACCAAGAGCTACGACATTGAGGACGCAATGCTGGCTGGTGGAGAGCTACGCGCCCTACTCGCCGCCCCTGTCGTCGAGCGCCAGCCGGTGGCATGGTTTCGATCTGACGCCTTGGGCTGCGTAATGTGGAAGCCTCGCGCGAGTCTCGCCCTGAAAGAAGGTGATCCGCTCTACACCGCCCCGCCCGAACTCGCCGAACTGCAAGCCACCATCGCACGGCTGACGGCGGAGAACGGTATTTTGCAAAAACAACTCGGAGACAGATGGGGCGACATATCCGCGCTCCAGGTCACCGTCGAAAAACAAGAGGAAGAAATCGAGCGGCTGAAGGGTGGGCAGGGTGAGCCGGTGACTCAGTGCCGATACCCCCGCGATTCCAGATATTGGGAGGATGGAACACCTGACGAGCTTGGTCTTGGCTCTGAATATTTTGAAGTCAGGACGCTCTACACCTCGCAGCCCGCGCCGGTATCAGTGGTGCTGCCCGAGCGCGAGTGCGAAGACTGCTTTCAGAACGATCAAAGTGAGCAAGCCATCGGATTCAACCGCGCCATCGACAAGGTCAAGGAGCTGAATCAATGAGCCGATTTGAAATCGTGGCCGTGGCTAGCCTAGGTATTGGATTGCTATTTTTGCCATCCGTCTTTGTTATTTGTCTGTTACTGAAGGAGATTTTTCAATGAGCCTTCTAGCATCCACCATGGAAGCCCTGAAATTCACAGAGGCCCAGAACAAGCTGATCATGGATCGCAACCTGAGCAACGGGCAGTTGGCCGAGCGCTTCGGAAAATGCGTTCGCCAGATCCAGCGCCAGCGGGCGCTACTGAAGAAGCTGAAGGAGGCGGAATGATCGACCTAATCCCAATCAAAGCCGAGCTTGCTGAGGCATGGCAATCGAACCGTCAGTTTTGCAGGATTCACCGCGATGAGCTGCAAGCCCTGGTATCGAAGGCCGAGGAAATGGCAAAGATTCAGGCGATGATCCCGGTCCGCGTCGGTTACTGCAAGCCGGACGAACTCCATAAGCTGCTCCGAGGCGAACTGTTTCGCGGCGGCATCCAGCGCAAGAAAGGCCGGGAACACATCATCGAGATGCTCGCCTCATGGCTGCCGGATGGGAGCAAGAAGGCAGAGCAGGTTGATGCATAGATCTAAGCAGGAACACAAAAGCCCCGGCCTGAATACGGGGCTTTTTATTGCGTAAAATCTGTTGACGGTAATTACCGAGGTATTTACACTGGCCTCTACAAACAGGAGGATTCATGCGAACACCCATACGAGCGATACGACTCACTGACAAACATTGGGAGGCTTTCAAGCTCCACCTCGGTATGAGCTGGCTACGCAAGCAGATTGAGAAAGCCGAGAAGAAAGCTAACGCCCCAGCAGCACACACCAAAACGACCAAGGAATAAGACCGTGACCAATGCAATCGAAATTGATCTGAACGATTACATCACCGAAGACGAACGCAAAGAGATGGCGCGCGACGTGTTCAAGGCCGCCTGCGCCCGCCAAACTCAGGCAGAATTTGAGCGCATCCTCAGCAAATCGGCATATCACATGGTTGGCGATCTTGTAGATCAGCACTTTGAGGGTTCAATGGTCGAAGTTCTGAAGGGCAATGCAATCAAGGTAATCAACAGCTTGTCATCACATACCGTGTTCTCCCCTCCATCGGCATGGGACAGATCCTCAAGCAAAGGATTCGACCACCTTCAAAGTCTGCTGGATGAGCAGAAACCACTGATCGCGAAGCGACTGACAGACCTGATTTCTACCCTCGACGGTGATTATCTGCGCGAGATGATCGAACGCCAAGTTGGTGACGCCATCATTGCCAAGCTGACCCGAGGTGAAGAATGAGCAGCGCAGTTACCACAATCGCCAACGAGATCTACGCCGCGCGCGATTCGTTCGTGTCGGTGCTGACCGATCGAACTCTGAACTTCGAGCGCGAAGCAGAGTTCGCCATCCAGACGATCACCGGCAACGACTTCGCCATGAAGATGGCAATGCAGAACAAACAGTCGGTGTTCAATGCTGTTACCAACATCGCAGCAATCGGCATCAGTCTTAACCCGGCAAAGCGTCAGGCTTACCTGGTACCGCGCGACGGCAAGATCTGCCTGGACATCAGTTACATGGGCCTGATGGATCTGGCAATGGCTACAGGCTCCATCAAATGGGCTCAGGCTGAGATTGTCTACCAGCAGGACTCGTTCGCGCTGAATGGCTTCGACAAGCCGCCGACCCACACCTATAACCCATTCGCAAAGGAGCGAGGCGAAGTCGTTGGTGTTTACGTGGTGGTCAAAACTGCCGACGGTGACTACCTGACTACCTGCATGAGCCGCGAAGACATCGACGGCATCATGAACCGTTCACAATCGGTCAAGTCCGGCAAATCATCGCCATGGAAGACTGACTACAACGAGATGGCGAAGAAAACAGTCGTCAAGCGCGCTTACAAGTACTGGCCGAAGACTGATCGGCTCGACAAGGCTATCCATCACCTGAACACCGACAGTGGCGAAGGCTTGGCCGCAATGGCGCCGGCAGGCCTAAGCGATCTTGGCGAGAAATGGATAAAACGCGCCGTCGAATGCGACACCTTGGATCAGCTGAAGTCTGTTTGGTCTGAAGGGCTGGGCGCCATCAAGGCATCAAACGATATGGTTGCTTACAGCCAGTTCAAGGCATTCGTAGAGCAGCGCACGGCACAGATGAAGGCGCCGATTGAAGGCGAACTTGTAGAAGGCGGCGACCAATGAAGATTATGCATCTTGAACAAGGCTCCATAGCGTGGCTAGAGGCCCGTGCAGGCCTGTGCACTGCCTCACGCTTCAATGATGCGCGTTCGAAGCTCTCACGAGCCAGCAAGAACGGCGCAGCGGGCGATCCAGCCGGTTCTGCGCTCGACTACGCATGGTCTGTTGCGCTCGAACGTATCGCGGGGAAGCCTGTTGATGAATCGTTCAGTACATGGCAAATGAAACGAGGATCGGAATTAGAGATCCACGCCCGCTTCGCCTATGAGCTTCAGACTGGATTGCTTGCGTCTGAGTCAGGCATCGCTATCTCTGATTGCGGCCGTTACGGCTATTCGACAGACGGGCTCTGCGGTGATGACGGTCTGATAGAGATCAAGTGTCCTGCATCCCCGTCGAAGATCGGCGCCATCTGGAGCAATCCAGAGACCGCTGATTCTGAATACATCGACCAAATCCAGGGCGGCATGTGGATAACCGGCAGGCAGTGGTGCGACTTCATCATGTACTGCCCGTGGCTGGAGTCTGTCGGTAAAGATCTGTTCATCAAGCGAATTAATCGCGACGAGACGTACATAGCTTCGCTTGAGTCTGACTTGCTCGGATTCTCGAAGCTGGTCGACCAATACGAAGCGGTTTTGCGTGAGCCTTCGAAATACGTGAGCCTGTAGACATGGCTGAAAAACTCCGGCTTAACCAGATCAGCGACTTGTCACTATTGCAGGCATCCATCCGGAAGAAAGGCTTCCCCTGCAATGTGTCGATCACAGGCGCCGGCCGGAGCCTTCCGCAGAATGCGCTGTTCCATAAGTGGTGCGAATGCGCGGCTCAGTTCTTCGTGTCGATGGGCAAGACCACTTTCTCGACTGGGGCGCCGATGAGCATGGAGAACATGAAGCGCAATCTTAAGTTGACCTTCCTGGGAGAGGAGGTGATCCGCGACGTAAACCTGAAGACTGGCGAGATCACGGAGCGCTACGAGCTGCGTCACACCAGCGGACTGGACAAGGGCGACATGCACGCCTTCATGACCTGCATTGACGTCTGGGCTGCAGAGCATGGGATCTACCTGCCGCACCCTGAGGATTCTGAGTACATGAAGATGCGATGCAATATGAACGAAGCCGTATAACACACCAAATAAACCGAAACAGAATCGACCAAAGAGGGATGACCATGAATATTGATTGGAGCAACGCTCCGGACTGGGCTGATATGTACGCGCAGATTGTTTACAAGCACGAAACCAATGCTAAGGATTTTGCCTGGATATGCCGGGATGGCTATCGCGTGGCTCTCCCAAATGATCGGCGAGACGATTGCTGGCCATACTCCCCCAAAACTTTCGAGCCGGATAATTTTCACATCATCGAATTCAGACCAGCTCTTGGTCATTGGACCGGCGAAGGCCTGCCGCCAGTTGGTCAAGGTGTTTGCGAATATCGCGGCGCACATCAATGGGATGAATGGACTGTCGTTAACATCTTCGCAACTTGGGGTAACGGCAACCAAGCACAGGTCTTTGTCGATTATGGCGATGGCTGGCGCGCCGAGCGTGATCCTGAGCGATTCAGGATAATCCGCACGCCAGAGCAGATCATTGCAGAGCGCGAGCGCGAAGAACGCATCAAGGCCGCGCAAGCATGGCTGGAAGGGATCTCGCAAGAATACGGATCAGAGGTCGCCGACAAGTGCGAGGACATCCTGATGGAAGCTGAAGAGCGCAGGAAGGTGCTCCAATGATCTTCGCCGCGCTGTTCATGCTCCAGCACATCTACCGAGGGCCGAAGAAATGAATGGAATGATCGAAGTGAAGACCGCCGACCTGATCGGGTCGGCGCTGGATTGGGCGGTAGCGCAGGCCGCTGGATGGGTTTCAGCGAAAATCGTCGCAATCATGACGCCGAGCAAAACATATTATGAAATTCATGCGCCGTCGGGCTTGGAGCTACGCCCATCCACCGACTGGTGCCAATGCGGACCGCTGATTGCGAAGTATCAGGTTGCTCTGGTTCCAGAAGCTCATGACGGTAATGAAGGGGCGGAAATGTCCGATCGCTGGTATGCAGATGTCTACTATAGCGGCGGCCAGCAGTACACGACCGGGCATTGCGATACAGCACTGATCGCGGCGTGCCGGGCAATCGTGGCAACTGTGTTTGGCGATATGGTCAGCGTGCCCAAGGAGCTAATTGAATGAGCAAACTCGAAGAAATCGAAGGCAAGCGCTGGGCTCACGGGATCTGTCTGAGCATGCGCGAGACATTCAAGGACTGGCGCGGGTCGTTGCTCAAGACGCTTGAATGGGGGCTCGTTGAGAAGCCAGAGGACTACAAGGTCGGCGTGAAGCATTACATCGAGCTTGTGCGGAGCGTTCCGGATACCCATGTCCTTGCTGAAAGCGACGACCAATAATCACACTACAGCCTGCCAGTGAGTGGCGGGCGAGGAATCCCTATGTCTGAAGAACAGAAAGTGCAGTGCACTCGCTGCCGGAACAAGCACCTGCACAGCGAACGCGTAAGCGTGCCGAGCAAATGGCTCAGCGGCGCACGCGATCTGGTATGCCCGCGCGGCAACTGCCGCAACTACTACCGCCTGGACGCCGACGGAAAGCGAGCGGCGTAACCCACTCCCCATCTTCTGCCGCCACGCGCGGCATGGATCGAATAAATGAGCAAGCAGGACAAGTACACGAAGGCGGCTCGCGGCAGGGATTGCACCGTCAGGGCGCCCGGGTGTCCCAACAACACAGAAACGACCGTGCTTGCGCATTACCGGCTGGCGGGAACGTGCGGCATAGGAATGAAACCTAACAACCTGCAAGCCGCATGGTGCTGCGATTATTGCCACAATGCGATCGACGGGCGAACGATCATTAGGCTCGATGAAGAGGCACTAAGCAGGGAGGAGCTGAGATTCATGCATGCCGAGGGAGTTTTCAGAACAATCGACAGTCTCATCGCCGAGGGAATTTTGAAGTTGTGAGGGGTAGGCGGCACGGCGGCGGCGAGTTATAGTCCGCTTGCCGGCACGGGGGAGCAGCCCCAAGCAGGTAAGGAGTCCTTCGGGGCTCCTTTTTTATTGCAGGATTTCCTGTCCGGCACGATAGAGAAAGGTCGGCGCTCCGGTCACACTGACAGTTCGCAGGCGGGCGTAGTAACCGGCTGGCACATAGCCGAACAGCTGCGACGTCTGAGGCTGAACCCCTTGCAGCGCGACCGCTAGGGTATAGGTCTGCCCGGTTCCGACAATACCAACGGTCTGAACGCCGGTCGTGAACGCCGCGTCAGTGGCGATCTCTAGAATCACGTCACAACTCTGGCCGCCAGCGATGCTCGCAGTGATCACGCACTGAACGCTGTAGCTCGCCATTGCATCGCGCGTGGCGCTGATCTGGAAGGCCGTATTGAATGCTCTGGTAGCCGACGACTGAGACCGAGACGGTGCATAGCTCGGGATGTTCAGAGCGCCGGTTGAGCTGTTATACGTCGCAGCCCCGGCAGTCCCAGTGGTGGTCAGCGAGATCGCCGCCCGAGCGCCGGCCTGGTCAACGAAGTTACTCGTATTCGCCGAGTTGTAAGGCGTGAACCCGAGCGCCGCGATCACCTGGGAACCAGTTACGCCAGTCAGGAAGTTGGACGGGTTTCCGAATCGAGGGTAAGCGTCAGTTATCCCATATCCGGCCAGCGTGGTCGGCTTGTTCAGAACCTGTGATACGCCACTTCCAGCCGCCCAATCGCTGTTGACTTGCGCCGCCGGGATGCTTGGCGTACCAGACAGATCAGCATATGCGCCAGACGTCGCCACGGTAGCCAGTGACGGCTTGTTCAGGATCTCTTCCACACCAGATGTCGCTGACCAGTCAGAGTTAACCTGCGCAGCTATGGAGGGCTTGTTGATGAGGTCGTTGTAATTTCCGCTTACCGCTACCGGCGCGAACACAGGCTTATTCAACACTGCCATCCAGTCAGGCCCGCATTCCAGCTTGTCACCAATCACCCCCATCGAGACACCGAACTGATAAAGCCTTGGCAGATTGGTATTGGAGTCGATGACAAGGGCGCTGTTCACGTTCAAGGCTGGAACCGAGATGGTGCGCAAGATGGTTGCGGAGTCAGCGATATTGCGCTGGTTGACCAGTAGGTCGAATGCTGCGCCAAAGCTGATAGAGGGGATGAGAAATAAAATGAGGATCAATCGTTTCATGGTGAACTGCTCCTATGGGGTTTAGGCATAGGAGCAGCTACGCAGTGACAGGATAGACGCTATTTGGCTGGCTGAGTAGGCCAGTCGATGCTACTAGGATAAGTCGGCTGGGATACAACTCGGCTTAACGCAATGCGGTACTGCTTCCAGAGCTTCAGCGTTGCTAATTCTTCTGATGTTGCCATTTCGAGGTCTGCCGCATCCTGCAGCGGAGCAATTCGAAGCGCGACAGCTGCCAAAAGACCATCGCGAGTATCATTTGCAGCCTTAAGGATTTCCTCATGGCTTGGCGCCGTAGAAGCAGCGATAGCTTCCTGAATAGCTGACATTTCTTCGAAACTAATGGGAATTAGATCCTCTCTAATGAACGAATCCTGAGAACCATCCTTCTCAAAAGCGAACACTTCGCCAATTTCAGATTTGAAGTATTTCATCAGCGTAGCTCCGCCCATGTCGTTATTGTTATTGATGCGCCACCACCCGATAGCTTGTATGTGAATCCGGAAGGGACAAGAACCGTGATCGCAGAAAACCCGTTAATTGCCGCCACAGGAGATCCGTAAAATACAGTTGCGCTGCCATTTAAACTGCATGTGATAGCTGACCCTGCTGTTCCGATCTGAGCCGCCGCGTTTACTAAAATCGGCTTCCCTGTCGTATTGGTATAGACAACGTCAGCCGTTCGCTGAGAAGGGACAGTAAACGACTGGACTGTCTGCCCAAACCCAACGCTAGACATGGCTGCTATCGCTTGACCTCCTGCGCCCTGAATAGTGCTAGGAACGGTTGCCCATGCGCCAGCAGTCGCCTGAGTTGACTCGATATAGCCCATAACGCGGAACGGCACGCCAGTTCTTGCCACGGTCGAATAGGCAGCATTCGCCAGGGTTGAGCCTGAAGTGATCGCGGTGGTGTTTATCAATGTGGTTTCGTCTAGATTGACGCCGCCAGCCAAATTGATGACCGCTAATTCAACGACCCCGGCATTGAGAATAGCCAAGAGCATGATCCGACTTTGAATCGCGCTCGTTGTTCCGAGGGTTGCGCCCGATGGCACGACAATAGAAAGCGCAGACGTCACGCTTTGAGAAGAGACAGTGCCACTCCCAAGCGATGCAGACCTGAAGTCAACGAAACATGGAGAGAGTGTCGCAGTCAGGGCGTTGGAGCCTACAGATGCACCAATAGTTCGAATTTGTGGGGGCGGACCAAGCGCTTTGCGCTGGATTTCCATCCAGCCATTGGCTGCATCATAAATCAAATAGACGCGCCCAAAGATATCGCCGGCAAGCGGATCAACGCCGCCAGGATATTTCAGGCTTTTAACCCCAAGACCAGAAAAGTTCGCCGTCGAAGGGCCGGTGTTTGCATGGGCGGAGACAAACCCAAATTGCACCCCATCCTGATAAGTCGAAGGGGTATTGGTATTGGCCTTCGCTACCAAAATGTAGGCGTTCGCCGCAGATCCAGCGTCCTCGTTGTAATAGAACGTGCCGTCATTAACTTCGGACGACGTCGCCGCAGCGAAGCCGCCCGCCGTTATGCCGTTATGCACACGCAGCTGATTTTTGGTCGTATCCACCACAAGCTCACCCTGAGCCCCGGTAAATGCCAGATTTTGCGCAGTATTGCCGCGACGTAGTTGCAGTTGGTCAGCCATTACGTAAGCGCTCCAAGGTCGGTAGAAGAGGTGTTTTGAGCCAGGTCAAAACGGAAAGTAGGGATGTTTTCAATCTCGAATGGCGCCGATCCGATAAGGCCGAGATCCATCACTGGCTTGTGTGAATTGTAATAGTCCAGCCAGCTGGTATTGGAGTTGAATAGATAGGCGTTAATGAACCGGTCGGTGAGATCGATTGTGAGCGGCACGATCTGGGTCCGGATGATCGTCGTAGGAGTCGTCCCGGCCACCAGGGATGCCGCGTAGTAAACCTGGGCACCTAGGTTGTCGAGAACCTTTATGCTGTACTCTCCGCTGACTTGCAGCTGGATTGGCGAGCCATTAAGAATCGGCACGCCGCCAGCGCCAGTTCTAATGGGCTGAGCAATCGGCACGGCCGTGCCGTCCTCCTGAATCGCCGTCACTTGGAGCTGATTCGATGTGATCTGAGGATCCGTATCGGGCTGACCCACATAGATTGACCCATTGAATACAGGTCGCCCCCTTGTGGGATCCGGATAGTACTCGTAAGGTAACCTTACTGCGTTTTCATCTGCCATTGCATTCACCATTTTGGTTTGATTTGAGGTGACATCATGATCTATCTACTTGCTTGGCTCGCTTTCGCCTTTATCGTTTACCGATTGGCTTAGCCACATTATTGCACCATTTGATTTAACCGCTGCTTGCTGCGCCTTTGTCAGGTTGCTTAGCCATTTCTGATACGGCCTTGTTTTGACAAGCTGAATCTCTGCTTTCTTGCTCTTGCCGCCCGTCTTCGCGTACTCGTTAACGGCTGCCTTGAACTGCTGGCTCGACAGAAGATCGTCAGCCGCTTTCATGATTGGCGTCTTCTCTTTGCTCATCACGCTAGCAATAACGCCAGCAGTGCCTGCGCCCGGGATGCCGACGGCCGATCCGGCACCCTCTGCCACGGCAACCTTCTTGCCGATCCCATAAAGCTTGCTGAGCATGCCCTCCTCGTTTGCGAAGTTATCCATAAGGGCCTGAATTCTCCCCGTGGTAATGCGCTCCTTGCTAGCATCGCGCATGCCTTTAGCGACCTTTGCGATGTCGTCTAGCGTCCTTCTGGCATCCTTTGGCATGTACTTGTAGAGACGGCGGCGAGCAGTGTTGTTCCGCTTCAGACCTTCATACCAATCAACGAAACCAGGCGCGCTTAGCTGTTTCTCCATACGGCTACCGGAAGTCAGCGCATCATTCAGCGATGTCATTACTACGCGCTGCTGCTGGTCCTTCGGGATTTTCGACATGATTGTGTCGAAGTCCTTGTAGTTGCCGGTGCTGAGCGACCTGATTGCATTGCCTGTCTTGGCCGTCAGTGCTCCTGAAAGATCCTTCCCGAGAACCGCCATCAGGTCGTCTTCGATGGCTTTCCGGCGCGCTACTACTTGCTTTGCAGCGCTGAATAGTTCGCCAGCCCCGAGCTGGTTAGCTGCGGCCTGTTGATCGTCAGACAGCTTCGCATAGAGCTGCTTCAGAGACCCAGCTTCTGCGTCTTTGAATGCCCCTCGACCGCGAAGGCCTTCACCGACCTGCTTGCGGAGTTGGTCAACCCTGGCGTAAGTCGGAAGGTTTCGCTCATATCCCTTTTGTTGCCCATACGTAGCCAGTGCCTGCGGGGAATTCGGATCTAGATCGACTTGTTTCCCGCCACCAGACAGCATCGACAGGGTTCTGCGCTCGATGGGGCTCAAGGCCTCTGAACCGCCCAGTTCTTTCGCTTTGTTGGCAAGGTATCCAACTGTCGAATCGGCCGTTATTTTCGTGGTGACAGGAATCGCCTCTGCGACCCTCCCATAAAGGTCGTCTGCCTGCTTCCCAAGGTCATCGACAAGAGTCATTCCACGGTTTTTGAAGTCAGTAGAAAGCGCGGCCTTATCAATGTTTCCGCCATATTTCTGGATCATGTCGTCAGCTCTTTGCGCAAGCATGGCCGTAGCCTGCTTCTGCTGCGCATTGAGCTGTGAACCCGGAATGCTTGCAAGACCCTGCTCGATCTCACGGTAGGCTTGGCTCTTGGAATACTGCGACGGGATCAGTTGATCCTTGATCCCGAGACGATCAGCAGCCTGGAGAATGGTTTCGTCCGGTCGCACCTCGTCGGCAAGGCGCTCCATGGTTGGGATCTTTGACTTTCCTCCGGCCTGGGTTGCGGCAGTGATGTTTTTCGCCAGTCCTTCTACAGTCTGTGGTGCTTCTTGCGCTGCTTCTTGCGCCGCGGTTGCAGGCGCGACAGTAGTCCCCGGCTGGGTTGCTGCACCTTCTGGTGCTTGTGCTGCCACACCTTCGGCTGGTTTGGCAGATTGCGGCGGAGTCAGATCGTCAGCAGCGACAAACGTTTCTTTCCCTTGGTAAAGAACGCGCTGATACGTCTTCCCATCCGGCGACGTATATGTCTGCGGCAAGATATCCACAGGATGTTCCTTGCCGGCTGCGTTCCACGTCCAAACTCCTGCATCCTGCGCGGCGGCAGGAGCGGTCTCAGCTGCTTGCGCGACAACAGGTTCAACTCTTGCCGCTGCTGGCGCAGCAGAGCGCCCAGGGATGGCCTCCCGCAGCAATGGCGCGACGTTCTTTGCGCCCTGAGCAATAGCAGCCCCCTCCCCAATCATCGGACCAAGAGCAGCAAGAGGTGCCAATGCTTCGCCAACTGCCTGCGTCTGTCGCTGGCCTGATTCAGTGCGCGGCGCATAGGTCAGCATCGAACTGCCTTCCATCGCCTTCTTCTCGATACGATTGGCCGCATCTGGAGTGCCGTATTCCCCAGAAACCAGTTCATCGATCACGCCGCCGACTGTCCCGCCAATCATCCCAAGAGCGCCACCAGTAAGCCCGGTCCCTAGCGCAAGGGCTGTTTCTCCACGGCCGATATAGTCCTTTCCATATTGTGCCAATGCGCTTGGCGTCTCCTGGCCTGGAGCTGGCGCATTCGGATACGTTCCATCTGGCCTGTTATCCATGACCGGGATGTCTTCGTTTACGGCCTGGGACTGCGGGGCCTCAGCTGCAGAGACTGGAATACCGCCGAACTTGCTGGCCTTCACCGGAGCGTCTGGCGGCATGAGATCCATTGGCGCTGACTCAGCCTTAACAGGAATTCCACCGAATTTGCTCGCCATGTTAGGGCTTCCTGTACTGTTTGCCGTCTTCGAGATAGACCGCGCCTGATGGGAGCGCGTCAAACTGCGCCTGAGTGGTTACGGCTGGCGGTGATGCTGGCTGGCTGGCAGGGGCCGGCTTAGCAGGGGCACCCGACTTGCCCTGCTCTTTCCACGCCTGAAGCATTCCGCGTTCGCTGCCTGTCTCAGAGATGTAATCGGCTTTGAAGTTATGGAAGTCGGCATTGATTTTGCTGAGCTTCGCCTGTCCGCGCAGGTAACTGGCGAGGATCTTCTTGTTCGCGTTATCAGACGGGATAGGGCCGAGTGCCAGAGCCACGTCGGCGTCAGATGCTGCACCGGGAGGCAGGTTGGCGGACGCTTGGGATGCCCGAACTTGCGCAAACTGCTTGCGTAGCTCAGTCACATCGTCCTGACTGCCTAAGATTTCCTTGGCCTTTTCATTCCATGAGCCTGCGAGTACGCCGCCACCGAGATCTGATTTCTCAATATCATCGGCCAGATTGTTGAATCTGCCGATGCTGTTTTCCGCAGCAACCGCTGAGTCGATGGTTTTGGCTAGCCTAGTTTGAACTCCGGGGGACAACTCGCGCCCTTCCTTGCTGACGAAGCCGGCCGCCTGACCAAAGGCCTTTGCAGCTTCTGGATCTGACTCTTTCAGGGTCTGATACTGCTTGAAGTCCTGCATGTGGGCAGTAGGCTTACCGAGGCCACCGGCCGCCGCTCCCGTAGCCGCGTTGCGCGCAGATGCTCGGGCATTACGGCCGGATTCAGCTTGCTGGAACATTTGCTGCTGCTGATCAAACTTCTGCTGTTCAAGAGCAGCCCTCTGCTTGGCTTTCTGCTCATCGCTGTAGACGCTGTAACCCTTAGGATCGATACCAGCCCAGTAGCTGACGACATCGCGGGTTTCAGCTTCGGGATCTCGCTGATAATCCTGATATGACTGGATCGTATGCGAAGGGTCTCCGCCACGATCGAGGATCGATTTGATACGCTGTTCATACAGTGCAGGGCGACTCTCAGGAGATGCAGTGGCGAAAGCGCGGGTAAATCCAAGCGCCTCGCGGTTCTGCATGTCGTCTTTAAGACCGGTCGTCTGCTTCAACATCTCCGTGATTTCAGGATATTTAATAGCAATCTTCGCAACCTCATCTGGGTTTTGGCTCGCGAATGCCTGCTGGGCTGCGCCTTGAACTTCTTCAAAGCGCTGTTGTGCACGATCGACCTGTTGCTGTCGACGCTGCTGTTCTGCTTCCTGAATCTTTGCTTGGCGCACATTTGCAATGGTATTGCTCAAGCCGGCAAGGCCAGAGCTGTAGTCGTTGCCTGGATCGACGTAGAACGGGTTCTGGGCCATTAGAAAATATTCCTGATTTTTTTGAGGGAGCCTTCATTCCAGAGCGATTTGATGCCCGGGGCAATACGGCCGGAGGCGATCTGACTGGCGCCTTTCGAATCGCCTATGAATCCGCTTTTGGTCCCCCAGCCGCCGGTCCACTTATCGAGCATCGGGCCCCATTTCCCCTCGATATCTTGGGTCGCAACTTTTCCGGTGAACTGATCCATGGTTCTCTCTTTGCGGTTATCAGCACGAAGGCCTTTCTTGCGGCTGTCCTCTTCATTGATCATGATGATCGCCGCCAGCGCCGCCCAAGGCCCCGCTGCCGCCATTGCTCCACCAGCAGCAGAGCCGCCGGCCGCCGCTCCGCCGCCAGCTGCTCCACCTGCGGCGACGCCACCTCCGCCAAGAGCGCCTGCGCCAGCCGCACCAGATCCTGCGCCAGCCGCAAAGGTTGAGCCGCCAACAGTACCTGTTCCGCCCACAAGAGATCCGCCAAGGCCATAGCTAGCGCCGCCAGTGCTTGCTGCCGAAGTGGCGCCCCCAGCACTACCAATAAGTCCAGATCCGCCAAGGCCTGCTGACCCTCCGCCCTGGCTAAGCAGCCCTGACAGACCGTTGCCAGTGCTTGCGGCCGAACCTCCATTCATGGCCTGGTATTGCTGATACATCTTCATCATCTGCATGGGATCCATGCCTTGCTGCTGTTGTTGCTGCTGGGATTGATAAGGATTGCTGTAGTCAATCGGCTCTTGCGAGCCATATTGTTGCCGAGACTGAAGCGGGGTTCCGTAATTTAACGGGACCCCAAATTGCGCTGTGCTAGCCGGGGCATTTGGTGCGGATGATGGTTCATATCTAAAGGCCATGACTCACCCCCAGTTTCTGATAATCAACGAACATGAAGCCGTCTCGCATGGAGACAGCCTGAGGATGGGTCTTCTCGACTTCGTCAGCCATGACGCCATGTCCTTTGCCGCGAAGGCCTAGGCGCGCCGCCAGATTGTTCCATGTCCATTTGTATTTGCGGATACCGTTCTCTTCGCCAGTGAACTCGATGTTCGTTTTCAGGCGTCGATCCGAGAACATGCCCCATGCCTGGATGCCAAGGTTAGCCAGCCCCATCATGTTGTTGGCTGAATTCTGAGAGCCCTGGGCATTGCTCTGCGCCGCAGCAACCTGACCCTGAGACATAGCCGTCGCGGCTGCATTATTGGCATTCGTAACAGCATCAGAAGCAGATATCTGACCCTGGGCAAGAGTCTGCGCCGAGGCCACCTGGCCTTGACCTAGCGTGCTCCCGGCACCTGACATGTATCCGGCAATGGTATTTGCGTTGGATGGTAATGAGGCAAGACCTTGCAGCCCCTGGATGTGATCGTTGTATAAATTCTGATATGCGTTGGCGAATGAATTCTGATTGACCTGGGCAAGTGCTTCGTTGGCATTGCCAGACCTTAGACCGCCCGTCGCGGATGCATTTCTAAGCACGGAGTTTTCTCCCTGCTGAACCATTGTCTGGTACATCGGGCTAGCCAATGTCTGGTCCGAAATACGCTGGGAAATGTTGCTATTCCCGTTGTAAATATCACCAAGGTTTCTAAGCGCCTGCTCTCTTAAACCTGAAGGAAGCGCATCGGCTTGTTGCAGGTACTGCTGAGCCTGTTGCTGGCCTGCTGCTGCCGTTTGAGATCCCTGGAGGATGCTATTGGCGGATGTCTGTGAAGCATTTGTGATGGCGTTGCTTGAAGTTTGTCCGCCAGCCTGCGCAACGTTCGCAACGTTTGACGCGGCACTGTTGATTGCGCCGCTACTACTTTTGCTTTTCCCGCCGCCTAAGATGCTTCCCATGGTTGGAACCTCACGTAAATCTGAAGATCGCCGCGCGTCTCCAGTAAGGAAAATCCGCATTTCTCGACAAGCCGCGCTACGCTAGGCCGAACAATGCAAGCAAATATCATTCTACACCAAGGCATTGATTCAAACGCCCAGGTGCAGAACTCATCTATGGCAGGCCTGATGAGCCTAAGGGCCTCCGGTCCTGATGAGAAATGAGCGCTTAAGGCTTGGCCCTTCTCGCAGCAGGAGAAGAACACCCGGCCTTCTGACCATCTGAATACTGCGTGATTCTCGTCCTCGGCAATGCCTAATCGATCCTCGCAGTCATACGCCGGCCGGAACATCAGATCAATACCCATCCAGTCAGCGCGCCAACGACAGGGTTAATCCAGAGCTTGCTGGTAACCGAGTTGAAATATTGGCGCGAATTGTTGGCGGTAACGACGCCCTCTGGATCAACCAGGCCAACTTCCATCACCTGGATGCTGGAAGCCAAAAGCCTCAACGAATTGAGGACTGAGGTGTAGTCATTGACGATCGCATCAGGCCAATCAGTCAGCGCCTTTACTTCAGATGCCGATAGATCAAGACCTATGAAGCTTCCAGTTAAGTTAGCCAACTTCGAGATACCCCCGTCCGAATGACATCTTGGCGCGAGATGCGCCGCGAAGCTTGAACCCGACCCAGTTCCGCACGTAGCCCATCCGGTTCACGATATAGCGCTGGTTGTAATCACCAGGCGCCCCATAGCGTGCCGTCACCTCATGTCCATACGTCACACCGTCATAGGTCAGAGACACAAATAGCGTGGCGTCATTGGCCGGTGAATGCCCTGGCATCGTCTCGATGTTCAGGCTATCTACCGACAAGCCCTCCAAATACAGGAAAGGCGTGTACAGCACCCATTCCCCCATCTCGCCGTATTGGTCAACTGATACTGGGTCGAGGAAGCCAAGGCGGAGATCGATCTTGTCGCCGAACAGCCACTTTCCAACCCTCGGATCGAACACGCCATTGATGCCGCGCCATGGCAGTGATCCGGTGCCGCGCTTTAGGATTGACCAGGCGTTCTCTAGACCGGAAGCGGTCGCCACCGTCTCGTTGAACAGCAGGGTTTCGTTCGGCAGGTGGATGTAGACGAACGACATGCCGTCAACGCCGACGGCTTCCATCGACATATCCTTAAGATCGGGCTCTGTGTATTTCGAAAGAATTCGGTCTATGGCTCGCGTAGAGATTTGCTGAGGCGCCCCGATTCCAAGAATGTGAATCCCCAGATCAGTTTCCTTATTGCTACCGCAGAAATACCATTTCCCGTTAAGTTCACATTTGGCATGAGTCGCTACAATGCCAGCTTTCACCGCCCGGGCCGGGATGCGGGTAAACGCAAAGTTATTCGACGCGACGTTCGAGAAGAATTCGGTCGTATAGCGGTTGAAGACGATTACCTTGTCATCCGAGGTCTTGCCGACACCAAGCGTTGGATCTGGGGAAAACTCGGATGTCGCGAAGGCTAGCGGAGAGAACACGGACTCATCCGTCAGCTCAGTGTGATAGAGGTATTGCCCGTCAGTCAGGAAGTAATAGCCATCGATCCAGACTCCATCGATAGGTGTCTTAAGGTCCGGGTCAAGCACCTGGCGGAAGCCTAGCGTCGGGTCGTAAAGATAGAACCCGCCACCACCGACAATCGCCTGGGTATTGAATGAGTAAGGCATGGAAACTTGCTCCATGCCTGGGATGTTGCCGAATCTCTGAGTTGAGCCGTCTTCATTGACAATGATGAATTGCGTGTAGGAAACGCGAAAGTGCATTCCTAAGCGCTCATTCCACACGCCGCCACGATCTGGGCCGGCACCAGTACCATATTCAGTGAGTCCCGAATGCTGAAGCATGAAGCCCTCAGCGCCAAGGATTGGTTTCGGCACTGCGTACATATTCTCTGGCAAAGCGTCCAGATAGTCTGTCTGCGTACTGATCTTGTCGCCCTTGATGAGGGTGATCGGGACTTTCTGAGATGGCATTGGTTACACCACTGCGGTTATTTGTGAAATTACAACTGCTGCGGAAGGGGATGCGCCCCATCCAGCTGCGGCAGGAGTTACCGAATAGAGGCCGCCTGCGCCTGCGATACCACTGGAGTCTTGAATAACCTGGGCTATCAAAACATCGGTGGCTAGAAGGTCGAGAACAATGACGAAGCGCAGCGGGGTGACTACGGCAGCGTTGTCCATGCGAGCTAGAGAGGTGTTACCAATCTGCGTACCGTTCTTGAGCAGGCGAACGAATAGGTTGACGATGCCGGCACCAGCTGCGCGCCCTGCCTGAGCAGAAAAGATGAATCTGTATTGCCCTGAAATCTTGCAAGTCATGGCGCCAGCTGCGCTCAGATCGAATTGAGCAGTTGAGACTGGAGCGGAACCGAAACTTACCTGTAGAGCCGTACCAAGCGAGCCAGGAGTCTGTGTGACTACTGATGCAGAGTTGATGATATCGCCCTGACTGAGAACCGCAGGAGACGAGAACAGGCCGGATAGCGTCCCAGTCGTGGCATTCATCTGCCCGACCAGATAGCCATCCGAACAGAAGCATTCAATGACCGCCCCATTCCAGCCGAAGCCGTTGGTGCTAGGACCGTCCGATATGGCGAAACGGCAGGCCGTGAAGTAACCGGCCACCTTTACCTGAGCGATCGTATCGGTAGTCCGATAGACGTAGTTGTTGAAGATCCCCCGCGACTGCGTAGACGATCGATCAATGTTGAATTGAGTAAATGCCATGTTGCCTGCTCCTTATTGCCCTACTTTCACATTTGGCGTCACTTGGAAATCGAGGATTCGAATCTCCACGCGACCTTCAGTTGTCGCGACACGGATTTTCACTTGCTGCCAAATGCCAGCGGCCAGTTCGATTGGAGCAGTCAACCGATAGGTAATGACACTATCAAGCAGTGCGCTACTGACAACGACGAGGCCTGAATCTGAGGTGACTTCGAAGGTGTCAATGAACTCATCTGTGCGCAAGTACGCGGCGAAAGACTCTTCGAAGTCGTTCGTCTCCCCTTGCATGATGAACAGCGTAGACGGCGCATTGGGCGGCAGATCCCTGAAATCGGTATAGAACCGCTGCCACCGGGCATAGACCCTGTTGCCGCTCCCTACAGGCTGTCTGGCCGGGTATGCGACCTGCTGAATACGGTTGCGGGCGCAGATTCCAGATGCTTGCGACAGAGACTGTGAGGCCTGCGCAAACAGCACCGGTGATGCATCCTTGTTGAAGTCAGGGATCAGCCGCGTAGCCAAATTGGTGGCGATCATGTTCCAGAATTCGATTGGGACATTCAGATCGCTGTTCGGGTCCGGCTGCTCTTCGAAGTTGTAACCGACCTCAATGCCACGCGAGTTGAGTTCGGCCATCATGTTCTCAAGCTCATTCAAGGCCAGCTCAAGATCGGACGGGTTCGGGATCACCGTCAGCCCCGAGATCCTGAGCTTCGAATAAGCCGCGGTGATTCTGTCAACCTTGAGCTGTGCGGTAGCCATTTACGCCTCCAACATCTTTTCGAGGGTGCCGATCCGCTTGGTATCCCAACCGTCGATCCCCGCTTCCTTGGCCTTGATGCGCACCGGATTGATGGTTTCCGGCTCATCATCAGCTTCCTCTTTCTCGGCAGCTGGCGGCGCGTAACCCGGCGGATTAATTGACCAGCCAGCCCCGATCATACCTTCCAGATTTTCGACTTCGCAGGTCGTGGATTCGCAGACAATGCCATGCTCAACAGCACCTTTGCCCTCGCGGTAGAGAATACAGGCCATGTTTCAATCCTCAGATAAAAGAAAGGGGCCTTTCGGCCCCTCAAGATCATGCCACTGTCAGAAGGTAACAGCTGTGCCGCAGCGCGACGGATCCTTGATGGTGACGCCCCACCAAGTGAACAGACGATAGCGGAATTGCAGGTTGATCATGTTGGCGTCGTAGATCATGTACATCTTCAGGCCATTTTTCATGGTCTTGTTGATGACCTTCAGACCATCGTACGACTTGAACAGATCCGCCGGGATGGAGCCGCCCAGCACTTCAACCGCGTCCTTGTCGTAGAACAGATTGACCTTCTTCGAAGCGTCGATGTTCACCCGGTTCACGGTTGCGGTGTTGAGGATGCGAGTGTTCACGTTGGCGTAAGCCGCTTCCAGGGTGGAGAGCGCCGGGTCGTCCAGGGCAATCGGTTTCGGGAAGATCGTGATCGACGTGCCGGATGGCTTGCCCACGATAGTGAAGGTCATCGCCACGCCAGTATCCGACTTGTCGGCCAAGCCCAGCGCCTTGACGGTCACCGCGGCGTTGGCAAAGGTGATCTTGTCGCCGATGTTGTAGGACGCCGAGGCTGTAACCGGGATGGTCGCAGTACGGTAGTCCACGTTGGTCACGGTGTTCAGCACTGGATCGACAGTGCCTGCAGTTGGCTTGAACGACTGGTTAGCGGTCACAGTGGTGGCCGGGTCAGCACCACCGACAAGGTTCGGCAGGAACGAAGCGGTGTAGATGTCGAACTCGGCGACGTTCTGACCGATCTGGCCGGTTGCCCAGGTATCAGCAGGACGGCCTTGCAGGGTCTGACGAGCGGCAAGGTCTTTGCCGAACTTCAGGTTGTCGCGGTCATTCAGCAGGAAGAAACGTTCGGACTTGGCGCCTTGACGTTCGTTCATGAGCGCCTGAGCTTCGCCGATCACGTCATAGCCGCTGGTTGCGTTGGAGCGATAGAACATCGCACCTTGCAGGCCGATGGCCGTAGCAATCGCCTTGTTCAAGTTGGTCGCTTGTTGGCGGCCAGCTTCAGTACCAGCCTTCTCCCAGAAACGCAGGTCGCGCATGTCGTCAGCGCGCTGGCTAACCAGATCGTTGGTTGGAGTACCCAGCACCGCTGGATAGGTTTCTTCGATGATGCCGGTTTCCAAACCAGTCAGGTCGAACCCGCTGATCACTGGACGATGCTGCTGAACAGGACGCCAGATGGTGTTCCCGGAGTTCTGCATCGTCGCGCCGTCTGGCTCGTAGAACGTGGTGGTCGGAAGGAGCATGTCCTGCGGCTCATAGGTATCGAGCGCGTTTTCAAACATGACCTCGGCAATCTTGCCTGCGGTTAAAGCTGCCATCGTTTAATTCCTTACCAAGATTTGACGTTTATGTTTTTGCCCTTGGCTTCACGACGGATATCGAAGGCGGCTTGCGTGTCACCGCGCTTATGGGCTTCTGCGTATCGCTTTTGCAGGTTCTTCCCAATGTCGGTGGTGTTCGCGTCACCTTGCACAGTCGTGGCCGGGGCCGGTGTATTGCTTTTCTTTCTGAGTGGAGCAGTCAACTCGGCTTTTAAGCTGCCCAAATAAGCAACAGCAGTCAGTCCGCTTGGGTCTGACGCAAGCTTCGCTGTCAGTTCTGCAAGGCGTTTCGGGCTAACCCCGAGGTTGTAGAACACCTTTTCAGAACCTTCGCCGATAGCCGCAATCAGCGCGTTCGTGACCTGCTCGCCACCACCGGGGAAAGTCCCTTCAACGGCGCTGCGAACGCGATGATCTGCCGACTGGTACAGCTCAGGACTGATCCCGCTTGCCGTCGCCAATGTTGCTGCTCGCTCGTAATGCTGATTCACGCCAGATTCAATGGTCTGCTGCGTTTCCAGTTGCTTGCGCTGAAACTCGTATTGCTGCGACTCGTTGTGCTGCTTTGCGAGTCGATCGTTCAACTTCCAATCCGTCAGGGCTTCAGCAAACGCATCGTCCGGGTCGTCTTGGTCGTAGAAGTCCTCACGCTTCGGCCGTGCCGAGGGTTGCGGCGCTACGGTGTTTCGGCGCGCTTCTTCCAGTTGCGCACGCAGTTGCTCGATCTCTGACTTCGCCACATCAAGCTTTGCCCGGACTTTGGCTTTCGCCGCGCCGATATCGCTATCCGTGAACTTCTTCTCAGCACTCTGCGACTCCTGGTCGTCGCCCTTCATCCAGCTTTCGGGTTCTGCCTGCTGGCCTTCTTCATCGTCTTGATCATCCGCATGATCGTCGTCGGTGTTCAGGTCATCGGCTGCATCATTCGTGGTGTCAGTCGCGCCGGTTTGCGGAACCTGTGCTGCTGCCGCCTCTTCTGCTGCGTTTGCCGCCCGCAATTCTTCCAGGGTTTGGTCCATTTTCTACTCGCTTGGTAACGATGGCCTTGTGATGTCCCACAAGTAGGATTGCGTTTAACCTGTGCGCCTCAGTAATGAATAGAGTATCACTCTTTGCGTAGCGATCAAGAATCAGCCATGAATCGTGATTTTCAGGCAATAAAAACCCCGCCTAAAAAAGCGGGGGCCTCTATCCTCGGTGGTCTGCCTGATGGCATCAAAGCCGCTCCAAGGTGCAGCCTTATGCTTGCCGGCCACTCCGGCACTGGTGCGCAGTATAGACGACCTATCGCTGCGGATTATTCTCAGGCTGGGCTGCATGAATTTTTGCTAAAGCCAGAATTTGGCTATAGATATAATCGTATGTTAACCCTGCAACATATGCAGGATCTGTCTTCTCAAATCGGCATGTCGCTGCAATGGTGTTAACGATATCGTTTCGATCAGGCATAGAAACCGAGTTCGGCTTGCATGCTGCGATTATGGAAAGCTCTAACAAATTATTAGACATATCAACCACCTCTAGTCGAATCCTCATGATGACGTGGCAGGCGGTGAGGAATCCGCCGTTCGGGAGCTACCCTAGCCACGACCGAAGAATATCACCTTTGTGTGAGTTGCGCCCTGAATGGGCTGATTGTCTTGCTCATGTTCTCCAGCATTGCGCCGGCCGTCTTGACCTTCGTGAATTGGATCTCGGCGCCGGCCTGCTGCGCATCAACCTCAACTGCCGCGCGATCAGTTTGGGCTCTGAAGGCATCAATCTGCGTCTTGGCCTGATTATTCTGCGCGGTCATCTGGTCATTCATTGCCATTCGCTGAGCATTCATCTGGGCAGCCTTGGCTTTCTCCATTTCGGCTTGGGCAAGGACAAGGTTAGGATCTGGCGCTTGTTGCTGTTGCGATGCCTGAGTAAGCATCTGCTCCTCTTCTGGAGTTTGCGGCTCTACGGCGCCAGACAGGACAAGCTGCTTTCGAGCATAGTCGCGGATGTCGTCCATGTTCACGCCATTGATCAGCGTTAGCGTCTGGAGCATTAGCATTTTGGCCATCGCAGGATCCAGCGGCGCCATCGCAGTAGCCATCGACGTCAACTGGTCAATCGTCTGCTCTTTCTTGCTTGAGTAGCTCGGGCCAATCTCGGCGTAGACGTCGTATTCGGTGTTCGTCAGGTCATTTAGCGCGACCAGCTCGCCAGTCTCCTTATCCTGCACCATCTCCATGATCTTGACTTTCTTGGTCGTGCCGTCCGGCTGGGTCAGCGTGACCTCGCGTGGAGCGTCATAGACCTCGACGGCCATAGATGCGTAGATCTCTGCGTCCCGGCGTTTGGCGTGTTTCAGGTTCTGCTGGTAGACGATTGACTGCTGGTCGAGACGGTTGGTCAGCGCATTAACCGCCTTGCCTGACAGGTCTGGATCAGCGATGTCCTGCGGCAAGCCAGGGTTGGCCACGTCCTCGACTGCTTGGCGGGACAGTTCAATGCTCGCCATCAGCGCTTGAGGGATTGTCTGCTCAGGCATGACCGCGACAGGCCCAATCGGGAGCGCCGTCCCGTTGCCGTCGGTTCGGTTCTGAAGCAGGTACGGATAATTGTTGTCCGCCCCGTTCAGCTCGTACATGAATTCGAATCCCTGAATTTGCTCAGGGTTGAAGATCGGCTTCGGCCTTGGGCTTCGGCTCACGATGTCAGCCAGGTAAGACAGCTGGAAGTTGCGCAGGCGCTGCGGATCCTTGGCTAGGCGCGTGATGCCTTCGTAGTGTTCTTCGCCTTCAATGAACGCACGCTCGCCATAGGTTGGGACGACAGGGATGTTCTCGCCAGCAATCACTTCGCCTTCGCGCTCGCCATCTTTACCCACCTTGCCATTCAGGATTTTCTCGCCAGATGCGATGTATTTGCGCACTTCCCAGCGCTTGATCTCGCGAGTGCTGACGATTTCGTAGCCATCGTCGATCAGTTCGTCCATCACTTCTGACAGGTCACTCTCGCGTAAAACGAGTGGTTGCCCCAGAGGATCGGTGAAAGTGATCACTTTGTCTTTAATCTTGCGGCGATGGTAGAAGCTGGCGACATAGATCAGATCGTTGCCGCTGCCCATCCACGGGAAGACATAGGACTGCTCCGGCTCAGCGAAGGATGAAGCATTGCGCGCTTCGGCCTTCTCGCGCTTCTTCTTGGCAGACCGCGATTCCTTCTCTTCGTCGTCGTATTCCTCGCCGCAAAGCTCTTCGACCAGGTCCTCATAGCCGTCTTGCGAATAGGCCTGAAGGATCGACACATAATTGGCGTCTGACTTATCCAAGCGCTTGGCGTTCGGGTCCCAAAAGCAATTGTTGTTGGCTTCGTATACGGGCCTACGGCGGATAACCTGATGATCGATGCCGGCCCGGTTGCTGGCGTATTCGGTATACAGCTCCCATGCGCCCACGCCGCAGACCACGGCCTCACTGACGGCGTTGTCGTAGGATTCAAGCGTGGTGTTCGCCCGGTCGTCAGTCAGGTACAGACCGTCGAGGACGTCAGCGCCGTCGTCGCGCGACTCACTGGCCGGGACGAAATCAATCTGGATGGGATTGGATCGAAGGTCGGCAACGATCTGCCGGTAGGCCTTGCGCAGAACGTTGAACTCGCCGCGGTACTGAAGCGATGACTCCCCAAGGGTTGAGTCATCCCATTGTGAAACCCAGGCGAAGAGCATGTCATCAGCTGCACGAAGCCGAGTCTCTTGCCCGTAGCAGTAGGCGCGATCGTGCAAATCCTTCAGCTTCTTGAGTGTGAGCATTATTTCCTTCCCATCGGCCGCACTGGACGCGGAATCTTAGGTTGAACCCTTGCTTGCGGCACGTAACGCATCAGCATCATTACGGAATCCGCCAAGTTCGGGCTGGCCATTTTGAATTTGGACTTCATCTCAGCCTTCGTGTAAAGCTCGAACAGGCCGTTGCCATTGGGCTTGACCGGCATGCGGCAGAGTTCAGCGCGAAGCTTGGACAGAAGTTCGATTGATGAATCGAAGCTTATCATCTTGGCCGGGTCATGGTATTCGCCATGCACTACGGCCCTGTACGTGCGATAGCAGCGGTCGCGTAGCTCGAAGTAATACTGGGCCCGCTTGTTGCGGAACGAATCGCTGTTGGTCTTCTGGTTGGCCACCGGTGCGTTACTGTTCTCGGCTGGAACAAATGCGATAGCCGATCGATAGACAGCATCGGGGAAGTCTGGCGACTCACTACCACGGAATACGGACAGAACCGTCTGCTTGCCCTGGAAGTCGGCGCCCATCTGTTCGGTCAGCGCAATGCCCATGCCGTCGCCATCCCATGCGAATGCATCAGACTGGAACTGGATCGCCTCGCCTGCCGCCCAGTGACCGCCCTCGTTGACGGTGCCAGTCTCCATCTCCTTGACCATTTCGATGACTGAGCCGTGACGCGCAGCGAAACCCTTGCTGTCCGGCCCGGTATCCGATGGATCATGCGCGGCGATTCGTGCGCCAGACGCAACAAAGCCCAGCTTTTTATGCGCATCCACGCAAGCATCGAACCATTCGGACATGATCAGAGCGTTCTCCACCGAGTCGTTGAAGGCGCCGAGCCAGATGTGGTCATACATTGCGCGCGACCTGTAGTTGAAGTCCCATAGCCGCTCTTCTTCAAGGCCGGAGTCTTGGAACCAAGGATTGTCGGTGTAGTTCATGACGACGATCAGGTGCAGGTCATCTTCATAGAAGCCGTGCTTGTCGAGATGCTCCTTGAACGGATTGATGAAGCGCTTGCTGAATGGCGCCTCGCTGCTGGATGGGTTGGCGATGAAGACCATCGAGACGTTCGCCAATCCGTCTGCCTCTTGCACCTCTTCCATCACCGTCGGCATGCCCTTCTTGGGCTTCTTCCGTGCGGTTGGCGTCAGCGCCGTGAGCGAATCGTCACTGATGAACTGCGCTTCTTCGATCTCGAAACGGCGGAAACCGTGCGCAGACTTGATGCTGTCAACGTTGTGCGATAGGCCGGCAAACTGGAAGGCATCCTCTTCGCCGTATTTGATGCCGTTCGACTGGACTTCGAAGCCGTCGAACTCAAGCCGGCTGATCTCGTCCTTGAGCAGCGAGAAGATAGAGTTCTTGATGCTGGTCTGGTATTCGCGAAGGCAGTAGGTTTTGACGCCATCTTCTTTCGCATCGATCAGGCAGATGTCAGCGACGCCTACTGACTTGCCAGAGCCGCGACCACCTATGACGATGATGAAGCGCTTCTTCGACTTCAGGACGGCTTCAAGCTTGAAGGGCAAGTACGCGGTAGGCTCTTCGTCTGTAGTGCGCCATTCGCCATTGCGCCGCACGACTGAGTGAGTGTGGCCATCTACAGGGTGAACGATGCCGATCACCGTAGACGTGCCTTGGCGGCGCTCCAGTTCGGCCAGGATCATGTCCAGCTCATCACGCTCGGACAAAGACAATGCCGGCCGCATGATCAGTTCTCGACTTTCGCAAGCAACTTGGCAGCGCGGGCTTTCAGTTCCGCATCAGACTTCGCGCTCATATCGACTTGGCCGCTATGTTCAACATCCTGCTTGTCACGCCAGTTGAACCGGTTCTTCATGTTGAAGATCCATGTTGTCGGGTTTCCCTCGACTTCGCCGAACGCCATCTTGCGGCCCATCTGCTCCCATTTGGCATGGCAAGCGGCCTTGGCTTCTTTTGCGGTTGTGGAAAACTCTTCGTCTTCTTCGATCCAGCGCCACCAAAGATCTTGGCTTATACCGAACTCAGCGCGGATCTCAACGTCTGAGCAGCCTTCCTTGCCCATCTCAATGAAGCGCGTTTGCCAGCCCTCTTTGAGCCGGTCAATTACTTCATCCTTTGGTCTGCCGGCGGCCATTACTTGCCCTCCATAAGATTGATAGACCGGACTATGCCGCCAGTGTAGATGTCCCGTTTCATCGCCATGCGCACCGCATCTTCCGCGCTTGCGCCCATATCCATTGCAGCGAGGGCGTAAGGGGCGCCACTGCCGATTGCATCTGGGTTGGCTAGGTCAAGATCCATCTTCCAGATCCCCGTCTTGTCGTCATGACCAACCATCATAAGCCTGTAGCCATCAACGACAAATCCAGAACACTCCACCGGCACCGGGGAAGGAGTGCCGAAGTAGGCCGATATCAATGCATTCTCATCACATACGACGCCCGACAAGAGGAAGCTCACCCCATTAACAACTTGGCATTTCGGCGAGTTGTCAGAAACGATTCGATCTCCTCGGGTTTGGCGCGAGTCATAGGCGATCACACCGTCCCTGTATGCAATAGTTGTCATTGCGCAGTCTCCTTATGCTTGGTGCGCCTATTCAGCCAGACGACACCGAGACCAATCGCACACGCCAGCAGCGCCCCGTCGATGATCCATTGCGCGATGTAGTCATGCGATTGGAGCAGGTCTTGCAGAAGGATCGTCTCGACGGCGAGCGTTACCGACCAGGCGCAGGAGATGGCCAGAACGCATTTTATCCATGGGCTGGTGGTGCAGGCCAGCGCGATGACGTCGATCAGCGCGAAGGATGCGTACCAGACACAGGAGAATCCTGATTCAAACTCACCGACCCAGCTAGGGATCAGCTTGCCGAGCAGGGCGAAGCCAATGAAGTGAATCAGGATTGCGTTCATTCAGATATCCACTCGGCTGCGAATCGATTCGACCCTGTTTGTCAGGTTATCAATCCCACTGACGAGCTCTTCAAGGCGAGCGGCTAACGGCGTAGAAGGTGTTGGTTTGCAAGTTCCCTTTGCGCCGCCTTCATTGTCTTGCCTGAGAATCTGGTAGATGGAGGATTCGAGATCGACGATCTGAGCGCCGAGTTGCTCAAGTCGAATGCCGAGCGTAGCAACTGCTTGCTCCACAGAGCCAACAGCAATCCCCGCTGATTGCGTGAGCTGCGATGATGAGTCGAGGGATGAGCCGATCATTTCTTCACCTTCTTCGCAGGCTTGGACGGCTTCACGGTCGGCGCCTCATTCTTGGCATAGAGCCCCATGCCGCCCTGAGTGGTTTTGTTCAGCTTTGGTTGTGGTCGCATTGTATTTCCCTCGTTGGTTATTTGTCCGGCTTCGATACTGTACCGGGCTGAGTTGCGAAATCGGTAACAATCGCGTTCTGCTTCTGCGATTCCTTGGTCATGCCGAACCAGAAGCCCATCACGTCCTTGGTCATGGCCAGCCAAACACCGATCACGGTACCTGCTGTCATTGCCGCTACCGGGTCTTTCAGGACGTCAGTCGCGAAGCCAAGAAGTATTGCGGCCACGATACATAGAGATCCCAGCAGTACAACGACAGTCAGCCATGGGCGAATCAAGTCATTAGGCTGAGCCGCTGCGAGCTTCCTGGCGCTATCCCGATCAGATGCCTCGGCGACGTACTGCGCGCCTTCAGCCTGAATCCTTGTCGTCTCCAGCGAGACTGCTAACTGTTGAAACTGAATTTTAGCATTTACTTGCAGCTCTTGGATGCGGACTAGAGCATCTGGATTGCCGGCCAATGCAGCGTTTACCGATTCGGGGTCGCTATTCACGTTCAGTGCCGCGGCTACCATGGAGCCAACTGCTGCACCGGCCGGGCCGCCGAGTAATGTCCCGACCAGGGGCGCAGCTTTGCCGACCATGTTGCCGATGTCTGACCATTTCATGAGTCAAGTACCCCGCCTTTGGTTTGGTAGATGCTGATCAGTCGATCGGTCGTGTGCTCATGCTGCCCGTAGCCTGCGCCTGGCAATGATGCCCACCGAGATCGGCACTTGTGAAGGGCATCGCCAATACGGCCAGCATTCACGTCATCCAGCGCCTTGCACTCCTTGATCAGCTGAATCGCTATCTTGTCCTGGCTGGTCGGAGAGAAGTCGGGCAACTTGAGCTGCTTCTTGTAGGCGTCGTAGTAGCGCGCAAGGACTTGGTAGCGGCCGGCGGCTGTGGACTTGATGCCGAGTCTAGGCAGATCAATCAGCTTGCGCGGGTGGTCGGCATAGCCTGAGAACAACCCGCCACCGACTAGCACGTCATAACCGCGGTCTCTTGTTGGCTGCCCGGGCTTGTCCGTGCCTTCGCTGAACGCGATGGTGTCGAGGAAGGCTGGCAGGTTGCGCGGGTTGGTAGCTGTTTCAGCCATGCCTGATCTCCAGTATTTTGGCGAGATTGCCGCGAGCTGCGAGCATTAACAGTAAAACAACTGCGTAGATTCCCGCATCGAAGATCTGCGCAGCCGCCTGGTTCCCCATAAGGAGAAGGATTGATACCGAGCCGCTGCATAGCATCAGGAAATAGGCTATTGCCGTAACTCCTACCCTGTATCGCGCATCATGCGGCCATTTGTAGCAGAAGAGACGGAGGCAGATCGCCGCCGCCACCGATGCCTTGACGAGCAGAATGATTTCATTCATCCCCAAGTCCCTCGCTTGGAAGGCCGAGTCTTTTGCGTATCCATGCTTTGCCGTCTTTGTCGAAGATGAGCAATAACGCCTTGAATACGGCCACGCCGAAGAAAGCCGCTACAAAAGCCGGAAATGAAGGTGACTTGAACCCCATTATTTCTCTCTGGACTATCTCCAGGCTTGTGTAGTAACCAAAAATCCATGCGGTGACCAGAAGCCCCATCCGAAGCGGGACGCTGGTCCCCTTGGACATGAAGGCGAACATGGTAGCGCCAGCGAAGGCCATCAGTACGGCGTTCACATCAACCCCGGCCGCCGCAGCGAATGCCCCTCCCCCTGCGCCAGCAATCGCTAGCGGTACAACCATGCTTGTAGGCTCGGCCATTTGTTTGATCCGTAGCAGTGTTTCATTGGCAGCTCCCCATGTGCTCCATGGGATGTAGATCAAATATTAAACTATTATGGCCCATGGCCTTTATTTCTTTGAGCGCATGAAAAAGCCCGAGGCTTTTAGGCTCGGGCTATGGGACTGAGTTATCGACGCATCCCGCGCCGTCGGTTAATAGCACCGAACGCTCGACCGGGAAACTCCCAATCCTTGATGCAGATGGCCGGCGCTGATCTCCGGCTTGTCCATAGTTCAGGGAACGGATACACCCGTCGCGCATCAGCCTGCGCATCATCTGCATCAGGGTTTGATCTTGCTTGCTGGCGCCCCAGCCTTTTCAATTCTCGACCTACACCGCGGGAGCTAATCGAGGTTGTGCAAAATCAAACTCTGATGGAGACGGCCGCATGTGCGGGCTGGCGGAAGCTGTTCTCCGCGTCGCTGGCGTTGGTTTTGTGGGGCGGATACAGGGAATCGAACCCTGGTTGTAAGCTTGGAAGGCTAACTAGCGACCTGCGCTACCCGCTTGGCTCCGGAGCACTTCCCTCCAGATGATCAACTGTTTTTGGCTCCCTGAAGACTCTCAGATCTACGCCGCAGAAGGTTGACGCCCCATGCTCTGGTTGGACTGTCGAGACTTGAACTCGCTTCCCTCGGTTATGAGCCGAGAGCATCAACCGTCAATGCTTCAGTCCAGATTAATTGCCCCATCGCTGGGGCGGCAAGCTGAATCTCCGAGGGGAAACCGTGAAACCTCGAAAGCCGCGACCAACGGCTGACTTGCGAGATCGATGTTACTGGTCGGCCAGCCTCAAAGCAATAAGCTGCTTGATCGTTTCGATGGCGCGGCCTTTCTTGACCATCTCGGGCGAGCAGCGGTAGACCGAGTATCCAAGGCGCATGGCGGCATCATACTTGGCGAGATCAGCATTAAATCCAACTCCTGTCGTATGCCGCCCGCCAGTCCATGCCCCCCCTTCCACTTCAACCAGCAGCATGTGCCCGATTATGTGGAAGTCTGCACGCCAGTCCTTCAGGCCTGCCTCCTTGAGCCGCCCACGAAGCCCCTTTCCGGCTCCACCAGATGCGATTGCGCCAAACCGATACTCAGCCTCATGGTCTATCGCCTCATCCTTGAGGTGATGACCTAGGAGTTCTGCGCTCAATCCTTGGACTCCTTGCTCGTAGCGGCCGAAAACGCAGTGACGTATTCCTCAACGATAGTCTCAAGCGGGTCGCACTCCGCCGGATCACACAGGCGATCGATATATCGGATTGCTACCCGACCAAGCTCCGCATCCTTTCGCAGATCTTCAGCCTCAGCCATGAAGCAGCCATCGCATGGCTCTGACTTGCTCGCAACGCCATCCCTGAACCCTTCGGCCGCTGCGGTGGTCATGTCGATGGCGGTGTATGCCTGTTCGCGAGATGCTACCCATGCCTGTTCCGCGATCATCTTTCGCAAGACCTCTTCCGTATTGCGCTCAAGATTGCCGACCGGGTAGGTCTTCGCGAACCATGCCTCAAAATCTTCTCTAATTTTATCGCTCATTGGTCTTCCCCTCGTAGTTATCTTGATTTACACCAGAAGCCTGAATGGGTTGCTGAATTTTTACCATGCTCCCCTATCAAACTCGTCAGCAACTGCCCGAGAACAGTCCGCGCCTGATCCGTGGTTATCGGCTGGTTAGAGCGCCAGGCTCTGATGTCTTTCTCGCCGCTCGGGAGTGTTAGCCAGATCTCTCCGATCCAGACTACGGCCTTCCGAGGGAGCCGCCCGATCGTTCGCGGCTGAGTGCTTGGCATGTCGTTGTTCCATTCTACCCGGGCGCTCATTTCTTCGCCTCCTGCCGATATATCAGCCAGAACGCATAGGGCCATACTGCGGCGAGCCCGACGATCATCAGCCATTCCAATGGCTTTGGCGGCTCAGCGCGCGCCGTGCAGATCATGAACCCGAGAAACACGGCGCCGATGAACTGGTAGAGCCAGATTAGGAAAGTCATGCTGACACCTCCTTCGACTTCTGCTGCTCAGGGGCGAAGTCGCCGCGCAGGGGGATCAGGTAGCGCTCCTCAACCAAACATATATCGCCAAGGTCTATGCGGCCCGCATGGTTAGTTGATGCCAAAAGCCCCAGGGCCCCAACCAACCAGCATTCAGGGCCTCTATTCACAGCCTGCCGGCCATCCGGCAGATTGAAATAATCGTTCGTGCGCAGCTTCAGGGTCAGCTCGACAGCCATTCCGATGTTTGGAGATGTGCCCTTGTCGGAACCCGTAATTAGCGCCAGATCGCCCGGCTTGAATTGATGGTTCATAGCTGCTCTCCGGTGATTTCTTCGCAAATTCCGATCAGTTCAGCCGTGCAGCCGTAGGCGGAATTGCTGGCGATGATCGATGACGGCAACCGCGTAACCAGATCAGCACACGCCGCCCAGTAATCGAAGCGGGCATTGGTTAGCAGATCCTTGGCGATCAGTACGGCGGTTGGATGCTCGATGTCAGCAGCAACGTATTTGGCCTGCGCCACTTCAAGCTCGATGCGGAGTTCGTGGATTGTGGTCATGATTTCACCTTCAGGCCGGCTGCCTCAATAGCTTTTCGGCACTCAATGATCTTGGCGTCTCGCTGGTCAGCACCGTCATGATATGAGGAGCTATTCTCCAGCGCCGGTAGTTCAATCACGATCGATTCGCGGGAGTCTTGCCAAATCTCCTGGGCAAGTTCTTCGGATACACCGGCATCCTCAAAACGATCCATTCGGCGCAGCGGATACACGCCATGAAGCCACCATGACTGAAACTCTTCACGCATTTTATCGATATTCATATCATCACCGCGACGGCAACGCCGACCAGCATAAGAACAAACAGGATCCGCGCTGCGATCTTGCAGGCGGTGCGGATGAATGGATTCACGGTTTTCATGGTCTTCCCCTATTCGACTATGCAGCTAGGCCAGATCAGCCTTGCGCCAGTCAATGCTTGGTCGTGGGTTATTTCGCCATCTAGGACAATCATCGGGAATAGCGCGAATCCGGCGACGTGAACGGTCCAGTTGCGCTTTTTCATGGGAATGCCGATCCATTTGATCCGCAGACTTGACCAGATCTGAAGCCCTCAACCTGAGCAAGAGCCGCCTTCCGATTTCTTTCCATCTGAGCGGTATCGACAATCACTCCGCAACGAAGAGCATCATTCGCCCCATCATTCCAGTGCAGCCGTTCGATGGTATTGATCGAAAACGGGTTGTAGGACTTGCCCGCACTATTGAACCCCATCGTGTAGGCGTCCATGCGCTCGCTGGAGGCGCTTCCGGATTCCGTCTTAGCATCTGCCGCAGTAACACCTTCGCGCGCCTCCTCAAGCTCTCTATGCAAGCCACGGATGACCTCGGCAGCGGTAGAGCTGGCCATCTGGAGCGCCTGAAGCTGGTTGCGCATCGTGTCGCGCTCTTCGGCGATGGCTGCGCGGTCCTTGCGGAGTTCTTCTAGGTGCTCTTCAGTGGCATCCTCAAGGGTTCGCAGCCTTCCCAGCGTCGATGGACCGCAACTACTGGCGTGATGGGTCATGTCATGCATTGCTTGAGCATATGCGCGCTTCGTCTGTTCGATTGCATTGGTCATGGTTTTTTCTCCAGTTTTATTTGGCTTGACAGTCATTGCAGCCGGCGCGGCAGATCCATTCAGGCTACGGGTCATTCTCGAATCGCTCGACGCGCTCCACGATGTCACCACGCTTGATATAACCGGCCACGACCTTGGCTGTATCCTTTTTACTCATCGCATCATCCCAGCATGCTGCCGAAACTTTTCCGCATGCCCTGCGAGCCAGATACATAAACCCAAATGACTTCATTTCAAAATCTCCGCTGCCAGAGCCTGTATCCGGCTCCACGTTTCAGATGATGGGCGTTTGTCGTAATCGCGGAGCAACGTGGCAAGGCGAATACCCTGCGGCTTGTGCGAGTCGATAGGCGTCACTTTCTTGTGGTCGATCACGGTTGATAGTTCTAGTTGGCCTGATAATGGTTTCATGATCTCAGCTCCTCGTCAGGGTCAAATCCAAATTCGCGACACAACGCGTTAGCCACCCCTGATCCGATACCGAACGCATCCCGGACAAGCGCCCATGTTGGCGTACCATATTTTGTCCGGTATTTGCTCGGCCCTTGCAGATTTCGAATTGCAGACCTGATCAGGTCGCGCTCTTCAATGTCACATCCAGAAAGCTTCATCATTTCGCCACCCGATCAATGTGATTTGCCCGCTTCTGAGTACCGTCAGCGCGAACCAGGCGCTTATCGGCCCCCTTGCTTAGCCTGACTATGTCCGAACTCTTCTCGACGATCCTGAAGCCTATGGCTTGCAGCTGGCTGACTGTGTTTCGCTGTGCTGTGGTCATGGCTAGAACCCCGGTTCGTACGTTTTGTTTTTCCACGATTTACCCTGCTTCGCGTCGCTATAATCGATCATGTCCTGTGGCGCGGCAGATACGAAACGCTGGAACTTGCCTTGGAACTGCAGCACGCATCGGCCAGGGCTTGCATGACGGACCTTAGGCACCTCCCATGAAGTGATACCGTTGCGCCCCTTTTCATCATCGGCACGGTGGCCAAGAATGATCACGTCCGCATCCTGCTCAATCTCGCCAGAGTCTCGAAGGTCAGACATGCGAGGCATTGAGTCGGCTGCCGATCGCGATTCAGACGCCCGGTTAAGCTGTGCCAGCACGACAATCGGAATGTTCATCTCCTTGGCTAGCGCCTTAAACCCTCGAGTGAACGAGCCAATCTCTTGGCTGCGCGTGCCGAACCGGTCATCCTTGTCGGATTTGATCAGGGTTAGATAGTCAACAACCATCAGATGAATAGGCTTAGCCCGGTGCTGGAATCTCGCGATGTTGCAGATCCGGCTAAATGTCAACGCGCCCTTGTCGCAGATCCTGACGTCAGAATTCTTTAGAACCCCGACAGCCGCGGTTAAAGCTGCCCAATGCTCGTCTGATTCCTTGCCTCCGGTGTCAATCCATCCCTTATCAACGCCGCCAGCGGCAGCCAAGGCTCGCTTGACCAGTTCAGCACCAGGCATCTCCAGCGAGAAGATCAACGCAGACTTCCCTTCCTTGCTGGCGATCTTGTCGGCGAGGTTGGTGCCGAGAACTGTCTTGCCAGTCCCAGGCTTGCCAGCCACTATCACCAAGTTACCTGGGCGAAGGCTCTTGACGACATCGTCCAGATCTTCAAGTCCGAAATCCAAACCAATCTCTAGCCTTCCGTTAAGCCGGTCGTCCATCTCGTCCAGAACACCCTCAAGCATGTCCCGATAGTGCTGGACGTCAGGAGCATCCTCCGTGACATTCAGGTCAAACAGCATCTGCTGCGCTGCCGATACCTGGGCCGATAAGTCGCCTTTTCGCTGCGCCATCTCCATGATTTCTTGACCGGCGAAGTACAGACGTCTTGCCATTGAGCGCTCAACGACGATCTTGGCGTATGGGATAGCGTTAGCAGCGCTTGGGATGTTCCGATTGATCGATGCCGCGAAGATTATTGTTTGCTCGCCCCCGGGCATAATCTCGCAAGCTTCCGACAGAGTAATTGGGTCGGGCCTAACTCCCTTCGAATGGCTGGCAAGAATCAGGTTGTACAACATCGAGTTATCATCATCGTTGAAATCAGAGGCGCTCAGGAACGCCCCAATCTCTTCGCACAGGTCCGGCTTGATCATCAGCGCGCCGAGGACGCCATGTTCAGCCTCGATTGAAACCAGATCACGCGGGCTCATTTGCAAAAACTCCTTCCAGTGTCATTTCGTCAATTATCCGGTCAACAGAGCTAGTCTTCGTTACAAACTCTAGGCTTGCCTTCCAAGTTCCAGTCTCCCCGCACCAGTGAGGGTCACGAAGGCACCAGTTAAAGTAATCAGTCCAGAATTGTCCGCTTTGAAAAACCAGCTTCCCTTTGACCCTCCTTTCCCAGCATTTGGTTATATTCTTCCTGCGGGCATCAGTAATGTCCGCAGCCCCTTTGAATCTGCCTTTGCAGACCTCGTTGTAGATCTGAAGAATCCGTGCGAACTGAGGCTCCTTCTTCTCAGATTTAGGAACGGGCGGCGACGAAGTCGACAAGTGTTTTTGATCTTGATCTTCTAAAGGTGAAGGTGAAGGTGAAGGGCATTCCTCAAGCATGTGCTCAGGCATTGCTTGAGGAATGCTTGGAGCATCAATACTTATCTTGTTCCATCTCGCAGCCGCAGCATTAGCCGCTTTCTGCGTGGCCTGTGCCTTCTTCTGTCCTGCAGCCTGCATTTCCTTCTCAACTCGCTTGCTTACCCATTTCCCCTCTTGAGATACGTCGAAGAAATTAACAAGCACTGCTCGGGCAATGCTCCAAGCATCAATCGACATTCTGCAGATCGCAGCCAACTGCGCATCACTAGCCGGCAAAGCCCCGCCGTTTTTCCAGTACGCCATGATCAGCAGCAAATACGCGCCATGCTGCTCAGTGGTCAGGTGCATGGTGTCCGACAGGTAGTCGCCGATATACAACGGCATCCACACGTCAGGCCTAGCCATAATCAGTTACCAAGATCTTGGAGTTCGCCTTCAAGCACAACTGCATGCTTCATGGTGGTGCCGATGAACGTGTAGAGCCGTGTGGCTTGATCAGGAGTCAACTCAACTACCCAGTTACCCTGAGCGATCACCAGCATCCCGTTTTCCCATCGAGCCACGGTCTTCTTTGATGGAAACAATGTCAGGTCCATGCTCAATCCTCCCCGAGCTTGATGAAATCGCTTGGCTGCATGTTGAAAACGGCGGCCAGGCGCCCAAGAGTTTCTGTGGTGATTACGCCGGTGGTTACGATTCGGCTGACGTTCGACAAATGGAATCCCATCTTTCCCGCCACTTCATCCCGAGTCATGTTGTTTTTCAGCATTGCCATTTTCAGAGATTTACCGATATCCATGATGCCCCCAGCTGGTGATAGAAAGTGTGTGCCTGCACATACTAACTGCAGAAAATACTTTCTTCAATACTCATTTGTGTTTTGTAGCCATATCCGCCTGTCGGCGAGATTTGCTCGGCGGCGGATTCGTACCATACTCAAGGAACCAGGCAATCGCCTGTGCCGCAGCCTGTAGAGAACTTCATAGATGACGACTCTTGCGGCGCTTCAAGATGCAGGTAACACATCATGAAAACTGAACTGGCAAAAATCTTTAAAGAAGCGGGTGATCTCGACGAGACAAGGGATGGCTTGGGCGCTCAATGCGTTGCGTATCTGATCAGGCACAAGGCCTTCACGGTTGACTTGGGAGAGGCGCTATTCGCCAAGGCATATCAGGAGAACAATTGGCTGATGGGAAAAGGCCGGCCGAAAGCAGGATCAACCCTCACGGAAGCGCCGCCGACAGTGAAGAACTACATCAGCGCCCTGCGCAACATGTACAAATTCAACTTGGATATTCGCACCTTCAAGACGATGGGCGAGATTCGCCGTGCGGTGAATGAAGCCAAGACAGCAACGCGCGAGAAAAAGGAAATGCTCCCATCTCTTGTTGGTGTGCAGGTTGCAAAAGAGGACGTTCTGACCGGTGCCCTTGTGCATGACATTTATGCGTGCATCAAGGCAATGCCGCCAGGAGATCGCGATTTCATCGAGGCGAAATTGCGACGGGTTCTGGCTGAGGCAATGAAGAAGGCGCCACCAGAGCTGAAGCTTGTCGCCTGACTCCCGGCAGCATTAAAGAAGGCCCGCTAACCACGGGCCTTTTTATTGCTTAAAAATCTTGCGAATATCGTTTCTCTACGCCTAAAAGATATTTTTAAAATATGGTTGACGCAATTCCGTAGTGGCGATATTGTTCGTCTCACCAAGGCAGAACGGCCGAGGAAACCAAAGACCATGGAGATACAAATGAACATCGACTCACTCACTTTCGGCGAATTGAAACAAATTGCGGAAATGTTCAAGACAGCTAGCGCAGCTTCGACGGCAAGCCATCCATTCGTAGGAAAATACGTAATCATCCGCTGCTATTCGGCTGGCGTTCATGCTGGCGAACTGGTTAGCCAGAATGGCGATCAGGTTGTACTGAAGAACAGTCGTCGCCTCTGGCAATGGACTGCTAAATCAGGAGTTGCGCTTTCTGGCCTGGCTATCAACGGTCTGAAGTCCGGGAAAGTCGATACCGTATTGCCTGAACTGTTCCTTACCGGCGCAATTGAAACCATCCCATGCAGCGAGGCTGCCGAGGCTTCGATCAATGACTACAAATAAAGGCGACGGCT
>Ga0065714_10064538_pt1 | contig 39923 bp, 42 predicted proteins | sample MisRhiReplicate2_FD_59101 | JGI IMG/M metagenome (GOLD analysis project Ga0065714, IMG submission 59101) | Miscanthus rhizosphere microbial communities from Kellogg Biological Station, MSU, sample Rhizosphere Soil Replicate 2: eDNA_1 v2... | ecosystem: Host-associated > Plants > Roots >... | reverse complement strand
ACAGAACCAGTTCTGAATACTAAGTGCTATCTACTAAATACTAATAAATACTAAGCCTCAACCTCTTTCTTTGGTGCAAACACTATTGAAGCAATAACGCTCAAAATCAACACACCACCTACTATAGATAAAGATAAAGGAGACGAGATATGATAAAAAGGAGCGATTACCATTTTAACACCGATAAATGCAAGGATAATAGCCAAACCATATTTCAACAAGCTGAACATGTGAATAAAGTTTGCCAGCAAGAAATACAACGCTCTTAATCCAAGTATTGCAAAGATGTTAGAAGTATATAAAATTAGTGGATCATCCGGAGCGATCGCAAAAATAGCAGGGATAGAATCTACAGCAAACAATAAATCTGTAAACTCAATTACTGCAACCACAACCAATAAAGGAGTAGCCAACTTAACCCCATTCTCAACTGTAAAAAACTTAGCACCATCAAATTCCTTACTTACTTTAAAGAACTTATAAATTACACGAGCACCAGGGCTTTTGCTAAAATCTTTCTCTTCATCGCCGTCATCATCAGCCATCCCCGACTTGATACCAGCATAAATAAGGAACAATCCAAAAATCAGCAATACCACATTAATGCGGATCAAATGGCCAAATACCGTCATTTCAGGCAAATAAGTTAAATTAATCAATCCAACGCCTGCAAATATAAAGATGGCACGGAACACCAATGCACCGATAATACCCCAAAACAAAACCTTGTGATGAAGCTCTTTAGGTACTTTAAAAAACCCAAAAACCAAAATAAAAACAAAGAGATTATCCACGGAGAGCGCCTTTTCTATCCAATAAGCAGATTGAAACTGCGTAAACTTCTCAAAGCCTGAAGTCAGATAGATTACTCCACTAAAAATCATCGACAAGCTAATCCATACTACTGACCAGATGGCAGCCTCTTTACTGCTTACGGCGTGTACCTTCTTATTAAAGACACCTAAATCTAAAAGCAGCATCACTATTACGAGAACTGCAAACCCGATTATAACACCGGGGTGATTAATTAAATTATCATTCATTTTTTTGTATGTTACTATTTAAAGGGTATATGTTTTTATTAAAAAAAGAAACTAAAATGCTAAAAAAGATCCGTTTTAAGCATTGCTTTTAAAATGTTAGCCTGCACATCATAATTATTTAGATGATTTAGAAAATCGATATCCGATATTTTGGTATAATTCTCTTCAAGCAAATTAATAATCTCCATAGGGATATATGTTTTCAACGCAGCAGCACTACTAACCAATTTATCATTCTTATAAGTTAGCTCCTGAACAATCCTCCCCTTTTCCGACAAGTTGTTTGTCCAGTCAATACCGGTAAGTTCCGACAGTTCACAAAGTAAAAAGAGGCTCCTGTTATTAAAAAACAAGAAATACCTATCAATATCTATAAACTTATAGATCTCAATAATTAACTGTCCCGACTTTAAACCATAAAAAAACTCAGTCCTAAAATCATGTTTACATAGCAGGCCCATCAATTTCCTTTCGATACTGGCATGGGCATCAATATACATATCCTTAGGATCGTAACTTGTCAGTAAGGCAAGCTGCTGCGTAGAAATATCGTAGTAAAAGTCCTTGGCGTATCTGGAACTAAACGTATTGATGTTTTTAGCAAAGGGAAAGTCCTCACTCAAATCAGAGAGCACTTCAAACAACTTCCTCAAAGACAAATTGATCTTAAGAGATTGCCTTTGTTTATCCAGATTGAAATTCTTTTCAGAAAACACAGAATCACTCATCTTTGCCATCAGCTCTTTATTAAGCTGAATCTCGTCATAAATGAGCACTACATTTTTCTCATTACTCTTCTTAATCTTTCTTAACAGTTCAATTAAACTGTCGGTAAACTGAATATGAAACAATTCAAGTTTATCGATATCCAGCTCCTCATTCTGCTCAAAAAGCTGATGAATCACCTGACTACGTAAATAAATTTTATACACAGCCTCCTCTTCAAAAAATGCAGAGAGCAGCTGTAAACGGCTGATCTCTGCACGAGAAGTCTTTAAAATATCTACACGTCGGTCATCCATTCACCAAATTAATTAACGCGGGTAACGTTTTTCTTTAACTCTGTTTCCAGATTTTTCAATTCCCCATCAAGCACCCTTCTACTTTGGGCTCCCTCTTCATGAATCTTTTTAACTTCATTTAAGGTATCAATTAATGAGGCGGTAGTCATCTTCAAAGTTTCTAATGAAACAACAGTTTTCTCATTTTCTTTAGCAACATCGATACTATTTTGTTTCAGCATTTGAGCATTTTTTTGCAAAATAGTATTTGTAGTATCCGATATTTTCTTTTGCATCTCCACATTTGCCTTTTGCCTTTGTAAGGCAACCGCGAGCGTAAGCTGATTTTTCCATACCGGAATAGTAGTCGACACAATAGACTGTGCTTTTTCGGCAATAGAAGTATTGTTGTTTTGTACCACCCTTATTTGAGCCAGGGACTGGATCATAATAAAGCGAACAATCTTCATATCAGCCAATCGCTTATCTAATCTACTCAAAAAGTCTCTTAAATCAGCAATTTCATAGTCCTGATAATCAGCAGGGCGGCCTTCCATTTCAGCTAGCTTAACGCTCAATTCATTAAACTTAAGCTGACCAGAGATGATCAATTCCTCCATTTGGTTAATATAGCCCACATTACTATCAAACATGGTCTGTAGCGAACTATTATCCTTAATGGAATTTAACCTTCCGGCCTTAACCTTATTGGTAATCTTGTCGATGTTGTTAACAACCACATCATACTTTTGAAATAACTTTTTAGCGTCAACAACAAGTTTTTTTAGAAAAGGGATCTTTGAGATAAAAGATTTAAAACCACTTTGCTCAAGCTCATTAACATCAATATAGTTTAACTCAGTAAGCAGTTCGTTAATTAAACCACCAACCTCACCGCTATTATAAGTCCGTACGGATGATAAGAAATCATTACTGTACTTCTCCATAGAGTTCTGAGCCTCAACACCATAATTCAATATCGAGTTAACATCAGATGGTTCTAACGACTTAGCAATCTCTTTATACTTTTGCTCATCTTCAGGGGTAATCACCGTTAGGTTCACATTACCCTCCTTATCAAGCTTTAAAGGAGATAAGCTCTGAGTCTCATTTTCTTTTAATTCCATAGTTTAGTTCTTTAACTAAATTTAGACTCTATAAATAACTTTGTGTTACGGTCTTAACAGTTTCTTCCAGTTTTTTATCTTTAGTAGGCTCTCCTATTGCGTTGAATTTCCACTCACCGTTTTTCTTATAGAAAACACCCATTACCATAGATACATGACCGGCAAAGTTAGATCCGTTTGCAATATCGTATACAGCAAACACCTCATTTACCCTTTTTGGTGATCCTTCGTAAATACGGATCGATGCAAAAGGGATAGTACCAAAATCATGACCTCTAAAGCTGTTCAAAACAAAGGCTACATAATTAACAGCAGGATTTAATCTAGAAAAATCAAGTGTAATTACTTCATTATCCAAACCATCATCACCGCCCATATCACCAGTTAAATCATCACCGCTATGTTTTACAGAACCATCTTTAGATCCAAGATTACCAAAATACACAACTTCAGTTAATTGTTTGCTTTCGTTATACATTGCACAACTTGCATCCAAATCTACAGCTTCTTTGGTTTTACCAAAGCCAAACATTCCTTTTTTCTCAATTGCGCCCCAGTTTATACCTACACAAATACTCTGCAGCTTACTACCGTTGCTTTTTTCAAGACTGATACGTTGTCCTTTTTGAAGATTAATTGCCATAATTTCTTATTGATATTTATTTAAATAATCCTGTAAACCACCTTTCATACCCATACCTACTGCTTCAAATCTCCATTTACCATCTTTTCTGTAAATTCTTCCAAACTCAACGGCAGTTTCAATAGAGAAATCTTCTTCAAGCTCATATTTTAACACCACTTCATTGGTAGCAGCATCAAAAATACGAACAAAAGAGTTTCTTACCTGACCAAAATTCTGTCTTCTGTTTTCAGCATCATGAATAGTAACCACTATACAAATTTCCGAAACTTTAGCACCAGCCTTAGTCAAATCAACTTTAATCTGCTCATCATCACCATCGCCATCACCGGTTAAGTTATCACCAGTATGTTCAACAGCCTCATCCGGCGATTTTAAGTTATTATAAAAAACCAAGTGCTCATCCGAAACCAGTTTTTTGTTTTCATCCAGCATAAAAACCGAAGCATCTAAGTCAAACGCAGTTCCGGTTGTAGAACTATTGGTATCCCAACCCAAACCGATAGTAAATTTCGGAGCATCAATATTCTCTCTTTGCCCCTTCTGTAAGTTAATGGCCATATTAAATCAATTTATAGTTTTTATTAATAACGTAGTTTTTTAAAAAATTCAAGTTCTCAGAATAGCACTCAATTGTATGATAACTGTTCCCCAGTGCCAGGTTGTACAAACTAGTAATAAAATCCTCAGTTTGCCTATCAATAAATAAAGAGAAGCTATTAAAATCGTAATTTAAGATATATTTAACAATCCTGGTATTAAAACAGAAATTCCCGCTTTTCACAATACTATCCAGATCAAAAATAGATTTTACCTCATGATAGTTTAAATGGTTTTCAATACTCGGATGGATGTTATGATTTACCAGCTCAGCAAAATAAAGCATATAAATATCATTCTTCAATCCATACTCTTTAACCATTTTAAGGATCATCCTTTCATGGCTACCTGTAATCTTTATATCATCCAAAAAGAACAAGATCTTGTCTTCCAGAAAGCCTTTATCTATGTGAAACGAATCGTTTCCAATCAGTTTCATTCTATCCTCAGCACTTAACTCGCCGTAATCATCCTTATAGGTAATCGTTCTATGAACTTTGGCCTCCTGTACTACCAACCTGCCATTTTCAACTAACCAATGATTAAGCTCATAAACAAAAGCGTTTTTCATTGCAAAAGTTGCCGTTGGGATAAAGCAGTAAGGGCTTGATATCACAACAATCTGTTCAGAAATCAAATTATCTTCCAAAAAGTCAGCTATAAACCCTCTGGCAAGGTCTCGTCCAAACTTTTGCGAAACCTTATCATCACCAAATTTAAAGCGACTATAATCATTCGGATCAAATCCAAAGTCGCTTGTATTTTCTATTTTATGTAAAGAATAAGTATAAGGGATCATGAAATTAAGGCAGAAATAGTTAAATGATTCGAGTTAATTAACAGGCTTTTAATGCCAATAGCTTCGGCCCCCTTTACATCCGCAAAAGGATTATCGCCAATATGTATAACCTCATGTAAATCCAGTTCAGTATGCTTATCCCTATCAATTGTATCCAGCATCAGCTGAAAAAACTGAATATTAGGTTTAGACATACGCACCTCATCAGAGTACAACTGAAAATCCAGAAGCTTATCAAACTCCAGGTAATTCAATATCTTCCTAAGCGTTTTACCTTTAATAAAACCTGTATTACTCAATAAACTTGTGGTACTTTGTCCGGAGTCTTTCAATCTTTTTAAAACATCAATGCTATCTGAACAATAAACTAATGGCATATGTTTTAAAATTAATGTTTCCATTTCGTTATATAATCCATCAACATCGATATCCAGGCAAGCAGTAGAATAGTCGTTAATGATGCTAATCACCATTAAATACATTTCCTCGGCGTCTATATTTTTACCCGTACGCTCATTAATGGTATTAACCATCAAATCCACACTTCTAAATATACCTGCAACCTCATCAATGGTTTTCCCCAGATGATTATAATTAGCATGAAAGTACCTTGCCCGTTCTGTCTTAAAAGCTGGGTTCGACTTAATCAAAGTAAGCCAAAGGTCAAATGAGTAATGTTTATAAATAGACATTTTGAGCGTGTTATTAAATACTTAGTACAATTATGAACCCTAATGTTACAAATTTTAGCTTACAATCTAAAATATGACAAACCCTTCAAATTGGCCTTTTACAGGCTTTTCGACCATAACGCGTACTAAATTCATTTAGTACCCCAATACAAGCCTACCTAACAACCTTACTATCAACACGACCATCCGTAAAACACAAGGAAAAGTGGAAAAATCGCTATAACCTGATCAATGTAACAAAACCAATGCAATACTAAAATGATTAAATACTGACAACAATTGGCCATTTACGGTGTTACTTAGATATAAAATTAAAACACTTATTATGGAAAAAGTATGGCTTATCACTGGCTGTTCTACAGGCTTTGGTCGCGAATTAGCAAAACAAGTATTAGCGCTTGGTTATAAAGCAGGAGTTGCCTCTCGCGACATTAAAGATGTAGAAGACATCGTGAAACAATATCCCGAAACCTCGATAGCCATAACACTCGATGTAACCAAGCACAGCCATATAAATGATGCGATAAAACAGATAACCGAAATATTTGGACGGGTAGATGTTCTGGTAAACAATGCCGGCATCGGCTACTTTGGTTCGGTAGAAGCCAGCGATGACCATGAAACCAGAAGAATGTTCGACATCAACTTCTTCGGATTAGCCAACATGACCAAAGCAGTGCTACCACTTATGAGAAAACAACGAAGCGGACACATCATCAACATCGCTTCAATTGGTGGCTTAATGGCTTTTCCTGCGCTGGCCTATTATAATGCAACCAAATTTGCTGTCGATGGTTTTTCCGAAGCATTAGCCAAAGAAACCGCACCGTTGGGCATCAAAGTAACCATTGTTGCACCTAGCGGTTTCCGTACAGACTGGGCCGGACGCTCTGCCAACGAAGTAGAAAACGAAATTGAAGACTATAAAACTACAGCAGGCACCAACAAAGACAACATCAGAGCCTATAACGGGAATCAACCAGGCGACCCTGTACGCGCAGCGAAAGCAATTATAAAAGTAGTAGAAACCGAGATTCCACCACTCCGATTATTACTCGGCGCCGCGGCACTCAAAAATGCCCGTAAAAAACTGGAAGAATTGGCGAAAGACTTTGATTCTTGGCAAGACACAACAGTAGGTGCGGATTTCCCTATATCTTAGTTTAGGTTAGTTGCATAAACCTCATTGAACCTGTAACATCTGGCTACACATTTAATCAAACAAAGCAGATAGCCACTTCCAATATATGATCCAACTACAAAACTTCAAAAAATCATACGGACAATACACCGCTCTACAAATACCCGAATTACACTTAGAGACAGGTATATATTGGATTAAAGGCGTTAATGGATCAGGAAAAAGCACTTTCCTTAAATCAATGGCAGGCATGCTATCTTTTGAAGGCGATATTTTAATTAAAAAGGAAACCAGCTTAAAAAAAAATCCGGTTAAGTACCGAAAGATGGTAAACTTTAGCGAAGCAGAACCACTATTTCCAACCTTTATCACCGGCTTGGAAATGATCGATCTATTTGTTTCAGCCAAAGATGCTCCTAAAACACAAAAGGAAAGCTTAATAGAAAGTCTAAAAATGGAGCATTACATTCAAACACCTGTAAGCTCATACTCAAGTGGCATGCTCAAAAAGCTCTCTATATTATTGGCATTCATAGGCAAACCAAGTGTTGTACTGCTCGACGAGCCCTTAATCACAATTGATACGGATTCTCTTAAAGTCCTTTATGGTTTAATAGCTAAAGAACATAACGACCGAGGAACTACATTTCTAATCACTTCACATCAACCATTAGACCCGGCCTATCTGCCACATACAAAAGGCTTATTAGTTGAAGCACAAACATTAAAAATAAGTTAGCATGCTTAAACCACTAACCAATATTTTATTAAAAGTTTTTGCTAATAGTTTTTACAAGGCCCATGCAGCCATATTTCTCTTTTTACTATATGTAATAGTTGCTCCCGGACCGCCGGCAAGTATAATAGGCTTTCACAAGTCAGTAATGTTGTATTTTGTAAGTAAACCATTAATTATGTTAATCGTTTTTGGTATGCTATTACTTTACACCTTTAAATGCTGGCATTTTATTGCAGGCAAGATTTACGAAGTTCATCAGCAATTTCTATTTTACAGCATTAACAGTTATACAAAGCCTCAGCAACTAATAGGCTGGATAATATTACAAGCAGTAGTAAGTTTACCAATCCTAACCTACATGCTTTTCAGTGTTATTGTAGCAATCAGTAATCAATATTTTTTTTCAGCTTTAATCATCATAGTCTACCTTCTAGGTCTGTTAGTACTCAGTTCTTTATTTTACGCTTGGCTAATCCACAAGCAAATCGATGAAAACAAATCATCCGGGATATTAAAACTAACCAAAGGATTTAAGAAGCCTCTTTTTACTCTTTATGTTTACCATGTTTTCGACAGTGTTAAGATAAAATACCTAATCATTAAGTTCTTATCCTACCTAATTATAATCGGTGTATTTCTATTATTTGCTGATGTAAAAACAGATATCCGCGTAGCTGGGATAGCAATGCTGGCTATTGCTACAGCCCATTCCATGTTAATTTTAGAAGGTCGACAATTTGAAGCAACTTTTCTAATATTTACCAAAACACTACCCATAACCCGGCTTAAACTCTTTATTTCACAAATTGGCACCTACAGCATACTATTAGTTCCAGAACTCATTTGGTTGCTATTTAATGTTACTTTAATTGAAGCTTTGGGTCTATATATCTTCTGTTTAAGCATAATTTTACTTTTTGCAAACTCACTATACCTGATTGGCTTGGATCAGGAAAAATACATGAAAACCGTTTTCTTTACCTTCGTGGTAGCTTTTATGATCATATTATTTAAGCTAATGTTCATTTTAACACTGATGAATCTTTGTCTGGCATACCTTGTCTTATATTTCAACTATTACAAGTTCAAAGAAGATCCAATTTCCCTTAAATATGATGATTAATGCATTCTAATTACAATGATTAAGCCAGTCCACTAATCTATCAATAGCATTTACAACCGGTTTATGTAATGAACCTTGTTCTTCACCCACGCCCCAAATAGTATGGAAACGCTTTACAGAAAAACTATTTAAGCTTTCAGAAACAGTGTCGTTTTCAGCCGCTTCATTGCTATGAATTTTAAAAACAGGTTCACCTTTGCTATCAATATTTACACGCGAATAAGCAATCACTTCACCATTCTGTTCTGCAATACCAATTGGCAATCCAAAATCGGCAGTAAGTCCGTTTTTTGAATCATTTGCATTTTTAACAGGTGCTAAACCATTATGATAAAGATTCATCACTGATTTCAAATCTGACAAATACACCTCACGAAGCCTGATCTCTTCTTGTTTTTTTTCTGTTGAAGCCATAACGTTAAACTTATTTAACAAAATTAGGGAATCACCGGAAAGGGATACAGATACAAAAACGTATATATCAAACGATACAGTTACAAGAAACAACAGCTTTGAACTAATAATTGAACTCTAATCCTCTACTTATAGCTTATCAACAAAACTATTAACCTCTACAACATAAAGATTTGGCTCTGTTCCCATCGAAGTGAAGCATTGGAGATGGTTACAGTCCCATGTAACCGTTTTAGATCTAGGATTTTTTGAAAGAAAATCTTTGTAGTCATCAGTTTTGGTAACTGTATCTTTAAGGCCCGAAAAAATTAAAATCGGTTTGCCAACAACTCGCGTATTCGATTGAGCATACTTAGAAGCATTTTCTGGTAAAAGAAGATCTTTCTTTTTTAATATAAGAATCCTTTCAACCACAAGTTTTGGATCAATTACAAAAGAATCTAATATTAATCCTTTTATGGCCACTGTACTATCAACGTTCATTCGCGAAACAATTGTCCCCATAGACAAGCCATACAAAACAATTGATTTTGGCTGAAACTTAGTATTAACAAATTCTATTGTCTTCTTTAAATCTTCCGAAAACTCATTGTAATACACCATATTCGAATTCATATTGAAATCCGTACTTTCTCCAAAACCCCTATAATCATACAAAACAACGTTATATCCTTCATCAAAAAGCACTTTTGCCTGTCCTAAAAAATTACCCATATTTCCTGCGTCTGACCCGGAAATTATTATAAAAGGTCTTTTCAGATCTTCTTGTAAACACACCCAAGAATTTAGCGTAACCGAATCATTTACCTTTATTTTATATGTTTCGTATTTAATACCAACAGCATCAGGTTTTATTACATACTGTCTCTCGGGTTTAAGTGCATACACATTTGAGGATAACGAGATGTTCATCAAGAACACAATAACTAAAGATATTTTAGCGTAGAAGTAAGTTTTTCTGATTTTCATTAGACGAGCGATTATACAATATAGTTTTTCTATAGCGATGTCTAATATACTCATTATCTACCTATCTGTACTTCGGTAAATTTCATCTACCTTTTTTATAATCGTTACCCTTTCATTGCCCTTTTCTTCAAGTGTTATTACAAAATCCGGAAATTCCAATTTTAAATTCTGTTGCATAATGGCTAACAGCTTAATACTATAGTGTAATTTAGTTTTACTATTAGAAACGGGGGGGGGCTAAAAAGATATTAAGATGCGATATAATATACATATATTTATGTAAAAGTTACGCTAATAAATTAATCATGAATAAAGAACTTATTTTAATTGCCGCTGTTGTTATTTCTGTATTATTAATTTATAAATCAATGATCTTATTAAAGGTACTTGAAGAAGAAACCCCTATGACAAGAGCAAAAAAAGCTTTGCTTACATACACTGCTTTTATCGTTCCAATTTTGGGTTTCTTGATTATCTATCTAATGCAGCCATCCAAAAAATTGTTGAAAAATTAATATACGATAACTGCAGTCTTATTTCCTAAATCTTTAGCTGTTTCAAAATTAAATGGCATTTTTTATTCATATTTTAGTTGAAGACCTATAATAGGTCATTTTACGCCTAGTTATTATGAATAGCGACATACAAAACTATAACGACTCACAGTCGGCTTCAGATCGTGAAATCTGTAATCTATTATCAGCCGAAAGTAATCGTAACCTAACTGAGGCCGAAAGTAAGATTTGGCATGCACACCCTGTTTGGTTTATAGATGGAAATCCAATTGTTGGTTATAGTAAACTTAAAGCTGGTATCCGTTTGATGTTCTGGAGTGGTGCTGACTTTGATGAAGCTGACCTAAAGATAAATACAGGAAAATTTAAGGATGCATCAATTACATATACTTCGATTGAGCAAATTAATCTTGAGGATCTATCCCGCTGGATTGAAAAATCAAGGGAGATACAATGGGATTATAAAAATGTGATAAAGAGAAAAGGTGTTCTGATACGTTTAACTTAAACACAATACACATAAATCCCTGAAAATGACTTACTAAGGCTCATTAGGTCAATAAGTGCATAAAAAGTAGCTTTGCGTTTATATTTTTTATATTTAATTAACCACATCAAAAGAATCCAATTTATACTAAAAAACACCTAAGATCAGGGTTTAGAAATTTTAATTAAATTGATTTTACGACTTAGCCAAATTTTTATTGTTTTAGGTCTTAACTCTAATAAGGTTCTAATTTCGACCTAAAATATAGTCGTCCTTTGCACCTTTTAAATGCACCTCGTTCACAGCTTGTTCGACGGGAGCCGAATAATAGCCGCGTTGTACCAATAGTTTCAAGATGTTTAACTTTTGAATAACAAATCGAAAGCGTATCTTCATACAAGTAAATTGTAAGTAGTGTTACACTAAACTATTACACAATGTCGCTCTCCCATCAAACTCATCATAAAACAATCAATAAGAACCAGTTAGCAACAAATCTTACTGACATTCCTCTTAAAGCATTCTTGATAGCCATATTTTTCATTATAAATTATCAGTCAATTTATGCCCAACAATCCTTCCTTCAGATTACCGGAACAGTTATAGATTCAAAAACTAAAATGCCATTAGCCGGTGCAAGCGTTTATCTAGACCACACCACCAAGGCCACAATCAGTTCCGATAGCGGAAAATTTGTTTTAAAAAACATTTCAACTGGCAATTACAATTTAATCATTTCCTATGTAGGATATGAAGCGGTATCAGTTCCAATGAGCGAACAATATAACCCGCAATTAAAAGTAGAATTAATTCAGCGTACAAAATCGCTAAAAGAAGTAGTCATAACCGCAGACCCACATTGGGAAGAATACTATTCTCTTTTTAAAATGTTTTTCATAGGAAAAGAAGCCAAGCAATGCATCATTAAAAATCCAAAAACATTGTCATTCCATTACAACGACACCTCCTATGTTTTAACGGCAGAAACAAGCGAGCCGTTAATTATCGAGAATAAAGCCTTAGGATATAAAGTATATTATGACTTAAGTTATTTTGTTCACTATGCCGGTCGCACTTCCTATTCAGGCTACACGCGTTTTGAAGAAACAACCCCTACTAATAACAAAGAACAGAAAACCTGGAAATCTAATAGGGAAAAAGCATACTACGGTTCTCTAACACATTTTATGCATTCACTGGTTAATAAAGAATTAGCAGAAGATGGTTTTGTGGTAAAAAAACTAGAAAAAGTAAAAAAGCCAACCTCTAATCATCCTGTTTTACAAAGATGGCGGGGCGATGAGTTTAAATCACAGGACACTATTGTCACAATGCGATGGAATGGGAGAGATTACTCTCCTAAAGATACCACGATCTCTACCAATTCCAACAAATGGGGAGAAAAAATGGGATATAACATACTCTATCCAGGAAACGTAACCTATGAGAGCATTGTAACTCCCACTTCTTTAACTGGGAATTATAAACTTTCATTCAGCAACTCCCTATTCATTACCTACAAGGAGAAAAAAAGCACCGAAGACTTCTGGGGCTACGGCAGTGCTTACCGCCCTTCCTTTATAACCTCTATTCTAACCATGCTAACTCCTCAAACATTTGTGGATATTCAGGGAAATCTAGCCGACCCTCACGCGGTTATACACGAAGGATATTGGGCTACACTCAGAGTAGCAGATCAGCTACCCTTTGATTATACCCCATCCCCTTGATTTATTATTTCGGTTGATCAGAATCAGCAGTTTTTTTATCAGCCTCACCTGTCCCATCTTTTCCATTATTAAACTCCCTGATTCCTTTTCCAAGGCCGCTCATCAACTCAGGAATCTTTTTACCACCAAAAAGCAGTAGAACAACAACTAAAATAACCGCAATTTCTGGTGTACCAAGTGCCGCTAGCAATGTATTTTGCAACATATTTTATATAATTAACCTGACACAAAAATAACAAGCTGACATTAAAACGGCATTAAAGCGAGATTAAAAATGAACAAGAAATTACAATGAGTTAAAGAATTATAGATTATGTAACTTTAATCTATGAACTGGATCACTAGAGAGCGCCCAAAAATAGACAGAATAGCATGCCCATGGTTAATCAAGAATTTCATAGATAAAAATGCTAACTTTTTCTACGTCCCCTTTGACCAGGTTATAGAAAAAGCTACCGAAATAAATGCCACTCCATTTGATGTTCCCGGTGTTGAACTCACTCATCAAAATGACCAGTGTACCTTTGATGCACTAATAAAAAAGTACAACCTTAACGATCCCGCCCTCGCCATAATGGCTCCAATTGTAAGAGGGGCAGATACCGATCGGCATAATTTAGCAAGTCAGGCTTCTGGCCTTTGGGCAATAGCCTCCGGAATGGCCTACAACATCAAAAACGACCAGGAACTTTTACAAGCAGGCATGGTAATATATAATGCATTATATACCTGGGCCAAACACCTCCAAAATGTAAAACATACAGAAAGCCCTGTTGAGCAGTTATTAATAGAGGTATATCAGAAGTTTCTAAAAAAAGGAACCACTGATAAAATCCCTACTTGGGCCACAGAACTAAAAACTATTATTCAGGATCAGATAGATACAAATTTAACCCTAACACTCACTGATATCTCCAACGGCCTTAACGTAAACCCCACTTACATATCCAGAGAATTCTCTAAATACTTCGACGATCTTTCCTTTGGCGAATACATCAGAAAACTTCGCATCAATAAAGCAATAACCTATATGAATTCTTCCGAATATTCCTTATCAGAAATTGCATACCTAACCGGATTTTCTGATCAGAGCCATTTTACTAGAATCTTTAAGTTAGAAACAGGCCTAAAACCTTCCGAATACAGGAAAAACCCTCCTAAAAAGTAAATTCTATACCAGCAGTAAAATACGTTCTATTTTAGTTTTTATAAATGCAGTAGTCTTGTGTTATGAAAGCAAAACTTTATAAAACAATACTCTGCACTATTTTTCTGTACACCACTTTAAGCACGTCGGCAACAGCCCAACAACATCAAACCACCTATCCAAAAACAACTGGCTATATTGGTATTGTTCATCCCATTGTATCTTTTGGTACTGACGGAACCCATACCAATTTTAAAGACAGTTACGTAGTAGGCTTGCCCATAGGCATAAACATATGGAAAAGTGATAGAATTGGTTTCTCCAGCGAAATAGTGCCATTTATAAAAGCTACAAGTACTAACAGCAAAGTCAATAATGTACTGTTTCATCCCGGCATCCTTGTAGCGCTTGGCAATGGCTTTACTTTCGCCGGCCGCCTTGCTTTCGAAACTTCTGGCAGATATGGCCTTACTCCGGTATTCAACAAAGTAGTAAAGAAAAACAAAACCAGTAGTTACTTTATTGCCATTCCCCTACCAGCGCGTTTTGGTAACGACCAGTCTTCAACTTATGGTATCGGCTTTCAGTTCGGAATTTCATTTTAATCCTTAAAAAGACTTCAATCAATTTTAACCAAACTATCATGAAAAACACCCCCATATACAAACTCACAGATCTGGCACTATACTTCTTAAAACTTGGCACCTGGGGCTTTGGCGGCCCTGTAGCTCTGGTTGGTTACATGCAACGAGACCTTGTTGAGCAGAAAAAATGGATCACTGAAGATGAATACAAGGAAGGCCTGGCATTAGCTCAGCTTGCGCCTGGACCTTTAGCGGCTCAGCTTGGCATCTATATTGGTTTTGTTCATTACGGATTGCTGGGCGCAACATTAGCAGGCATTGCTTTTGTAATACCCTCATTCATTATGGTGGTTATACTTGGGGTCGCATATAAACTCTATAGCGGGTTACCCGGAATGCAGGCCGTATTTTATGGGGTAAGCGCCTCTGTAATTGGCATAATAGCAATAAGCGCTTATAAACTCACCATTAAATCTGTAAGCAAACTGAATTTCGAAGCCTTCAAATCCAACTGGCTGCTTTGGATATTTTATCTTGTAGGTGTAATAATCACAGTAATTACCAAAAGAGAAGATGTTTTACTTTTTATAGCTTGTGGCGTAATTTATATGTTGGTTAAGGCTCCGCCGAAATGGATTAAAAGGCCTACCTCCGCTCCTTCTCTGATTTTAGTGAGCATCGGCTTCTGGCAATATGAAGGTAAAGCACTGCAGGAGATTGGCTGGTTTTTCCTAAAAGCTGGAGCATTTGTGTTTGGTAGCGGACTTGCTATCGTTCCTTTTTTACATGGGGGTGTAGTTCAGGAATTTGGATGGCTTAATGAGCAAGAGTTTTTGGACTCTGTTGCAGTAGCTATGATTAGCCCGGGTCCTGTTGTAATCACAGTTGCTTTTATTGGATATCTGGTGGCAGGTTTTCCTGGGGCTTGTATTGCAGCATTGGCTACTTTTCTACCCTGCTACCTTTTCACCGTTTCCCTTGCTCCTTCTTTTAAAAAGATCGCAAAAAACCCCAGCATCAAGGCCTTTGTGGATGGCATTACCGGGTCTGTAATTGGTGCGCTTGTAGGTGCAGTAATCATTATTGCAACGCGAGCAATTGTAGACATCCCCACAACTGCAATCGCGCTGTTTTCTGTTTTGGCTTTAATTTACATAAAGCAAATGAAAGAGCCTTATCTAATATTAGCTTCAGCCATAATTGGCTTATTGATAAAAATTTAAGTCAATTTATCAAGTGGCTTCCTGTTTTTGACAGTTGAAGCTTTGTATTTGCTTGGAGAAAGTCCGGTTAGGGATTTAAATTGCGCCGACAGGTGGGCACTGCTGCTATATCCCATTTTAAAGGATATTTCATTCAGGTTTAATTCTCCATACTCTAGCAACTCCTTTACTTTTTCTACCTTTTGCTGAATAATGTATTTTTCAATGGTTAAACCCTCTGAATCCGAAAACAATCTACTCAGATAATTATAGTCTTTATTTAATTTATCGGCTACCAAATGCATCAGACTTTGATTGATCTCGCCCAAATCAGAGTAGTGAACCAAGTTGATTACTTCGTTTTTAATTTGCTCTACCAGTTGGTTTTTCTCTTTTTCGATAAGCTCAAAACCTAAAGCCTGAAATTCGAAGGCAATGTCTTTCAGTTGCTCCGGATTTGGATCCGGAGCAACATCTACTTTACCTAAAGTAATTTGTTTAACAGAAAAACCAAGGTTTTGCAAGCGCTCATTAACGATCATAATGCAGCGGTCGCAAACCATATTTTTTACATATAAAGTCATATTTTCTGTGTTGATGCTTTTATTAATGCTATCTCGGCTAATGTTATATTTCTTCAGCTTTGTAACCAGCTTTTTCTAAGGTAGTAATTATTTCTGCTGCTTTAAGCTCATCGTCAGCTTCAACTTTCAATATTTTATCTGGGTTTACAGTATCTACTTCCCAATTGTTTACTTCGTTTAAACCGTTTAAATGAGGTGTTACTGCTGCGATACAACCACTACATTTGATATTTGTTTTGAATTTTAAAGTTTGCATATTTTTTGAATTTAATTGTTGTTGTTATGTTATGTTTTTTGAATTATTAGCCTTTTAAAGGCTTCCTCAATCTGCTAAATTACCTGTCATCTTACTACAGCTTTGCGAATTTCAATCTTAAACTATTACTCACTACCGATATTGAACTTAAAGCCATGGCTGCACCTGCAATCATTGGATTCAATAAAAACCCATTAACCGGGTAGAGCACCCCTGCTGCAATTGGAATCCCTATAAGGTTATAAATAAACGCCCAGAACAAGTTCTGCTTAATAGTCCTTACCGTTTTCTTGGACAACTGTAAGGCTTTTGGAACCTGCAATAGATCTGAAGATATAAGCGTGATCTTTGCAACATCTATAGCAATATCCGAACCCCTGCCCATTGCTATCGAGACATTGGATTGTGCCAGCGCCTGACTGTCGTTTATTCCATCGCCGATCATGGCAACTACTTTTCCTTCGGCTTGTAATTTTTTTATAAAATCGGCCTTATCAGATGGCAATACTTCGGCCATATAATTTGCAATACCTGCCGTTGCAGCCACCGCAGCGGCAGTTTGTTTATTGTCGCCGGTGAGCATGTAAACATCAATGCCCTGCTTAATCAGTCTGGCAACGGCTTCTTTTGAGCCCTTCTTTATCTGATCAGCTATTGATACCACAGCCAATACTTTCGTTTCGTTGGCAAAGTAAATTACAGTTTGAGCCTGATCTTGTAACACTTTAGCTTGCGCTTTCAATTCACTGGATATAACCTGATTGTGCTCAACCAATATTTTATGACTTCCGGCCCAATACTTCTTACCATTACAAACTGCCGACACACCTTTACCTGTTAAGCTATCAAAATCTGTAATACTCGCAGGTTTTACATCATCCTTTTTAAGTCTGTTAAAAATTGCTTCAGCTAGTGGATGCTCCGAGCTTTGTTCCATAGCAGCAAATATTTGCTTTAACATATCTACGTTTTCAGGTAAATTATCAGCCCAATGGATAGAAGTAACTTCTGGTTTACCCTCAGTAATGGTTCCGGTTTTATCTAAAACAATGGCGTTTACTTTGTAGCCAAGTTCAAGCGCTTCTGCATCTTTAATTAAAATGCCACTCTCTGCACCCTTGCCTATTCCAACCATAATTGCTGTCGGTGTTGCAAGTCCTAACGCACAAGGACAAGCAATCACCAGTACAGTAACCATAGCTAGCAGCCCTTGTGTGAAGGCGTGTTCTCCACCAAATAACAACCACACACCCAGTGTTATAATTGCAATTAACATCACTATTGGTACAAATATCCCTGCTACTTTATCAACTAGTTTTTGAACTGGGGCTTTAGAGCCTTGAGCTTCTTGTACCAGCTGAATAATGTGTGCCAACATGGTTTCGCTACCAACCTTTTCGGCTATGAAGCGGAAACTTCCTTTTTGGTTGATGGTTCCGGCGAAAACATTGTCATCTTTTTGCTTAGAAACGGCCACAGGTTCTCCTGTAATCATGCTTTCATCTACAAAAGAATTCCCTTCATAAACCTTGCCATCCACAGGAATTTTCTCACCGGATCTAACCAACAGCTTATCCCCTGTTTTAACATCAGAAACCTGAATCTCTTTTTCGCCATCTTCTGTAACAAGTATTACCGTTTTAGGCTGTAACCCAATTAGTTTCTTAATGGCAGATGAAGTGTTTGATTTAGCACGTTCTTCGAGCAATTTACCGAGCATAATAAACACGATAACTACAGCCGCAGCTTCGTAATACACATGTGGGTGCAGACCTCTTTGGTGCCAAAACTCAGGATAAAAGGTATTAAATACACTGAAAATGAATGCAATTCCGGTGCTTAATGCAACCAGTGTATCCATGTTTGCTTTGTTGTGTTTTGCTTGTTTAAAGGCATTTATAAAGAAGTTTTTACCGAAGTAAAAAACTACGGGAGCCGATAAAACCAACATAATGTAGTTTCCGTAAGGCATATCCATGAAAAGCATGCCTATAATTACTATAGGTATCGTTAATATTCCTGCGGCAATGATTCTCTTTTTTAGCGCTTTATAATTGTCGGCCTGTAGCTGTTCTTGTTTTTCGTTTCCTTTCTCAGTATCCAGAATTAAATCGTACCCTACTGACTGAACTGCTTTTTGCATTCCTTCCGGTTGTATCACGTCTGCATCATAGGTTACTTTTACCTTTTGGGTAGCATAGTTTACCTCAGCTTGTTTTACACCGGCTTGTGCGCCTATCATAGACTCAACACTTACCGCACAGCTGGCACAAGTCATCCCGAGTACGGGAAAAGAAGTAGTTTCTATATTTTCTTGTAAAGCCATAATCTTAATTATTTATAATACAAATGTACTATGGCTGGCCTTGGGAGGGCTTACATAATATGGTGTTTAATTTATATAATTTGGAGATGCCTGCATTTATCCTCCTTTTAAGTTACAAAACTCATCTATTCTGAGCCAGCAACTGCTGAAAAGCACAAATCTTTGAGGGGGTTGAGATTATATATTCGGGATATTAAAGAGCCCTCTTTCAGTTTTGTAAAGAGGGCCGGGATAAAACAGCTGCACAGTTCTCAAACGAATTTAGACACAGGAAAAACTAGGTTAATAGTTGGATCCAATTTTCAAAAACGTAATTTCTGTCTAGCTTCAACTCAATAACAGGGATCAATTCTTTGGCATCAATTGATGAAGTATTGATAAGGTAACCATCAGCAACCTGTTCTATTTTCAGATTACTGCCACTTTTCAAGTTCATGACGGATTTAAGTTTATACCCTTTTATTTGAGCAAATAAAAGGTGAATTGAGGTAGCAGGCTTTCTGAAGTGCAGGTATATTTTATTTCCTTTATAGGTACTTCCACCCCAATCACCTTGCTTAAAAGGCCCCCCTGAAGTATTGTATACTGCGTCTTTATATAAATTTACCCAGGAAGAAAATTCCAGGAAACGATCGGTGAGCCGTTTAGGCGGCTCGCCCGTACGTTCGGGGCCGATGTTTAATAGAAAATTCCCATTCCCACAGATGACTTTATTGAAGGTATTAACAAGTTCCTCTTTGGTGTGCATTTTTGCATTTGGCTCATAAGCATATACAGGATAACTCACGCTGGTACATGCCTCCCAAGGGAAAGAAGGCGCATCTGTTGTCTTTGCCTCGTAGGAGAAGAAATCTCCGGCAGCGCCATTTGCAACAAAGGTTTCAGGGCCTTTAGCATCACCCTCGGCTCTTGTAACCGACAACCGGGTGCTTAGTGTTGCAGGTTTTGACTGCTTCACAAAGCTATATAGCTCCTTTCCTTCTTTAGGGCCCCAGAGGGGATCCAACCAGTGTCCATCAAACCACATAATATCCGGCTTGTAGTTTACAATCAGCTCTTTCACCTGATTATGCACAAATTTAACAAAGGCATCTTTTCCTCCCCTAGGTATATCTGGCGACTTTCCTGCTATAGGCATTGATTGCCAGCCGGCATAATGGATATCAGCAATGGAATAATAAATGCCAAACAATAGCCCTCGCTTATGTGCTTCTGTTTCCAGCTCTTTTAAAATATCTCCTTTAAATTTGCTTCGTTGTAAATCCCAATCACTGTACTTACTATCCCAAATGGCAAAGCCATCATGATGTTTGGAAATTACAACCATGTATTTACATCCGGCTTTCACTGCGAAATCAACGATCTCTTTTGGGTTAAATTTATAAGGATTCCAGGCCAAAGTAATTGAATCGGCTACCCGTCTGGGTGTGCCGTTTCCAATAGACCAGGAGTCTCCGGTTTCAGGTGTATGGCAAGCCATCCAGTGAACAAAAAGTCCTAGTTTTCTATTTTCAAAATCTTTTAATAAGCGAGTATCTGTTTTTGGATTGATCATCGTGACCTGTGCAACAACCCATCCGTTAAGTAAAAAACCTATAATTGTTAATCCTATTTTTTTCACATCAGTTCTATTTTAGTTAAGTAATTATCTTATTTCTGCCAGTCGGGATTCTAAATTTAAATATTTACCGAGATTTTGGGGCAACAATTGAATCTCATTACTTAAAATGGATAAGAATTCTGTCTCAATAGTATTATTCGAAAATTGAGTTAGGCCCTTTGGTATCCGCCAAAGAGCCGCTCACCTAATATAACCAATTTATTCTTTTGCTATTGCTAATAGTTGGAACTAACCATGCCCCACAATACAGCTTGCAGAACAGAGCGCTAAAATTAATGCTTCTGTTGGCCACTCACTCTACTCAAATTACCTGAAACTGACACTATGTTACCCAGTATTTTGATTGGTATAAAAAAACAAAGTAAAATTGGATATGAAATTATTTCCCTAAATTGGAAGTCAAACAAATCCTTCGCTGGTATGCGGTTACTGCTCATCTTTTTATTCTTGTCTGGATTAATTACCTCTACCTTTATTGATAGGTTTGTACCGGCGATTTTACCGGCAGAAGGCTACCAGATTGACACAGTAGCTGAGAATCTGAGAGTACCCTGGCAGATTGTGTTTTTACCGGACAGGAGCATATTGTTTACAGAAAGAGAAGGTCGGGTAAGGATCATTAAGAACAATAAACTGGTTGTTAAGCCTATATTCAATCTCAACGACGTTGTGCTCAGAAATAAATCCGGTGCATTAGGCCTCTGTTTACATCCTTCGTTTAGTAAAAACAAACAAGTGTATTTAGCAAGTAATTACCTGTTAGACAACCGTATGAAATTACGTATTGTAAGATATGAATTGGTCAAAGACACCTTATTAAATCCTTTAGTGATTTTGAAGGATATCCCTGCAAATCAGAACCATACCGGCTGCAGACTTGTTTTTGGACCGGACAAAAAACTTTACATCACCACAGGAGACGCAGACCAGCCGATGTTGGCGCAGGATCTGAAAGCTTACAATGGGAAGATACTAAGAGTTAATGATGATGGCAGCGTTCCTAGTGATAATCCATTTATTAAAAATGACACTGCTCGTAAAGAGATATGGTCTTTTGGCCACCGTAATCCGCAGGGTATTGCTTTTCAGCCTGTAACTGGATTACTGTACGAATCGGAGCACGGCCCTACGGGTGGAGATGAAATTAACCTGATCAAAAAAGGAGGCAATTATGGCTGGCCTGGTATACACCATGACGACAAACATGCCGGCATGGAGTCTCCATTGGCACAATATACTCCTTCAATTGGCCCCGGTGAGATCCTGTTCTACAATGGCGTTCAATTTCCTCAATTGACAGGTAAATTATTGGTCGCCTGCCTGCGTGGTGAATCAATTTTAAACCTTAGTTTGGAGAATAACAAAATTACCGACCAACTGGTCATGATCAAAAATAAATATGGCAGGATTAGGTCGTTGGTAACTGGTCCTGACGGATATATTTATTTCTCGACCTCGATGAATGATCCAGGAGAAGGACATCCGCGTGATGGGCACGATGACATGATTTTAAGAATGAGGCCTTCTGGAAGCTCAGTGCTGGAGTCTCAAAAATTAACTCAAGCAAAATCTCACACAAAACAAACTCAACATACAGCGGCAGGTATTTTTCAACAGCTTTGTGCATCGTGTCATGGAGACAAGTTGCAAGGTACAGCAACAGCTAAAGGTTTTATCAACACAAAATTTTCATATGGATCTGATAAAAAATCAATTGTGGCCAGTATCACTAACGGAATTGCTGATAAAGGAATGCCTGCGTGGAATGGTGCCATTAGTACGGAGGATATCAGTAAACTTGCAGATTTCATCCGTGAAAGATCAAGGAAGCAACAATAAAACTATAAAAAATGTCAGCATTTAATCCAGCATTTGATGAATACATTGCAAAATCTGCAGATTTCGCAAAACCGATCCTTAACTATTTACGGGAAATCATACATGAGACCTGTCCGGAAGTTGAAGAAATTATTAAATGGGGTTACCCCCACTTTGATTACAAAGCAGATATGATGCTTATTCTAGCTGCTGCAAAAAACCATTGTAGCTTCAGCCTTTATAAAGCCGAGTTGATGCATGATCCCAAAGTGATTGAAAGTGTGAAAGCAGGTCAAAAAATGGGATATATGGTTAAACTTAAATCATTAGCTGATTTGCCATCAAAGGAAATACTCGTCGCTTACATCAAAGAAGCGATGGAATTGAATGAAAAAGGTGTAAAAAAAACTAAGCCACAGAAAACTGAAGCCCCTAAAGTCATTGAAATACCTGATTATTTTGCAGCGGCACTTGCACTATACCCAGAAGCTAAAGCAATTTTTGAAAGTAAGCCGCCTTCTTTTAGAAAGGATTATCTGGTTTGGATAATTGATGCAAAAACAGAAGCCACGAGGCAAAAAAGAATGGAACAAGCTTTAGAATGGATTGCTCAGGGAAAGGGCAGGTTCTGGCAATATGCAAAGTAATTATATACTATTAATTCAATTTCCCGGTTAATACCAAATCGGTAATCATTAAGCCATCTTTATCTGGAGAAGTAAAACGCTTTAAATTGATGACTTCAAAGTTATGCTCAAGGAAGGCTTTGGACAAATAGTCTTCCTGATGGTAATTTACCCAAACCTGATCGCCGGTGCTTGATATTTGATATTTAGATTTGCAATCATCGTTCTCCTCCATAGTGCTCAAGTAAAACACACCACCTGGTTTTAACAATTGTGATGCGTTAACTATTAATTCAATAGCTTCCTCACGTGTTAAATAGGGCAAGCAAAAGCCACATGTGATTCCGTCAAATTTCTGTTCAATGGTGTCAATATCACGGCAGTCCATTTGCTGAAATTTAGCATTAGGATTATTACTGTGGGCGAGATCGAGCATATTTAGAGAGAGGTCAATTCCTAAAATTTGGTAGTCGGGTCTCCTATCCAGCAAATATTTGGTGATGTTCCCAGGGCCGCAGGCAATATCCAAAATACTGGCCTTTTCAGTCACTATGTTATCGCAGAAGAGGTTGATTGTTTCGGCAAACATACTGACATCCATAAACTTGTCCTGGTATATTTTTGCAGATTTATCAAATGCCTCAGCCGGTTTTAATATTTTCATACTATCATTGATAATTATAGACATTTAAAGCTAAGACAAAAAAGTAATTATACCCGAATTTATACTCATATGTGACGGATAGCCCACCATCAAATACTTACTTTTGTAGCATGACGCAAAAAAGATATCTGTTCTTAATTTTAATACTTGGTTCACTCACTGCTCTTGGCCCCTTTTCTATTGATATGTACCTACCGGGATTTAAGGCGATAGCCAAAGATCTTGGCACGAGCGAAGCGAAAGTTGCCTGGTCGTTGTCTAGTTATTTCATCGGCATTTCGGCGGGACAGTTGCTTTACGGACCCTTATTAGATCGTTTCGGTAGGAAGAAACCTTTGTTTATCGGTTTGCTGGTATATATTTTGGCATCTGCCGGATGTGCTTTAGTTAAGGATATTGACTCGTTTATCATATTGAGGTTTATACAGGCAATTGGAAGCTGTGCGGCTACTGTGGCTTCGGTTGCTATGGTTCGAGATTTGTTTCCCGTTAGTGAAAATGCTAAGGTTTTTGCGTTGTTGATGCTTGTTCTTAGTGTTTCGCCAATGATAGCACCTACAGTAGGTGGTTATGTTACAGTGGCTTTTGGCTGGCATACGGTTTTCTTGATTTTACTTGGCTTAGGCTTATTTAATTTGATTGCCAGCTGGCTTTGGTTACCAGAAAGTTATAAGGCCGACACTACGATGTCGTTAAAACCTAAACCGATAATTACCAACTTTTTAGCGGTGTTACGTGAACCTCAATTTTACACTTATGCATTTACAGGCGGAATGGCATTTGCGGGTTTATTTGTATACATAACCAGCTCTCCTATTCTGTTTATGTCGTTATTTAAGGTGAAGGAAGAGACTTACGGGTGGATTTTTGCTTTTCTTTCGGCAGGGTTTATTGGTGCTAGTCAGGTTAACACGCTTATGTTAAAACGATATAAGAGTGAGCAATTGATTTATGCAGCTATAATCGGACAAGTAATTACGGTTCTCGTGTTTTTGATTGGTAGTATTAATGGTTGGTTCGGCCTTGCTGAAACTGTTGGCTTCCTGTTTTTATTCTTGTGTTGTTTAGGGGTAGCCAACCCAAATGCTGCTGCGCTTTCGCTTGCTCCTTTCTCTAAAAATGCAGGTAGTGCTTCAGCTTTGATGGGTGCACTTCAAATGGGATTAGGGGCATTGGCCTCGGCATTTGTTGGCTTTTTTGAGCAGACATCAGCTGTACCAATGGTTGCAATTATGACAGGAACATCGGTTATAGCGCTTAGTGTTTTAGCTATTGGGAGAAGAAATGTTATTTCCAATCCTGCTCCTCTAGCGTAAAAATCTCTTCTACGGTAGTATTAAATACGGCGGCAATCTTTAATACCAGCATGCTTGATGGAACAAATTTTCCGATCTCAATGGAATTAATGGTTTGTCTGGAAACATTTACTTTGTCGGCTAGAGCGGCTTGGGTAAGGTCGTGCTTGGCGCGTTCCACCTTTATTGTGTTTTTCATCAGATTTTGGTTAGGCCATAAAAATGTACAGTCTCGAATAGCGGATTACATTTGCAAGCGAGAATACAATGATCAAGAAGTAATTAATTGAGGTTAGATCGAAAGTAATGACCTGATTACTGTAAAGGTATGTGATGATTAGTTTAATGGTATAACCAACTATTAATGCAAAAAAGGCAGAAGAACTTCTAATAGCTCCCGATCTTTCATCTTCTCGCTTCTGGTTAGAGATAAACAATGTAAATAAGCCCACCAGCAAAGGGACTTCGGCAGTTGATGACTTGGAAGTGAACAGGATCATTGTTCCTAACACGATTAGGAATAATCCGATGTACTTTGTAAAGTTGGTAAGCGTTTTCATAATTTAAAGATTAGTATGAATGACTAAAAGTACAGTTTATTTATTGAAAAGACAAGTATGTTTGTCTTATAGAATAAATATTTTGCTGAATTTGGTTTACTAAAGCGATCGAGATATTTTTTTTGCTCCTGCACGTAGGGGTATAAGTTCATCATGTTGTCTTACTCTAAAACAAGACAACAATGAACATCAAATCTTTTATAACAACTTCATTATTATTAGCTACCGGATTAATTAGCAGTATCAATGCAAATGCGCAGAATCAGATGCCTGGCAAAATGCATATTGGTATTGTGTATCCTTTAAGTACCAATGGGACCCGTGCTCCTTTAGATACTAATAACCTTTCCTTTAATTTGATTGGGGGCGTATCTGCTGCCGAACGCGGTTTCGCATTTGCGGGGCTTTCAAATGTAGTGCTTCATGATAGCAAAGGGTTTCTGTTTGCAGGCTTCTCTAACCATGTAATTAAAAATGCTGATGGTGGACTGTTTGCCGGCTTTGCAAATACTTATGGTGGTGGCGACGGCTTTGCTTTTGCCGGCTTTAGTAATATCTCTTCGGGAAATGTAAAGGGAGCGCAGTTTGCAGGCTTTGCAAACATTGCAAAAGATATCAATGGTGCTCAATTCGCTGGGTTTGCTAATATCGCTAAATACGTAACGGCATCGCAGTTTGCGGGCTTCGCCAATATTGCCAAGGATGTGAAAGGCTCTCAGCTTGCCGGTTTCATCAATACCGCAAAGGATGTAAAGGGTTCTCAAATTGCAGGGTTTATGAACATTGCAAAAAAAGTTAAAGGAGCTCAAATAGCGGGTTTTATGAACATTGCAGAGAGCAGCGATTTTCCAATAGGTATTGTAAACATCATTAAAAACGGTGAGAAAAGTATCGGTGTAAGCACTAACGAAAACCTGACCACTATGTTGACCTTCAGGTCTGGAGGCAGGGTGCTTTATGGGATTTTAGGAGTTGGTTATAACTTTAAAAACGACAAAGAAGTATATGCAATTGAGGCTGGTTTTGGAGCTCATTTTTTTCAATCGAAAAGCTTTAGGTTAAACACAGAGTTAACAGCCACTGCTTTGGAGAGTTTTAAAGAGGGAGAATATTTTAATACTTCGATGCGTGTGCTACCTGCATTAAAGATTGCCAAATTTCTGGAAATCTATGCGGGTCCCTCTCTTAATTACATAAATACCAACACCACTGAGGGCAAATCGCTAAACAAACATTATATATCAAAATGGCAAAACAAATCGGGTAACGACTTCCAGGGGCTGTACGTGGGATACACTGGTGGCATTCAGATAATCTTTTAAACCACTTGCAACCCTTAACTAAAATTAACAATCATCATTTATAACACATTAAAAACAACCTGCTATGAGAAACTTACTTTTATACGTTTACATCAGTCTGCTGTTTATTTCTTGTTCCAAGGACAGGCTAACAGCTAGTGGCGACAAAATCACAGAGGAACGCAGTCCAGGCAGCTTTACAGGGATAAGCGGAAGTGGCTCCAACCCTATCCATGTTGTATATGGCGCAGATCTTAAAGTGATTTTAAAAGGTTCTGACAATTTGATTCCTCGTTTTAAAACCAAGGTTATGAGCAATGTTTTGTACCTGGAATATGAACAAACGAGCGTGAGACAGGATGACATTGAGGTATTTATTACGATGCCATTGATAGACCGTGTTTCGTTAAGTGGTAGTGGTGAAGTTGAGATTAAAGGTCAGTTTCCTGATGTGGATGTTTTCAAAACGTCTATTAGTGGATCTGGGGAGGTTGAGGTTGATGAACCGTTTAATGCAGGAGAGACCAAAGTTGACATTTCAGGTTCAGGTAACGCTGATCTGGAAAAGTTAAATACAAAAACTGCCGACATTGATGTGTCGGGAAGTGGCGATGTCAAAATAAAAGTGCAGGATTTACTTAAGGTTAAAATTAGTGGCAGTGGTAAAGTTTACTACTGGGGTAGCCCACAGGTTAATTCTAACATCAGCGGATCAGGAAAAGTGATTAAACTCTAACGGTTAAAACTATTATGGAATTGATTCAATCATATTGGCAAAATTTCATCTCTATTTTCGGAGCAGCGAGGATTCCGATTAATGACATCCATCAGTTAGAGAAAAGTGCCCCGGATTTATTGGTATATGCCTTGCCTTTGGTATTCTTCTGCACAGCTTTGGAATGCGGATTTTCGCACTTTTCAGTGCATAAAAGCTATGAAAAGAAAGAAACTATAGGATCGGTATTTATTGGCCTTGGAAATTTAGCAGTAAACCTTTTAATGAAAGCTGTATTGCTATATGGCGCAGTTTGGATATACAATATGTTACCCTGGCGAATGCGCTTAAACTGGTGGACTTTGATTCCGTGCTTCATCATTTATGATTGCTGTAGTTATTGGTCTCACCGAATCTCTCATTTCAACAGGTTCTTTTGGGCCACACATGTTGTACACCACTCAGCCGAGCATTACAATTTAACTGTAGCCTTTAGACAAAGTTGGGTACAGCATTTTAAAACTGTATTTTTCATTCCGGTAGCTTTAATGGGCTTTAATCCCGTTATATTTTTTGTAGCGAGCCAATTGAGTACATTATATCAATTTTGGGTGCATACAGAGGCTATAGGAAAATTGCATCCTTTTATTGAAAAGTATTTCGGTACACCATCTAATCACAGGGTGCATCACGGCAGTCAGGAGAAGTATTTGGACAAGAATTTCGGCGCTACTTTTATGATCTGGGATCACTTGTTTGGCACTTTCCAATATGAAGAGGAACAACCTATTTATGGCCTCACAACTCCTGTTGAGAATAAAACCAATCCTTTTATTTTGAACTTCCATGAGTATAGGGATATGATTAAAGATGTGAAGCACAGTGATGGGATAAAGGAAATGCTGTTCTTCATTTTTGCTAGTCCTGGTAAGATTTACAGGCATAAGCTTTCTCATCCTGATAAGACAGAAAATACTAAAGTTTCACTTAAAGTTAGTAATCTTAAAAGCAAGGGAATAAATACTTTAAAATTTTCAGCAATAGTATTAATGATCATTTTATTGCTTAGTGAATCTTTACGGGTTGTGGGGCAGCCTTTAAAAAAGACATATGAGCAGGAAACATCTGGTCTGCCTACTCCTAAAGGAGAGAACCTCCTGTTTTTTCTTCAAAGAAACCCCGATGCGAATACTGTAATTTATGAGCTTAACTTTAAAAGTGAGGGGGTGCTTGATCGTGAAAATCCTGTTAAGGGATCATGGATTAGATACACAGAACAAAACAAATACAAAGCGTTAACTGGTATTGAGCGCAGGTTTGCTTACGGAGTTAAATGTAAAGCTCTACCGAATGATGAGTACGAGATACGATTAGTTGCTTACAAAAAGATGCCGCTGTATCTTAAAAGATCAGAAATCGATAATAAATACAAAATCTACATAAAGGACGAGGGCAAGGATTTATTACTAAAAAGAGTTTTTGTTAGGGTTAATGGCGGTTCTTTTTGGTTTCCAAAGGTGGAGTATATTGATTTGATAACTGTGAATAGTGCTTCGGGAATGGAGTTTTTAAAGCGGGTTGAGATTTAGAACAGACGCTTAGGAAAAACTAATATATTTGATTAAGAAACAAACCAATAACAAATCAAACCAACCTATTGATCAACCAAATTAGTGGAATTAAATCATACCCCTACTAAAACAGCCACTCTGCCCTATTATGATGATAAAGCATTTGAACAAATGTTCAAAGCACATTATAAAGAGCTTCACTCCTATGCAAACGTAATGCTAAGGGATGAAGACACTGCGGAGGAAATTGTGCAATCTATGTTTCTTAAATTCTGGGAGAAAAGAGAATTGCTAAATGTGCAAACTTCAATAAAAGCATACCTGTACAAATGTGTTTATAACGATAGTTTAAACTACATAAAACACCAAAAGGTTAAAACAAAATACCAGGATTTTGCCGCATATACGATGAATGATCATCATGAAGCGGCATCATCAAAAGTAGAGCTTACTGAGCTTCAATTTAAGCTTCAGGAAGCGTTAAATGAATTACCTGAACATTGTAGAACTATTTTCCAGATGAGCAGGTTTGAGGAATTGAAATATAGAGAAATAGCCGAACAACTGGATCTTTCTATTAAAACCGTAGAAAATCAGATGGGTAAGGCTTTAAAGATACTGCGTTTGAAATTGGCCGATTTCATTGCGCTCATTTTACCAGGCATAATCATGTATTACAAAGATTTTTTTAATTAGAGGAACAGATGACCGAGGAAATATTGATAAAATTTCTTTTAAAAGAAACAAGTGAAGAAGAAAGTATTACTGTACAAAAATGGCTGGATGAGGCTACCTCTAACAGGGCGCAATTTAATCAGCTTGAAAAAATCTGGACTGCAAGTAAAACTTTAAGTAGTACAAGCAATATTGATGAGGAACAGGCCTGGATAAGATTTAAAGCTAGCGCTAATTCCAATGTTAAAAGTTATGCTACGGGAGCGTCCAGATCGGATGAAGCTATTATACGCCCGATGAGACAGTCTTTTAAATGGTTAAAAATTGCTGCTATTTTGGTTTTAGTTGCCGGAGCATGGATGATGTATAATGTATTTGGCCCTGCAAACTATACAGATCTGGCGGCGAGCAATAAGGTGATCACAGAACATCTGCCTGATGGATCTGAAGTAACTTTGAATAAAAACTCGCAGATCAGCTATGCGACGGAATTTAAGGATGATCGCAGTGTTAGGCTTAAAAAAGGTGATGTGTTTTTTAGTGTTGCTCATGATAAGTCCAGGCCATTTGTGATTGAGGTAAATAAGGTTTCGGTGACGGTTGTTGGTACATCCTTCAATGTGAAGCACTTAAAAGGTGAAACTGAAGTAATTGTAGAAACGGGCATCGTAAAAGTGAGCATAGGTAAAGAGGTCGTTGAACTACATAAAGGAGAAAAGGTTTTGATTAAAGAGGCGTCACCAAAATTGATTAAAGAACAAAATACTGATCAGTTGTATAGCTATTACCGCAGCGGAGAGTTTGTGTTTTCTAAAACTCCACTTTGGAAGGTGGCAGAAATTTTAAATGAGGCTTATGATGCTCAAATAGTGATACAAGATGCCAGTATAGCTAATGAAACGCTGAATACTACTCTTAAAGAAGCTACTTCGTTGGATAAAAATCTGGAAATAATTACTGGGACCATACAGAATTTGAAAATAGATAGTAACGATGGGCAGATTGTACTGTCTAAAATTAAATAATGAGATTAAAAATAATCATAGCCCTATTAGTTGTGACCGGATATTGTAATGCACAGTCGTCTGTGATTAATTACATGCGCAATTTGGATAAAAGGGTTAACCTGGATATTAAGCAGCAACCGATTTCTGAGGTGCTCAATAAAATGAGTAAAGCCGGGGATTTCTATTTCTCTTACAGCGGCTCTTTGTTTAAACAGGATAGCATAGTAAACATAAAGGCAAAAGATATGCAGGTTAGGGATGTGCTTGACCGCATATTCAATGGCAAGGTAGACTATAAAGAGACCGGTCAGTACATTATTCTTCGCTATGCAGCAAATCACCTCACTATAGAGCCCGAGAACATTACAAGCGCTGAAAAGCTGTACATTATTAGTGGTTATGTAGTTGATACGGAAACAGGCAAAAAAGTAAAGCAGGCAAGTGTTTATGAAAAGCGTTTACTTCAATCGGCACTTACGGATAACGATGGTTATTTCAGGCTTCGATTTAAGGGTGAGCATAGTGAAGTGACTTTAACTGCCAGTAAGGATAGTTATAGAGATACTTCGCTTGTTTTTTTAGCTGATATTACGGTTAAACCGGAGGGCTATGTTGATGAAGATTCGGAGCAGGGTGCTGAGTTTTTCAATTCTATTGAGAGTTCGGGTATTAGCAGGTTCTTTATTTCTTCGAAACAGCGTATGCAGAGTTTAAATATTCCTGATTTCTTTGCTAACACTCCTTTTCAGGCCTCTCTTACTCCTGGTTTAAGTACGCATGGGATAATGAGTTCGCAGGTGATTAATAAGGTATCTCTGAATATTTTAGGTGGTTATACAGCAGGAACCGATGGTATTGAAGTTGCCGGAATGTTTAACATCACTAAAGGAAATGTTAAAAAATTGCAGATAGCGGGGGTGTTTAATGATGTTGGTGGTTCGGTAGACGGCGTACAGGTTGGAGGTGTGCTAAACGACGTGCACACAAACACTAAGGGGGTGCAGGTTGCGGGATTACTTAATCATGTAAGGAAAAAGGCTGAGGGTGTGCAGGTTGGCGGTTTTGCCAATGTGGTATCTAAAGATATGAAGGGCATTCAGATTGCAGGTTTTGGGAATCTGACTTCTAAAAACCTTAACGGCATGCAAATAGCTGGTTTTGGCAACATGACTTCTCAAAAAATGAAAGGGACTCAGATTGCTGGTTTCTTTAATTACGCGAAGGAAATGGATGGTTTACAGATTGGTATCGTAAATATTTCCGGTCGTTCTGATGGGTATAGCTTAGGCTTGATTAACTATGTTCACCATGGGTATCATAAGCTTAGTTTTTCAACCAATGAAGCTATAAACGCCAATGCATCTTTTAAAATGGGCAATGCAAACTTGTACAATATCATATTGGTCGGTAAGAACTTTGCAGACTCTGCCAATGTCGAAACTGCAGGTTTAGGGTTTGGCCATGATTTTATACTTAGCAATAGGTTCTCGGTAGCTGCAGAGATCACTTCTCAGTATTTATACCTTGGCAATTGGGATTATTCGAATTTCTTGCACAGATTTCAAACCAATCTCCAGATTCAGCTGATCAAAGGTGTATCAATATTTGGCGGTCCTGTTTATTCAATTTATTCGTCGGATGCTCCTGAAGGTTCGAGCGGCAGGGGCTACAAACAGAACATAGCACCTGCAAAGCACGACTACATAAGCAAAAGAGCCAAGGGTTGGATCGGCTGGAACCTGGGTATCACAATTATGTAGTGGTTAGTACTTCTACTACTTCTGCTACTCCTGATGTGGCTGCCTTTTCTATTTTTATAATATTCTTGTAACGGCCTACTTCGGGTATTTTAGGGTCTATGATGTATTTTATTGTTGTCTTTGGCACAAAATCGATTAGTCCGGCAGCGGGATAAACTGCCAACGAGGTTCCTATCAGCATAAAAACATCTGCTTTTGAGCAGATTGAAGCTGCCATTTCTATCATTGGTACAGCTTCGCCAAACCATACTACATGTGGTCGCAGTTGTGAACCAAGTTCACAGTACTCTCCTTTTTTAAGCTCCCATCCGTTTATTGGGTAGGTTAATTCTGGATTTATATCTGATTGTGACCGGGTAATTATGCCATGTAAATGGGTAACATTTGATGAGCCGGCACGTTCATGTAGGTCATCTATATTTTGGGTAATGATGTGAACGTTGAAATAGGCTTCAAGGTTGGCAAGGGCTTTATGAGCTGCGTTTGGTTGGGCTTGTAATACTTGTTTTCTTCTTTGGTTGTAAAAGTCTTGTACTAGTGCAGGGTTACGGTGCCAGGCATCAGGGGTGGCCACATCGTAAACGTTGAAGCCTTCCCAAAGTCCGTCGGTGTCTCTGAAGGTTTTTAAGCCGCTTTCGGCGCTGATTCCAGCTCCGGTTAGTACTACAAGTTTTTTTTTCATAAATGTAAAAAGGCTGTTCCAAAGAACAGCCTTCAATATAATAAATACTTTACTTACAATTATACACCTGTATTTGCTGACAGGCTTAAACGTGGATACTTTGCTCTTAGCAATTCAAATGCACCGAACATAATAGTACCGTAAGCTAGCGTTCCGTAAAGGAATAGTCTTTCGTAAGGTATTGCAGCGCCTAAGCATTTAATATATCCTGCTAAGGTTGGCTCATACAATCCTGGAAAATACATTACACCAATATCAGCAACTATCCAGTGTACAAGAACAGCTAAAAGAGCTGCAGTAAGAAAGCTTAATACAGTTACTTTTCTAATTAATAGCTTGGCAACTAGAACCATCATTACAAATGCAATATAAGTCCAATACCAACCGGCATAAAAGAAACCGTAACCTGATGTTTTAGCAATAAAAATATCACTTAACAATAAAAGCACTAAGGGAAATCCAAAAGCTTTATAGTTGTTATTAAAATATGCTCCTCCAAATAAGGCTATCGCCCCTACTGCAGAGAAATTTGCGATGTCTTTGAAATTATCAGATAGTGGCGCAGCAACACGAATGAGGCTGATCATAACAATAATTAACAAAAGAATGGCAGTACGCGGATTGAATTTAAATTCAGACATATTTTTAAAGATTATAACTTAAAAAGTTTACAACACAAAGTTATATTATTTCTATGGTATTAAAAAGCAAGGTTTCTATTATAAAAATGCTCCTGTTTTAATGAAATACAAACATTGCCGGGAAATAATATCCTGAATAAGAAATCTGTTTGACTAAGTTACCAGATGTAGCTCCATAAAAGTAGATATTATTTACTCCGTAATTCTCTCCATAGCCATCCTGAACGGTTGTAACTACAATCTGATTTGTTTTAGCATAATAACCAAGGTTCTTTTTATAGAAAGATTGCTTATCAGGAGTTGTTATAAAAGGTTGCTGAAGTGTTTCTGGATTTCCTTCTACATATTTGTACAGCATTTTACCACCACCAAATGAAGGTGATTTTAACAAGAAAACTGCATTTTCTTTAGTAGAGGCAATTATTGGCGAAGAGAACCATACAAACCAGGTGCTTGCAGGTGTAAAAGGTAATTCAACACTGTCAGCAGCTAATGTTACAGGATCCGAGCTGTATAGAAATTTTCCTTTAGTATACCAGACTTTATTATTTGGGGTTTGCGCAAAACCTAGTGTAACATCCTTTATTTTTTTTGCTACAGTAAGGTCGGCTGCATTGTAAATTACCGCACCCTCAGCCTGAGAAAGTGTGTAAACATATTTTCCGGCTTTAAGCATATCCCCTGTTTGGCCACTTGTTCCTGCAACTTGAGTAGTAGCGTCGTAGGTTTTAAGGTTAACTTTAAAGATCCCCTTACTACTGCTTAAAAGACCGTTATTTTCATCGAGACCAACGAAAGCACGCCAGTCGCTTTGTGGTGATGCAGCGATACGCCCTACTTCTTTAAGTGTCTTGGCATCAGCTACGACAACCGGACCGCCTATTTTACTTACTACGTATAGGTTTTTATTGAATATGGTTGCAAACTGCATAGTTGAACTTTTAGGCTCAAAATCTTTCCCTGGGTTTTCTTTTTGGAAAACGCTATCTTTTAGTGTGCCTGAGGCGTTATCGAAAAAGGTTACGGAACCTGTACCGTGGCCGTACCAGCCTTCGTTGATGATAAAGAATCCGTCTTCGAATTTACCTGGTTCTGATTGTTGAATTTCTTTGTTGTCGTCTTTTTTACAAGAAAATAGGGTTCCTGCTAATACTAAAAGTAAAAGTGATTTTTTAAGAAGAATGTTGTTCATTGAGTTGTTCTGATTTGTAGAGAGCGGCTTATTATAAAATTGATCTGATTGTTTAATTGCTTATTGAAGGGGTTATTTGGCAAGATTTAAATCGGCCACGCCTAACACTTCTGTTGAGAGTTCGCCTAACCAGCCAAGATCGGCCTGAATACCTGTTTGAATTTTGATGAAATCAATACCGGTAAGGTGTACTGTTTTTCCGTCCTTATCAATGGCGTTGGCAATATCGATATTGTCACCACCTACCTTATTATCGGCATAGCCAAAAGTAAAAGGGGCGCTTGTAATAAAGGTTGGTGTTTCTGATTTAATACCTGTTGAAGGCAGCAATGTTCCTTTAAGTGTGTACTCGTTACCCTCTATCCACGATGGAAAAGCTTGAGTAGTAGCTCCTGCAATGGTAACCACACCTGTTTTGTCTTTATTATCTTTCCAGGATATGCTACCTCCGGTAGTAGGTTTTGTATAGGTTACTTCGTAATCACGGATGTATCCTTCTTTATCAAACTCACTTCCTTTTAGCTCGTACCAGGTATCGTCGGGTTTACCGTTTCCATTCTCGTCCTGCATTACCCATACTACTGCGGGTTCTGCCCAGTTTGATTGTGCATTTCCGTAAATAATAATATCGTCTTTCTGGTTTTCGTTGATCACTGTATGGTCAAAACCGAGTACAATATATCCGCCCCATGCGCCTAGAGATACTATGCCTTCTTTACCTTCGATGCTTTTTGCGCCTTCGAGTGTTCCGATAGTTTTATTGGTGTATTGCCCCGGAGCTGGCAGGTATTCAAAAACTTTGGTGACGTATTTATTGCTTCCAGGATTCGAGGGTACTGTGGGTACTCCTACATTTACTACATACTTATAGTTAAAAGCACCGTGGTTATTTGTAGCAGTATACTCTATGTTGTAAATGCCTGCTTTTACAGGGGTGAAATTGTAAAATGAGGAGGTGCTTTTAACCTCCCCATCTAGTTTCCATTCCTCATCATACACCTTGTTATTTACATTAATCGCTGAAAACGCGATTTGTTCATTAACCTTGCTGTTAATTGGGTTATTTTTAATTGCCATATCAACTACAGGAGCTTGCTCCGCATCTTCGTCTTTTGTACAAGCAGATAAGATACTGATGCTAAGTAAGGCGAAAAACAGGTAATGTTTGATGTTCATAACAGGTAGATTTAATGAGTACAATATCGTTATTTATAGTTGTAATTGAATACCGCACTTTGAGGTGAAGCACCTGTTGCAAATTCAAATTTGCTTTTACCATCAGCACCGAAACAGAAAAATTTACCCGCAGCAGCATATCCTAAAGCATCTCCAACGTAAACATCATTGCCAAGTGGATTGACAGTGATGCCATAAGAGGTCATTACAGCTGTTCCATCTTTAATAAAATCAGTTCCTATTGCTCCATTGGTTACATTTATAGTTTTTAAATAACTTATAGGATATGTTCCTTCAACAACTACATAGCCACTATTTCCTGCAATTGCAATTCCGGCAAGGTTAGCATCGAAACCGTCAACTTTTTTATCTGTTACGCTACTCAATTTAACGAGTTGAGCTGGAATATCAGCGTAATTTCCTTTTACTATTGTAAACAAATCGCCATTTGCGGTTGCGGCAATCTTTATAGGATTAAAACCAACATTGATGTCTAGTTTCTTTGTAAATGTAGCCAGGTCGACCACAGAAACTGATGTATTATTGGGACTAGGATAATAAAATTGATTAGAATTTGTTACATATAACTTGCCATTTACTATTGCCAAACCTTCTAATGCACCGCCAACCTGAATTCTTGACTCTACAGTTAAACTAGCCGTATCAATTTTACTGATATAGCCATCGTAACCAGACACATATGCTTTGTTCTTATAGAAAGCTACGAAACGAGGCATAAAGTCGTTTTTATCATCAAAGAAAGGAATCCTTTTTATTGATTTTCCCGTAGCAATGTTAATGACCTCAACATAGGAATCCTGCTTGGTGTCCTTTGCTCCTGTTACAGTGCAATACATTTTACTGCCGTATTGTTTTAAATCAGCGGCGTCGGTTCCCAGAGGGATTGAATTTTTTAGTTTGAAGTAATCTTGCGTCGCTTCTGTTTTTGCAACATCGTAATAAGTAATGGTACTGTTGTTTGCTAAGCCAAATGAGCCTTCGCACAATACATATACTCCGGCCGTAGAAACCGGGCGCTCATTTAATACTGGCAACTTGTCTTTTTTACAAGATGCTAATCCTAAAACACTGCCGATGATTGCAAGCAATGCTGGTTTTCTATAGTTTAGTACTGGTTTATTCATGATTTTATTCTATTTATATTTTTATTAATATCCGTATTTAAACACCGCGTGTTGTGGTAAAGGTCCGGTTGCAAACTCAAACTTCTTGCTGCCCCATGCAGTAAAGCAATATGCTTTTCCATCTGTCGCACCATCGGCAATATATACTTCGTTGCCTACAGGATTAAAGGTTATTCCGTATGCACCGGCGGTAATAGTGCCATCAGTAACAAACTCTTTGCCCATTTCACCGGTACCTATATCAAATGGTTTTACCGACGAACCCCAGTCAAGACTTAAATAGGCGGTATTACCTCCTATTGCCAATGCTCCTGCGCTGTACTGGTAGTTGCCTGTAGCTAAATCTGTTGTACTGTTAATACGTGTTAAACCTGGCAATATATCAGCATAATTACCCCATGAAATTACCAATAAATCTCCGTTTCCTGCTGCTGCAATTCTAACCGGATTATGGATAACTTCTATGTCTTTTATTTTTGCGAAAGTGGTAAGGCCTACAACAGAAACAACGTTCTTTTTGCCATCGGGATGAATTGGATGATCTGAATTTGTAACATAGATTTTGTTGTTTACTACTGCTAATCCTTCGAGTGCTCCACCTACTTCAACTCTAGAATCAATGGTTAAAGTTGCGGTATCAACACGGGAGATTTTCCCATCATAACCAGACACATAAGCTTTATTTTTATTAAAGGCTACATAGCGCGGCATAAATTCACTTGTGGCATCAAAGAAAGGTATTCTTTTTAATGACTTTCCTGTAGCTACATCTATCACTTCAAGATAAGAGTTTTTCTCTCCTTGTAAACCCGATACAACACAGTACATTTTACTACCGTAACGCTGTAAATCATTGGCAGTTTCGCCCAATGCATATCCGTTTACTTTTTTAAAATAATCCTTTTCTGAAGCTTTTGTTTTGATATCGTAATAAGAGATAGTGCTATTGTTGCTGCCCATATAACCCTCGCAAAGCATATAAACGCCAACGGTTTCTTTTGGCATTAATGCTTCAGGCTCATCGCCTTCATTAACTTTATCTTTTTTACATGAGGCAATGGTTAGTGCCATAAACCCTGCTACAAAGCAAGGTAGTAGTTTGTTGTAGTTCATATTATAGACTGGTTACTTCTTTAAATGTAATTTAAGATCTACAGCTCCACCAATTTCAGTAGAAACCTCTCCAAGCCACCTTGCACGGTAGTTTTCTCTGTCTGGTTCGTAAGGATTTCCATTTGAGTTTTGTGCGGTATAGATTTTAACAAAGTCTATATATTTTAAATTGACCTTGCTGCCATTCTTATCAACTGCCCAATCAATATCAAAAGAGTTGTAAGGATCTGTAGTTTCTGTAAGTAGTTTAAAATCTTCAGAGCCATTATCTGCATAACCCCATTGAAGTGGTTTATTGGTGATAATATCGCCATCCATAAGCGTATTTTTAAGTAGCGTTCCTGTAAAAGTAAGCTGATCCTGATTCTTTGCCCATTCAGGGTAATAGTTGTTTTTGTTAAACATATTCCTTAATAGATCACCCTCATTACCCTGGTTATCTTTCCAGTGAATGTCGTCTTGTAAGTTTTTGGGATTATAATAAGTAATACTGTAATTTTTAATGGTTTCGGCCTTGCTATATTCGCTTCCAGCCAGTTCAAGCCATTCTCCATCGTCAGGTAATCCATTTCCGTTTGAATCGCGCATCACCATTACTATTCCAGGTTCAGACCACTCCATATTTTCGCCATATAAAGGGTTTCCGTAAACTCCAAAATCAGCTCCTGAAATGTTCTCTATTGAGTGATCAAACCCAAAAACGATGTACCCTCCATACCCTCCTAAGGACACGAGGCTATTGTAGGCCTGCCCTACAATTTGCTGGGTGGCTTCCATGGTTCCAAAACCTGTATTTATAAATTGACCTGGAGCAGGTGAATATTCAAATATTTTGCTAATGTATTTGCCACTGGTGTTTGTCGCCAAACGTGGCGCGTATGGCACTTCATCATAATAAGGATCACTTGGGGATGTACAGGAGTTTAAACAGAGTAAAGCTGCTGAAAGGCCAAGGATTGATTTTTGATAGAACTTCATTTTTTAATTTAGATATGGTTATTTATATACAAAAGCAAAGTGAGCGGGAATATCGCCGGTAGTGACTGACCATTTCTTTTTGCCACTAGGATCAAAGCAGTAAAGTGTACCTGGGGAAACATAATTTTTAGCGTCAGTAACCAAAACTTCTTTGGTGATGGGATGTACAGCTATTCCATAAGGAATGGCTATGGATTTTTCGGTACCATCGGTAATGAATTTCTGGTTGAGTATTACTTCGTCTTTTACGTTGAGCATACC
>Ga0065714_10002233_pt1 | contig 39932 bp, 38 predicted proteins | sample MisRhiReplicate2_FD_59101 | JGI IMG/M metagenome (GOLD analysis project Ga0065714, IMG submission 59101) | Miscanthus rhizosphere microbial communities from Kellogg Biological Station, MSU, sample Rhizosphere Soil Replicate 2: eDNA_1 v2... | ecosystem: Host-associated > Plants > Roots >... | reverse complement strand
TTTCAGGAACCGATGCAAACTGCGGAAGGATCGAATTTTTTAGTTAAAAATCTTTTCTATAATGTTCCGGCCAGAAGAAAATTTCTAAAAAATAATAATATAGAATTCAGACACGTTATTGATGAATTTCAGCGTGTGGCTTTGGCTCATGAGAATTTAGAATTTTCTATGTTTCATGATGACGAACCTGTTTTCAGATTGAGAAAAGGAACTCAGATGCAAAGAATTGTAGATGTTTTCGGAAGAAAATTACATCCGCAACTTATTCCCATTAAAGAAGATATTCTTTGGTGCAGACTTCACGGATTTGTTGCTAAACCGGAAGGTGCAAAGAAAACCCGTGGCGAACAGTTTCTTTTCGTCAACGGAAGATTCTTTAAAAGTCCATATTTCAACAAAGCGGTTCAGGAAGCTTTTGAAGGACTTCTTTTACCTGGATACATTCCGACATTTTTTCTTTTTCTGGAATTAGATCCTGAGAAAATTGATGTCAATATTCATCCTCAAAAAACGGAAGTAAAATTTGAAGATGAACATTTGATCTTTGCGTTGATCCGTTCTACAATCAAGAGATCTTTAGGAATTTACAATATTGCGCCAAGCTTAGATTTTGAAAGAGATCCGCAGCTTGACGAAATGATGCAGAAAAGTTTCCCGAGCAAAAGCAATAATACCGGAAATCTGAAAATGCCGGAAATAATTGTAGACCGCGATTACAATCCTTTTCTGGAAGAAAGAGAAGTAACCAAAACGGAAATTCATAATCTTACGGAAATGTATCATCAGAATATTTCTGCCGAACCTTCAAAGATCAATCTTTTTGAAGACGAAGATTTTGATGAAGATCTGATGCGACTTCCCAACGGATATTGGCTTTTCAACAAAGGCGACCGAACTTTGATGCTTGATTTGGGCAGAATGCACCGATTGCTGGTTGCCGAAAACAATAAAAATGTAAAAAAAGGCAATGTAAGTCACGCTTTACTTTTCTCTCTTGAGTATCATATGAACGAAATTGAGAAAAATAAATACAAATCGATCAAAAAGTTTCTTCCGGAACTTGGGTTTGACATGAAAATTGCACATGAAAATGTCCTGAGAATTGATACCGTTCCCGAAGGATTGAAAGAAACACAAGTCATGAAATTCCTTGAAAATCTTTTTGATATTCTGGAATATAAAACCGAAGACGAATTTATGCAGTTTTACCATAACCAATGGGCAAAAATGCAATCGAAATCGAGATTTGATTTCATTTATAAAGCTGATGCTGAGCAAGTGATCAAAGACTTCACCGCACTTGGTTTCCCGGAGTTTTTACCTACCGGAAAAAGATGCTATTATGAAGTTCCTTTTAATGATTTAAAAAATAAATTTTAAAGCTGATGTTTAATAATATACCGCCGTTAACGAAGAATATTATCATTATAAATGTTATTATTTATATTATAACTAATTTTTTTCTTTACGCATTACAAAACCAAGAACTATATAATTTATTATCTGCATTTTATCCTTCTTCGCCTAATTTCAAGTCGTGGCAAATTGTGACACACATGTTTATGCATGCTCCTCTTGAAGGAGGAATTGGTATCATGCATATTCTTTTTAACATGTTTACTTTATACAGTTTCGGACCTATTTTGGAACAATCTTTAGGTGGTAAAAAATATTTAATTCTATATTTTTTAAGTGGTTTAGGCGCGTTTGCACTTTTCAACTTATGGAATTTTATTGAAATTCAACAAATTCTTAATAGCCTAAATGATTTAGGAATAGATCCCTCTGAAATTTACAGACAAGCAGATGTAAATTATTCTGGACAAATACTTCTCAACAATAAAACACCGGAAATTTTTGAATTATCTGAAAAGCTATTAATAGATTTGAGATCTCCAATGTTGGGTGCATCGGGAGCAATCTTCGGAGTTATAGCTGCATTCGCAACATTATATCCAGATGCGAAAATTGGAATTATGTTTATTCCAATTCCTGTAAAAGTAAAATATGTGTTGCCGATTGTTGTAATAGGGTCAATTTATTTGGGTATTTCTGGAAATGGCGGTGGTATAGCCCATTTGGCTCACGTTGGTGGAGCAATTGTAGGATTTATTTTAGCAAGAATCTGGAGAAAACATTTATATCGATTTAATTAAAACATTGTGAAAATCGTCCGAATCGTCCTTTTCATCCTGCACCTGGGAATATTATTTTTATTGACAGGTGTTTTATTGAATGCCTATATTCCGCCAAAAGTTTTCCCTTGGTTTAATCTCTTGTCTTTAGGTTTTCCTTTATTCATTATAGGATATGTTATGCTTACATTTTTCTGGATTTTTTCATGGAAAAAAAGAGCGTTTGTCTTTATGTTTTTAGGATTGTTTTTCTTGAGCCCTGTAAAAAGATGGATCAATTATTCTACGGATAAAAAAGAATCAGCTAATTTAAAAATAGTCTCTTTCAATGTAAAAGGCGGAAAATTTGGCCCGGAAAACATTGAGAAATTCATTAATGAGCAAAATGCAGACATTGTCCTCATTCAAGAAGATGCAGATTTTGAATATGAATTTAATAATCTGAAAAAAGAATACAAAAACCCTGTTGTAGGTACATATTCAAAATACAAAACTGTAGGGCACAAAGAATTATTTGCCGGTATGTATAGCGAAGAATTCAACGCATATTCTGAATATACAGATATTGAAATCAAAGGGAAAACATACCGTATTATCAACACTTATATGCAGCCTTTCAAATTTGAAAAAAGTATGGTAAAGCTCAACGGAAACAGTGAGCAAGATGAGCAAAAAGTAAAAGATATTATTAAACGACTGATTCCTACATTTAAAATGCATCAGGAGCAGGTAGAGATTATCCGAAAAAGTATTGACGAATCGCCTTATCCTGTAATTTTAGCAGGAGATCTAAACTCTGTTCCCAATTCTTACGAATATTATCATTTGGGAAAGGGTTTAAATGATGCCTTTTTTGAAGTTGGAAAAGGAAGCGGTACCAGTTTTCACGATTACAAATATCCTTTGCGAATCGATTTTGTTTTTGCATCACCCTCAATAAAGCCTGTGACTTATCATGTTGACCGTTCGGTAAAACTTTCTGATCATTATCCTGTAATTGCAGAATTTCTATTAAATTAGTTCCATGAAAAAAGTATTGGCAACAGGATGTATAAGTTTTGGTTTTTTGATTGCATGTTCAAAACAAGAACCTGCAAATCTGGATCAAACCCAAGCTGTACAACCTCATTATGATACGACGGCTATCGATTCTTTTTCAGCAGGTGCAACATCCGTTGATATCGTTCGCCAAATCAGAATGTCATCTCAAAAATATCAGGATTCTTTGAAAGAAGCCATGAAGCTAGAGCAGGAAGAACAACGAATCGAGGCCGAATTGGAAAAAGAAAACAAGAGAAAACAGGAAGAAGAAAAGAAACAGAAGACAAAGGAAAATACGACAGTTTCCACTCCTGTAACACAATAATTTAATGTAAAATATACAAAATGAAAAAACAAATTATCACAGCATTTGCCGTTTCTGCATTTATCATAAGCTGCACACAATCTACTTCAAAAACAGAAAAAGTGGAAAATCCTGACGGATCTGTAACAACAACGACAACCACAGAAAGTCGCACAGGTTTTGTGGATACTGCAAAAGTCGACAAAGCTAAGTCTGATGTTAAAATGACGGTCAGTAAAACAGGTGAAAAGATTAATGAAGCCGGAAAAGATATTAAAAACGAGGCTGATAAAGTAGGAAAAGACATCAAAGCCGGTGCAAAAGAAGTAGGAAATGATGTAAAAGATGCTGCAGCAAAAGGAGCTGCAAAAGTAGAAGAAGGTGCGAAAAAACTAAAAGAAGATCTTAAAAATTAAATATTTCATTGTATTTTGATTAAAATGCAATGTTTTTTGTAAAATTTATAGTAATTTAGAATTCTAAAAATTCACCAAAAAAAATTATTATGAAAAAGTTAACTGTATTAAAAGCAAAAAAACTGACAAGAGAAACTCTTAAAAAAGTACAAGGAGGCTATTACGTTCCGAAAGAAGAAGATGACGGGTGTGCATGGAATATGTGCAGAAATGCTTTTGGAAGATGCTCAGTTTTTGCTTGTCCAGGATCTATTTAATTAGATTTACTTTAAAAAAACCGCAGAAAATATTTTCTGCGGTTTTTTTATGATTGATTCATCTCCAATAAAGGGTCGATATATTCTCTGTCATTACTCAGACGTGGCACTTTATTTTGTCCGCCCAGTTTTCCTTTAGATTCCAGCCAGCAATAGAATAAATTTGGTTTTGCGATATGTATCACCGGTTTTTTCAATGTAATATTATTATATCTTTTGGCTTCGTAATCAGAATTGATCGCTTTCAGCTGCTGATCAAAAATATCTACAAACTCTTCAAGATTTTCCGGTTTCTCGCTGAATTCAAAGATCCATTCGTGAGCACCACTTTCATTTTCTTTCATAAAGATCGGAGCTCCGGTAAAATCTGTCACAGCCGATTTTGTTGCCTCACAAGCTTTCGTCAATGCCGATTCTACGTTGGTAATCATTAATTCTTCACCGAAAGCATTGATGTAATGTTTCGTTCTTCCTGTAATTTTTATTCTGAATGGATTGGTTGAAGTAAAAACAACGGTGTCGCCAATTAAATATCTCCATAAACCACCATTTGTTGTGATGACCATTGCATAATTTTTCCCAATTTCCACCTCTTCAAGACTTACAACTTTCGGATTTGAACAATGAAACTGATCCATCGGAATGAATTCATAGAAAATACCGTAATCGAGCATCAGAAGCATTTCATCACTATTTGGTCTGTCCTGAATTCCGAAGAAACCTTCAGAAGCATTGTAAATTTCGTAGTAATTGATATTTTTTCCTATGATTTGTTTAAACTGATCTTTGTACGGTTTAAAGCTGATTCCACCGTGAAAAAACACTTCCAGATTTGGCCACAGTTCTGAAATGTTTTTTACTTCAGTTTCTTTCAAAACCCTCTGTAAAAGCACCATCATCCAACTTGGAACGCCTAAAATACTTCCCACATCTTCATTCTTCACTTCAGAAGTAATTGCTTTTAATTTGCTTTCCCACTCTCCCATCAGAGAAACTTTCTTGCTCGGCGTGGTAGTAATTTCAACCCAAAAAGGAAGATTGTCAATCAGAATTGCCGAGAGATCCCCAAATTTGGTGTTAAAATCTGCATATAATTCTGAACTTCCTCCCAAACGCAAATTTTTATTGGTAAAAAGCTGATTTTCAGGATGATTATTAGCATAAATGGAAACCATATCTTTTCCTGCTTTCATGTGGCAATATTCCAGACTTTCTGCTGAAATGGGGATGAATTTACTTTTAGCATTTGTTGTTCCGGAAGATTTTGCAAAATGTTTGATATACCCGGGCCAGCTTACATCTTTATGACCTTGTCTGGCTCTTTCAATGTAAGGTTCGAAATCCTCGTATGTAACTACAGGAACTTTATTTTTAAAATCCTGGTAACTCGAAATAGAATTAAATCCATATCTTTTACCATATTCCGTATCTTCTGCATGAAACAACTGTGAAAACAGAATTCCATTCTGCGTTTCGATAGGATGATCCATAAAATTCTGTATCTGATCTATCCTTTGACGGATAAACCAATTGACTACCGTATTGAAAAGTGCTTTCGTTGCCATTTCAACAAATATAATCATATTTGAATTTCCTGCGAATGATTTAAATAAAAAACCGTCACAAATTTTGTAACGGTTATATTTCTAACTGTTTTCTCCAACAAATTTTTTAAAGTCTTGCAGAAACTTAATGAACTCATCATGGTCTAAATCTAAATCTTGTTTTTTAGATTTTTCTCCTGCCCTTTGTCTCATAAGGTCTACAAAGAAAACCCCATATTTATTGCTTCGGAAGAAAACATCTTCATTTTGCCAGTCAAAGGATTCATCAGAATCTTTGTTTTTGCTTTGTTCTACACCATCAATTAAACTTTGAATTTTTTGTGGTGTCCAATATGCATCTGAGAATCTCTGTAAAATCAAGTATGGGACTTCTGTTTTTATTAAGTATACAACATCCCCTAAATTTTCATTAATATTAAAAATATATTTCATAATTGTTATTTTAAATGTGGATAAGCATTCATAATTGTTCCAGAATCATCTACTTCTATTAATATTTTAAATGTTCCGTCAGAAGAATAATATCTATATTTCATAAATTTTCCTGTATCATCGTATATGGCTCCTCCTTTCGCTACAGTATTTTCATATACATACGCTATTTCTTCCTGTATTCTTTTAACATCCCAATTTTTTGGAAACATAGATGATTCTGCATTTTTCACTAAATACCCATCTTTGTATTTAATACTGATTTTAGCTTTAAAAGGTAAGTCATCCGCCAATTGAGTCATAGAATAGATTCCTTCAGGATCTAGTATTTTTTCTACATCTATGGCTCCGTTTAAGATTCCCGATCCTCTGTGTCCACCTTGGGAAACTAAAATTTCATCTGTATATTTGAAACCAGAAGCCAAGTTTTTTATAAAAAGTTCAGTATTAAACTCTCCTTCAAGATGATTAAAGAAACTTTTGTCAAATTTACTTAGCCATCTTCCAAAAGCCAATTTACGTAATCCTTCTACATCATCTGTCAATTCATAGAATTTTTTCTTCAAATAATGAGCTAAATTTCCACTTTTTACTGCTTCTACTAACTCTAAAAACTCCTTTTTTAACCATTTCCACAGGTCTGCTAATGAACTGCCTACTTTCTTGCCTATGTTTGTAGAAAAATTTATAGCCTTTCCTAATTTTGCTGATTTTTGAGATACCCTGCTAATTTTACCTGCTGCCTGTGCTATCTTCTCAGAGATTTTTCCAGCAAGAGATGCACCTCCTGTAAAATATGCAATGATAGCATCTAAAATAAGTTCAAATGCGATAGCTCCAACAAAATATGCCCAAAAATAATCATTAAGTTCTGAAAATTTCTTTTTTAGCATGTCAGTAAATTGTGAAATTTCCTTCCAAACCTTACCGTTGCTAAAAATATTTTTAATTCCACTAAGAAACTCTTTTGAGTTTTCAGCAAATAAATCTACAAAATCTTCAATAAATTCTAATTTTTCCTGATGTTTTGTAAGCTCTACAGGGCTTAATTTTTCCATATTTAAAAAAGGAAGATTGTCAGTAATCATGGCTAATAACATAATTACTGTTTGAACCAATGAGATAAGACCATTAAGTAATCCACATAAAAAAGCATTGATTTTTGCTACTTCCTGATTGATTTTTTTTCCTATAAACGCTCTAATCCCAGAAATGACATCTAAAATATCCTTAAAGAATGATTTCAGTCTATTATATACATTTTTAATGCTTTCAGGGATGTTATCTTCTATGAAATTCTTTAAATAGAAGACTACGGCAAAGAAAATATCGTCCGCTATTGATGGGGTTGCTTTAACAACAGTTGAAACTATTGCTAGGGAAATTTCATCAAAATAATCTACAAAATCTTTGAGCTTGCTAAATCCTTCACTTGCTATTTCAGAAGCATTCTGCATAGTTTTGTATTCTTTGGCAGAAATAGGAACAGGAATGATGGGCTTATATTTTGCTTCTTGCTTTTGAAATCCGCTTGTGCCTACTTTATTTTGATAAGTACTGTACATCGGTAATACAAAATACTTCTCGTAATCATAATTTTCTTCCGTGAATTTCCAACTTTCAACAGTTTCGATACCACCTCTTAACCAATCAGCTAATTGATTGTTTAAAGAAAATACTTTTTTAAAGGCTTCGTTGAGTTTGCTTTGTTCTGCAATTTCCAAATAGACTGCACCTTTTAGGATTGTTTCGTCTATTCTTTTTTCATTTGCCAATACTTTTATGAGACTATTAAATCCATTCACCGTATAATCATGTAAAACACCTCTAAAATTTACATTTTGGTCAATGTTTGAAATTCTTTTGAAGAAATCTTTTGCATCTTTACCCATTTTAACACGACAGGCTGTACCAAAGAAATTGCTTCTTTCAAGTTTGCCTTCTTCATAGAATACTTTAAATTCCTTGTCGGCTATTTCATCTTTTTCATATCTATCGAATACCTCAACACCACTTTTGCACAATATAAAAGTGTACTTTATACCCTCTGTTTCTTTAGTTTCGGGAATTTTGTCGAAATCTTCGGGAGGAACAACAAATGTTTCAAAAAAAACACTTTTTTTTCCATAAGGACTGTCGAGATTCCTACTCAAGACATATTCTAATTTTTGCATCATAACATTTGAATTTTTATTATATAAGCCAAATGTAGATACTGGTAACGACAAAACTTGTCGTGTTAAAAATAAAAAAAACCGTCACAAATTTTGTAACGGTTTCGATATGAAGTTTTTAATTACTCAATATTAGCAATATTCATCATAAGCAGCCTGAAGGTTTGCAGCGATTGCTCCTGCAGGATTACCTTCAATGTGATGTCTTTCTAACATATGAACCAATTCTCCGTCTTTGAAAAGAGCTACACATGGCGAGCTTGGAGGAAACGGTGCTAAATGTTTTCTTGCTGCGTCAACTGCGTCTTTATCAAAACCCGCAAAAACAGTTGTCAAATGATCTGGTTTTTTTTCTCCAGTTAAAGAATAAACAACTCCCGGTCTTGCTGCTCCTGCAGCACATCCGCAAACGGAGTTGATTACTAAAAGAGTGGTTCCGGACTGCTTCAAAGCATCTTCTACTTGTGAAGGAGTTTCTAAATCCTGAAAACCTTTATCTGTAAGTTCAGCCTTCATCGGCATTACTAAATCTGATGGATACATTTCTTGTAATTTTTAATTGTGTCCAAATTTACAACATTTATGAATTTATATCAATTAATAAAAACTATTGATGAATTCGTAAAACAAAATAAAAACAAACCAACACATATATAAATCACATTAAAATCATAAAATTACTGAATAAAAAAAGTTAATAAGTGATAATTTTTTGCTAAATTTGAAATAATTCTAAAAACGATCTTCATGAAAAGAAACTTTATTAATAAAATTTCTAGGACATATCAAATTAAATATGATGTGAATTGTAGTTCCCCCTTATCCTTTTAAAATTACCTATTGCGTATAGTTTTTAGATAATTTATTGGTATTTTTGAAAGGTTTTTTGAGTAAATGAAGTCTGGAGCAAAATGATCTGGACTTCTTTTTTATTTAAACAACTCAATAAACCCTAAACTATCCTTATGAAGAAAATCTACATGATTCTAATGTCCGGACTATTTGCCGGATCAAGTTTTTCACAAAATTGTACTATACCACAACTTGCCATTCCGCCCGTTTTTACCTGCGGACAATCTACCGCAACAATAAATGCTACAACTACTGGTGCAGAAGTAAAATGGTTCAATTCAGCTACATCTACTGTGCCGATTTACTTAGGGAATACCTACACCACTCCTGCAATCACATCAAATACTTCTTACTGGGCAGAAGCTTATAATTATGAATTAGGAGCGCAGGTGACCGGTGGAAAAACTACACCGTCAACAAGTTCTAGTGCTGTCGCTGCAATTTCCAGTCCGTGGGGATTGGCTTTCACAGCAACCAGCAGCTTTATGTTAGAATCCGTAGATATTTTTGCTTCTGCATCCGGAACTTTGGAACTCGAGCTTTTAGATGCAAATTATGTGAAAATTGCTCAGAAAAGCGTTACTATTCCTACAGGAGGAACATCTTCTGCTCCTTTGCAGTTTACAGTTCCTGTCAGTTTTTCAGTTGTTGGAGGAAATTCTTACAAGCTCGTTGCTAGATCAGCGCCTTCAATGAGAAGAGATACAGGTGCTACAAATTCATTTCCTTATGCTCTAGGAACTTTAGGAAGCATTACAGGCGGAACTATTAACAGTTCTAATACAAACACCACAACTTACTATTACTTTTACAATTGGAAAATAAAGCCAATTTCAGGAATCTGCGCAATTGGACGGGTACAAACTACCGTAACAGTAAATGCTGCAACACCAGCTCCAGCAGCTGCAACTACCCAAACTGTTCCGTCAACATCAACTTTGGCTGATCTTTCTGTAGGCGGACAAAATCTTACATGGTATTCTTCTTCAGCTATGACTACAGTTCTTCCGTCTAATACCGTAGTCAGCAACGGAACAACTTATTATGTAACCCAAACTGCTAACGGATGCCAAAGTACAGCAACAGCGATTACGATAACAACAAATCTAAGTACTTCAGACTTAGATCTTGAAAAGCAGATTAAAATTTATCCTAATCCTGTTTCAGATATTTTAATGATTGAATCTAAAGATAAATTTAGAACAATAAGTATTTTTGATTTGTCTGGAAAATTAATTGAAGTAATAAATACCGGAGAAAATCAATCTGCTAAAATCAATCTAAATTCATATACAAAAGGAAAATATATTTTGAAAATTGAAACCAAAAATGGATCTCAGATTTTTCCTTTTATTAAAAAGTAAAATTTAAAATATATAAATAAATGAAGCCCGGAACATAAAGTCTCGGGCTTCTTTAATCAAATCGATATGCAAAGGTTGAATATCCGTTGTAAATAATTGTTAGTTGATAAAAATGATCATTATCTATTTCTTATCAATCATAATTTATGAAAGTAGCTTCTTAGCCATCTCAGAAATACTTTTTCCGTCAGATTTTCCGGCTAATTTTTTTGAAGCAATTCCCATTACTTTTCCTAAATCTTTAATAGATTCAGCGCCTGTTTCGGAAATAATCTGCTTTATTTCAACTTCTAATTCTTCAGAAGATAATTGTGCAGGTAAAAACTTCTCAATGACTTTCATCTGAGCCTCTTCTACTTCTGCCAAATCATTTCTTCCCTGAGCTGTAAATTGCTCGTAAGAATCTTTACGCTGTTTGATCATTCTTTGCAAAATTGCAATTTCTTGTTCAGGAGAAACTTCAGCTCCTAAAGCTTCTGTTTTTAGCAATAATATCTGTGATTTCACAGCACGCAAAGAGTCTAAAGCAACTCTGTCTTTTGCTCGCATCGCCGTTTTTATAGCTTCGCTTATGGTAAGTTCTAAACTCATACTTTATGCTTTTGGCAATTTGCTATTGGCTAAAAGCTAACAGCAAATCGCAATTTAATCTACATCTTTATTTAAAAATCTGTTTTCTCTGATCTGCATGTTTCCGTTGTTGTCAGACAAATAAGTGTTTATATTTTGGTCTGAAGCATTGGAACCGTCAATTGAGATATTTTTTCTCTTGAATGCAGGTACAGATTCAAATTCATTCACATGATCAAAATTCTGATAGCGCGAGTTGAATTCTTTTAGCTTGTTTCTTCTTTCTGTTGCTCTTTCCTGATCTGCAGGTTTGTTGACAAAAGTAAATTCAGATTCTGTGTGTCTCGTAGTTTCTACTTCTACTCTTCTTTCAACAACAGGCTTTTCTTCTATTTTCGGTTGCTCAGGAGTTTGATAAAATGTTTCAACCTTGTGAGTTGTTTCTTCTATCTTCATCTCAATCACTGAAGAAGTTTCAACCTCATTTTTTGGCTTTTCAAAATCATATTTAGGCTCAACAATCGGTTCGTTAACTGTAAAATTAAATTCAACCGCTTTTTCGTCCGAATAATTATTGCTGAAAGAACTTTGTTTTGTTTCTTCTTTTTTATTTTCGAAATCAAAAGAAAAAGACTGAATTTCCAGATCATTCGGATCGTCATCAAAAGAAAACAAATTGACATTTTCTTCCTGACCTAAATCTTCGTTTCTCCAGCTCTGAATTGGGCTTTCTAATGTATCTTCCTCTCTATCAGAGAATTTTATTTCAGTTTTTACATCTTCATCCTCAATAATCATTTTTTTTTCAGTAGACGTCACTTTAAATTGTGGCGTTGCCTGATCTTCATCATCCAGTCTGAAAAGGTTTTTACCTCCGAAATCGTAACCTTGCTCAGGAGCAACTTCTCTCTCGTCTCTAGTTTTAAAAGGTGAAGCTTTTGGAGTTTCCAAAGCATCATTTAAACCAATTCTGATTTTCTCAGTTGGTCCTGCAAATTTTTGATTGTCATTTGAAAAACCAGTTGCAATAACCAATACACTTACCGCATCACCTAATTCCTCATCAGCACCAACTCCAAAAATAATATCTGCAGTGTGACCCGCTTCTTTCTGGATATAATCCATAATGATTCCGATCTCATCCATTGTCGCTTCTTCTACGCCACTTCTGATCAATAACAATACATTTCTTGCGCCTGTAATTTTGTTATCGTTCAATAATGGAGAATCTAATGCTTTTCTTACTGCTTCTTCAGCCTTGTTTTCGCCTGAAGCCATTCCTGTAGACATCAAAGCCGTACCTGAATTCTGAAGTACAGATTTAGCATCTCTAAAGTCAATGTTTACATCAAAGTAACCTGTAATAACTTCCGCCATTCCTTTTGCAGCATTGGTTAAAACTTCATCGGCTTTTGAGAATCCCTGTTTGAAACCTAAGTTACCAAACTGCTGTCTCAATTTATCGTTATTGATTACAATTAATGAATCAACATTATTTCTTAATTTTTCAAGACCCAATTCTGCCTGTTCCAATCTTCTTTTCCCTTCAAAACTGAAAGGAACGGTAACAATACCTACCGTAAGAATTCCCATATCTTTGGCAACTTTAGCAATAACGGGAGCTGCACCAGTTCCTGTTCCACCACCCATTCCTGCGGTGATAAAAACCATTTTGGTGTTTTGTCCCATTGAAGCTTTGATGTCTTCGATGCTTTCAATAGCAGCTTTTTCTCCAACTTCAGGATCTGCACCCGCTCCAAGTCCTTCAGTGATGGTAACTCCCAACTGAACTTTATTTGAAACCGGATTGTTATCTAAAGTCTGCGCATCGGTATTGCAAATCACGAAATCTACCCCGTGAATACCCTTTTCGTACATATGCTTTAGTGCGTTGTTTCCACCGCCACCAACACCGATTACTTTGATGATCGAGGAATTTCCTTTTGGTAAATCAAATGAAAATCCTTGTGTACCTATATTTTCCATACTCTATTTTTTTATGTTTGATAAACGACTATGATAGTTGATGAGAAAAATCATTCATCGCTTATCATTCATCACTTCTATTTAATTATTCTACTTCTTCTAAAGTAATTTTTTTACTTTTTCCATCAGAGACTGTCCGAAAGTCAATCTTACTTTTCTCTGTTGCTGCTGAGCCGGAGTTTCATATTCCTGCACAGACTGTTGAGACATTTGAGTTTGAGATTCCATTGTAGAAACTATTTGCTGCTCAGTTTGTTCAGCTTTTGTTTCAATCTCGATTTCAACTTCTTCTACAGTAACCGTTTTTTTATCTCTGATTTTTAAACTTTCCATCAGTAAACCGATAGACGTTGCAAATTCCGGTCCTTTAAGATACTGGTTTTTATCGTTTGCAATATATTCATTTGCAAAACCGATTCTACTATCGAACCCTGTTGTATAATTTGCCAATTGACGAAGATGTTTCAAATTTGAACCACCACCTGTCAGAACTATTCCTGCAATCAGTTTTTTCTTCTGTTCAAATGCTCCGTAAGCTTTTAATTCTGTGTTGACCATTTCCAAAATTTCCTCCACTCTTGCATTGATAATCTGTGCTAAAGTTTTTAATGAAATTTCTTTATCCGGTCTTCCGTGAAGTCCCGGAATCGTTACAAATGTGCTGTCTTTTTCCAACTCAGGAACCGCAGAACCAAACTTAACCTTTAATTGCTCGGCGTGCTTTTCTATAATTGAACAACCTTCTTTGATGTCTTCCGTAATAATTCCGCCTCCGTAAGGGATGACGCAAGTATGACGGATTATATTATCTTTAAAAATAGCAATATCCGTAGTTCCACCACCGATGTCTACGATTGCTACTCCTGCTTCTTTTTCTTCTTTAGTTAAAACAGCTTCAGAAGATGCTAAAGGCTCCAAAGTAAGCGCTTCCATCTCCAAACCTGCTTCTCTTACGCATCTTGCGATGTTTCTAATGCTTCCCATTTGTCCTACGACAACATGGAAATTGGCTTCCAGACGTTTTCCGTGCATTCCGACAGGCTCCTGAATTTCTCCTTCAGAATCAACCTTATATTCCTGCGGAAGAACGTGGATAATTTCCTCGCCCGGTAACATGACCAGCTTTTTCACCTGATCTTTCAATGCTTCGATGTCATCATCTGTGATGAATCTGTCCGGATTCTCACGCATAATGTAATCTGAATGCTGCAGTGAACGAATGTGTTTACCCGCAATACCTACAGTTACCTTATGAATTGGAACTCCTGCGCTCGACTGTGCTTCTGCAACAGCGGCTTTGATGGAGTTGATAGTTTGTGAAATATTATTCACAATACCCTTATGAACTCCAAGACTTTTGGCCTTACCAACACCGAGAATTTCTATTTTCCCGTGTGCATTCCTCCTTCCGACAATGGCGACAATCTTGGTTGTCCCGATGTCAAGACCTACTGAATACTCTTGATTTTCCATTGTTTTATATCGATTTGATTTAATTACTTATTTAAATTAATAGGATTCCACCTATTTTACTCTATTTTTACCTTTGCTTTCGTCTTTGGCTTTACTGCCGATTTCTTTTCGGGAGTTTTCTTTTTCTCCTTTGGTTTGACGACAACTTTTGGCTTAGTCGATTCTTTTGGTTTTAAAGAAGATGAATTAACCTTTTTCACTGTTGGTTTCAAATTGACTTCTGCTTTTTTAACAGGAGCCACTACAACAGGAGTTTTTGCTAAATCTTTATGCCCCGCTTTTAAAATACTGTCATTTTCTTTAAAATAAGGATTCAAAGTCGTTACAATCTGATTCTGATATTTTACAGAAACCATACTGTACTTTTGAGGATCCTGATAAACCAGATATTTCTCAACAAAAGTTTTGAAACCTTTTACCTTTAATTCAATATTATCTAAATCCCCGATCTCCACTTTATAGTTTCCTTCGCTTGTAAGGAGATTGTAGCTGTCTTTATATTTTGAAATTCCGATGAAATATTTTTTGCTGAAATCGTCTTTGTCAATTTTGTCAACCAATTCTGCCAGCTTTTCATATTCGTCTCTCTTTACATCACCTGTTACCAACATACATGGATGGGAATAGGTTCTGGAAATTGGAAATTCGGTACCTTTTTCATCTACATAAAAATCTTTCCCATTATAATTTAGCCTGAAAACCGGAACTCGCTGTTTGATGTCTAGATTCAATTTTCCATTTAAATTTAAATAAACATTAGCGCTGTCGACCGCCGGAAGTGCATTGATTTTCTTTTCCAGTTCCGGAATATTTAAATCTCCTACTTTCCCTGATGGATTTTCTTTAATGACGATTTGCTTGATGTCTTTTTCGTCAATAAAGTACACCGGAGTTTTCTCATTCATTTTTACAGAAATTTTCTCATCCGTAATCTTCTGACCACTGAATTTCTTTAACGAGAAACTCAGCAGGAACCCAAGAATGATCACTGTGATGGCAATTTTTAAAATTCTGTATTTGTTTTTCATTGTTTTAAGATGACAGATTTTAGACGTCAGATTTCAGACATTTAAAACTGTTTTAAAATTTATTTTTAATTATTTCCTAACCACTCACAAATCGGATCATACAACGTATCAATATTTCCTGCACCTACTGTGAGAAGAATATCAAATTCCTTTTCTTTTATCTTATTAAAGGCTTCAGACAAACCCGAAATTTCTTTTTTCTCTAAAGTCACTTTTTCCAATAACCAATCCGAAGTAATACCTTCAAAATTTTCCTGTAGCTCTCTCGCCGGATAAATATCCAATAAAATCAACTCTTCCGATTTACTTAAACTTTCAGCAAATCCATCTGCAAAATCTCTCGTTCTGCTGAACAAATGCGGCTGGAAAACCACCAATAATTTTTTATCCGGATAAAATGTTTTGATCGAACCAACGACAGCATTTATTTCTGTCGGATGATGGGCGTAATCATCAATATAAATTTTACCACTCGGATAAATGTGTTTTGTATATCTTCTTTTAATTCCTTTAAAATTGGCAATGGCTTTCTTTAAAGTTTCAAAATGAACTCCAAGATTGCTTAAAATTGCCAATGCAACCGTTGCATTTTCTACATTGTGAATTCCCGGGACATCCCAGACAAAATCTTTTACAGTCTCTATCGGAGTATGAAAATCGAAGTAGATTTTATCATAATCCATACGAAGGTTATCTGAGTAATAATCAGCAACTTCGTTTACAGCGTAAGTTTTATGTGCTCTTCCAATCTCAATTCCTTTTCTTACAAAAAGTTGTTTGTCTTCAGGAACTAAGGCTGCAAATTGTCTGAAACCTTCTTCAATTGTATTTTTATCTCCGTAAATATCTAAATGATCGGCATCTGTTGAAGTAATTACCGCCCAATCCGGAGAAAGGCTAAGGAAGCTTCTGTCGTATTCATCAGCTTCCACCACAGAATACTGAGTTCCATTATACAGGAAATTTGATTTAAAATTTTCAGAAATCCCACCTAAAAAACATGAGAAAGGCAAATCTGCTTCTTTGCACAAATGCGCAACCAAAGTAGACGTCGTTGTCTTTCCATGAGTTCCAGCAACAGCGATGCAATCTGTGTTTTCTGTAATTAAACCTAAAACTTTTGCACGCTTTAAAACTTCAAATTGATTTTCATTAAAATAATCTAAAATCCCAAGCTTTTTGATTGCCGGAGTGTAGATTACTAAGGTATTTTCTTTCTCAAGAGAATTGATTTTATCATCAATAACATCTTCAAAAACAATATCAATTCCCTCACTCATCAAAGCCGTCGTCAATTTGGTGTTGGTTTTATCGTAACCCAAAACTTTCTTGCCCGAAGCATGGAAATAACGCGCTAAAGCACTCATTCCGATACCTCCGATTCCAACGAAGTAAAAATTTTGATATGTTTCTAAATTGTTCATTTGTAATTTGTTAATAACTATAAATTCTATATCCTATCCAAATAAAGAATGCTACACCCGAGATAATCAGAATATTCTGACCATGACTTCTGTCTTTTTTAGTAAAGCCATAAATTCTATCCCCATTTGGCAAAGCTTTTTTATAATACACTAAATATGCACCAATCAATATCCCCAAAAATCCCGCAAGAATTGCAGATGAATATCCTACCATTATTAACCAATTCGGACTCTCTTCATGTGTTGAAAGACTTTCGATTCTTTGTTTATTGATAACTTTTAAGAGTTCGGGATTAATCTCCTTTCCCCTTTCTTTTAATATTTTCTGAGCGAGTAAATAATCAAATTTATTCCACTCTTCTTTTTTCATAACAATCTCAATCAGTTCTTCATCAGAATAGTCAAATAAGTGATATTCTTCATCTACATTTTCGATTGCATCATGAACTAATTTTTCTTCTAATTTTTCAGCTAGTTCAAAGTCTTCCTTATGGATTTTTAGCTCAAACTGTTTTGTATTGATATCACCTCCAAAATTAGAATCTAACTGAGATGAATTATTTGCCAATTCGTAAGTAATATGATTCTGTTTCAGAATTTCCATTAATTCTAAAGCATCATCTTCATAAATGAATTTTCTATACGTTGAAAGTCCTTTTATCATTACTTAATTATTTTAAATATCTCATTCACAATCTCTTTTGCCGCATTGGGTTTAGCGAAATATTTCAGATTGTCAGACATTTCTTTTCTTATACTTTCGTTTTCGCAGATTTCTGATAATGTATTCCAGAATTTTTCCTGCATTTCAGAATCTTTGACCATTTTGGCCGCTTTTTTTTCAACCAAAGTCATCGCATTTTTCGTTTGATGATCTTCCGCCGCAAATGGAAACGGAACCAACAAAACAGGTTTCTGTGCTACTGCTAATTCTGAAATGGCAATCGCTCCCGCTCTTGAAACAATCACATCAGCTGCTGAATACGCAGTTTCCATGTCTTTGATGAATTCCTTTATTTGTATTTGGTTGTTGGTTGTTGGTTGTTGGTTGTCGGAACTTCCATCAACTGACAACTGACAACTATCAACTATCTCTTTATAATCCAGTTTTCCGGTTTGCCAGATTAACTGATACCCTTTTTGTTCTAATTGATCTAAATTCTCTTTCCAGCCGTTGTTTAATGTTCTTGATCCTAAAGAACCACCGACTGATAAAATTGTGAGCTTATTTTTATCTAAACTCATTTTTTCTTTTGCCTGAGAGGTTTCCTGCATTCCTGAAATAATATTTTCACGAATTGGATTTCCCAAAAACTTTATTTTTTCAGCCGGAAAACCTTCTACTTTCGGATAGGCTGTAAAAACGGCTTTTGCTTTTTTACTTAAAATCTTATTCGTCACACCTGCATGAGCATTTTGTTCCTGAATAAAAATTGGAATTCCCATTTTGCTTGCTTCATACAAAGCAGGTCCGCTTGCGAAACCACCTGTTCCGACCGCAAAATCAGGAGCGAAATTTTTAATGATTCTTTTTGATTTAGATAAACTTTTCAAAATTTTGAAAGGCAGACCTAAATTGGAAAGCAGATTTCCCCTATTTATTCCGGCGATGTCAATTCCTTCGATTTTATATCCCGCCTGCGGAACTTTTTCCATTTCCATTTTTCCATTGGCACCAATGAACAAAAATTCTGCATCAGGAAATCTTTTCTTGATCTCATCCGCAATCGCAATCGCCGGGAAGATGTGACCTCCTGTTCCGCCGCCGGATAATAAAACGCGGATGGCTTTGGGGTTTTGGCTTTTTGCTGATTGATTGTCCATTTTTATTAATCAAAAATTTATTCGTTTTAATTTTTTTTGATAGGATTGTATCCTATCCTTTGTTAAATCGTCCCTTTGTGACTCTTTAAGCTATGTCATTTATTTCTTCAATATTTTGTCTCTTTCCCATTCCTTCTTCATCGTAAATCTGTATTCTTGAACTTATATTTAAAATAATTCCTAACTGTAAATAGGTGACTAACATTGATGTTCCACCATAACTTATCAATGGTAATGGCTGTCCGGTTACCGGAATCAGATTGACTGCCACTGCAATATTGACCGCCAATTGTATAAAAATCATCACCCCGAGACTGAGCACGAGCAACGATCCGAAAAAAGCAGGCATTTTGCTGGCTATCATTACAATTCTGATAATCATAATGAGATACATACTGATCAGAAATGTTGCGCCGATTACGCCATATTCTTCTACAATTACTGCAAAAATAAAATCAGATGCCGACTGTGGAAGCATTTGCTTTAAAGCACTTTTCCCTGGTCCCATTCCGGTAATTCCACCGTGAACGATGGCGGCTTTTGCCTGCATTACCTGATAGTTTTTTGCCTTTACGCTCTCATCGTCTACATCTGCAGTTTTTGCTTTGCTTGATGTAAATGTTTCGATACGGCTCATCCATGTATGAACACGGTTTCCACCAATCAGATTGGTATTTAAAGCAATGATTAAAAACAAAACTATCGCTACAAATGAAGACGAAATAAATCCTGCAATGTATTTCCAGTGAAGCTGTCCGATAATTAAAACCACAACAGAAACCATTAAAATCATCAATGCTGTAGAACCATTATCTTTTGCCACCAATACAAAAACCAGTAAAATAGGTCCGAAAATGTACATAATGTTCTCAATCGGAAGCCTTTCTCTTGTAATTTTCTTGGTCAAATACCTGCACAGATAAATAATCAACATCAAAAAAGCAAAAGATGAAGGTTGAAATGAAATCGGTGTTCCCGGAATTTTCAACCATCGGGAAGCACTCGCTCCGTCGATAGTCTGTCCCGTAAACATAGTGACAACCAATAAGATAATCATTAAACCGAGCAAAATACTGCTGAGTTTTCCGATGTATTCATATTTTACCGTTCCTACCAATCTCATTATTCCCAAACCTAAGACTACAAAGAACATATGCTTAATAATGTGACCAGTTGTAGTCCCGTTATTAACAATATATTCCAGATTTGAGCTTGCAGAATATACAGGGAAAATAGAGAAAATGGAGATCACAAGAATGACCATCCAAAGCACTTTATCGCCCTTTAGAAATTCAAATCTGCTTTCTGTGTCTTGTTCGTTCATATCTTTTGCTTTTAGCTCTTGGCTATTAGCTATTTACTTTTAAAACCTGTTCTTTAAACTGACGCCCTCTGTCTTCATAACTTTTGAATAAATCAAAACTTGCACAACATGGGGACAGCAAAACCGTATCTCCTTTTTTTGCCAGAGATTTTGAAATCTCTACCGCTTTTGCCATGCTCGAAGTATCGTAAATAAATTCTTTTTTCTCTTTAAAAAAATCTATAATTTTTTGATTGTCAATTCCAAGGCAAACAATTGCTTTTACTTTTCTTTTAACTAAATCCTCAATTTCTGAGTAGTCATTGCCTTTATCCTGTCCGCCAACAATCCAAACGGTTGGAGTTTTCATACTTTCCAAAGCGTAATACGTTGCATTCACATTGGTTGCCTTGCTGTCGTTGATGAATTTTACTCCGTCAATTTCAGAAACAAACTCCAGTCTATGCTCAACTGCCTGAAATGTCATTAATGAATTTCTGATACTTTCATTGTTGATTTCCAATATTTTACCTGCAATTGATGCCGCTAAACTGTTGGCAACGTTATGATTTCCCATCAAAGACAATTCTTCCAATTTCATTGAAAATTTATCTTTCAGTTTTACAATTAATTGCTCATCATCAATAAAACCTCCTTCACTCAGTTTTTCTTTGGTAGAAAAAGGAATCATTTTCGCTTTTATTTCAAATTTTTCGAGAATATTCTTGCTCATTTCGTCATCTTTATTGTAGATAAAGAAATTGTCATTCTCTTGATTTTCAGCTATTCTGAATTTTGCCAAAGCATATTCTTCATAGTTGTAATTGTACTGATCCAAATGATCTTTCGACAGATTCAACAACAAAGAAATATACGGTCTGAAGTTCTGAATATCATCCAACTGGAAAGAGCTTACCTCCAAAACATAATATTCATGGTTTTCATCGGCAACCTGTTTTGCAAAGCTGTATCCAATGTTTCCGCCCAAACCTACATTCATACCGTCATTTTTCAGAATGTAGTAAATCAGAGACGTTGTCGTTGTTTTCCCATTACTCCCGGTGATGGCAATGATTTTGGCATTTGTAAATTCTGAAGCGAATTCTATTTCCGAAGAAATTCTGATTCCTTTCATGTGAATTTTATGAATCATATCTGCCTTTTTCGGAATTCCAGGGCTTTTTACGATCCAGTCTGCGCCTAAGATTCTTTCTTCATCGTGGTTTCCTTCTTCAAATTCAATTTCATTTTCTGTCAGAAACTGCTTGTAGTTATCCTTAATGGCTCCTTTGTCTGAAAGAAACACTTTCAAACCTTTCTTTTTAGCCAAATAAGCAGCACCACAACCGCTTTCTCCACCTCCTAAAACAACTATTTTCATATAATTTGCTTTATGCATTAAGCTTTAAGCTTATTGCTAATTTATCTCATCTTCAATGTGATAAGACATACAATCGCTAACATTACACCAATAATGATCATTCTGTTGACGATTTTACTTTCGTGAAAACCATCTTTCTGATAATGATGATGCAACGGAGACATTTTGAACAATCTATTGTTCTGGGCGTATTCCAACCCGAATTTTCTTTTTCTGTATTTGAAAACAACCACTTGCAACATTACAGAGACATTTTCTATCAGGAAGATTCCGCAAAGAACAGGAATCATTAATTCTTTTCTTAAAATAACCGCTAAAACAGCAATCACACCACCCAACATTAAACTTCCGGTATCACCCATGAAAACCTGAGCCGGATAAGTATTGTACCAGAAAAATCCGATAACCGCTCCTACCATGGCGACGACAAAAATTGTGGTTTCACCCATATTTGGAAGGAACATGATGTTGAGATAATCTGCAAAGATGATGTTCCCGGAAACGTAAGTAAAAAATGCCAGAGTCAGTAAGATAACTGTACTAGTTCCGGCTGCAAGGCCATCAATTCCGTCGGTAATATTGGCTCCGTTTGAAACCGCTGTTACGATGAAAATCACAATTGGAATGAAAACAATCCAAGCCCATTCGTGAGCATCTTCGTCGTTCATCCAAAATAAAACTCCACTGTAATCAAACTCATTATTTTTAGCAAAAGGAACGGTAGAAACAGTGATTTTCTCGGCAGGCATGAAGTTTTGCTCTACATTGTTTCTATTGACCACTTTTGTATCTGCATACTTTCTTTTAACTGTAATATCGGGATGGAAATACATTGTTACTCCGATGATTAACCCTAAACCAACCTGTCCTACAATTTTGAATTTCCCGCTTAATCCGTCTTTATTTTTCTTGATTTTCTTTAAATAATCATCTAAAAAGCCTATTGCTCCCATCCAAACCACAGTCACAATCAGAAGAACAATATAAATATTGGTAATTCTTGTAAACAGCAAAACCGGAATTAAAGTCGCAATAATAATGATGAAACCTCCCATTGTAGGCGTTCCTTCTTTTTGTTTTTGTCCGTCTAATCCAAGATCACGAACCAACTCGCCCATCTGTTTTCCTCTCAGATAGTTGATGATGCTTTTTCCGTAAATAAGAGCAATCGTCAAAGACAACAAAACTGCCATCCCTGCACGGAAAGAGATGTACCTCATCATTCCCATTCCCGGAATGTGAATGCCTTGGCTCGTTAGATATTCGTATAGATAATATAGCATAATGCTTTTATTTAAAAATTATTTGCTCATTAACTTCCAAAGCTCATTAATGACCTCCTTGTCATCAAAATGATGTTTCACACCATTGATTTCCTGATAGTTTTCGTGGCCTTTTCCGGCTACAAGAACAATGTCTTTTGGTTCAGAGAATTTGATGGCCATTTTGATGGCTTCTCTTCTGTCCGGAATTGAAGTGTATTTGCTGAAGTTTTGAGGTTCAACGCCTGCTTCAATTTCTTTTATAATCTGGTTCGGATCTTCCGTTCTCGGATTGTCTGAAGTGATAATTGCCAGAGTTGATTTCTTTGATGCAATATTTCCCATTTCAGGTCTTTTGGAGTGGTCTCTGTCTCCTCCACAACCGAAAACAGTAATCAGTCTTTCGTTTTTTGTTCTGATATCGTTGATGCTGTCTAAAACATTTTCTAACGCATCAGGAGTATGTGCGTAATCGACAATGAAGAAAATTCCGCCATCAGATTTAAAAGTTTCAAATCTTCCGGAAACTCTTTTCAAAATGCTAATTGCCTGAAGAATTTCATCCTGCTCAAAGCCTAATTCAGAAGCAATTCCGAAAACTAAAAGCAAATTATAGACATTGAATTTTCCTGTTAGAGTCGTCCAGAATTCTTTTCCGTTGAAATTTAACAGCATTCCGTTGAAATCAACTTCCAAAGTCCTTCCGTGATAATCAGCCACCGTTTTCAAAGCATAAGACCTTTTTGCAGCCTTTGTGTTTTGAAGCATCACGTTTCCGTTTTTATCATCAACATTGGTGATGGCAATTGCATTTTCATTTAATTCATCAAAAAATCTTTTCTTGATTTTTAAATATTCATCAAATGTTTTATGATAATCTAAATGGTCGTGGGTAAGATTGGTAAAGCCGGCAATTTTGAAAGTAAGACCTTCAATTCTGTTTTGAGCAATTCCATGAGAACTTACTTCCATGAAGGCAAATTCACAACCTTCCTCAACAGCCTGAGATAAGATTTTATTAATAGTAATCACATCCGGAGTCGTGTGTGTTGCCGGAATAATTTTTTCTCCAATTCTTATTTCTACTGTTGACAATAAAGCTGAATCATAGCCTAAATTTTTAAACACATCAAACAGCAAAGTCGAAACAGAAGTTTTTCCGTTGGTTCCGGTAACGCCGATCAGCTTTAATTTTTCTGAAGGATTCCCGTAAAAATTGGAAGCTAAATGCCCTAAGGTTTTTGATGCGTCTTTTACTTTAATGTAAGTAATATTTTCATCTAAATTTTCAGGAAGTTCTTCACAGACAATTGTTTTTGCACCTTTTTCAATTGAAGATGCAATAAATGAATGTCCATCCACAACCGTTCCTCTCAACGCAATGTAAAGAGAGTTTTCAGAAACTTTTCTGCTGTCAAAAACCAACTCGGAAACTTCACGGTCGTTTTCACCGTGAATTTCTAATACTGGAATTCTGTTTAATAATTCAACTAATTGCATTTTTTTGATGCTTTATCTTTTTTAATTCTGCAGAGTCAAATAAATTCTCTGGTTTTTACTGATTGTTGTTCCTTCCAAGGGAAATTGTTCTTTGATTCGTCCGACTCCTTTAAAGTCTACCCGGTATCCTAAATTTTCCAATTGTGGGATTGCATTTTTACCAATCAATCCTACAACACTTGGCATTTGTTTATTATTGACTGCTATTTTCACATTCGGTTCAACCATTTTATTGAGGTTGACTTTTCTGTCGACAAGCATTTCTTTTTCTACATTTTGAGGTGTTTTTAAGAAAGTCTTTCCTGCTATTTCTTTAAAAACCGGTGCGGAAACCGTTCCTCCATAAAATCCTTTTGACACATTTGGTTCGCTAATCATTACGTAGCACGTATATTTCGGATTATCTGCCGGATAAAATCCTGCAAACGAAGCTCTGTACTTCATCGGACCAGGCAACCAATATTCAAATCTTGCTGTTCCGGTTTTTCCTGCCATTTTTAAATTCGGCGTGAAAATACTTCTTCCCGTTCCTTTTTCAACTGCTTTCGTCAAAGCGCTTGTCATCATCTGAATAGCTTTATCTGAAGCCATTTTTTTAACCATTACTTCTTCCTTAGCTTCAAAAATAGTTTTGCCATCTTTCATTATTTTATCAATGAAAATAGGTTTCAGCATTTTACCTTTATTGGCTACACCGTTATAGAATGTTGCTAATTGTAACAAGTTTATATTCGTTGCATAACCATAACCAATTGAGGCTAATGTTGCTGCATTCCACGATTTGCTTTTTGGAGTTAAAATTCTCGGTTTTGTAATTCCGGGAAGCTCAATATCCATTTTGTCGAATAATTTCCATCTTCTTAAATGATCAAGAAAAATTTCCGGTTTGTCTGCGTAATATTTCGTGATTAGTTTTGCTGTTCCTACGTTACTCGATTTTGCCAAAACATCACTGATGTCATAAGTTCCTCCACCGTGACCATCAGAAATTCTTTGTTTTGCGTAAACCCAAACTCCGTTTCCTACGTTTACCGTTGTATTTTCATCGATAAATCCGTCGTCCATTGCCGCCAAAAGTGAAATCGTTTTGAAAGTAGATCCCGGTTCAATATTATCTTTTAAACCATAATTGTAAGCATCTTCATAAACTCCGGGCTCGGTTTCTCTTAAATTTACCATTGCACGAACTTTTCCGGTTGCAACTTCCATTACGATTACTGTTCCGTGTTTTGCTTCAAAATTGATCAGTTGCTTTTCTAAAGCTGAATGTGCAATGTCCTGAATTCTAAGATCTAAAGTAGTGTAAACATCCTGTCCGTCAGTTGGTTCTTTAACTTTCCAGAAATCAATAGGCTTCCATTGTGAAGAGTTGACTCTTTGCTCAAGCCTTTCACCATCTGTTCCTGTTAAATATTTTGAAAAAGCACCTTCAAGACCTGCTTTTGCGACTCCATTATCAATTCCGATTGTTCCGGCTCCAATTTCTGAAGTTGCCAGCTCTCTCTTGTAGTTTCGGTCGATGATGAAACCTCCTTTATTTTTACCTCTTTTAAAAATTGGGAACTTTCTGATTCTATCATACTGATCGAAATCTAATCCTCTTACCAAAGAATAATATTGATTTTTCTTTTTTCTCTGCTCATCAAATTTCTTTCTGAATTCAGCTCTCGGTTTCCCGAACATTTTACTTAAGGAATCTGTAAGCGGACCAATATTGTTAGTATAAACCGTGTCTTTTATCGTTTTAAAATCAAGAAAGACATCGTAACGCATCACAGTTGTTGCCAAAATAGATCCATCAGAAGCATAAAGATTTCCGCGGGCAGCTTTTAGAGTTGCTGTACGGTAATTATTATTGATATAATCATCCTTAATCTCCTGAACATTGGTATTCTGAAGAATGACAATTCTTGCAATGAAAAGCACAAAAACACACAAAGCTCCCACTGCAAAGAGGTAGCCCCATCGTAAAGTTTTTTTACGTTTGTTATCGTATTCATTTTGCTTTTGCATCTGTACTGTCTAATTTTATTAAGAGTTTATGTGGGTGGCTTTCTAAGGTCATTAACGAGTCTGCTGCGACTTGTTTCCCCAATTCAGATTCCATTTTTACTTTGATCAGCTTACTTTGTGCGTAAGCGTTTCGTGATTTGTATTCTTCTGTCTCTTCTTTTAAAGCGTTTACGATTTTTATTTTTTTGTTTACCAAATGATTAGAATAGATCATTGCCATCATCAGAACAAATATTAACAGGAAAAATTTATAATGCGTTTTCAACTCATCACGATTCAGAAAATTTCCTTTTATAATATCTATAAAAGTGAGTCTTTTTTGAGGACGATATGTTGTTTTTTTTGCCACAGACTTTGTCTGATTTATTTATTAATTATTCTTTTTAAACCACCCCGTCAAAAATTCTCTCGAATTTTTGCCACCCCTCATCTGGAGGAGAATTTACGTGCTGTGATTTATAATTTTATTCCTGTTCTCATTTTAGCACTTCTGGCTCTTGAGTTTTCTTCAATTTCCTTATTATCAGGAATGATTGCCTTGCTTTTCACCAATTCAAATGCTTTTGCATAATTTCCGTAGATATCACGTTGCGGCTCACCTTCAAACATTCCATTTTTCAGGAATCTTTTCACCAAACGGTCTTCTAAAGAATGATAAGAAATAACGACCAATCTTCCCCCCGGTTTCAAAACATTGTAAGCCTGAACCAGCATTTCTTTTAAAACTTCCAGCTCCTGATTTACTTCAATTCTTATTGCCTGAAATAGCTGTGCATAAAATTTATTCACCTTATGCGGCGGAAGAAAACTGAATAACTTTTTCAGGTCTTCCGTTGTATTGATGCTCTTTATTTTTCTGTGATGAACGATATCTCTTGCCAGTTTTCTCGCTTCCCTCAATTCACCGTAGTAATAAAAAATATCTGCTAAAGCTTCTTCTTCATATTCATTAATCACTTTTTTAGCATCAAGACTCTGCATCACATTCATTCTCATATCGAGTGGCGCATTGTTTCTCGTTGAAAATCCTCTTTCAGCCTCGTCAAATTGATGAGAAGAAACACCAAGATCAGCCAGAACACCATCAACTTTAGAAACTCCGTACATCAGAAGAGAGTTTTCTAAAAACCTGAAATTCTGATTGATTAATGTAAATTTAGGATCATCTAATGTATTTTTAAGTGCGTCCAAATCCTGATCGAATGCGTATAATTTTCCATTTTCAGAAAGTCTTCCCAAAATTTCTTGTGAATGACCTCCACCTCCAAATGTGCAGTCCACATATATTCCGTCCGGATTCGTCACCAAATCATCCACACTTTGCTTCAATAAAACGGGGTTGTGATATATGCTCATTTGTGTACTTATTTATTCTTCGCCAAAAGCGCCCATTACATCTTCTGCCAGACTTGCGAAATCTTCTTCATTGGTTGCAATTACCTTTTCATATGCATCTTTATCCCAAATTTCGAAAAGCTCACCCGCGCTTGTTATTACAATATCTTTCGTAAGATCAGCAAAATGCGTAAGATCTTTTGAAATCTGCAATCTTCCGGCACTGTCTAACTCCACAGTTTTCACACCGGCAGTAAACATTCTGATGAAATCAGCATTCTTTTTAACGAATCTGTTTAGTTTATTTATTTTTTCCATAAGCTTATCCCATGCTTTCATAGGATAAACTTCGAGACACGGTTGAAACACAGAACGCTTTACCACAAAGGTTTTGTCCTCAAAGTCTTCCATCTGCTTGATTAGCGATGAAGGCACCTTGAGACGACCCTTGTCGTCTATTTTGCACTCATATGTTCCAATGAAATTTCTCATTTGGGACAAAATTATACAAAAAATTCTAAAACCTCCCACTTTTTCCCACTTTTTGACTTAATGTTAATAAGTTTTACTCAATTACTAACAAATCCAGTTTAAATATTTGATATAAAAACAGTTACAACCCTTGTTATTCGGCGAATAATAAAAAGATTTTCGAAAAAAACGGATGGATTACTGTTATTATATTATTTTTATTTTAAATTAGAGATATCAAAAAATTTTTGGTGTATAATTTGTATTTTTGCAATGCTTTATTAAAGCGACTTTATGATATTTAGTACAAAAAAAGATAAGAAATATACCTTCATTGAAGCTGGGGAAGGACATCCATTAGTGCTTTTGCATGGTTTGATGGGTGGATTGAGTAATTTTGACAAGATGGTGAATTTTTTTTCAGAGAAAGGTTTTAAGGTTTATGTGCCTCAATTACCGATCTACGATTTGCCGGTACTTAATACCAACCTTACCACAATTGCCAAATATGTGATCAAATTTATTGAGAGCGAAATTGGCAAACCAGTCACCATAGTCGGAAATTCTATGGGTGGTCATGTGGGACTTATTCTGACATTAGCAAGACCAGATTTGGTACAGAATTTAGTTCTTACAGGAAGTTCAGGATTATACGAAAGAGCTTTTGGAGATAGTTTTCCGAGAAAGAATGACCGTTCTTATATCAGAAAAAAAGCAGAAGAAGTTTTTTATGATCCCGCTGTAGCCACTGAAGCTTTGGTAGACGAAGTTTTCAGCGTTGTCAATGACAGAATGAAAGGGATCAAAACCGTTATGCTGGCAAGAAGCGCCATCAAACACAATATGCTGAATGATCTTCCTAAAATTTTGCGTCCGACGTGTTTAATTTGGGGAAAACAGGATAATGTAACACCTCCGGAAGTTGCGATTGATATGCATAAATTTATCCCGAATTCAGATCTTTTCTGGATCGATAAATGCGGACACGCTGCAATGATGGAAAAACCAGATGAATTTAATGAAATTCTTTACAACTGGGTAAAAGATAAAATATAAAATTAAGACTAAACCATTAAGACTTTCTTAATGGTTTATTTTTCTAAATAAAATCAAGAAAAAATGGTTATAAAAACAGCAGAGTTTGTAAAAAGTAGCGGAAAATGGCAGGAATGTCCTGAAGGAACTATGCCTGAATACGCTTTCATCGGACGCTCAAATGTAGGAAAATCATCGTTGATTAATGCAATGCTAAACAGGAAAGATTTAGCAAAAACGTCAGGAACTCCGGGGAAAACTCAGTTGATTAATCATTTTATTATTAATGAAAGCTGGTATCTTACTGATTTACCGGGATACGGATATGCGAAAGTTTCAAAAGTCATGAGAAGAGACTTTGAGAAACTGATCAACAACTATATATTGAACAGAAACAATCTTGTGAATCTTTTCGTTTTGATAGATTCTCGTCATACTCCACAGAAAATTGATTTGGAATTTATTCAATGGTGTGGAGAAAGTGGTGTTCCGTTTTCAATAGTTTTTACGAAAGCTGATAAGCTCAAACCGAATATTGCCATAAAAAATGTGGAAGATTACAAAGTTGAACTTCACAAAACCTGGGAAGATCTCCCCGAAATTTATGTAACATCAGCCGAAAAGAAAACGGGAACTGATGAGATTTTAAGTTTTATTCAAAAAACAAATGAGTTTTTGGCAAATAACAGTGTGACTTTTAATGAATAATATTATCTGGAAAATAAAAAGTTTTGAAGAAATTACCACTTCAGAACTCTATGAGATTATCAAAGCGCGAGTTGATGTTTTTGTGGTAGAACAGGATTGTCCATATCATGATTTGGATGGATATGACCAACAAGCCATGCATATTTGGGCTGAACAAGAAAATAGTGTTTTAGCGTACTGCAGAATATTTAATAAAGGCATAAAATATCCTGAAACTTCCATCGGAAGAGTTTTAACAACAGAAAAGGCAAGAGGAAAAAGTTTAGGCAAACAATTAATACAATATGCGGTTGAAACTATAGAAAATCGTTTTCATACAAATGAAATCAGAATTTCCTCACAAGATTATCTGTTAAGATTTTATTCAGGATTTGGTTTTGAAGATACCGGAAAAAAATATCTGGAAGACAATATTCCGCACACAGAAATGTTTAGGAAATAATTGAATATAAATACTGAACAGCACTTTTTTTGAAGGTGCTGTTTTATTTTAAATTAAAAGAGCCTGATCTTAAAGACCAGACTCTCCATTTATAAAACAAAATAATGTTTAAGGATATTCATTTCTTGCTCTTGTAACAAGTCCTACTAAATCTGAACCGCCACTTGCAAAATTAATGCTTGGATTATGAGCACTTTGGGTAGCAACTGCGTAAGGTACTCCGTTCCAATATGCCCAGAAAGGACCACCGCTTTGTCCAGGCCAAATATCTGCCTGATGATTGATGCTCTGATTATCATCCGGACTCCAAAAATCACCGTCTAAAGCAATTCCCGTTTGATAAGTTGGTCTTTGAGTTCCCGTCAAATCTGCGGGATAACCAGCATGAGTAAACGAAGCTTGCCCGTCCCAAGAATCTGAGTAAGATTTTGAACCTAACCAGCCTGTACTATTTCCGATTGGTCGGTCTAAAACTACAACTACATAATCAAACTGCACTTCAGTACCGTCAATCGTAGGACCTGCAACTTTATGCTTGTAATAGGTTTGAATTCCCCATGCTGCTCCATAAGGAGCGCTCCCGTTGTAATACATTGGAGTGAATTTTAACCAGCCAGTCTGGTTATTGGGTTTCCAATCTATAATGTGAGAGCAAGTCAAAAGATGTCTCGGACCGATCATCACACCGCTTGCAATTCCCAAAGGACTTTCTACTCTTCCTACGCAACGCCAGGGATACGCTGTTGAATTGAATACTTTTCTCTGATCTATTCCGAATATGGTTTTTGCGCCTTCAGCCGTAAGGAAAGTTTCTCTTTCAATAAATTTAGGTTTTCGGTCTTTCTTAGGCTCTAACTTTGGCTGATATTCGAAATCTGCGTGTGTAGGATAGAAATGATCGGTTTCCATAATTTCGTCGTCAACAGATTTTTCTTTCATTGTAATTGCGACAGATTTCATTCCTTTCGGATAAACTCTTCCATCGATGTTTTCCATTTCAGGCTCTTTGTCGATTGATTTTAAATTTGCTGATTTTTCAGCTGATTTTGCTTTAACAGTTTTAAGTCTTGCAACTTCTTCCACTGTCATTGGATTGTTGTTTTCAATATTAGACATGATTATTTGGTGTTTTAATCAGTTTTTCCTACTCTTTGGATGGCTTTTCGGATTCCGCCAATGATTTATGAAAATATTTTTTGTGAAAATTCTGCGGTAATGCTTTCTGTCTGGTTGATCTGTGCAGCGCCCATTGCCGCTAAAGCCATAGCAATCTGTTTGTCGAGTGTTTTTCTGACAATATTTCCGTTAGTAGCACGAAGTATTTTACAGAAATGATAGGTAAAATAACCCCGGATTTGTCCGCTCATGTTTCCTTCCATTGAAACCTGATTGTCTTTGGATGCAGCCCATAAAGTATGATTCAAACCCGCAACAGGAACCAAAGCTTTGGTTGTAAAGTATTCTTTTTTCGAACTTTTAGATAACGGAATTTCACTTGCATAAGTCATATAAAACTCATCTTCAAGCATGGGCGGAATAAAACGTGCTGCTTCGTAGGAAAAATCCATATCCAAACCTAAATCCATTTTTCTTGTTCCTGTTCCAGAATGACAACAATCGAAAATAACTTCAAGATTTACTCCTGCTTTCAGTTTGCTTAAAACCGCTTTAAAGTCATCGTCACGAATTACTCCTGCGCTCGCATAATCGTGCGGACAAATCGCTTCATCCAAACCATCGATTTCTAAATCTGCGCCGATGTTGGCAACACGTGTTCCATGTCCGGAATAATAGAATACAAGCGAATCACCTTTCACACTATTGTTGACCAGTGATTTTAAATATTTTAAAATATTGGCTCTTGTAGCATTCTGATTGGTTAAAATTCTGATTTGCGTAGGAGCAAAGCCACAAATCACTAAAGTATTTGCCATATCACGCGCATCGTTGATGCATCCGTTAAGATCCGGACCACCTGAACCGATCGGTGCGTAATCGTTGATTCCTACAATTAATGCTTTTTTCATGGTATTAGTTTTTTTAATTCCCTACTCTGTTTTAGGCTTTTGGGGTTCCGCCGTTACCTTTAATTTTACATGACAAAATTCTGATTTTCAGAAATATAAAAACAGAGGAGAATTCCTGAATCGTTACAGGAAAATCACCTTTCTTTGATTGAATTTTAAATTGGAAAATGATTTAGAAAGAAAAAATCCTCACCGGAAATTGGTAAGGATTGATGTAATATTGATGAAGATAGCGTTTCTTCTGAATTTTAGCCTATGGACCAGAGTAATTATTCTAGCAAAAAAGTGTCGTTCCTACGGAACTCCCTGGTATAGTTTATTTATTACTCCTACAAACATTTTGCTCCTATCTATTAAGTTGATTATTGTTTTATTATCATGAATTCAAGATTAAATTATTATCTCAACATAAATTATGCTTTAAAGCAAATAGAACAAGACCGACTCTATTCTTTATTTCTAACTTAACAAAAACAGAATCTCTGTAACCATCGATCGTTTTTGGGCTCAGACACATTTTATCTGCGATTTCTTTGTAGGTCAGTTCGCTGCAAGCCAATTTGATGAATTCTTTTTCCCTTTCTTTTAAATCGGAAAGTAATGAAGCGTTTTTAGCATCTTCAGTCTGTACTTTCAGTAGTTTTTGAGCCACAAAATCTGTGTAGAAACTTCCTTTTTCAAAAACCGTATCAATTGCCTGAAAGAGTATCGAAGGCTGCATATCTTTCAGCAAATACCCTTTTGCTCCGGCTTTCAGCATTTTAATTAATACTTTTTCATCATCTTCCATAGTGAGAGCAATCACTTTGATGTCGGGATGATGTCCGGTAAGCCATTCTGTGGTTTCGATCCCATTTTTGTACGGCATATTGATATCCATCAAAACAACGGCGGGAAGTTCAGAAGCATTTCCTAATCCTTCGATAAAATCCTCTCCATTGGGCTGATTCATCACTACTCGGTATTTTGGATTTTCTGTGATCATGTTTTCTAATGCTTTCGACATTAAAGTATGATCATCAACAATAGCTATCGGAATTGTTTTCATGATACGTTTTTATGATATATAATTGAAGTTTTCGTCCCTTCTTCCAATTTTGACTCGATAGAAAATTCCGCGTGAATTAGTTTTGCTCTCAATTCCATGTTTTTCAATCCGGAACCGTCTCTCATAATATTGGTATTAAAACCCTTCCCATTATCTGAAATGGTAATTTTTAATATTTCGTGATCATCCTCGAGCTGGATAGATACATTTTTAGCTCTTGAATGTTTTAAAATATTATTGATACTTTCCTGAATGATTCGGAATAAAATCAACCCGTGTTTTGGAGTGATATCAATGTCGTTCTTCTGTGTTACAAATTCAATTTGCAGTAATCGTAATTTTTTTATTCTCTGAATTTCTCTTTCGATAGATTCTACCAACCCAAAATGAATGATCTGTTCGGTAATCAGGGTTTTAGATAAATTTCTGATATCCTGAATGCATTCACCCAATAATTCATTCAATTCATTCAGCTCTTCTTTTTCTGAATTATCGAGCCTGGTAAGCAGCTGATTTTGTCTTAAACGAACCACGGAAAGCTTTTGACCTAAATCATCATGCAGTTCCTGACCGATGTAATTAAGCGTTTGTTCTTTCATTTCTACCTGTGAAGTGGCTAGTTCCTTTTCAAAATGCATATCTTTTTCCTTCTGCTCGATTAACAGCGTCGTTTTTTTCCGAATGAAAATCACATAAACGAAAATCATCGTTAACACGATTATCAACAGAGTAACTGTAAAAATTATGACAAATCTATCTTCTTCCATGCTTTACAGTCAGGTATATTTTACTTCATCGGGTTTGTTCCCAAATATTCCGAAAACAATCAATCCGTTGTTGATCAGATTTAATAAAAATATTACGATAGCAAAAATATCCGTTGAAACTTTTACCCTGAAGAAAAAAAGCGGAATTATTCCTATGTAAAAGATAAGCGAACCCACCGAAATCCAAAAAGGCAGATAGTTTTTTATCTCAAATATTTTATCTGAATTGAACGTCTGATACAAAAATAAAATGATCGAAAATATTAACAAAAGAATATTGATATAAAAAATATTAAAAGATAAGCCTTCAAAAAAACTGTGTTCTATAATAGACATTCCGAAAATATTGACAAAAAACAAGATCAAAATTATCCGTTGTATTTTCCTAAGTAAAGGAATGTACATCAATTTGTAATAGTAAATCAGGTACATCAAAAACACAATTGCAATACAAACACTATAATATTTTTCGGTTAGCAAATTGGTCAGCTTGGTAAAAAAATAGAAAAAGAAATCGTTTAATGATAATAAGATATATCCTGCGAAGAAAAACAGATTCACTTTTTCTATTTTTTTATACTTCGCAGCAATCAATATCATCATGATGACCAAAATGATCATGGATATCTGTTTTCCCAATTCTACATTCCAAGCCATTACTTATCAATTTTAATTCAAAGTATTTGCAGATACATGATTTGGCGGTGGAGACAGATTTGTCATATTCATTGGCTGAATAGACTCTATTTTTTCATTTTCATCTGATGTTGTTCCACGACTTTTCATATTGACATCAGAAGATCTCTCTTTTTTTGCGGTAGGCATTAAGAAGATGGTTTGGTAACCTGCATATTCAGGTTTCGCCATTTTATTTACAGGATGATTTGCAGGATATTTTCCCATATAGATTTTGATTCCCACGTTTTTAAGATTTTGCTTTTTAGCATTTTCTTTCACATATTTGATATATCCCTCCATCTCTTCAATAGTGAATGAGTACCATCTTGAATCGGGCTGTCCGTTTCTGGATGCTGTGAGAATTCTATTATTCGTTTTTGTATATTCATCAAAAAGAACCTGCGCTTCCCGATGCGTGATCAGCTTCTTTTTATAACTGTTATCAACAGGAGTTTCAGGCGGTGGCGGTGTACAACGGATAAAGTTGATGACAAATACACTTAAAACAAGTACACGAAAAAACACATTTGCATTCTTAAATAAAAAAGGAGTTTTCATCTATAAAAATTTATAAGGTTATGTAACAAAAGTAGTTAACTCTTTATAGATAAAAAAGAGGAAAAACACTGTTTTTGAATTTATAAGAAAAAAATTATGTGAAAACTAAAAACTTAGAAAAGATAGAGTTCCTAAATCTTAACAAGGAGATTATTGAATTCGTAGACCGGACAATTTAAAGAATTAGATGAAATGAGTGTAAATTTTCATCTATAAACTGATAGGTAAAACAAAAAAGACTGATAATCAATGATTAACAGTCTTTTTGTGTACCCCAGACGGGACTTGAACCCGTACATCCTTGCGGATACAGGATTTTAAGTCCTGCGTGTCTACCAATTCCACCACCAGGGCATGGTGTGGAGCGAAAAACGGGACTCGAACCCGCGACCCCAACCTTGGCAAGGTTGTGCTCTACCAGCTGAGCTATTTTCGCATAATTTTGTGCGGATGAAGGGACTCGAACCCCCACGCCTCACGGCACCAGATCCTAAGTCTGGCGTGGCTACCAATTACACCACATCCGCATTATTATTGAGTTATTTTAAAGAACTTCTTTCGTTTTTGTGAGTGCAAATATAGGGCAATAATTTGTATTTGCAAGAGTTTTCACAAAAAAAATTATTTTTTTTCAAAATTTCTTTGGGAGACGTTTTTATTACATTTCAATTTACTACTTTTACAAAGTTAATATTTACGATATGGAATTACAAGGAACGGTAAAGAAAATCACTGATGTTCAAACATTTGCGAGTGGTTTCCAAAAAAGAGAAATGGTTATTCTTACACAAGAGCAATATCCACAGCCAATCAACATCGAATTTTTACAGGATAAAATAAACTTATTAGATGCTTTGAAAGAAGGAGAAAATGTAAAGGTAGGAATCAACATCAGAGGTAGAGAATGGGTTTCACCACAAGGAGAAACGAAATATTTCAACTCTATTACAGGATGGAGAGTAGAAAAAGTGATGGATGGCGGTACCGGCTCAGAGCCAACTCAGGCATCTTCTCAACAATCTGCAGCGCCGGTTTCTAATGAAAATCCTTTTGCAGGAGATGATGACGACGATTTACCTTTTTAATTAAAGCATACAATCAAACATAATCCCGCTTTTTAAGTGGGATTTTTTTCACCCTTATGATCCGCCTTATGATCCGACTGGACCCAAACGAAATTTCATTTCCCAATCCGCTGCATTACGACGGGCACGAAGGCATGATCGCTTTTGGCGGAGACTTATCTGTGGAAAGAATTTGGTTTGCTTATCAAAACGGTATTTTCCCTTGGTTTAATCCCGATGAAGAAATTTTATGGTGGTGTCCTGATCCGCGATTCGTTCTTTTTCCTGACGAATTGAAAGTTTCAAAATCGATGAAAAAAATTTTAAAGAACAATGTTTTCACATTCACCGCAAATAAGAACTTTAAAGAAGTCATTAAAAACTGTCAGGAAATCAACAGAAAAGGACAAGACGGAACCTGGCTTTCAGATGAGCTGATGGAGTCTTTCATTACACTTCACGAGTTTGGCTTTGCAAAAAGTATCGAAGTCTGGCAAAACGAAGAGTTGGTTGGCGGATTTTACGGTTTACAGATAGGAAAGGTCTTCTGCGGAGAAAGTATGTTTGCGAAAGTGAGTAACGCCTCAAAAGCAGGATTTATTCATTTTGTGGAAACCCATAAAAACGAACTCGAATTAATCGACTGTCAATCTCACACCGAACATCTTGAAAGTTTAGGCGCAAGAATGATTCCCAAAAAAGAATTTTTAAAAACTTTACACAAAAATAATGAACGCAGATAAAGAAAAATGGATTCTTCTGATCGTCCTCAGTATTATCTGGGGGTCGTCATTTATTTTAATCAAAAAATCATTAGACCATTTTACTCCTTATCAGGTCGGAGCATTGAGGGTTTTGATTGCAGGAATTATTCTGATGCCCATCGCAATATCAAAATACAGACTTTTCCCGAAGAAACATTTGAAATGGCTTATTTTAGCGGCGTTTACAGGAAATTTCATTCCGATGTTCTTATTTCCTATTGCTGAAACCGAAATCAGCAGCAGTATTGCGGGAATTATCAATTCAATGATGCCCATTTTTGTGATTATTGTAGGAACATTATTTTGGAAATTTGAAACTACCAAAAGACAAATGACCGGAATTTTTATAAGTTTTACCGGAGTTTGTCTTCTCGCCTTCGGTGGCGGAGATGATTCCAAATTTAAAATATTTCCTATTCTTCTTTTGCTTTTGGCAACATTATGTTATGCAATCAGTACAACGACTGTAAAATCTAAGCTAATGGAGGTTTCTTCAACTATTTTGTCGGCATTTGTGTTTTCTTTCATTCTATTTTTACCTTCCCTCATCACATTAATATCAACAGGTTTTGTTTCAACATTTACTTTTTCAAAAGAAAATATGATCGGTTTAATGTTTGTGAGCTTACTTTCCGTTTTCGGAACCGGATTGGCAATGATGATGAATTACCGATTGCTGAAAGTTTCCAGTCCTCTTTTTGCATCGACCGTTACTTTGCTGATGCCGATCGTTGCGATCATCTGGGGAATTTTAGATGGTGAAAAACTGACGATTTTACAATTTGTGGGAGCTAGTATCATTATTGCAGGTCTGATCTTTTTAAGAGCTAAAACTATTGTTCAAAAATAAATCCCGCATTGCTGCAGGATTATTTTATTTAAATTGATTTTGATTGTCTATTTTAATTCTTACAATTAATTTAGATTAAAACGGATATTCAAAAAATTTTAGAACTATTAAGGTTTTCCGATTTTAAGAAAGGATTTAAAACTTCCATCTCAAGCTTCTAACCTAATTTTTTTTCTTCACTTTAGCTTTCACTTTTTTCACCTCGTCTTTGATGTACGGATATTTTTTCTGCATATCTGTAATCAGCGAAGGATCTAACTCTAAGGCTTTTAGTAGTGTTTCAGTACCTTTGCTATTATTTTTTAAGTTGAAATAGCAATTGCTCAGCTGATAATACAATTCTGCACGGTTGTGATGTTCCAAAGCGGAGATCAAAACAGCTACAGCCTCTTCATATTCACCTACCAACATTAAAACTTCAGTATAAGCATACCAATTATAAAATCTTGAAGGTTCTGCATCTACCAATTTTTTAAGGCAAGAAAGACTTTCTTCAAACTTACCTGAATCGATAAACAAGAACGCCAGTCTTTTCTGATATTCAAGGTTTCCGTCATTCAGCAAAGTAGCTTCCCTTGCGAAATGCAGAGCTTCCGGCATTCCGCCCATTTCTTCATAAAGATAAGACTGCTCCATCATTGCCAGATAAAACTGAGGATCTTCTCTCAATGATTTCTGAAAATAATTTAAAGCTACCGTCGGCTGTTTTAAAGCCTTATAACACAATCCTATTTTATAAAATGTAAAAGCCTTTGTGTATTCCAGCTCAAGCATTTCTTCATAAACCTCAACTGCTTTTTTGTATTGATTTAAAGCTTCATAACAAGCTGCTTTACTTGCATATACTCCAACAGCGCTGGAATTAATTGCCAACATATAGTCGAAACCCTTAATGGCTTCTTCATAGTTTTTTCTGTTGAAATAATACTGTCCATACTCGCTCCAGGCTACTTCCGAATAAGCAAAATTATCAAGATAATCATTCAGAAAAGCAATAGCTTCATCACTCTTATTCAGTTCGTTGAAACAGATCATTGCGTTCTCCAGAGAATATTCATCCGTAGGATCTTCTTTCAATGCCTGCTGATAATGTTTAAGAGCGTTAAAAGGATCTCCCAAATTCACATATTCGTCTGCAATAAAATTATTCAGGAAGTTTTCTTCTTCATTTAATTCTAAGGCTTTTTTGCAGATTTCAATAGATTTTCTAGGGTTTCCTAAATTCGAATAATATTTTGCGTAGCAAACCAAAAAGTCTGTATTCTCCATAGAAGAACCTTTTAACTCATCGATTAATTCCTTCGCCATATTATAATCTTCCCATTCTAAGAGCACTTCAAGTTTTTTAATCTTGATATCCAAAGAATTGGGATGAAGTTTGAGACCGTAATTGACTGCCATATCAGCATAATTAAAATCTCCCAACTCCAGATAATAAACAATAATATCATCTAATTCTTCTGTATCGAAATAGAATTCATCATTATTTTCCATCATTTCCTCGAACTTTTTTACAAGTTCATTTCCAAAATATTCTTCCAATATAGTATCTCAGCGTTATTTTCAAAGTTCAAAATTATTTTATAAACTTCGAAAAAACTTTTTTTAATTAAATTTTCCTATTGCTAGGATTTTGTCGATTTGAAAAAAATGAAATAATTTCAATCTTTTCATTTTCTATTTTATAGTACAGTATTAAACTTTGTTATCACCACTTTACGAATATCTAATTTTTCTGTTTTTGAAAAAATCAGCGGATTTTCTGAAATTACACCTAAATTTCTTTCAATCTCACCCGACAACCTTCTCAATTCCTTATTTGTAAAATTCTGCTCCAGATATTCAATTGTTTCTTCTAACTCTTTTAATGATTGATCAGAC
>Ga0065714_10064537_pt1 | contig 39993 bp, 30 predicted proteins | sample MisRhiReplicate2_FD_59101 | JGI IMG/M metagenome (GOLD analysis project Ga0065714, IMG submission 59101) | Miscanthus rhizosphere microbial communities from Kellogg Biological Station, MSU, sample Rhizosphere Soil Replicate 2: eDNA_1 v2... | ecosystem: Host-associated > Plants > Roots >... | reverse complement strand
TTATCAAATATTTTTAGATAAATTAAATAATAGAATAATCAACTGTCAATTATGATGATTAAATTAATAATTAATATTTTTATGGAATGAAAAAAAGTCTTCTATCATTTGTGTTTTCACCTTTCTTCATTTTCGCTCAGGAAGTCCCGAAACTGACGGATGAAATGGCCATTAAATTATCAGAAAAACCGCTTCATTGCATCAATCAGGAATATCCCAATAAAACAGCACATATTATAAACACTGCCAACGAAGTTCCTCTAAGCCCGAAAGATCTGCATCCCAGTTTTTACGGGTGTTTCGATTGGCATTCGTCTGTTCATGGACATTGGATGCTGGTGAGGTTATTAAAAACTAAACCCAACTTGTCGGTTGCTAAAGACATTGAGAATATTTTAGATAACTCATTTAGAAAAGAAAATCTTCAGACTGAAGCCGATTATTTTACAAAATATCAGTTGACCACAACTTTTGAACGAACTTATGGCTGGGCTTGGCTTCTGAAATTGGACGAAGAACTAATGACCTGGAACCATCCTAAAGCTAAGATCTGGCATCAGAATTTAAAACCGTTAACTGATAAAATTCTTAGTTCGTGGAAAACGTATTTACCCAAACAAACCTATCCGAATAGGACTGGAGTTCATCCAAATACGGCATTTGCGATGGTTTTTGCTTTAGATTGGGCGAAAGCTTCAAAGGATAAGGATTTCGAAAACCAATTGACGGAGAAGGCTAAATATTTTTATTTAAATAATGCAAAAACGCCTGCATATTTAGAACCTGATGGTTCAGATTTTTTCTCGCCAAGTTTAGAAATTGCCGATTTGATGCGAAGAGTTCTGCCACAAAAAGAATTTGTAAAATGGTTTAATAATTTTTACGAAAAAAGAAGCTTAGAAAACATTGAAAAAATTCCAGTAGTTAGTGATTTGAGTGATTATCAGACCGTGCATTTAGTTGGTTTATCTTTCACAAAAGCATGGTGCATGAAAGGAATTGCCAAATCTCTTCCCAGTAATCATCCTATAAAAAAAGAATTCTTAAAAACAGCAGACGTATTTTTAGCAAACGGTTTACCATTGTTATTTCAGGGAAATTACGGCGGAGATCACTGGTTGGCAAGTTTTGCCGTATATGCTTTGGAAAACTAAATTAATATCTGATTCGCACCTTTTTTAAAATAAAACTTAAAAGCCAGATCGGGCCGATCAGAAGAAATTGTAAGTCCTTTAGAAATGAAGGCTTTTTACCTTCGATTTTATGCCCTAGGAACTGCAAAATCCATGTAATTATGAAAACTGCAAGATAAACTATCCACGATTTTCTTCCAAAATGAATATTGACTGCGTACGCAAAATGTTCCATTAAAAGCATTGCGAAAATCATGATCAATCCAATCAAAAGCGACAATCTCAGATAAAATAAAGTAACAAGTGCAATGGCAATTAAACTGACCAAACTGATGCATCCAAAATACGATGCACAAAAATGTGGGGAAGGAATCAGCGAAATAAATCCTAAAATCGTCCAGAAAATCAACGGAACACAAATCCAGTGAATCATTTTGTTGGTTGAATTTCTATGGCTTTCGGCGTATTCTGCGAAAAGTAAATCGATCTTTCTCATAACTTTGAATTTGGTCTGCTAAAATAATAAATTTTTGCAATCATAAATTAGATTAATTATATTTACTCTTCTCGAAGTCAGAAAGTTTGTAAGAACGAGGTTCAAACCTTTAATATTTTTAAATTACTGTTAATGATTTCGGGAAGCTTTAAAATTTAAAGATATTCTCTACATTTGTATGTAATCTACACAAAATGAAAAATATTTTATTATTCTTATTTCTTACAATTTCGCTTTTTTCTTATTCGCAGGACAATTATGTACATTTAATTACCAAAAAAGAGCAGTTTCTGAATCTTGCAGGAAAACCACTGACAGATAAATTTACCAATATGAAATCTGTAAAAGTGGTCTATGACTATGAGTCAAAAAAAATGTATTTCTTTAACAGTACGAGATATACCTATCATTACGATTTTTGCCTGAAAGTCTTGGGCTTTAATGATGAAATTGGGGAGTTCAATAAGCAGTCTTATAACCCGACCAATAAAAGAACTTACCTTCTTGCCAATATCAATTATCTTCAAGATTCTGATGATTGGGTAATGGAGCTGGCTGCTTCGGACGAAATGAATGCCGGAATGATCAATTTTTTTTATAACGAGGTAAGTAAGAATGTATTTTTCAAAGAGAAGCTGAAGTTTTATCTCAATTCTCCTTACGTAATCGGTCTAAATGCAAGAAAAGAACTGAAAATTCCGACAGTTCTCTCTGATTTTATTTTTAAAAGAATTACAGAACAGTCAGTTGAAAATTCTTCTAATATTGGAATTCTGAGAAAGTATGATCTGCAGAAAAAGGAAGATTTTAATCCTAAATCTGATGAAATTATCATCATCAATACCACGCCTGAGTTTATTCCTACCGTGCGAGGAATTATTATTACCGAGTTACAAACTCCTTTGAGCCATTTGGTTTTATTGGCGAAAAACAGAAATATTCCTGTTTATGTGGATACCAAAGTTTGGGATAAAGAGTCTGTGAATGCACTTCTTGGAAAGAAAGTTGAATTGATTACCAGAGAAAACTCATATTCATTAAAAGCTTCGCAGAAAGCTATTCCGATTAAAAAAGCTGTAAAAGAAATTATTCTGAAAAAAGATTTTTCGGTAACCGATTTAGTCGATTTAGAAACTACAACGCCTCTGAATATTGTCAATTCAATAGGTTCAAAGGCAACCAATCTGGGACTTTTAAAACAGATTCAGAAAGAAATGAATTCTTTTAAAACTCCCGAATATGCTTTTGCTATTCCGTTTTATTATTTTGATCAGCATATTAAAGAAAATCATCTTCAGGATAAAATCAATGCATTGTACACGATTCCGAAAGATTCTGTAAAACTTCTTGAAAAAGAATTGAAAAACTTTAGAAAGGCAGTTAAAAATTCAAAGGTTAATCCTGAATTGCTAAAGAAGATTGATGAGAAACTAAATGCTCAGACTGATTTTAAAAACTTCAGATTTCGTTCTTCCACCAATGCTGAAGATATGGAAGGCTTCAACGGAGCCGGATTATATGATTCTAAAACGGCAATCATCGGAGATACGGAAAAGACTGTGGAAAAAGCTATTCTTGATGTATGGTCAAGCTTCTGGAATTTCCGTGCCTTTCAGGAGCGTGATTTGTTTGGTATCAATCATGAAAGTTGTGCGATGGGAGTTTTGGTTCACCGCTCTTTCCCGGATGAGAAAGCGAACGGAGTATTGGTTTCTAAAAATCTATACCGTAATCAGTATGATGGAATTACTGTGAATGTTCAGCTAGGTGAAGATTCTGTGGTAAAGCCAGAACCGGGTGTGACCTGCGATGAATTTTATTGTCACAATTTCAGTGGTTTTGGTTCATTTGTGGTCGATTATCGGTCTACATCAAGCCTTAACAATGGAAAACCGATTCTTACGGAGAAAGAAATTAAAAAACTTTTTGATATTTCCTCTCCTTTAGAAAGAAGACTGAATCTGCTTTGGCAAAAGAGAAAAATGTCAAAAAAATATTATCCTTTAGATATTGAATTTAAATATTTGGGTGATGAAAAGCAGTTGTATATAAAGCAGGCAAGAGCTTATATGGATTAATTTTTTATCTCAAATTGAGATGTTTGAGCAGTTTTTTAATATCACAAAAATCTGGTAGAAATACAGTGGAGATTTTGATTTAAAACCTTAATGCGAAACTTTTAAAATCACAATATTATCATTCAGATTAATGCTCTTTATATTGTAGCTGAAATTTTTCAACTTGGTTTTTTCGGTAAGAATTCTTTTCCGGTCAGATTCTTCAAGCTGTAAAAAATCTAAGGATGAAATGATTTCAATCGAACTCTTTTCTGAAACGATGGGTGATTTTTTCTCGAAATAATTTAAAATCAGATAGATTGTCACGATCGTAATGTTAATTCCTAAAAGAACTTCAAGGTTTTTAATGGGCAAAAGACCGTCTAAAAGTGACAGAGTAATTGATACAAATAAGAAAACTATTGTCTGAATGGTAAAAGTTTCTGTTCTGAAACGGAGGATCGAAAAAACAGCAAACAAACCGAAACCCACGCCGAGACTGTATTCTGCTTTCGTGAAAACCAGGCACATGAAAAAAGTACAAATGCTGATGAGACCCAAAAGTGGATGCAATCTGATATTCCGGTTTCTGTTTGAAAAATAATATAAGGTAAAGATGGATAAACAAAGTATCGCTAAACGTTCGGTAAGTTCCTGTAATTCCAAAATTGCGTTTTTAATTTGTGACAAATATACAATTTAGAATGAATGTTGAGGATAAAATTATATTAGGTCAGTCAGAATATTTTTCCTTAATAAAGAAGAAAAATTTATTGAGAATTTGTTATAGCGTCTGTTCTCGATATAAAATTCTTTCAGAATTTCTAATCGAACTGACAGATAGACAAATAGTAATATATTTGATAAAAAGGAAACATAAATTACTCAACTATTCGAGAATTTATGTTTCCAATATATAATTAAAATTTTAAATTTTAGTTTCTGAACAACTGCCTAACATCAGCGGAATCGAATGTATATGTCGCAGAATTTTCAGATTTATCTAATTTCTTACTAATCGTCAACGCCCATAAAATCAATTCTTTGCAGAAGTTTTGATCCTCCTCACTTAATTCTGAAGCATTTTCTTCAATAACTGTGGTCAAAGGAGTAATACTTTCAAGTTTTTTGTAAAATTCTTCGTCAGTATCCGTATAATTCAGCTCAAGTTGGTTTTTGTTAAACCATTTGATCAAATCTGTGTAAGGCGTTTTGATGCCTTCTTTTTCAAGTTTAGAAATGCGTGGAAAAATACTTTCAAACTGGGTCATCACTGCTTTGTCGATTAATATTTTCGCAACGTAATCTGCGCCTTCCTGTTCACCTTCATATACCAACTCAATTTTTCCGGTAATCGATGGAATGATCGACATAAAATCGAGTAGACGAACAGTCGTTTTTTCTACGTCAGTTTCAATTAAACGAAGTTTTGCTGCAGCTATCAAATTTTCCATCGCACTGATGGTTAATCTCGCACTTACACCACTTTTTGCATCTACATATTCACTGTTACGGGCTGCAAAAGCGACTTCTTCCAATAGATTTTTAGCTAAATCAGGAATTTGTATCTGTGCTTTATCTTCCGCTGAAACCTGAGCTTCCTGTTCGGTAATTTCTTTTGCTAATGCAATTGTTTTCGGGTAATGCGTAAAAATCTGCGACCCGATTCTGTCTTTCAGAGGTGTAACGATGCTTCCACGGTTGGTATAATCTTCAGGATTTGCTGTAAACACAAACTGAATATCCAATGGCATTCTCAACTGAAATCCACGAATCTGAATATCCCCTTCCTGTAAAATATTAAATAAAGAAACCTGAATTCTTGCCTGTAAATCGGGAAGTTCATTCAATACAAATATAGAACGGTTGGCTCTCGGAATCATTCCGTAATGCAAAACACGCTCGTCTGAGTAAGGAAGTTTTAAAGTGGCTGCTTTTATCGGATCAATGTCTCCAATCAAATCGGCAACATTCACATCCGGAGTCGCTAGTTTTTCGAAAAAACGGTTCGAACGGTGAATCCATGAAATCGGAGTTTCATCACCCAATTCTGAAATCAGATCTCTGGCAAATTTCGAAATCGGCTGAAACGGACTGTCGTTGATCTCAGAGCCTTTTACAATTGGCATATATTCGTCTAAAAGGTTCACCATGCTTCTTGCAATACGGGTTTTTGCCTGCCCGCGCAACCCTAATAAATTGATATGATGACCAGCCAAAATCGCCTTCTTCAATTGCGGAACTACAGAATCTTCATAACCCCAAAGTCCTTCGAAAACTGGCTCTTTAGCTTTAATTTTTGCAATTAAATTTGCCTGAATTTCCTGACTGATCGTTTTATCGGTATATCCTGATTTCTTTAATTCTTTAAATGTAATATCGTTTTTCATTATTTTAAATTCTCTTTATTCTATTTTTTTCGTAATCTTCAAAAATCATTTGTCCCAAACCTGAAAGCCCTGTAAGAAAAGCTTTTCCTTTATTTTGTGCCGTAAAAGCATTTACAAACTGTCGCAGATAAGGATCCTGTGCAATCATAAATGTGGTGATCGGAATTTTCAGTTTTCTTGCCTGAGCTGCTTTATTCAAACATTCGGTTACGATTCTTTGGTCGAGCCCGACACTGTTCATATAATATTCACCGTTGGGCAATTTCAGACAACTCGGTTTTCCGTCGGTGATCATAAAAATCTGCTTGTTGGTATTTCTTTTTCTGCGGAGAATATCCATTGCCAATTCCAATCCTGCCACTGTATTCGTATGATACGGACCGACCTGTAAATACGGAAGGTCTTTGATTTTGATCGGCCACGCTTCGTTTCCGAAAACAATAATATCGATAGAATCTTTTGGATATTTTCGCTTGATCAGTTCCACCAAAGCCATCGCAACTTTTTTAGCAGGCGTGATCCGGTCTTCGCCGTACAAAATCATTGAATGACTGATGTCGATCATCAAAACTGTACTCATCTGAGCTTTGTGCTTGGTTTCTTCAACGATGAGGTCGTCTTCAGTCATTTGAAGGTCGGCAATTCCGTTGTTGATCTGAGCATTTTTCAGACTCTCGGTCATGTTGACTGTCGATAAATCATCACCATATTGAAAATTTCGGTTTTCACCATCACGCTCGTCACCAACTCCGGATTTGTTGGTTCTGTGGTTTCCGATGCCACTTTTTTTGAGCTTTCCGAAAATCTGATCTAAAGCATATTCTCGTAAAGCCGCTTCGAGTTTGGCAGTCAGAATATTTTTACCTTTTCCGGGTCCTGTATTTCCGTCTTCGGAATCATCTTCTTTTTTAATGTAGCCTCGCTTTCTCAGGTCTTCTTCAAAATCTGCAAGTGTATATTCGTCAGTAAAAATATCGTATTCTTTATCAAGCATATCGAGCCACTCAAAAGCTTCCTCAATATCGCCGGAAGTGTGGGTCAGCAAATCTTTGAACACATCAAAAACCCGGTCAAAATGCGATATTTCTTCCGGAACGTGCTTGCTAAATGTAAATCCCTGTTGAAAATTAAATTGTTTATCTGTCATGAGATGAATCTCGTTTTTAGAATATACAAGTTAGGGAAATTTTGTTTTAAAGAAGCTTATTTAAAAATAGAAAATGTGGATTATGGTGATAGCCGATAAAATTTTGGATAGTTAATTTCATTTTTATTATTTAGCTTTAGGTTTTGAAATCCTTTTACCAATGCTTGAAATTCTAGAGTATTCTAATTTAGTTTATATTTTGGTAGTAATTTGTTGTTCAGTTTTACTCTCAATTTCTTTATCATTAAATATCAAAATGAAATTTTGACTGATTCAGATTATAACTACAAAAGCCAATATACATGACATTTTTATGAAAAAGTTGTTTGGAATGTGATTAAGAATGAAATTAAGTGGTAAACCCTTATCTTTGCCCTCAATAAAATTCAGCATGAAAGACTTAATGGGACTTGCAATCTGGGATTATTTTCATAACGAAAATCCTGAAGATCTGCAGACCGAAACTTCAATTTCCGAACTCGATGAGCTTCCGGTAGACTATCTTTTCAGAGATTTTGAAGAGATGAATAAAATCGAAAAGAAGGCTTTGAAATTATCTCAGGGAAAAATTCTCGATATCGGAGCTGGAGCCGGTTCGCATTCACTTTATCTTCAAAATGAAAGGGATTTAGATGTTACGGCTGTAGATATTTCACCAAAATCAATTGAAGTTTGTCAGTTGAGAGGAATTCAGAAAGCAGTTGTTCAAAATATGCTTGAATTTTCTGATGGAACTTTTGATACTATTCTTCTGTTAATGAACGGAACCGGAATTTTCCAAAGTCTGAAAGTAATTGATATTTATCTCAAAAAACTACATTCCTTATTAAACAAAAACGGACAGATTCTTATTGACAGTACAGATATTCTGTATATGTTTGATGCGGATGAAGACGGTGGTGTCTATATTCCCGCAGAAGGTTATTATGGTGAGCTTGATTACATCGTTCATTACAAAGGTGAATCTGAAGACCCGATCAAATGGCTGTATCTTGATTTTAATACTTTAAAAAATGCTGCAGAAAATAATGGTTTTGTGGTTGAAAAAGTATTGCAGGATGAGGATTCTTATTTGGCGAAATTGATTAAGAAATAGCTGTCATTGTAAAGTATAGCAACAAAGTAATCTCATCAATATCTGACCGTTCAGTTTGTTATTCCGTAGGAATCTAAACAAGGATTTTACACCTCAATCTCTACAAAATGAGTCTGGATTCCTACGGAATGACAAAGTTGATGGAAAGAAATGGGCTTAAAAAATAAAATATAAAAAACAAAAAGACGCATAAATTATGCGTCTTTTTATTATCTAGAATAGTGAACTATTATCCTATTTCAATACCGTTTTCTACTGTTTCATCAGGGGTTACAAAAGATAATTTTCCGTCTGCTTTTGTCGTTAATAATAACATTCCCTGAGATTCAATTCCTCTGATTTTTCTTGGAGCCAAATTTAATAAAATCATTACCTGCTTTCCAATAATTTCTTCGGGAGTGAAGCTTTCTGCAATCCCTGAAACGACTGTTCTTACATCTACACCTGTATCTACTTTAAGTTTCAACAGTTTATCAGCTTTTTCTACTTTTTCAGCTTCTAAAATGGTAGCCGTTCTAAGATCGATTTTCGTAAAATCATCAAAAGAGATTTCGTCTTTCATAGGATTTGCGTTAGGGTTTGTTTTTTTATTGTTTTGTTTTGTATTTTCTAATTTTTGGATTTGAGCTTCAATAACATCGTCTTCGATTTTTGAGAAAAGAAGAGATGATTCATTGATTTTGTGACCGGTTTCAATTAAAACAGATTTTGTTTCAACATCACTCCAATCTGATTTTTGAACATTGAACATAGTCAACAACTTTTCAGAACTGAAAGGCATAAACGGTTCACACAATTGAGCTAAAGCAACAGCAATCTGAGCTCCGACAAATAAAGATTGTGCCGCTTTTTCAGGGTTATCTTTAATGGTTTTCCAAGGTTCTTCAGCCTGAAGATATTGGTTTCCGAAACGTGCCAAATTCATTAAAGCCGTCAAAGAATTTCTGAATTCATAGTTCTCAAGGAAGCTTGAAATTTCTTTCGCTGATTTATTGATTTCCTGTAATTCAGGAGCATTTACATCACCTTGAGGAATAATTCCATCATAATATTTATGAATCAAAACGGCAACTCTGTTGATGAAATTTCCGAAAATTCCAACTAATTCAGAATTATTTTTCGTCTGAAAATCTTTCCAGGTAAAATTATTATCCTTTGTTTCCGGAGCAGAAGATAATAAAGCGTATCTTAAAACATCTTGCTGTCCTGGGAAATCTTCAACATATTCGTGAGCCCAAACCGCCCAGTTTCTGGATGTTGAAATTTTATCGTTTTCAAGATTCAAAAATTCAAAAGCCGGAACATTTTTCGGCATGATGTAATCTCCGTGAGCTTTCATCATCGCAGGGAAAATGATACAGTGAAACACAATATTATCCTTTCCTATAAAATGAACTAAGTCACTTTCTTCATTCTGCCAGTAATCTTTCCAGTCTTTTCCGTTTTTCTCAGCCCATTCTTTAGTGAACGAAATATATCCGATCGGTGCATCAAACCAAACATAAAGCACTTTTCCTTCTGCATTCGGAAGCGGAACAGGAACTCCCCAGTTCAGATCTCTGGTCATGGCGCGAGGTTTTAAGCCGTCATTTAACCAAGATTTAACCTGTCCGTAAACGTTGGGTTTCCAGTCGTCTTTATGACCTTCAATGATCCATTCATCAAGGAAATCTTCGTATTCATTTAATGGAAGATACCAGTTTTTTGTTTCTTTTAAAATAGGAACGTTTCCGCTCAACATTGATTTTGGATTGATCAATTCTGACGGAGAAAGGGTAGAACCGCATCTCTCGCACTGATCGCCATAAGCGTTTTCGTTGCCACAATTCGGGCAGGTTCCTACAATATATCTGTCGGCCAAGAATTCATTAGCTTGTTCATCAAAATACTGTTCAGAAACTTCTTCCGTAAATTTTCCTTTATCATGCAGGGTTCTGAAGAAATCCTGACTCGTCTGATAATGCTTTTTAGAAGTCGTTCTTGAATATTCATCAAAAGAAATCCCTAAATCTGAAAAAGATTTTTTGATAATCTCATGATACTGATCTACAATATTTTGAGGTGTGACTCCTTCTTTCTTAGCTCTTATGGTAATAGGAATTCCGTGCTCATCTGATCCACAGATAAACGCTACATCTTTTCCTGATCTTCTCTGAAATCTTGCGTAAACATCCGCAGGAATATAAACACCCGCCAAATGCCCTATATGAACCGGCCCGTTTGCGTATGGCAAAGCTGCCGTAATCATTTTTCTGTTTGACATTTATAGTATAGTTTTAAGTCTGCAAAGATAAAGATAATTTGCTTAAATCTTTTTTTACAAATTTTTAATATTGAAATTGATTACTGATAAAGAAAAAACGGTGTTATTGTTAAACGGATGTTTAATTTATGAATGTATGTTAACTATATGTTATGTAATGAATAATTCTGTTTAATTAATTGTAATTCAATTATCTAACGAAAAACATTCGTTTAATTTACAAAATATTAACTTAATATTATGTAATTTTATGATAATTGTAATTTTTTTTTAAATTGCAAGACTGCTTTGGCAGTTATTATCAAACAAAAAAACTATATAAAAATAATATTTGTGAAAAACTTTACGACGGTATTAAAAATTGCACCTGCATTTTTATTGGCAAGTTCCATGATGCATGCGCAGACACAAGACTCTACAACTAAGGAGAGAAAAATCGAGGAGGTTGTATTGATTGGATACGGAAAACAGAAGAAAACTGATTTGACGGGATCAATCACTTCTCTATCAACAGCCGATTTTAATAAAGGTGCTGTAGCAACTGCAGAAGGGCTTATTAATGGTCGTGCTGCCGGAGTGGTGATTACTCAATCCGGAACACCCGGGAGTGAACCGATAATCAGAGTAAGAGGAGGTTCTTCTTTGAATGCAAGTAACGAACCTTTATTGGTTGTAGACGGTTTGCCTTTAGATGGAGTTTCTTTATCTACTATTAACCCAAATGATATAGAATCTTTTTCTATATTAAAAGATGCTGCTTCTACTGCAATTTATGGATCTAGAGGATCTAATGGAGTTATATTAATTACTACAAAAAAAGGAGGAAAAAGATTAAGAGTATCATTAAATGCTTTTACTACGGTTAATACTTTAGCTAAAAAAATTAAAGTATATAGTGGTGATGAGTTTAGGGCTTTAATTAATCAATATGTTCCGGATAAAGTAGCTCAATTAGGCACTGCTAATACTGATTGGCAAGACGAAATTTTTAAAACTTCTGTAACGAATGATATTAATGCTTCAGTTTCAGGAAGTTTATTCGGGAAAATACCAACTCGTTTCTCTGTAGATCATTTAGAAAATAGCGGTTTACTGATTACTTCTGGTTTCCAAAGAACAACGGGGAATATTGCAATCAGCCCTAGTTTTTTTGATGATCATTTAAAATTTAATATCACAGGTACTTATTCTTATACTTTTAAAAATAATGCAGAAGAAGGAGCTATCGGTAATGCACTTTCTATGAACCCTACACAACCTGTTTATGATGATAATTCTATCTATGGAGATGGTTATTACGAAAACAGATTGGGTAATTTTAATTCTACTACAGGAACGTATAATCCCAATGGAGTTTCGAATCCTGTAGCACAGCTAAGAAATAAGCACGATATTCAAAATTTCAAAAGATTTTTTGGAAATGTAAACATGGAATATAAATTCCATTTTTTACCAGAATTAAGATTGGTTGCTAATGCTGGTTTGGATAGCAAAGAATTGGATGGTCATGTTACCACAACTAAAAATTCCAGAAACGGATATTATTCTGTAGCTAATACTTTTGCTTATTATGGGTCAGAATCTTTCTCTGGAGAAAGTCTGTTGAACAAAAACGCTAACGTTCAGTTGAATTATGGTAAAACCTTTGGTCAATTCAATTTTGATGTAATGGGAGGTTATGAGTATCAAAATTATCATAAAACGAGCTTTTCAAGTGGAAATACATTTTTATATACTTTAGATCCTGTTAATAATTTTTATAATCCGGATTCTAAACCAGATCTTAATTTGCAAGCATTTTTTGGTAGGCTAAATTTAGGATATGCCAATAAATATTTACTTACCTTAAATTATAGAAGAGATGGTTCTTCTCGTTTTAGCAAAGCAAATAGATGGGGAGATTTTGGAGGAGTTGCTGCTGCCTGGAAAATTTCAGAAGAAAGTTTCTTAAAAGGAAATACTACACTATCTGATCTTAAACTAAGAGCGAGTATTGGTAAAATAGGAAATCAGGATATTGGAGATTATAGATTCGATTACTTTAAAACGTATAATGTTTCTTCAACATTATTTTATCAATTTGGAAATACATTTTATCAGATTGCAAAAGCCAACGGATATAATGAAAACCTAAAATGGGAAGAAAGTATAAAATATAATCTAGGATTAGATTTTGGATTCGCTAAAAATAGAGTAACAGGGACATTAGACTTTTATTTAGCAGATACAGAAGATCTATTATCTATTGTACCTGAAGGTCCTTTAGAAAATTTAAGAATTATTGGTCCTAAAAATATTGGTAGATTACAATCTAAAGGGATAGAATTAGGTTTGGATATTAAAGCTGTGAAAAAAGAAAATTTCACACTAAATTTTAATTATAATGCAACCTACAATAATATAAAAATTAAAGAATTAGAATTAGATAAGATAGATAAAGGAGGTGTTGGCCTAGGAGGGTTTGTACAAACATTTACAACAGGATATTCTCCTTATGCATTTAATGTATTTCAACAAGTATATGACAGCAATGGTAAACCAATAGAAGGAGCTTATGTAGATAGAAATAATGATGGGGTAATAACTTCTGCAGATAAGTACATCTACAAAAAACCACAGGCAGATGTTACAATGGGATTCATGACCAATGCAACTTTTGGAAAGCATATTGACTTTTCTATGGCTTGGAGAGCAAGTGTAGGAAATTATGTATATGATCAAATTTCTGCTGATAGAGCTCAATTGGGTAACATTTACAATACTGTAGATGGTACTATTAATAATGCTCCCGTAGATTTTAGTAATACCAGTTTTACATTTACCAATAAAGAATCTGACTATTACGTTAAAAACGGAAGTTTTGTGAAATTAGATAATGTAACTTTAGGATATACTTTTAATAATTTATTGAAAAACAATGGTTCTATAAGATTTTATACAGGTGTAAATAATGTACTTATTATCACAAAGTATAAAAACCTTGATCCAGAAGTGTTTAATGATGGAAGAGATGCTTCAATATACCCAAGAGCGAGAATGTTTACTTTAGGTATTAATGCAAACTTTTAAACTTTATAAAAAATGAAATTAAATATAGTAAAATTAAGAAATCTGGCTATTGCAAGTGTATTTCTTTTATCGGCAACCTCTTGTCTTAATGATCTGGACGTTAAAGTAAATGATGATGAATTATACACATCTGAACAATTTTATGCAAATCCAGACTCTTATAAACAGTTTTTGGCAAAAATTTATGCCGGTTTAGCGGTAACAGGACAGACTTCTCCTAACGGAAATTCAGATTTAGGACTAGAATCAGATGGAGGACCCAATGAAGGTTTTTCACAATATATCAGAGGATATTGGCAACTGCAGGAACTTACAACTGATGAAGCTATTATTGCTTGGGGAGAATCTGATAATCCTGGGATCAGAGATTTAAACTTCAATACCTGGAATGCAGATAATAAATTTAACGAGGCTTTTTTTGCAAGAATATTTTTCCAAATTGGCTTGGTTAATGAGTTTTTAAGAGAAACAACTGATGACAAGTTATCATCAAGAGGGGTTTCAGCAGATTTAAAAACCCAGATAAAAGCTTTCCGTGCGGAAGCTAGATTTTTAAGAGCTTTATCTTACTATCACGCTATAGATATTTATGGTAGAATTCCTTTTGCAACTGAGGGAGATATTATTGGTTCTGGTATAAAACCATCAGTACAATCAAGAGAGTATGTTTTCAACTATATATTAGGAGAGTTGAATGAAATAGATGGAGATTTAGCAGCTGCAAAAACCAATGAATATGGTAGAGCAGATAAAGCTGCTGCCTGGATGTTAAAAGCCAAACTATACCAAAATGCAAAAGTATATACAGGTGTTGACAGGAGCACAGAAGCCTTAACAGAAATTACAAAAGTAATTGGTTCACCATATAAAGTAGCAACAATACCTTATGCTAATTTATTTAAAGCAGATAACAATATCAATGGAGCACAGGACGAAGCTATTTTTCCTATTACTTTCGATGGTATTAAAACTAAAACTTACGGAGGAACTACTTTTTTAATTCACGCAAGTTGTACCAATGCAGTAGGAGCTTTGTTAGGTGTTGATGCGGGTTGGGCAGGTTTTAGAACCCGTCAGGAATTTATTCAGTCTACAGGAACAGATGCCAGAGTAATGAAAGTAGCCGGAAGTACAGACCCTGCATCTATTTCAGATTATGCTAAATTTGAAGAAGGTACAAAATTGATTAAGTTTTCTAACAAAAAAACAAGCGGCGCAAATGGAAGTGATGGTACTTTTGCAGATGCAGATTTTGCATTGTTCAGAATGGGAGATGCTTATTTGATGTATGCAGAATTAGCAATTGTTAACGGAAAAGGTAGTACAGCTACAGCTTTAGAATATATCAATACGTTAAGAACAAGAGGTGGTGTTACAAATATAGCAATGTCTGATATTAATGCTCTTACTACAACAGATGCAAAAGAAATGTTTATTTTGAACGAAAGAGCTAAAGAATTGTATTGGGAAGGTACAAGAAGACAAGATTTGATTAGATTAAATCATTACGTATCTGGTTATACTTGGCAATGGAAAGGAGGAGTCCAAAATGGTTCTTCTATAGCTTCTACCAGAGTTTTGTTCCCAATTCCGAATAAATATTTGAATATTAATTCTAACTTAACTCAAAATCCAGGTTATTAATTTTTAAAAGCTTAAAATAATGAAAAATATAATAAAATTTTTTTTCGCAGCTGTCGCTATTATGATGGTTTGGTCTTGCGAAAAAGATGAAGATCAGGCTATTTTATCTTTAAAATCTGAGCCTACACTTAAAGCAAGTGCAACTACACTATCTTTGTCTAGTGCAAATGCAAATAATAATGCGGTTACTTTCACAATTACTCCTGCAGAATATACTCCTGAAGTAGAGATTACAAATGTATTACAATTTGCAGTTACAGGTACTAATTTTGCCCCACTAAAAGAAGCAGGTTTAAGTAATGGAGTATTGTCTAAATCATATACGGTAATAGAATTTAATGCTTTAATGCTAAGTCTTGGATTGCCAACTGGTGTTGCTTCTAACATAGATGTAAGATTAAAAACTACTGTAGGAAAAGGAACTCCTGTTTATTCGGCGGCACAAAAAATTTCTGTGAATCCTTATGCGCTGATTTCTTATATGTATGCTCCTGGTAAATATCAGGGATGGGATCCTAATACGGCAAATACCCTGGTATCTCCTAATTCAAATGGGATTTATGTTGGCTACATTAAATTTCTGGCAACTGCAGACAATGGACTTGCATTCAAAATTACCCCACAGAAAAATTGGGATAACTCTTACGGAACAAATAGCCAGTTTTCATCAGCAACAAATACAATTCCTATTTTGTATAATGCAGGTGGTGACATTGTAGCACCAGGCGTTGGTTATTATCAAGCTACAGTAAACACTAATGCAAATACTCTGAAGATGATCCCATATCAAATGAGTTTAATAGGATCTGCAACACCTGGTGGTAACTGGAGTACAGATATAGACATGGTTTGGGATAATACTCAATTGAAGTGGACTGCTACAGCAAATTTTTTAGCGGGAGAGTTTAAATTCAGGCTCAATCATGACTGGAGTCAACCAAATTGGGGAGGTTCTGGCGGAAATGCTTCAACTTCCGGAGGTAATTTAGCGATTTCGGCAGGTCAGCACACTGTTACTTTCGATCCGTATGAACTTACTTATACAATAAATTAGTAACTATCAATTCTTTAAAACTGTTGCTTGATAGCAACAGTTTTTTTATTTTTAATGTTTATATAATAATCATATGAAGAAAATGACAATCGGAGCATTCTTGCTCTCAATGATGTTTGGAGTTGCTAATGCACAATCTTTAAAATCACCTGACGGAAAATTCGAAATGGATTTTCAGCTGAAGCAAGGAGTGCCTTATTATAATCTGAAATATAATGGTAAAACAGTAGTTGAAGATTCAAAACTGGGATTGAGAATTTTTAAAGATTCTTCAATAAAATTTGCTTCAGAAATTGCAAAACCGGAAGATGCTAAATTTGATTTAAATAGCGGATTTACGAAAAAAGCAGAAAAAACAGATTCAAAAAACGAAACCTGGCAACCGGTTTTAGGAGAAAAGAAAAACTATATCAACCATTACAACGAATTGGCGGTTACGCTTAATCAGGCGAGTACTGAAAGAAGTATTATTGTGAAATTCAGATTGTTTAATGACGGATTGGGATTTAGATATGAGTTTCCGCAGCAGAAAAATTTAAATTATTTTGTCATTCGTGAAGAAGATTCCGAAATCGATTTTCCTACTGATATGAAAGCATGGTGGATGGTTGCCGACTATGATTCTCAGGAATATCAGTATCAGGAAACCAAAGTTTCTGAAATTCCGGGAAGATGGTCAAAAGCAGCAGATGCGAATGCGTCACAGACATTGATTAAAGATGCAGTGCAGTCACCTTTAATGCTCAAAAAAGAAGGAAAAGAACCTTTGTATATTAACGTTGCGGAAGCAGCGGTTTTAGATTATCCGGCTTCTCACCTTGAAGTGGATGCCCAGAATTTTAAATTCAAAACTCACCTTACAGCCGACAGACAGGGCGCAAAAGGATACATGCAGACTCCGATGGTAACACCGTGGAGAACAATTATTGTTGCTCCGAAAGCCGAAGATGTGATGGATTCTAAAATGATTTTTAATCTTAACGAACCTACAAAATATACCGACACTTCATACATCAAACCCACAAAATACATGGGCGTTTGGTGGGAAATGATTATTGGAAAATCTCAATGGGCATACGGACAACCGGAATCAAATGTACGTCTTGGGCAGACTGATTTTTCAAAACTGACACCCAACGGAAATCATGGTGCCAACAATACAAAAGTGAAAGATTATATAGATTTTGCTTCTGAAAACGGTTTCCAGGGACTTCTGATTGAAGGTTGGAATGTCGGTTGGGAAGACTGGTTTGGTCGTTCAAAAGAATATGTTTTCGATTTTATCACGCCGTATCCGGATTTTGATATCAAAATGCTGAACGAATATGCGCATTCAAAAGGAATTGACCTCATTATGCACCACGAAACTTCAGGTTCTGCAACCAATTACGAAAGATGGGCAGACAAAGCTTTCCAGCTGATGAATAAATATGGCTACAAATCTGTGAAAACAGGTTATGTAGGTGATATTATTCCGAGAGGAGAGCATCATTATTCTCAATGGATGATCAACCATTATTACAGAATCGCCGAAAAAGCAAATGAGTATAAAGTAATGGTGAATTCTCACGAATCGGTTCGTCCGACAGGGGAAAGCCGTACCTATCCAAACTATATCTCTGCCGAAGCTGCTCGTGGAACTGAGTATGAAGCATTCGGAGGAAACAACCCGGATCACCAGACGATTCTTCCTTTCACAAGATGGATGGGAGGTTCTATGGATTACACTCCCGGAATTTTCCAGACCAAACTAGACTATTATTTCCCTGGAGACAAACGTTTCGTGAAAACCACTTTGGCAAAACAGTTAGCACTTTATGTGACGATGTATATGCCGCTCCAGATGGCTGCAGATTTACCTGAAAATTACAAAAAGCATATGGACGCTTTCCAGTTTATCAAAGATGTAGCAGCAGATTGGGATGATACCAAAATTTTATCAGCAGAACCGGGAGATTATGTCATAACGGCTAGAAAAGCAAAAGGTACAGAAAACTGGTTTGTAGGTGGAATTACAGACGAAAACAAACGCGATTACACCGTTGATTTCTCTTTCCTTGATAAAGGTAAAAAGTACGAAGCCGTAATTTATGAGGACGGAAAAGATGCAGATTACATCGATAATCCTCAGAGCTACAATATTTACAAAAAGCAGATTACAAGTAAGTCAAAAATTCCTTTCAAAATGGTAAGAAGCGGTGGTTTTGCCATCTCAATAAAACCGATAAAATAAAATTCCCCTTTTCTGAGAGGGTAGATTTTGAGCGTAGCGAAAAAGATGGGGTAGTTTTATACGCATTTTTATTTTTTAGAAGCTATTTCCCGCTCTCCACTATATCTTTTTTGTTCTAAAACAAAAAAGATGCCGTTGCGATCGGGGCTAGGAAAGACCATATTTATACAAACTTTGTCAGGGTTTAAACGCTTTGACAAAGTTTTTTTTGCAAATTAAATTTTTAAAATTCCTATTGATGGAGGTGATGACGAATGTATTTAACAAGCAGGAATTCCGGACAATCAGAAAGTGCTTTTTCTTCTTCCCGTGATGATTTACCATAGTTTTCAGTTATTTTATGTAGGCTAACTCGCCAATAAAATTGCAAAAAGAATGAGCGATGTTGAGAGATGAAAAAATATATTTGATTATCTTTAAAATTATGAATTTTATTTTCAGAAACATTTATTACAAACAGTCTCATACATCATGATAGTTACACAATAATTTAAAAGAATGAAAAAAATATATACAATTTTTGCGCTGTCGGCAGCTTCCGTAGCTTTTGCGCAGATTCAGAAAGTAGAACCTGCATTCTGGTGGAAAGGAATGAAAAATCCTGAGCTTCAGATTTTGATCTACGGAAAAAATATTGCAGGTAATGAAATTGAACTTTCAGACGGAATTAAAGCAAAAGAAATTCAGAAAGTTGAGAATCCCAATTACGTTTTTGTTACCGTAAACACAAACGAAATCAAAGGTTCACAATTTAAAATCAATCTTAAAAAAGGAAAGAAAAGTATAGGTTCATACACTTATGAACTAAAACAAAGAAATCCTAATTCTGCCAACCGGGAATCTTTCTCCTCAAAAGACCTGGTGTATCTCATTATGCCCGACCGTTTTGCCAACGGAGATGAAAAAAATGATTCCACACCTGATTTGATTGAAAAAGCAAACCGTAGCCTTCCCAATGGAAGACATGGTGGAGATTTGAAAGGCATTATCGATAATCTTGATTATATTCAAAATCTCGGTGCAACTGCAGTCTGGCTCACACCTGTAAATGAAGACAACGAAAAAGTATATTCTTATCATGGTTATGCACAGACAGATTTATATAAAATCGACGGTCGTTACGGAAGCAACGAAGATTACCGTGAACTTTCGAGAAAACTCAACGACAGAAAAATGATGCTTGTGATGGATTACGTCACCAATCATTGGGGAATTTCACACTGGATGATCAAAGATCTGCCGACAAAAGACTGGATTCATTGGTTTTCTGATGGCGAAAACGGGTTTAAACGTTCCAATTATAAAACGACCACACAGTTTGATACAAACGCATCTGAAGCCGACAAAAAAGTAGCATTAGATGGTTGGTTTGATACGACAATGCCCGATATCAATCAAAAAAATCCATTGGTTTTAAAATATTTAACCCAAAACGCAATCTGGTGGATCGAATATGCCGAATTAGGCGGTTTCCGTGTAGACACTTATCCTTATAATGATAAAGAAGCAATGGCGAAATGGGCAAAGGCGATCACCGATGAATATCCTAAATTTAATATCGTTGGAGAAACTTGGCTGAATACTGCAGGCCATATTTCTGCATGGCAAAAAGATTCAAAAACAGGCGAGGCTGCCAATTACAATTCAAATTTGCCTTCTGTGATGGACTTTATGCTGTATGGAGATTTACCGAAAGCTTTAAATGAAAAAGAAGGTTGGGACACAGGAATGAACAGGCTTTACAACAGTATGTCAAGCGATTTTCTTTATCCTGATATCAATAACGTCATGGTTTTCTTTGAAAATCACGACACCGAAAGATGGAATGAGATTTTTAATTCCGATCCTAAAAGCTACAAAATGGCAATGTCGATCATCTCAACCATTCGTGGAATTCCACAGATTTATTACGGTACAGAGATTGGAATGCGTGGTGATAAAAATAAAGGTGGCGATGCAGATATCCGGAGAGATTTTCCGGGCGGTTGGAAATCTGACAAGCAAAATGCCTTAAATCCTGCAACTCAAACCCCTGAACAGAAAGAGTTTTATCAGTTTACTCAGAAACTATTAAACTGGAGAAAAGGAAAAGAAGTCATTCACACCGGAAAAACTAAAAATTTCGTTCCTCAGAATAATGTTTTTGTGTACTTTAGATATAACGAAAAAGAAACGGTAATGGTTGTAGTAAACAGCAATGAAAAAGATGAAAATTTAGATTTAAAACGTTTTTCGGAAGCCATAAAAACTTCGACAAAAGGAAATGAGGTGACTTCAGGAAAAGAAATTTCTCTGGAAAATAATTTAACTGTTCCAGCAAAAACGTCTATGATCATTGAATTAAAATAATTTAGATATGAAAACAACAACAATATTTTTTACGTTCATTTTATTTGTATTAAGTTTTACAACAGTTTCAGCCCAGGCAAATTTTGAAAAAGAAAAAACAGCCATCAATAAGATGCTTGATGAATTTAATGTAGCTGCTGCAAAAGCAGATTACAAAACTTATTTTGATTTTTTTGCTGACGAATCAACGTTCATCGGCACTGATGCTACGGAAGTTTGGAACAAAAAAGAATTTATGATTTGGGCAAAACCATATTTTGATAAAAACAAAACATGGAATTTTACTTCATTAAAAAGAAACATCTATTTCAGCAAAGACGGAAAATTAGCTTGGTTTGATGAATTATTGGACACTCAAATGAAAATCTGCCGTGGTTCAGGAGTTTTAGAAAAAATCAACGGAACCTGGAAAGTGAAACAATATGTTCTTTCAATGACAGTCCCAAATGATATTGTTGACAAAGTAGTTGACGAAAAAACGGTAATTGAAGATATGTTAATCCAAAAACTGAAGAAATAATGGCAGAAATGGTGGGGAAATACGATACTGGTAAATTTGGAAGAGTAAAAAAGCCGAATTTATCTATGCTGCAGATTATCAATATGAGCATGGGATTTTTAGGAATTCAGATGGCTTTCGGACTTCAAAACGGAAATGCAAGCCGTATTCTTGGAAATTTCGGTGCAGATGTACACCAGCTTTCATGGTTTTGGTTGGTTGCCCCAGTTACAGGATTGATCGTTCAGCCAATCATCGGTCATATGGGCGACAATACGTGGAGTCCGCTTGGAAGAAGAAAACCTTATTTTCTGATTGGTGCGATTCTTTGTGCAGTCGGATTGGTTTTACTTCCCAACGCAGCGTCCGCAACCCAAATGATGGCTGCGAATGTTTTATTGCTGGCTGTGATTTTTTTGGCAATGATGGATGCATCAATCAATATTGCAATGGAGCCGTTCCGTGCGTTGGTTGGCGATATGCTTCCAAAACATCAGGGAACTTTAGGATTTTCGGTACAGACTATTTTAATTGGAATTGGTGCAGTGATCGGATCTTATTTACCAGATTGGTTGACAAAATTAGGGGTGTCAAATGTTGCAAAAGAGGGTTTTGTCGCTGATAATGTCATTTATGCTTTTTACTGTGGTGCCGGAATTCTTTTATTGACAATCATTTATACAATCGTTACAACGAAAGAATACTCCCCGAAAGAATTTGCCGAGTTTGAAGGTGGGAAACAAATAGCAGAACAGCCTTCAAAATTCACGGATATTTTTAATGACTTCGCTAAAATTCCAACTTTGATGAAGAAATTGGGAATCGTTCAGTTTTTTTCATGGTTTGCGCTGTTCACGATGTGGGTTTTCACGACAAGTGCTTTGGCAACACATCATTTCGGGCTTTCTCCGGAAGATACGCATTCGGCTGGATTTAATAAAGCGGGAGATCTTACCGGTAAATTATTTGGAATGTATAATCTTTGGGCAATTCCTTTTGCCTTTTTATTAACCCCGATTGCAAAATGGATTGGCAAAAAACAAACCCATGCTATGGCACTTTTTTGCGGAGGGTTGGGTTTAATTTCGATGTATTTTATTAAAGATACTTCATTGCTTTGGATTTCTATGATCGGACTTGGTTTTGCCTGGGCAAGTATTTTGGCTATGCCTTATGCTATGCTGATTGATGCAATTCCACAAAGAAAAATGGGAGTTTTTATGGGAATCTTCAACTTCTTTATTGTAATTCCTCAAATCATTAACGGACTTTTTGGAGGACCGATTGTGAAAGGTGCTTTTGGAAATTATGCAATGGGTTATGTTGTCATAGGTGGTATTTGTATGCTTTTAGCGTCAATTCTTACCTTGATTTTCATTAAAACAGATGATTCAAACTCAAAAGAAATTGAAGAAGAAATACAACAAGTTCATTTTTAGTTTAATTAGAAATTAGAAATTAGAAATTAGAAATTAGAAATTAGAAATCAATTTTTTGATAATATTCAAAATTATCACAATAATTATATCAATAGGAGCGGACCTCAGTCCGCTTTCTTAATTTAAAGATGCGTGGCTTTATCCAAAACTTAATTCTCTTAACAACTTAACTTAATCTTTATCGTTTAAAAATTCACTTCAAAGAAAATTGACCATTTACCATTGACAATTCAGGATACTCATTTCTTACCTTACATCAACATTTCTATAATCTTGACACCGTAGATTTGTACTATAAATAATCAAAAATAGCTACAATATGAAAACAGTATATCACAAAGCAGATTCAAGAGGTCACGCAGATCACGGTTGGTTAAATTCTTATCATACTTTCAGTTTTGCAGGGTATCAAAACAGAGAAAGATCAAACTTTGGAGTTTTAAGAGTTTTAAATGACGACACCGTTTCTCAGGGAATGGGTTTCGGAACGCATCCTCACAAAAACATGGAGATCATTTCAATTCCGTTGGAAGGAAACTTGGAACACAAAGATTCTATGGGAACAACTGCGGTAATCAGAAAAGGAGAAATTCAGGTAATGAGCGCCGGAACCGGTGTAATGCACAGTGAATACAATCAGAATAAAGATGAAGCTGTAAAATTCTTACAAATCTGGGTTTTTCCGAGAGAAGAAAATGTAGAGCCAAGATACGATCAGAAAAGTATCAAAGAAGGTGAAAAAATAAATGGGTTTCAACAAATTTTATCACCGGACAAAAATGATGACGGAGTTTGGATTCATCAGGACGCTTGGTTTAATTTAGCCAATTTCACAAAAGGAAACGGCAAAAATTACACCATCAATAAAAAAGGAAACGGCGTGTATGTTTTTGTATTAAAAGGCAGCGCAAAAATTGGTGATAGAATTCTAAATGAAAAAGATGGTTTAGGAATCTGGGATACCCAAAGTTTCAACATCGAATCCGTTGAAGATACAGAAATCCTCTTAATGGAAGTTCCAATGGATTTACCGGCATATCTAAAATAAATAATCATATTTTCGCAAACCAATTTTCACACTATGAAAATTCCCCTCCTTTGGAGGGGTGGATAAATTTTCAAGGAAAATTTAGACGGGGTGGCTTTAAACTAAAAATAATTATATAAATGAAAATCCTAGCCATAGCAGGAAGCAATTCCGAAACATCAATCAACAAACAATTAGTAACTTACGCAGCAACATTATTCGACAATGCAGAAGTGGAAGTAGTAGACATGAACGATTTTGAAATGCCCATTTACAAACATCAGCGTGAAGTAGAAAGTGGCGTTCCACAACAAGCTATCGATTTTGCTTCAAAAATTGACAACGCAGATGCCCTTTTAGTTTCACTTTCTGAGCATAATGGAACATATTCTACAGCATTCAAAAATGTTTTCGACTGGACTTCAAGAATCAAACAAAGAGCAGTCTGGAACGAAAAACCAATGTTATTGATGGCGACAGCTCCCGGTGGAAGAGGTGGTTTAGGCGTTTTAGAAGCTGCAGAAAAGCGTTTTCCTTTACATGGAGGAAATATCGTAGGAACTTTTACGCTTCCTTTCTTTAATGACAATTTCGATAAAGAAGCTCAAAAAATTTCTAATGAGGAAAAAGACAGCGAGTTACGTGAAAAAGTAAGTAAGATTTCTGCAGTTGAAACAATCTTAGAAAAATAGCATTTGAATATTAACTTAAAATTAATATCTTTGCAAAAAGAAAAAAGATGAAGATTCAGTCCACTTTCAAAGAATGTTTTTCAGTTTATGGAAAAACTGTGGACTTTGAAACTCTCAGATAAAACATCAGCCGATAATCTACCAAGATTGTCGGCTTTTTTATTTAGATAATTAAAAATAGAATGTACCAATTTACCATTATTACAATTGAAAACATTGTTAGATTGCTAAACTGATACATTGTTACATTAACATACTATGAGCAATACGTACAAATCTGCAGGTGTAGACAAAGAAGAAGGTTACAAAACCGTTGATAAAATCAAAAAAGCGGTGGGTGAAACTCACAACTCCAATGTATTGAATCATTTGGGAAGCTTCGGTGCTTTTTACGAAATTGGAGGGTACAAAAACCCGGTTTTGGTTTCTGGAACGGATGGGGTAGGAACAAAGCTGAAAGTAGCTTTAGATTCAAAAAGATATGATTCTATTGGAGTAGACTGTTTCGCAATGTGTGCAAATGACATCCTTTGTCACGGTGCAAAACCATTGTTTTTCCTTGATTATTTAGCTTGTGGAAAATTAGATTCTGAAATTGCTGCTGAGATCGTTTTAGGAATGGTAAAAGCTTGTAAAGATAATAACTGTGCATTAATTGGTGGTGAAACTGCCGAAATGCCGGGAATGTACCAGCCGGGAGATTATGATGTAGCAGGATTTTGCGTAGGAATTGTTGAAAAAGACCAGATCATTGATGGTTCAAAAATCAAAACCGGAGATAAAATCATCGCTTTACCAAGTTCAGGATTCCACTCAAACGGATTTTCTCTGGTAAGAAAAATTTTCCCGAATTTCGAAGAAGAATTTGAAGGAAAACCTTTGTATGAAACACTTTTAGTTCCTACAAGATTATATTTCAAAGATATTCACAGCGTAATCGAAGAAGTTGAAGTTTCAGGAATTGCTCACATTACAGGGGGTGGTTTGTATGAAAATATCCCAAGAATTATTGGTGACGGGTTGTGTGCTTCAATCGATGCATCAAAAATTCAGATTCCTAGCGTAATGTTAGAGTTGGAAAAAAGAGGAAACATCGCTCGTGAAGAAATGTTCGGAACCTTCAATATGGGTGTCGGCATGATCGTAGTTGTAGATCCTGAACACGCTGAAAAAGTGCTTCACCTTTTAGACGACGCTTACGAAATCGGAGAAATCACAGAAGGAGCTGAAAAAATCGATTTAAAATTTTAGGAGCTTAATCCCGCTTTCCGCTATATCTTTTGTTCCGCTTCGCTACACAAAAGGATACCGCTTCAATCGGGGCTAGGAAAGAAGACATTTTAGCAATAGTAGTTTTTAAATGAAAAATATTGTCATTTTAGTTTCAGGTTCAGGAACCAATCTTCAGAGAATTATTGATACCATTGACAGCGGAGAAATCCAGAATGCAAAAGTATCCTTAGTTGTTGCCGACAGAGAATGTTACGGACTTGAAAGAGCGAAAAACCACAACATAAAAACCGCATTGATTCCGAGAGGGAAAAACTTCAGCAGCGAATTAGGTAAAATTATCCCAGAAAATACAGATTTGATTGTGTTGGCAGGGTTTTTATCCATCCTCAAACCTGAGTTCGTGGAAAGTTGGGCAGGAAAAATCATCAACATTCATCCGGCCTTACTTCCAAAATACGGTGGAAAAGGAATGTGGGGACATCATGTTCACAATGCAGTTATCGAAGCCAAAGAAAAAGAAAGCGGAGCAACCGTCCATTTTGTAACCGTAGGAATCGACGAAGGAGAAGCAATTCTTCAAAAATCATTCGAAGTCACAGAAAGCGATACTCCCGAAACATTAGCAGAAAAAGTTCATAAAATTGAATATGAAATTTTCCCAATAGCAATAAACAAAGTATTAGGAAATAATTAGAAGCTAATTATTAGAGATACAAAAATTCCCCTCCTCTGGAGGGGTGTCAAAAATTCAAAGAATTTTTGACGGGGTGGTTTAAAACATCAACCTTATCTGAGTAAAACGCTTTTGTAAACAAAAGTATTCAGGAAAAAATAAAAAACATCCACTTTGTCATTCCGTAGGAATCTAAACAAAGCAAATGCTTTTATACAAAATTAATGTTACATTAAATATAAAGACACACTTAGATTGAATAAAGAATATTTCGAAAAAGTAAAAAATCTAAGTAAAGTAAGATCGGAGGTGAAAGAACCGGTCTACAGTTTGAAATAACTGTAAAAAGTAAAAAGTGAAAAGCCCCGAAAGGGCAAGTAAAATGAGGGAAAAACCGCAATTTTTTTGCGGTTTGAACTTAAAAAAAATGAAAAAATCTATGAGCAAGAGAGTTTTGATCAGTGTTTCTGACAAAAGCGGATTAACAGAATTCGCACAGTTTTTAGAATCCCAGAATTATGAATTGATTTCTACAGGAGGGACATTCAAACATTTGAAAGACGCTGGTTTAAATCCAATCCAGATCGATGAGGTAACTGATTTTCCTGAAATGCTTGACGGAAGAGTAAAAACTTTACACCCGAAAGTTCACGGTGGTCTTTTGGCAGTTCGTTCAAACGAAGAGCACATGAAAACCATTCAGGAGCACAATATCGGTTTGATCGACATGGTGATTGTGAATTTGTATCCGTTTTTTGAAAATGTTAATAAAGACATTTCATTACACGAAAAAGTAGAATTCATCGACATCGGAGGTCCTTCAATGCTTCGTTCAGCTGCGAAAAATTTCGATTCTGTGACCGTAATTACTGACGTTGAAGATTACGAAAAAGTAAAAATCGAAATGGAACAAAACGGTGACACGTTCATCGAAACCCGTAAAAGATTAGCAGGAAAAGTATTTAATCTTACTTCAGCTTACGATGCGGCGATCTCAAGAATGCTTTTAGAAGAAGATTATCCTACTTATTTAAGTGCTTCGTACAAGAAAGTTTCAGACCTAAGATATGGTGAAAACCCGCATCAGACTGCAGCGTACTACGTTTCAACTTTTGAAAACGGTGCGATGAAAGATTTCGAACAATTAGGAGGTAAAGAATTATCATTCAACAACCTTCGTGATATGGATCTTTGCTGGAAAGTGGTTACTGAATTTAAAGACGAGATGGCTTGTTGCGCAGTAAAACATTCTACGCCTTGTGGAGTGGCAATCGGAACTTCAGCTTTAGAAACATATAAGAAAACTTTCGAATGTGATCCTGTTTCTATTTTCGGTGGAATCGTTGCTGCCAACTTCAAAATTGACGCTGCAACGGCTGAAGAATTAAACAAAACGTTCCTTGAAATTGTAATGGCTCCTGATTTTGATGAGGAAGCTTTGGAAGTTTTAAGAAAAAAGAAAAATTTAAGAATTATAAAAATCGTTAATCCGGTTTCAGACAAGCAAACCTGGGTGAAAGTTGACGGTGGAATCTTGGTTCAGGACAACGACAGTATTTTCTCAGAAGATATTAAAGTCGTTACTGAAACTCAACCAACAGAAGAGCAGAAAAAAGCATTATTATTCTCTCAGAGAGTAGTAAAATATGTAAAATCAAATGCAATCGTTGTTTCAAACGGTATTCAGGCTTTCGGAATCGGTGGAGGTCAGGTGAACAGAATCTGGGCGACTCAACAGGCAATCGAAAGAGCGAAAGAGAAATTCTCAGGAGATTTAGTTTTGGCTTCTGATGCATTTTTCCCTTTCCGTGATGTGGTAGATTTCTGCGCTCAGGAAGGTATTACTGCGATTATCCAACCTGGAGGAAGTGTAAAAGATCAGGAAAGTATTGATGCTGCCAACGAACACAAAATCCCAATGATGTTCACGGGTGTAAGACATTTCTTTCATTAAAATTGAATTAAAATAGTAATTTGAGATTGTATTTATAGCATTCAAAATTATATATTTGTAAACTAGACTAGAAATAAATAAAGTATGAGAATATTAATCATAGGTGAAGGTGGAAGAGAGTCTGCACTGGCAGCGAAACTTCAAAAAGACAACAGAGTTACTAAAATGTTTTTTGCCAACGGAAACGCATCTACTGATGCAATCGGGCAAAATGTTCATATGTCGGAGATTAAAGAATTAAGAGATTTTGCAATTAAAGAAAAGGTAGATCTTACAATCGTTGGTCCTGAAGCTCCTTTAGTTGCTGGTTTGAAGGATGAATTTAAGAAACATGATCTTAAAGTTTTCGGTCCGAACCAGAAAGTAGCAAGTCTTGAAGGAAGTAAAGCATTCTCAAAGAAATTTATGCAGACCTATGATATCAAAACGGCGAAAGCTGTGGTATTTGATTCATACAACGAAGCAAAAGCCTATGTACAGACTCAGGAATATCCTTTGGTAATTAAGGCAAGTGGTTTAGCAGGTGGAAAAGGGGTTGTTATTTGTGACACTATCGAAGAAGCTGAAGCTACCATCCATGATTTTATGATCCGTAGAATTTACGGTGATGCAGGAATACGTTTGGTTATTGAAGAATTTTTACAAGGTTTTGAGGCATCAATTATTGCATTTTCAAACGGTGAAAAAATATTCCCTTGTATTGCTGCTAAAGATTATAAGAAAGTTGGAAACGGTGATAAAGGTCCAAACACAGGTGGGATGGGTTCTGTAGCACCAAGTCCGGAATTTACAACTGAACATACAGCAGATTTTGAAAAAAATATTTTAGAGCCTACGTTGAAAGGTCTTAAAGCTGAAGGTTTCAGTTTCAAAGGAATCATTTTCTTCGGATTAATGGTGACTAAAAACGGAACTTACTTATTAGAATACAACATGAGATTCGGAGATCCTGAAACTCAGGTTTTAATGGCTTTGATGGAAAACAATCTGTTGGATGTGATCAACGACTGTATGAACGGAAAAGATTTAGATCTTAAATTCAAAGACGAAAAAGCAGTTTGTCTGGTAATGTGTTCAGGTGGTTACCCCGGAAATATCGAAACAGGTTTTGAAATAACAGGTATAGAAAAAGCAAAATACAGCCAGGTGTTGTGTGCAGGAGCTATTAAGAAAGGTGATAAAACGGTTTCTAACGGCGGTAGAGTAATGAATGTTGTTGCAACAGGAGCTACTTACGATGAAGCTAGAAAGAAAGTTTATGAAGATGCCGCTCACGTACATTTCGATTACAGTTTCTACAGAGAAGACATCGGGAAATTTTAAATAAATCACGAAAAAAGATTTGGATTAATTTCCAAGTCTTTTTTTGTAAAAATTTTATCAATAGGATTGGGCTTTATCAAAACCAGAATAAGATTAATCAAAAAATATTTGAGTTTAATTCTGATTTTACATAAAACAATTTTGTCATTCCGTAGGAATCTCTACGATGATGATAAAATTTAGAAGTTTGGATTCCTACGGGATGATAAATGCTCTTAAAAGCTTTATTAAAATCAAGTTAACTCATAATTTATAACTCATAACTCATCATTCAAAAAATGAACAACGGTATTATCATATTAGATTTCGGATCTCAATACAATCAGCTTATCGGAAGAAGAATCCGTGAGATGGGTGTGTATTCCGAAATTTTACCTTTCAATACACCATTAGAAACAATTTTAGAAAAGCAGCCAAAAGGAATCATCCTTTCGGGAGGTCCAAGTTCTGTAAATGCAGAAAATGCTCATTTGGTTGAAAAAGCATTATACGAACAGGGAATTCCTGTTTTGGGAATCTGCTATGGAATGCAGCTTACAGCTCATCTTTTAGGTGGAACGGTACATAAAGGTGTAAAAGGAGAGTACGGGAAAGCACATTTAGATATTGTAAAAGAAAGTTCTTTATTAAAGGGTGTTGCTCAAAATTCTGTAGTTTGGATGAGCCACTTTGACGAGGTTGGAATGCTGCCTCCAGGTTTTGAATTGAATGCAAAATCCGGTGTAATCGCTTCGATTTCTAATGAAGATAAAAAAATCTATTGCGTACAGTTCCACCCGGAAGTTTCTCATACAGAAGAAGGTGGGAAAATGTTGGAGAATTTCGTTTTCGCAATCTGTGATGCAGAAAAAAACTGGAAACTGACCAATTATATTGAAAAAACAGTTGAAGAAATCAAAGAAAGAGTAGGAGACAATAAGGTAATTCTTGGTCTTTCAGGAGGTGTAGATTCTTCTGTTGCTGCTGTTTTGATTCACAAAGCAATTGGCGATCAGTTGCAATGTATCTTCGTAGACACCGGACTTTTAAGAAAAGATGAAGATGTAAAAGTAATGGAAAATTACGGTGAGCATTTCCATATGAACATTAAACTGGTTGATGCTTCAGAAAGATTCTTATCGAAATTAGCGGGAATCGACGATCCTGAACAGAAGAGAAAAATTATCGGAAACGAATTTATCCACGTTTTCGATGAGGAATCTCATAAAATTGAAGGTGCTAAATTCTTAGCTCAGGGTACAATTTACCCAGACGTGATCGAAAGTCAGTCAGTAAACGGTCCTTCAGCAGTAATCAAATCTCACCACAACGTGGGCGGACTTCCCGAAGAAATGGAGTTTGAGTTACTAGAGCCTTTGAGAGAATTATTCAAAGACGAAGTAAGAAAAGTAGGTGAAGAATTGGGTATTCCTCATCATTTGGTACACAGACATCCTTTCCCTGGTCCTGGTTTAGGAATCAGAATTTTGGGTGCTGTAGATGCTGAAAAAGTAAAAATCCTTCAGGAAGCTGATGATATTTTCATCGAAGAATTGTACAAAAACGATTTGTATGAGAAAGTTTCTCAGGCATTCGTGGTTCTACTTCCGGTAAAGTCTGTCGGAGTTATGGGTGACGAAAGAACGTATGAATATACAGCTGTAGTTCGTTCTGCCAACACCATCGACTTTATGACGGCAACGTGGAGCAGACTTCCTTACGAGTTTTTAGATACTGTGTCAAGCAGAATCATCAACGAAGTAAGAGGAATTAACAGAGTAGCTTACGATATTTCAAGCAAACCACCTGCAACAATTGAGTGGGAGTAATCTTGATTTAAATTAAATATAAACCAGCTTTTCAAGGCTGGTTTTTTTGGTTTCAACCCGAAAGCTTTACTCGAACTTGCGAAGCAATACAAAAATTTCTTCATTAAAAAGCAAAACCATTCTTCATTATAGATTCGTGCATTTAGAAACTTTTTGTTTGAAAGTACATTAATATTAGTTTTTACGTAGTCCAATGTCATCAATTCAGTCAATATTTTCTAAATTTGTTCAATGAAGATAGCATACCTCGGTCCACAAGCGAGTTTCACGCAGTTGGCAGCATCACAGATTTTCCCGGAAGAAGAATTGGTTCCACAATCAAGCATTTTAGATTGCTTTAATGCGGTGAAAAATAATGAAGTAGATAAGGCAGTCGTACCTTTGGAAAATTCAATTGAAGGCACTGTTTCAATGACACTTGATTATCTGTACGAATTTGACATTTTCATAGAAACTGAGCTCGTGATGCCGATTGCTCATCACTTGATGATTCATCCGGATAATGAAGTTTTTGAGAAAGTCATTTCCCATCCGCAGGCTTTAGCACAGACTTTTCATTTCAGATATGATAATTTTAAAGATATTCCGTCGCAGGATTTTAGTTCTACTGCAGCTTCTGCAAAGTTAGTTTCTGAAAACCCAGAAGAAAAATGGGCTGCAATTGCTAACAGATATTCTGCCAAATTATATGGTTTAAAAATCATTCATGAAAATATTCAGGATTTTGAACAGAATCACACAAAATTTATTGTTATTTCAAAAGAAAAATCGGCATTGCAACTTCCGCTACCCAAAACTTCTGAAAAAACATCTCTAATTATCACACTTCCCGAAGATCAGGCAGGAGGTCTTCATCAGGTTTTGTCTGTCTTCGCTTGGCGAAAAATGAATCTTTCAAAAATCGAAAGCAGAACGCTGAAAACCGGTTTAGGAAATTATTTTTTCTTCATCAATGTTGCAAGTGAATGGCACAATGTTCTGTCTCAGAATGCAATTGATGAGATCATTTCGTTGGGTTCTAATGTGAAATTTTTAGGACATTACGATGAATATGTTTTTGAAGAATGATTTTGTTTTATTCTTCGTATTTTAGTTTGACAAAAATTAACACACATGATGATCAAAGAAAAACAAAACAGTTTTATTGGCGAAGATTTTAAATATTTTGCTAAACTTTTCGGAAAGGCAACACTAATTTTTTTAAAGATCAATTTGATTGGTCAGATTTCAATTGCAATTTTGTGTATCACAACATTAATCATCATTATCAGACAAACATTTGGTAATGGTGGCGGTCCAGGTCACGCAAGCGGAGAAGCTGCGATCATTGTTCTTTTTATGGAAAGACCAATTGCGTTTGGATTAACTTTAGTAAGCATTTTTGCGAGCCCGTTTTTATTGTTTTCTATGGGAAATAAATATGTGATGTTCAAAACCATCAACAGTTTGATTACGGATAAAGGCGAAAAATTACTGTTCCCTATTATTGACAAAATTCTTTTGAAAGTAAAACAGCATCAACCGGAATTGTTTAAACAAGGCGTTGACAAAACTAAATTACAGTTAAAAATCCTACAGGAAATCAGAGATTCTAAACAGAATAAATGGCTCAAGAAAATTATCGCTTTTGGTTTCAAAAAAGTAGACCTGAACGAAATTGATTTCAAAGACGAAAACGTAAGCTTTTCTGAAATTATAAAAACCAAGATCATCGATCAGTTGAAAAATATTTCTGAACCGAGCAGATTTTTCTTTTGGGTGATTTTAGGATTTAATCTTTTATTGTTGATTTTGACAGGATTTCGGGTGTTTTAATTTCGGATTATTTCCAATAGGAATAATTTTTGAACTTACTTTGCAATTCAATTCATCCTCAAAATTATGTTTGACAAACAACAGCGAAAGCTGAAAAGATCTGCAAAATTAATTTCCGTTTTAAGCAAATACGGTTTTAAAGATATGATCGCCAGAATGGGCAAAAAGCCGGAAGAAAATCCTGCTCAATCTGACGAAATCATTTCCAAAGGAACAGTGTACGAAAGAATCCGACTGGTTTTAGAAGAATTGGGACCAACTTTTGTGAAGCTCGGACAAACTTTCAGCAATCGTGAAGATTTACTACCACCGGAATTAATCCAGGAGTTACAGAAACTTCAGGACAGAGTAGAAGTGGTGGAAATGAATGTCGAGGAAATTCTCGAAAACGAATTTAATATTGTTGTTAAAGAACATTTTTTGGAGATTATTCTAAAACCTTTGGCAACAGCTTCTATTGCTCAGGTTTACAGAGCGACTTTAATTACCGGAGAAGAAGTGATTTTAAAGATAAAAAAGCCTGATGTTCTCAGCGTCATTGAAGATGATTTACTTCTCATAAAAGATTTGGTAAAACTGATTTCGACGTATTCAGAAATTGGTTCGAAGTTAAATTTAAAACAAGCGATCGCAACTTTCGAAAAGTCTTTGTTAGAGGAAGTTTCTCTGGTCAATGAAAGAAACAATATTCATCAGTTTGCATTAAATTTTAAAAATAATAAAGAAACTTACGTTCCGGTTGTCTATGACGAATTTTCCAACAATAATGTCCTTTGTATGGAATTTATTGACGGAATTAAAGTAACTGACAAAGTCGAATTAATAAACAACAATATAGATCCGGTCGTTGTTTCTGAGGTTGGTTTAAGGCTTTTTGTGTCTCAGATATTAGATTACGGTTTTTTTCATGCAGATCCTCATGCCGGAAATATTTTGGTGAAAAAAGATGGAAAAGTGGTGTTCATCGACTTCGGTGCAGTAGGAAAAATTCAGCCGAATGATAAAGAAATTCTTGAAAGTCTGATTGTTGCTTTTGTCGCTAAAAACTCCCATAAGATCGTAAGATATCTTAAGAAAATGGCGGTCAGTTATGAGATTCCTGATGAAAGAAGATTTGAAAATGACGTTGATGAAGTTTTGAATTTCGTTCACAGTACTTCGTTGAAAGATATTGATCCGCATATTATCATTAATAAGATGAAAGATGTTTTAAAAGATAATCAGTTGTATATGCCTGATTATTTTTATCTTTTATTTAAAGGAATTGGTTTGATTGAAGGGGTCGGAAGAACCATTAATCCCGATCTTGATATTGTAAAAAGTCTTCATCCGTACACAGAAAAGATTCTTTCAAGAAAGATCAATCCGAAAAAACTTCTTAAAACCGGAATGGAAAAGATGATGACCTTCACCGATAATGTAGATGAAATTCCGAAAGAACTTCGCTCCGTTTTGCAGAAACTGGATGATAATAAGTTTACCATTTCGAGTGAAATTAAAAACATTGAAAAGACTAACAATTTAATCAAATCAAGTATTATCAATTTAATTTTAGCAATGATCTTGGGAGCCAACATTATTGCAACGGCGATTGTTTTCGTTTCAGAATCCGGACCGAGAATAGGGGAGATGTCTTTGGTTGCTATCTTAGGGTTTGTGTTTTCAGTATTGTTGGTGATTATTCTTTTATTGAGAATTACAAGGAAATAGAATTGATATAATTTTATGGTTAAAATAAATGGTTAGTTTGTCATTCCGGAGGAATCTAAGTAATGATTTAATAAAAACTATACCGAGATTTCTCCGGAATGACAAACATTATGTTGATTTTTGACGTAAAAAATAAGCATAAAAATTACTATAATTTATCCTATATCCTTCAAATTTCTGCAATAATCCACAACCAAATTAATTGCCTATCTTTGCAAAATGGAAAAACTCACTTTTGCAGATTTTGACCTTCCGGTTAAAGTTCTTGATGTTTTAGCTGATTTAAATTTATTTGAGCCTACTCCAATTCAGGAGAAGAGTATCGGTCCGATCCTTTCGGGACGAGATGTGATGGGAATTGCACAGACGGGAACAGGAAAAACCTTAGCTTATCTTTTACCGGTTTTAAAGACCTGGAAATATAATAAAAACGGAAATCCTACAGTTGTTGTCTTGGTTCCTACAAGAGAATTGGTAGTTCAGGTAACAGAAATTGTAGAAAAACTGACAGAAAATATTACTGCAAGAGTAATAGGGATTTATGGTGGAAAGAATATCAATACCCAAAAGCTTCTATTCAATGACGGGTGTGATATTTTAGTTGGAACTCCTGGAAGAATCATGGATTTAGCGATTGATAATGCAATTTCCCTGAGAGAAGTTCAGAAACTGATCATTGATGAGTTTGACGAAATGCTGAACTTAGGTTTCAGGCCTCAGTTGACGCATATTTTCGAAATGATGAGAGAGAAAAGACAGAATATTCTTTTCTCTGCAACCATGACAGAAGCAGTTGACGAAATGCTGGATCAGTATTTTGCAGGTCCTATTGAAATTTCATTAGCAAAATCGGGAACTCCGCTTGAGAAAATCGAGCAAACAGCTTATAAAGTTGAAAATTTCAATACGAAAATCAATTTACTTGAACATTTGCTGAAGAGCAATGAAGATATGTCCAAAGTTTTAATTTTCGCTAATAATAAAAAGCACTCAGACCTATTATTTACAAAGATCAATGAACTTTTCCCCGATCAGTTTGACGTGATTCACTCCAACAAATCTCAAAACTACAGACTGAAAGCGATGAAGCGTTTTGAGAATGAAGAAATCAGAGGTCTGATAACGACTGACGTTATGGCAAGAGGTCTTGATATTTCAGATATTACCCACGTTATCAACTTTGAAACTCCTGAAGTTCCGGAACAATATATTCACAGAATTGGTAGAACGGGTAGAGCAGATAAAGACGGTAAAGCCATTACTTTTGTGGCGAAAAAAGAAGAAACTTTGGTTCTTGACATCGAATTACTGATGGATAAAGAATTAAGATATATTGACTTCCCGACCGAAGTGAAAATCAATCCTAAAAAGATTGCTTCTGAAGAAGATTTGATTCTTATGAAAAATCCGGCTCAGGTTAAACTTTTTGATGGTGGTGGTGCTTTTCACGAAAAGAAAGACAAAAACAAAAAAGAAAACTGGGGAGGTCCTTCAAAAAGAAAAGCTCCTAAAAAATTCGGAGCCAACAGAGCGCAACAGAAATCGATATCTAAGTCGAAAAGAAAGAAATAATAAAAAACGATTCCAAATGGGAATCGTTTTTTATTTGAATCGTTAAAATTTTGAGAGTTTTAAATCTTCTGAGCTTTCTTGTAAATAGGCGAATTTTTAGTGGAATTGTCATGAATTATTTCATATAAGGATTCATCACTTCTGTCCAAAGTTTGTAACCTTCCGGAGTCATATGAAGCATATCTTCCACAAAGAGATCATTTCTTACATTTCCGTTTGCATCGTTCATTGCTTTGGTGATATCTATAAACTCGGCATTTTTTTCCTTCTTCATAAATTTTGCAATTTTTTTATTAGCCTCTTTCATTTGAGGCCAAAGTTTTTCTCGGCTCGGAGAATATTTTATCGAAATGTAATCAATCTCAATATTCGGAAACTTTTCACGTATTTTTCTGTAAAATGTTTTGAATCTGTTAACTACCACATCTGCTTTCAGTTGGGCATCGTCAGCAAAATCGTTTTCGCCACAATAAATGATAATTTGCTTTGGTTGATAAGGATTAAGCAAGTCTTCAGAATAATAATTTAGATCTGTCAGTCTTGAACCCCCAAATCCCCTATTGATAATCATTTTGCCCGGGAAATATTCCGAGACATCCTGCCATTTTGTAAAAGATGAGCTTCCTACTAATAGGATGGCGTTTTTGGGTGGAACTGACTGTCTGTCCGCTACTTTAAAATTTTGAATGTCTTGCCAAAACATCGGCTTTTTTTCCTGTGAAAAAATAAAGGTAAAGGCAAGCAATAGAAATGCTGCGAAAATCTTCTTCATTGTTCTCTAAATTTTTTAGAAATAAATATAAGAAAAAACTCCCGAAAATTTCGGGAGTTAAGTGGTTTTTATCTTTTATAACTTCTGTAAACAAAGTCAATCTTCTGATCTCCGTTGTAATCTATACTGTCAAACATTTCCATCAACCTCAGCTCGCTGTTGCTGAGTATATCGACTCTGTAAGGTCTTTCATTATCATTATTATATTTGATCACTAAAATCTTTTTTTCGGCATCATAAGTATAAGTTCCTTCTGTTTTTGCACTTGTACAGGTAGCTCCTATTCCGGTAACTGCAGTGTATGCAGCGTAATAATCTATCCTGAATTCTGTTGTGCTTTTTGCGCTGCAACCGGTAGGTACTACAGTATTAAGTACCGTTTTATTGTCTGCTCCGGAAATTACTTCTTCTTTTGTTTCTTTCCATTCACCTTTTAGCATATCCATTTCAAAACCTTCGACATCATCATCTTCACATGAACTAAGCGCTAAGGCTGAAAAGGCAAATAAAAGTAGGTATTTTTTCATTTTCACATATTTAAGATGCTAAAATATAAATAAATTTCAAATATTTATAATGAAATCTAGGTTTTTTAAACTAATGTTTATAAAAAAGATAATTTTTCAAGTTAAAACAGTGATAACGGAAGAAGAAAAGTATGGAAACTTCAGGTTTTATAGACTCAAAGATCCGATGACTTCTCACTTCTACTTAAGGTTTCAGGATTTAATAACTCATTTCAACAATTTTATAAGCATCCTGCGGGGTCAGCTTTTTATATTCCCCTAAACCAACCCAGTTTCTTTCTGTAAAGGCTTTTTCGACACGTTCAGCAGTATTTTGAAAATCGTCAGTATAATCTGAAAGCTTAGTCTGAATTTCAAGGCTGTGAAAAAACTCTTCAAGCTTTTTGATTGCAGCTTCAGCTTTTTCTTCTGTGCTTCCTTCGGTAATTTTCCAGACTCTTTCAGCGTATTGAGCCAGTTTTTCTTTCTTAGTTTCAAAATTATAGCGGTAGTGGGAAGGTGCAATGACGGCGAGCGTTCTTGCATGATCAATTCCGTAGTAAGCAGTTAATTCATGACCCATTGCGTGAACCGCCCAGTCTGTGATGACTCCTTTTTGAATCAGCCCGTTAAGAGCCATTGTGCAGCACCACATAAAGTTTCCGGCAGCGTCATAGTTAAAATCTTCAGACATTACCTTTGGTGCCGTTTCCTGTAAGCTAATCAAAATGCTTTCTGCAATTCTTTCCTGAAGATCTGCAGATGATGGTGCAGTCATATATTGTTCTAAAACATGAGTGTATGCGTCAGCAATTCCGTTGGCAATTTGTTTTTTTGGAATGGATCTGATTACTTCAGGATCTAAAACGGAAAATTGAGGAAATAATCCTGGTCCTCCCGAAGATAATTTTTCGTTGGTTTCTCTTCTCGAAATGACATATCCGGAATTCATTTCAGAACCTGTTGCCGGTAAAGTAAGAATGGTTCCGAAAGGCATCCCTTCACCTTCCAGAGTTCTTACTGGTTTTGTCAGGATTTCCCATGGCTCACCATTGTAATTGGCTGCAGCAGAAAGGAATTTTACACCATCAATTACAGAACCTCCGCCAACTGCGAGAAGATAATTAATATTATTTTCTTTAATGAAACTTAAAGCTTTCAGTAAAACCTCATATTCAGGATTGGCGGGAACGCCACCGAATTCCTGAAGATTGTGATCTTTCAAGGCATCTTTTACCTGATCGTAAACGCCGTTGCTTTTGATGCTTCCGCCTCCGTAAATCATTAAAATTTTAGCATCCTTCGGAATTTCTTTTGAAATTTTGGCAATTTCACCTTTTCCGAAAAGTATTTTTGTTGGATTTTTTAACTCGAAATTAAGCATTGTTCTAAATTTATTTTAAACCAAATTTACGCATTGATTATCGAAATTTCAGTTAATGAAAGTTTAAAATTTAGATGATTGAATTTTATTTAAACTATGGAAATATTATAAAACTTTAAGTAATTTAAAAAATGTAACTACAGAAATAGATTTAGAATTTCAGTGAGTCCAGAATGTTCATAAGAGAAGCCCGGATTCGATATTTCCTGTAGAGTAACAGAATATTAGCAATAATTGTAGTAATGAAAAAATTAAAGATAAAAAAGAAGGTTTTTCAGATAATACACTCCAGAGTAAAATTGATTACTCCAAATATGATATAGAAGAATATGCCTGAATTATTTCTCATCAATCATAAAATGTTTTGCTTTTATTTATTCTCCTGTATTTTCTTTTGTATAAAGATATAAGCCGTTCTTGTCTTAATTTCAGCTTTTACTTTTTTCAGATTAATGAGCGAATAAATATAGATTGGCGTAAAAAGCAAAGGGAAAAAAGTGTAGATACTAAAGTCATTTTCAATTGTTATATAAGCAGCAATTCCAACGAGGATGCAAAATGAAATGATGTGGAATTTTACTATTGAAAGATATTTTTTTTCAGTACGTTTTAGTTCTTCTAGAGTTTGATCCGAAAAGATTTTCTTTTGCATTTG
>Ga0065714_10064535_pt1 | contig 40118 bp, 29 predicted proteins | sample MisRhiReplicate2_FD_59101 | JGI IMG/M metagenome (GOLD analysis project Ga0065714, IMG submission 59101) | Miscanthus rhizosphere microbial communities from Kellogg Biological Station, MSU, sample Rhizosphere Soil Replicate 2: eDNA_1 v2... | ecosystem: Host-associated > Plants > Roots >... | reverse complement strand
AGGCATAAAAACCTTGACGACATATTAATGTGCCGCTACCGTTTTAGGTAATCTGATTTATAATTTTAAGCAAAGTAGATATTTCTAATCCTTAATTAAAATATCAAAACAAATCTAAAGGACGACATATCGTTTTTAACTAAGGTCTATTTATTAAAAGCATTCCAGCCTTGGGCTTTAAGCTCGTGTACCTTTTCTGATTTAGAAACCATTTTGCAGCCTGAATTTTTATCGGTAACATGACCAATAACCGTGATGTCTACATCGTGTTTCAGTTTTTTATAATCTTCCTGACTGATGGTAAACAACAATTCATAATCTTCGCCACCACTTAATGCACAAACCGTTGGGTCTAAACCTAACTCGCGGGCAGTTTCATAAGTCATTGGATCTAAAGGAATTTTCTCTTCATAAATCGTCATCCCTTTGTCTGACTGTTCTGCTAAATGCAAAATTTCGGAAGCCAAACCATCTGAAACATCTATCATAGCGGTTGGTTTAATATTCATTTCATCCAAAAGTGCAACAATATCCATCCTGGCTTCAGGTTTTAATTGTCTTTCGATGATATAATCTTTACCTTCTAAATCTGGTTGAATCTGTGGATTTTCCAGATAGATTAATTTTTCTCTTTCTAAAATCTGCAGCCCTAAATAAGCGCCACCCAAATCACCAGAAACGCAAAGCAGATCATGTTCCTGAGCGCCATTTCTGTACACTACTTTATCAGCATCAGCATAACCAATACTGGTAATACTGATCACTAAGCCCTGTTTACTTGAAGAAGTATCGCCACCTATTAAATCAATGTTATATTTATTGCAGGCCAGCTCAATGCCTTTATAAATTTCTTCAACAGCCTCCAACGGAAATTTACTTGATAAACCCAGCGAAACCGTAATCTGACTGGCTTTTCCATTCATCGCATAAATATCACTCAAGTTTACCTGCACTGCTTTATACCCCAGGTGCATTAAAGGCACATAAGCCAAATCGAAGTGAATTCCCTCCAACAATAAATCGGTCGAAATCAAGGTCTGTTTTCCTTTTGCGTCCAAAACGGCTGCATCATCGCCCACACCTTTTACCGAATAATCATTTTTAATTTTAAAATTAGTAGTTAGGTGTTTAATTAACCCAAATTCGCCTAATTCATTAATATCTGTACGCTCTTTATTTTCAAACATATACAATAGTTAGAGGCAAAGCCCCATATTTTTATTTTTTAAAATCAATTGTCATTCTGAGCATAGCGAAGAATATTTAGCTGCGCCAGCTGGTGTTTCATAGCTTGCAGATCCTTCCTGCGTCAGGATGACAGCTCCTTACTTTCCATCCAATTTTTACCTTCAGTAAATCTGGCAATCAACATGGCCGCAACATTATCACCAGTGGCGTTTAACAAAGTGGCCATCGGATCAACCAAAGTACCGATAATCATAGCCGGTGGCAAAGCTTCCGGCGGCAATTGATAGGCCGAAATCATCAATAATTCGCCTATATAACCACCATTTGGTATTCCACCCTCTACTATACTCACTAAAATCGTAATACCCAAAGCCAGAATAATGGTATCAACATGCATCAAATCTTTACCAAAAATGGCAAAAACAACGGCAATTTTAATAATGGAACTAATGCTTGACCCATCTTTATGCAAAGTTGATCCCAAAGGAATCGTTACATTGGTGATATATGCCGGTACGCCCATTTTTGTAGTCCCTTCTAAGTTTGCCGGAATAGTGGCAATGCTGCTACAGGTTCCTATGGAAGTTAAAGAAGGTACAATATTATTTTTCCAAAACACCTTTATGGCTTTAAATCCACCGGCAACGAAAGCGTATAAAGTGAAAAAAACGATAAAATAAAATGCACCAACACCATAATATAAACCCAAAGCTTTTGCATAAGTACCAAAAAGCTGTGGACCAAATACCCCAACCTGATAGGCAAAATATGCACCTAAACCTATTGGACCAAATTTCATGATCAAAATGATGAGTTTTTTCATCACCTCATTTCCTGAAACAAGGAATTTTTTAAAGCCTTCACCCTCATTTTCTGCATATAAAGTAGAAAAACCCACCAAAACTGAAAAAATAATAAGCGCCAGCATATTTTTCCTGCTTCCAATTTCGAAAAATTCTCCAACCGTTAAAAGTTGGGTCATTTGTTCTCCAAATGATTGAATTTTTTCCGGTTCTGCAGGTATTATTGCATTTCCCAATTGCTGATGGATCGGAAAAATCCAAGTAGCTACCAATGTTAAAACTGCAGAAATTAATACCGTTGCAAGGAAAACCAAAACCATTATAGTCAATAATCTTCCCAGTTTTTTAGTCCGGTCTATATTTGCAATGGCTGATGAAACTGCAAAAAATACCAATGGAATAACTGCAGTAAACAACAAATTCAAAAATATATCACCCAGTGGTTTTATACTTTCAACACTTTTCCCAAAAATTAACCCCACTATGCTCCCAACAGTAATACCTGCCAAAAGCCATAATAAGCCCGAATAATTTTTAAGGATGTTGTTTTTTTCCATATACTTATTTTTTCGTCATTACGAGGCACGAAGCAATCTTAGAACTATCGCTACCAGCGAACGCATTAAGATTGCTTCGTCGTTCTCCTCGCTATGACGAATTATTTTTTACAAACCCAATTCAGCTGAAATATCCAGCATTCTTTGGATCGGTTTACGTGCCTGTTCAATAATATGCTCAGGAACAGTTACTTCAGGTAAACCATTTTTAATACATAAATATAGTTTTTCTAAAGTATTTCTTTTCATATATGGACAATCGTTACAGGCACAACTGTTATTTGGTGGCGCCGGAATAAACGTTTTTGTCGGATTTGCCTTTTCCATCTGGTGGATAATTCCACTTTCTGTAGCCACAATAAATTCTGTAGCCGGGTTAGTGATAGTGTATTTTAAAAGTCCGGTTGTAGAACCTATATAATCAGCCATTTTTAAAACCACTTCTTCACATTCCGGGTGTGCAATAAATTTGGCATTCGGATGGCGTTCTTTCAGTTTTGTAATTTTCTCCTGTGAGAAAATTTCGTGTACCATGCAGGCACCGTTCCATAGTACAAGATCCCTACCTGTTTTTTTCGCAACGTAAGCACCTAAGTTACGATCCGGGCCAAAAATGATTTTTTGATTTTTTGGTAAACTCTCTACAATCTGCACCGCGTTGGTACTTGTACAAACAATGTCACTTAAAGCTTTTAGTTCTGCCGTGCAGTTTACATAGGTAATTACCAGGTGATCCGGATATTTTTCCTTAAACTTTCTAAATAAATGTGGCGGACAACTATCTGCTAATGAGCATCCTGCCTTTACATCAGGTAATAAAACTTTTTTATTAGGCGATAAAATCTTTGCCGTTTCGGCCATAAAATGCACACCCGCAAACACAATTACATCTGCATCTGTTTTTGCTGCTTCCTGAGATAAACCCAAACTATCACCAATATAATCCGCAATATCCTGTATGTCAGGCTCTTGGTAATAGTGCGCTAGAATTATGGCATTCTTTTCCTTTTTCAATTTTTCAATCTCTGCAAAAAGATCGAGCGTAGGATCAATTTCTTCTTCTGCGAAACCTTTTTTGTTGATTTCTTCTAAGACATCTATGTTCATTTTAAAATTTTCCTTTTTTGAATTTTGACGTTGGTCAAAGATAAAGCTTTCCACGTCTCAATAATTAATAAGTTATTTTAAATAAATAAATCTTGTTTGTTTATTAGTGTGTTAATATTGTTGGCAAGTTTAGAAATTTCTTTCGTTTAGATAAGTTATTAATCGTTTACTAACATTTAGATTACATTTATCTAATATTATAAGTTTGATTTTCAGCCTTATCGAAAATCGGTTCAATTTTTATCAATACTGGAATGTTAATTGTTTATAAGTGGGTAAAAAGTTAATTACTTGTATAAAGCTGCTTAAAAATTGCGCAAAAGATTGTGGCAAATTGTGTTTTTAGAGTAGCTTTAAACATTCAAATTTATTTGTTAGGATAATTTAGACACAGAATTAACATTTATCAACTAGTTGTTAACATCGTGGATAAAGTAAATGTTTTTATTAATGAGGAAAGTAGATTTTCTGGTAATCGGTTCAGGTATAGCGGGTTTGAGTTTTGCACTTAAAGCTGCAAAGTTCGGTAAGGTTTTAATTGTTACGAAGTCGAATGAAGATGAATCGAATACAAAATACGCCCAGGGTGGCGTTGCAGTTGTGGTGGATAAAGGTGATTCTTTTGAAAAACATATCGAAGATACACTGATTGCGGGCGATGGATTATGCGACAAAAAAATTGTGGAAATCGTTGTAAAAGAGGGACCTCAGCGCATTCAGGAGATCATTGACTATGGTATAAATTTCGATAAGGATAACTCTGGTTTTTACGATTTAGCTAAAGAGGGTGGTCACTCCGAGCACCGTGTTTTACATTATAAGGATATCACCGGATATGAGATTGAACGGGTGTTACTAAATGAAATTCATGAGAATAACAACATAGAGATATTAACACACTACTTTGCACTGGAGTTAATTACCCAGCATCACCTCGGTGAATTTGTGGATAAGCGTACCGAAGATATTAACTGTTATGGGATATATGCCTTTAACACAGAGCTTAACGATGTGGAAAAGATTGTGGCAAATGTTACTGTAATGGCATCGGGTGGTGCCGGTCATGTGTATTCTGCCACAACAAATCCAGTTATTGCAACAGGTGATGGTATGGCGATGGTTTACCGTGCTAAGGGAAAAGTGAGGAATATGGAGTTTATACAGTTCCATCCAACGGCTTTATATCATCCTGGAGAGTATCCATCGTTCCTAATTTCGGAAGCAGTAAGGGGTTTTGGCGGGGTTTTAAGGCGTAAGAATGGTGAAGAATTTATGCATGAGTATGATGAGCGTAAATCGTTGGCACCACGTGATATTGTAGCTCGTGCAGTGGATAATGAAATGAAAAAATCTGGTGATGATTTTGTGTATCTGGATATTACCATGCGTAGTAAAGCAGATATATTAAAGCATTTTCCTAATATATATGCAAAGTGTTTATCAATAGGGATTGATATGACGAAAGATTATATACCGGTTACGCCAGCATCACACTATATGTGTGGCGGTATCCTGGTTGATGAATATGGCCGTTCTTCAATCAAAAATTTATACGCCTGTGGAGAATGTTCTTCAACGGGTTTACATGGTGCTAACCGTTTGGCTTCCAATTCTTTACTTGAAGCTACAGTTTTTGCACACCGCATTTATCAGGATGCCATTGAGAACTTTAAAAATAACGTAATTCCGGGTCATATTCCGGAGTGGGACTCGAAAGGTGTTACCCAAAGCAATGAAGATGTATTGGTAACACATAACCTGAGAGAGCTGCAAAAAGTTATGGGTGATTACGTAGGTATTGTACGTTCTGATTTTCGTTTGGAAAGGGCACATCGTCGTTTATTTTTAATTTACCAGGAGACAGAAGAATTTTATAAAAAGAATAAAGTTTCAGTTAAACTTTGCGAACTAAGGAATGTCATCCAAACGGCTTACCTGGTGATTAAATCAGCGATGCAAAGAAAAGAGAGTAGGGGATTACATTATACTACAGATTATCCGGAACATGCTATAGAACTGGTTGATACTGTTTTTTAGTAGAATATCGTCATGCTGAATTTAGTTCAGCATATGCCATATAAACAATTCTTTAAAAACCCTGAAATAAATTCAGGGTGACGTAAAATAATATTATGCCTTTAATACTGCCTGTAAAAAATAAATATCCTGAAATAGGAAAAGATAATTTCATTGCCGAAAATACCACCATTGTTGGTGATGTAGTAATTGGTGATAAATGTTCAGTATGGTTTAATGCCGTAATTAGAGGCGATGTAAATGCTATTACTATAGGAAATGAATCCAACATCCAGGATGGTGCGGTAATTCATGCTACCTATTTAAAAGCATCAACACATATCGGTAACCGGGTATCCGTAGGGCACAATGCCATTATACATGGTTGTACTGTTCAGGATAATGTTTTAATTGGTATGGGTGCTATTGTAATGGATCATGCTATTATAGAAGAGTACTGCATTATCGCAGCTGGTTCGGTAGTCCTGGAAAATACCATCTGCGAAACAGGTTATTTATATGCCGGTACCCCTGCAAAAAAAATAAAGCCCATTACCGAAGAGCAAAGGGCTTTATTAAATAAATTGCCCGATAATTATATCATGTATTCAGGTTGGTTTACCACTTAGGTCATCATTTCGACTGAAGTAAAACGGAATGGAGAAATCTGTCTCGGAATAGATCTCTCCGTTCCAGTCGAGATGACGGATTTTTCTAAGGAGTTGGAGGTGGTATGACCAATGGATCTTCCCGTTCCCAGTTGGGTTTTAAATCCATTAAAACTTTTAGGTACCAGACTTTTTCAGGTTGGTAACCGCCTTTTACATTTCCTGTATCCCATATTCCGTTTTTATTATCATCATACACTACCCTAAGCATATATTTTCCAGCAGGATATTTAGAAAATAAAATCTTTGAATTTTTGCTTAATGGATAAGATTTGATAATGTCTTTTTTCTCATTGAGAAATTGTACAATATAATTTTTTGAGGTATCTGGTACGGTTACATTTAAGGCCAATGTGGTGTAGGCATCTGAACTCTCCAGCGTAAATTTCTTGGATACATCTTTATTTTTTGCATTGAATATAGCCGTAAATGCTCCTGTGCCTAGTTTTAAATCGTAAGTTCTTTTATTTTTCCAGGGATATTTTAAGTAGTATTTCTGTTGATCTACGCTGTCTTTTACCAATTCGAAATTAGTTCGTTTTACAGAATCCTCCAATAGGATAATCTTCGATGGATCAGCGCCTGTCAATGGAAATGGGAAAGTCAGGGTTAATTGCTGAAACGGATTTAACTTACCTCCAGACAGGTTATCTGCTATCGTAACATCACGGGTATAAGTGTCTTTTTTACCACGAGTGAAATTTAAAGTCTGCAATACCTTACCCTGATCCTGGATGGCTACTTTAACTGAATCAAAACTCAGGTCTTTTAACCATATTTTAGTAGTATCATTATTTTTGGTGAAGTGAACGTATTTACCTATGTCAACTGCAGGAGGATCTGTAACCGTAATTTTAGGACTTTTAAGCTGTTGATTGAAAACAATTGATATACTTCCATCATTATTCAATTTTCGGTCTAAAACGCGAAATTCTGGGGCTAATTCCTTAAAAATTTGAAGGTTAATATTATCCAGATTTTTATCGATTACCACAGGTTCTTTAATAAAACCTACTTCGTCTGAAATCTGTTGATAAATTTTATCACCACCGCCGCTACTTTCCTTGATGGCATAAACTTTATAGATACCTTTTCTTAAGTTGTTTAATTTATAGGTTCCTGCGCTATCGGTAGTCGTGTATATTGATGGGCGTCTCTTTCCAAAAATGGTATCTCTTTCTAAAGGAAGAATAAATACGGTTGCATCTTTTTCTGGTTCGTCGCTCAGCGAGTTTATTACCTTGCCACTCATGGATAAAGAATCGATTTCTGGACCGGTTGAAAAAACGTAAGATAAATTTTTAACCACGTTACCTTCATTTACATCGGCTATGGATTTACCAAAGTTTAAAGTATAAGTTGTATTTTTTTCCAAAGAATCCTGAAGTACAATTTCTAATCTTTTTTGACGCTTCTTTAAAACCGGAAGTTTTTCCTGATCGGGAGAAATCGAAAATTCTTTAAACTCATCTTTGATATTAAAATATTCATCAAACTCGATCGTGATTTTTTTGGCGCTAAAATTCCTTGTCTGATTTTTTGGTGTCATACTCAAAACTTTTGGTGGCTTGGTATCTTTTGGTCCACCTTGTGGTGTCTGGATACTCGCACAACCAAAAAATAGCAGAGCAGTTACTAGAACCGCTAAATTTTTAAGGTTAAAATACTGATTTTTTAAATTTGGCATATTTTAAACGTTCTGACGAATTTTTATACTTTTTGGAACTCTAATATTAAAAAATCTTTTTATTGCTTTATATCGATTTATTTAAAGCCTATCTTTATTTCGGTAAAATATTGATAATCAGCTACTTATTGATATGAACCATTAAAACTGATATATCTGAAGGAGATACACCTGAAATTCTTGATGCCTGTCCTAAAGTTCGTGGTTTGATTTTAAATAATTTTTCTCTTGCCTCTTTTGAAATGGAAATAATTTTATTATAGTCGAAATCTGGTTTGATTTCTTTATCTTCCATTTTAAGCATTTTAGCTACAATTTCATTTTCTTTCTCAAAATAGCTTTCATACTTAATTTTGATTTCAGCCTGTTCTATGGTTTCATTATCCAAATTTTTGGTGGCCTCTGCCAATGGCTTACTTACTTTAATCAGATCCTGTAAACCAACATGTGGTCTTCCTACTAAACTATGGATTTTTACATTTTGATTTAAAGCACTCGATCCTAAGCTTTCAAGCATCGGATTTGCGTCACCCATTTCTATACCCTGGTTTCTGGTGAACTTTACTAGGGCATCAGCATTTGCAATTTTCTGATTTACTTTTTCTAAACGTTCATCAGATATTAATCCCAATTCATGACCTATAGGAGAGAGACGGATATCAGCATTATCTTGTCTTAATAATAAACGATGTTCTGCTCTTGACGTAAACATTCGATACGGTTCTTCGGTTCCTTTGGTAACTAAATCATCAATTAAAACACCAATATAACTTTCTGATCTTTTCATGATCAGTTCGTGTTTGTCGTTGATTTTTTGATGTGCATTGATACCGGCCATAAAACCTTGGCAAGCCGCTTCTTCATAACCTGTAGTTCCGTTAATCTGTCCTGCCAAAAATAAATTGCTGATTAATTTAGTTTCTAGGGTTAATGATAATTGAGTAGGTGGGAAGAAATCGTATTCTATAGCGTAACCTGGCCTGAACATTTTTGCCTGTTCAAAACCTGGTATTAATCTAAGTGCTTTAAATTGTACCTCCTCAGGAAGCGAAGTAGAAAATCCATTTACATAAATTTCGCAAGTATTCCACCCTTCAGGTTCAACGAAAATCTGGTGACGATCGCGCTCAGCAAAACGGTTTATTTTATCCTCTATGGATGGACAATACCTAGGGCCTAATCCTTTGATACGACCTGTAAACATTGGTGATTTTTCGAATCCTTCTTTTAAAGTTTCATGTACTTCGTTATTAGTATAGGTTATCCAGCAGCAACGCTGATCAGTAGTAACCGGTGTATCTGTGAAAGAAAATTTACTCCTATCATCATCTCCCCATTGCTCTTCCATTTTAGAATAATCTAAACTTCTTCCATCAACACGTGGGGGAGTGCCTGTTTTCATTCTCCCAGATTCCATCCCTAGCTCTACTAATTGCTCGGTAATTCCAGTTGAAGATCGCTCTGCAGTTCTGCCTCCACCAAATTTCTTTTCTCCAATATGGATGATTCCGTTGAGAAAAGTTCCATTAGTTAATACTACCGCGGTGCTTTCGATCTCTAGTCCTAATGAAGTTTTTACGCCATATATGGTATTATCTTTAACCAGTAGACCCATAACATTGTCTTGCCAGATATCTACATTAGGCGTGTTTTCTAATGCTAATCTCCACTCTTCAGCAAAACGCATCCTGTCTATCTGAGCCCTCGGACTCCACATAGCTGGACCTTTCGATCTATTTAGCATTCTGAACTGGATCGTGGATTTATCTGATATAATACCAGAATACCCGCCAAGGGCATCAACCTCACGAACAATTTGGCCTTTAGCTACACCGCCCATAGCAGGATTACAACTCATTTGGGCAATAGTACCCATATTCATTGTAATCAGTAAAACAGATGACCCTAAGTTGGCAGCAGCAGCAGCAGCCTCACAGCCTGCATGACCTGCACCAACAACAATCAAATCGTATTTTGAAAACATTTTATATTTCTTTAATGTTCCACGTGGAACAATTTTATTAATTAGCTTACTATGATCAAAATGATCATAATAGGATGCTCTCTACTTTAATATTATATACAGCCCCTTTGACTACGCTTAAGGTAACATTTAGTTTATGATTTACTTATGTTCCACGTGAAACATAGCGGGAACATAGGATATTTTGAATTATTCTGAAAGCGCTAACCAACGCATGGTGTATTCATCCAATTTAACTTGTAGATTCTCAATTTCACTTGAGATTTCCTGAATTTTTAAATAGTCTGTAGCATCGATGTTGTTTAGGATTTTGGTAAGGTTGCCTATTTTAGCTTCTGCTTCTTCAATGCCTCTTTCGCTATCTTCTAACTCTTTTTGTTCCTTGAAACTTAACTTTTTTACTGCTTTGACGGGCACCTGTTCTATAACTGGAGTAGGAGTTTTCTTGGTTTCTGGTTTAGCTTTTGGCTGCTCTAAACTTAGGCGGTATTCTGAATAATTACCATTATAAATTTTAACAACACCTTCACCTTCCATGATAAATAACTGATCGCTCATTTTATCAAGCAGATACCTGTCGTGAGAGACCAACATTAAAATACCGGGGAAATTTTCTAAGAATTCTTCCAATACATTTAAGGTATCAATATCCAGATCATTTGTAGGTTCATCTAAGATCAAAAAGTTTGGATTCTGCATCAATACTTTCATGAGGTTCAAACGTTTCTTTTCACCACCACTTAACTTCTCTACCATGCCATGTTGTTTCTTAGGTGGAAAGAGAAATAATGTTAATAGGGCAGAAGCAGTGATCACAGAACCATCAGCCATTTTAATGTATTCAGCATCTGACTTTACAATATCAATTACCCTTTCTTTTGGATCGAAGGTTAAACCGCCTTGTTTATAATAGCCAAAAACTGTTGTTTCACCAGTATCAACTGTTCCTGCATCCGGTTTAAGTTGACTGGTAATAATATTCAAAAGAGTGGATTTTCCGGTTCCATTTTTTCCTGCTAAACCAATTCTGTCTCCTTTTTTAAAGGTATAACTGAAATCGTTAATGATAGGACGGCCATCAAATGCTTTTGCAATATGCTCCACTTCAATAATCTTTCCACCTTGGCGAGACATCTTCATTTGAAGGCTAATACTCTGATTGTCAGACTTTTTCTTCGTTTTTTCTTCTAGATCATAAAATGCATTGATTCTGGCATTAGATTTAGTTCCACGGGCCTGTGGCATACGCCTCATCCACTCCAGTTCTTTCTTTAATAGCTGCTGATTCTTATGCTGTACCGTTGCGTCTAGCGCTTCTCTTTCCGATTTCTTCTCTAAGTAATAAGCATAGTTTCCATTATAATTGAAAATCTTGCCTCTATCCAGTTCCACAATGGTATTACACACGTTATCTAAAAAGTACCTGTCGTGCGTAACCAATAAAATAGTTTTTTGCCCGGTAGTTAATAATTTTTCAAGCCACTCAATGGTATCAATATCCAAATGGTTGGTAGGCTCATCAAGTACTAAAATTTCTGGGTCTTCAATCAAAAGTTTGGCCAGGGCTAAACGTTTCTTTTGTCCACCGGAAAGGGTAGCAATTTTTTGCTGAAGATGAGTGATGCCCATTCTGTTTAAAATGGTTTTGATCTCATGCTCATATTCCCAGGCATTATGCTCGCTTAACTCTTCATACAAACGGTTAAGTGTTTTCTCATCAGGATTGGGATCTTCAATTAACTCTTCATATTCCTTAATCAACTGTTGTTGTTTATTTTCCAAAGAAAAAATATGATCACTAATTGAATAGCCATCAGTAAACTGGGGTTCCTGATCTAAAAAACCAATTCTAACAGCTTTATTTTTTACAATTTTACCTTCAAGCGGAGGGAACCTTTCTGCCAATAGTTTCAAAAGTGTACTCTTACCTGCACCATTAATACCAACCAACGCTACGCGCTGACCGGAGTTAATGCCCAAGGTTAAATTCTTAAATAGCCATTCGTCATGATAACCATGTCCTAAGCCTTCTGCCGCAATTAGTGTGCTCAATTTTTTTGTATTTCGGATTTATAAAGAAAAATTATTGCAAAGGTAAGGATAAAATACTTGCAACTGCATATTCAAATTGCAAAGGACTTCTGTATCAGGTAAAAATGGCAGAAACTTGATTGATGATAGCGATGGAGGCGCAGATTAGTATGAGATATTCTTTTATTCGTTTTTCATCCTTAGCGGAGCCGGAGGATAAAACAAAACAGCGGTTGGACTCGCTCCACCGCTGCTTCAATCATTAACTAAAACTAAACTTATCTTGTATAATGTCGAGAATATGGATTCAAGCCCATTATGTAATTGTTGTTTTTTGAATAAGACTGCATTTTATTAGAAATGTTGCAGGGAACTTTGATGTATTATACGAGTATAGATTAATCATCGACGAACGCCTGTAACTGTTAGACGAACGCCATAAAAAAATTGAGTGTGCGGAAACTATTTGTATGCGTTAACATGACACATGAGCTCGAAATTTCGAGCTCATGTAATATAGCCGATAAATCTAAGAGAAAGGTGGTTTAGTTAAGATAGCGGTAGCGAGTATGAATTTGGTTCTATGATAAATAGGTAACAGATTCTGAGCGCAGCGAAGAATGAAAGACTATATTAAACCAACTTGAGGTCTATAAGCAAGATATTCATCTTCTTTTTGGGTCATAAGGGTTTTGGCGGCTTTTCCTTTGTCTTTGTAGCCTAATAGATGCAGGGTTCCGTGGATCATGATGCGGCAAACCTCATCAAATTCTGAAGTTTTAAAGGTTTTGGCATTTTCTTTTACGCGCTCTATACTGATGAAAATATCGCTTACTATTTGTTTTTCTTCTTCAGAATTATCGAAAGTGATGATGTCAGTGTAAGTATCGTGATTTAAGTACTGCTGGTTAATACTGAGTAGATATTCGTCGCTGCAAAAAATAAAATTGAGTTCCTGCAATTTAAAGCCTTCTTTCTCGATGGTTGCTTTAATCCACTTTTTGATTTTTAGTTTTTGAGGAAGGTTATAGCTAATGGATTCTGTGAAAAAGGAAATTGCAGGCATATTGTGGTATTTAAGGCTACAAATTTAATTAAAATTTAAAGCAGTTCGTCACCGTGAATTTATTTCAGGGTCTATTTAAGTAAAAGATGCTGAATCAAGTTCAGCATGACGTACCGTATGGTATTATCGCTCCATATTCAACGATTTCAAATACTCAGCAATTTTATTTTTATAGTAATAATTTAAACTAGGTGGCATTTTTTGTAGCATATCATTACCGTTTTGCTGTTGCTTTTTAAACTGATCGACCATTTTCTGGTAGGACGGAGGAAACTCCTTAGCGGTTTTACTTTCACGTTTTGAATCTTCTTCCTGGTCGCGTTCTGCTTTTTCTGCTTCTAATAATTTGGTTAACAGGTCTTTCTGTCTGTTCAAAGTTTCCTGTTGTAAACGTTTGTTAACCAGATCGCTCTCGGTCTGTTTCATTTCCTTAATGGCCTCGTTCAGGTTACCCATTTTACCGGTTCCATCTTTATTTTCTTCGCGGTTGATTTTTTCCAGCGCCTGGCGGATCATCTGCTGTTGCTGAGCCATTTTACCAAACTCCTGGCTCATTTGTCCTTTACCAACTGTACCTTGATTGCCACCTTGTTTTTGCATCTGTTCCCGGGCTTTTTGCATGCTTTTATTCAGCTGTTCCTGCATCTGAGAGAGCTGCTTCATTCCTTGTTTTTGTTTCTTTCCACTGCCGCCTTTACCGTTTTTCTGCATATTTTGCAGTTGACTTAATGCTTCGCTCAACATTAAAGTTAGATTATTGATAGAAGTCATGGTAAATTGCTGGAAACGATTAGCCTCAGGCGTTCTTCTATCACCCAAACTTTCTAAACTTTTGTCGAGGTTGAAATTAATTTTATTCATTTCCTCATTAACCGTCGATTCTATCTGAGGTACGCGTTTGCTTAGGCTGTACAAACTATCGGCAATGGTTTTAAGGTTATCTTTAATACTACGCTGTTTCTGAACGTTACTGGTATAGGATGGATCGGTAGCATTCATTTTTTTTAAAGCCAGCATAACTTTTTCCTGATCAAATGATGTAGTCAATAGGTTTTCTAATAATCGCCGCAATTCTTTTGCATTCAGGTTATTTTCCATTTCTTCACCCTGTTGTTGCATGTCGTTCATTTTTTTAGATAACTTTTCCATCTGATCGGCGGCCTTTTGCTGTTTCTGGCTCGCATTTTTAGAGTCTTTTTTATCTAAAGCATCTTTACTGTCTTGCTGTTCTTTTTGTATATCCTGAACATCTTTTTCAGGGTTTTCGAAAGGGTTTGGTCTTTCTAATGACTTATTTTTTTCTTCCAGTTTTTTAAGATCATCTTTAAGATCTTTCATCTCTTTGTTAAGCGCATCCTGTTTTTGCTTTAGAGATTCGTTGTCTTGTTTTTTATCTTTTGTCTGCTCTGCAAGCTCTTTTTGTTCTTTGGCAAGCTCATTTAACCGATCGATATCCGTTTGCAGATTTTGTTCAAATTCTAACTGTTTATAGAGTTCTAAAATCCTGTCGAGTTCATTTTTAAGGGTTTTATTGTCCAATTGCATTTTGGAAAGTTCATTATGTGTTTGATCTTTATTTTTCTCATTCATCAGGTTCTGCAGCTTTTGCAAAAGCTCTTTTGTTTTTTCATCAAGAACGTTATCAAAGAGGTCCTTAATCTGTTTTTGTTTTTCTAAAAGTTCTTCTGTTTGTTTTTGATCTTCCTGCTGCTGAATGTTTTTATCATTCTGCTCTTTAATTTCCTTTACGGCTTCATCAAGCTGTTTTTGTTTATCCAACAGGGCCTCAATCTGCTTTTTATCTTCGAAAGAGATCTGTTTTTTATCAATCAGGCTTTCAGCCACTTTTTTACTTTCTTTTTCGATCGTATTGGCCAAACGGATAGCTGATTGCACCTTCTGTTTCAAAGCCTGATTACTGGCATTTACCTGTTCGGCAGTTTCTCTTTTGGTAGGCCGTTTAAAGGTTTTAACTTCCGATCGTGTAACTTTTGCTCCGTTAACGCCATCATTGTCGGCTACTTCGAAATAATATTCAATTTCCTGTCCGGGTTTGGCTGTGGCGGTTTTTAAATCCCAGAAATAGAAGAAATTATTTTCGGTTACGTTGCTTTTAATCGCGATATTTTTGGTGAATGAACCTATTATCCGGTTATTTTCTTTGATGTTGTATTTAAAACTTAAGCGGCTAAACCCATAATCATCGGTAACCTGACCGCTAAAATACAAGGCTTTGTTACTTACTGAATCTGGCTTTTCTTCTACAGTAATGCCTGGAGCCTGATCTTTAACCACGGTGATCTGATGTGATAAAGAATCCCTAAGAGTGACATATTTATTTTTAGGAGTAATGCTATATTTAGAATTATTTTTGATAGTGGCATTGAAAGTAGATTCGTTATCCTCCACTTTTAAATTGTTTTCGATACCATTCAGGATAAACAAAATTGAACTGCTTTGTCCGGTTTTAAAGTTCCAGGTCACCCTGGTGCCTTCTGGTAGGAGCATATCGCCTACATTGGCTACCTGTTCGGTTTTTTTGCAGAGGTAAGCAGGAAAATTTAAAATCGCTGTTGCATTTAACAGTTCAGGACGGGGTTTAACAGTAAGGGTAAATGCAGAAGAACTGAAGCCACCACCCTTAAAAATCAGTTTTTTATCGCTTTGAATGTTTTTTATACTGTAATTAAATTTGCTGATGTTTTCTTTTTGTAGCTTATAAGTATTTTTTCCGTCTTCTACATAAATTTCGGCAGGAAGTTCATCTCCAGATAGTTTTAGGTTTATCGTTACATCATCACCTTGTGTTACGGTTAAACTTTTATTTAAAATCACAAAGCTGAAAGGAGCCTTTGGTGCGATGTATTCGTCATATTTAAAAAAACTGTTGGTGCCTTCACGTAAAATAGCGGGGGCAATAATAGCAATCAATAAAATGATAGAGAGGGGGATAAAAAGGTACCTTAAATACTTTCTGTTATCGTTAATGCTTACTGCAGTATAAAAAGGAACAGGTTTAAGTTCCAATATTTTTTGATCTATACTGGCAATAATGAGGTGATTGTTGTTGGGTTGGTTCTCTGACAGGCGGTGAAGCTGCAGGGTGTTGAGCAATTTATCTTTAATATCGGAAAAGTGGTTTCCGATGATAACCGATGCTTCATCAAAAGTAAGGTGTTTGCCTAGTTTTAACATGGAAAGCAATGGTTTTATGATGAGAAAACCTACCAGTAATAAGCCGATGAGCAGGTAAGCAAAAAATACAAAGGTTTTAAAACCTGCAGTTGGATTGAGGTAATACAGGCTTAAAAAAACAATTAAGTATAGGGCGAGAAGTATAGCAGATGTATAAATACTGCCACGCAGAATTTTATTGAGGTAAAATTTTCGGATAAACTCATCGATCTTCCGTAATAATTCATTGTAGTTATTGCTCACCATATCACCGTAAATGTAAAAATTGTTCCAGTCAATTGAAAGGAAAGTATATTTAGGTAACGTGTTTATTTCAAATAGTTTATCTGTTTTCCGAAGATGGAGATGTTATTTTTTATTTTTGGAAAACAGCAGGAAGTGTTTCATAGCTGTTTTCAGTCCCGCTTTTTGCTGCAACAAAAGCAGAAAAAGCTTTTGGTTTCCGCTTCAATCAGGTTTATTTAACAAAGTACAAAGCCAATGGCTAGATGCATAAAGATAAAATCCATATTATCTGTGTGCATCTGTGGTTGAAAATATTAATTTAAAAACCTTTATCTTGTTTTTATTAATACAAAGGTTACATAGATTTTAAACGAGTGATCTCATAAAAATCTACTTTTGATTTTTTGTATAATCATACCAAAACATGAAACGAGTATTTATTTCTGCACTGATGTTGTTCTTTTTTACTGCTTCTTTTGCCCAAAAATTTAACTGGAACAAAAACCAGGTAATTGCACACCGTGGCGCCTGGAAGAAAAATAATTTTCCTCAAAATTCCATTGCTTCTCTAAATGAAGCTGTAAAACTGGGCTGTTATGGCTCAGAGTTCGATGTATGGATGACTGCAGACGGTGTTTTGGTCATAAACCACGATCCGGAATTTCAGGGTTTAACGATAGAGAAAGTCAGTTATAATGAACTACTGACTAAAACCATGAGCAATGGCGAGAAAATCCCAACGCTTGAAGCTTATTTGCTGGAAGGAAAAAAACAGAAAAGCACAAAACTTATCTTAGAGATCAAACCATCACTGATCAGTAAAGAGCGTGGCATTGATGTTACCAATAAATCTGTAGCAATGGTGCAGAAGTTAAAAGTTACCGATTGGGTTGAATACATCAGTTTTGATTACGATTACTGTAAACGTGTTTTAGCTTTATTGCCAAAAGCAAAAGTGGCTTATTTAAGAGGCGAAATCAGCGCTGAGCAGATGAAAGCCGATAAATTAACAGGTGTTGATTATCATTATAGCGTTTATCAAAAAGATAACTGGATTGAAAATGCACAAAAACTGGGTTTAACCGTGAATGCATGGACGGTAAATGCAGCACCCGAGATGCAGTGGCTTTTAGCCCATAAGGTAGATTACATTACGACTAATGAGCCTGAACTGCTTTTCGAAGAGATTAAAAAAACTCCGGTTGCGCAGGGGTGGAAATTAAAATGGGCTGATGAATTTGATGACGCCGGATTACCGTTAAGCAAAAACTGGAGTTATGATGTAGGCGGAAAAGGCTGGGGAAATAACGAGCTTCAATATTACACTGATGCCGATAGTGCAAACGCCGTTGTAAAAAAAGGAAACCTGAATATTATTGCGATAAAGGCTGATAAAGAGGTCAACCATTATACCTCAGCCAGGCTGGTCACCAAAAACAAATTCGATTTTAAATATGGCAGGGTAGAAGTACGTGCCATGTTACCAAAAGGCAGGGGTTTGTGGCCTGCAATATGGGCTTTACCAACCGATTGGAAATATGGTAACTGGCCAAAAAGCGGTGAAATTGATATTATGGAACATGTAGGCTACGATCCAGATAGCGTGCATGGAACGGTACATACCGAAAAATTTAACCACGTCATCAAAACGCAGGTAGGTAAAGCTTTAAAAGTAAATAATCCTTATACCGAATACCATGTTTATGCCATAGAATGGTTTGCCGATCGCATCGACTTCTTTATCGATGATCAAAAATACCTCACTTTTAACAATACCAAAAAAGGATCGGGCGATTGGCCTTTCGATCAGAATTTCCACGTGATTTTAAATGTAGCCGTTGGTGGCGGCTGGGGCGGAAAAAAAGGAGTTGATGATACTATTTTTCCTGCGACGATGAAGGTCGATTATGTAAGGGTGTTTCAGAAGTAATGAGATGTTTATGGGTTGAAAGTCCATGGTTTGATGGTTCATCGTTAATTGACTCCGGACTCCGGGACTATTAAAAAAACTATAACTTGCGGTATCTAAGCTATATTGTATAATTTATGGACTCACGTAGAGAATTTTTAAAAAAAGCGGCCTTGTTTGCCGGGGCCACGGGCATGGCCAACACTTTGCCCAGTTCGGTATTAAAAGCCATGTCAATTAATCCAGAGCCGGGCAGCACCTTTTATGACGCAGAACACATTGTTTTTTTGATGCAGGAAAACAGGTCGTTCGACCACATGTTCGGAAAAATGAAAGGCGTTCGTGGCTTTAATGATCCGCATCCGCACATCCAGCCAGATGGTAACAAAGTTTGGCTCCAAAAAGATGGTCAGGGGTACACATACGCACCCTTTCATGTCGACATTAACAAAACCAAAATTACCTGGCAGGGTGGTTTGCCACACTCGTGGAACGATCAGGTTGCCGCACGTAATGGTGGCCGTTATGATAAATGGCTACCCGTAAAAACCCCGATGACTTTGGCCTATTACGATCGGAATGATATTCCATTTTATTATGCCATGGCCGATGCTTTTACGATATGTGATCAGCATTTTTGTTCTTCGTTAACCGGAACAACTCCAAATAGACTGTTCTTTTTTACGGGGACCGTTCGCGGAGAAAAAAGTGAAAACCGCGTAGCTGTTGTAAATAATGATCAGGCTGAATCGCAAAATAATGTATTTGTAGACTGGCCAACCTTTCAGGAAACGCTGGAAGATAATGGCATCGATTGGCGCATTTACCAGAACGAACTATGGACTTCCAAACTCCCTGAAGGAGAAATAGATGATTGGTTGGGAAATTACGGCGATAACCCTATTGAATACGTCAGCAGGCATAACGTTAAATTATCAGCTTATTTCAGAAAAAATGGCGATAATACCGTTAAACCTGCCTTAACAGCAAAAGAAGTTCAGGCAAAATATGATAAATTATCACAAAAAGAAAAAAACCTGATCGATAAAGCCTTTACTACTAATATTTCGCAAAAAGATTACCTGGAACTTGAGCCTTTTACCTTTAAAAACGATCAGGGTCAATCAGAAACTATCAATATTCCAAAAGGGGATATTTTCCACCAATTTAGAGAAGATGTAAACAGTGGAAAACTGCCAACCGTTTCATGGCTAGTGGCACCACAACGTTTTTCAGACCATACCAGTTCGCCATTATATGGAACGTGGTATGTAAGTGAGGCTTTAGATATCTTAACCAAAAACCCTGAGGTTTGGAAAAAAACGATATTCGTTTTAACCTACGATGAAAATGATGGTTATTTCGATCATCAGCCACCTTTTGTAGTTCCGAATCCTGATGATCCAGGTAGTGGGAAAGTATCTCCCGGAATCAACTATGCAACAGATTTCGAGGCAAGGAAAGGAAGTCCGATTGGTTTGGGATACCGTGTACCTTTGGTTATTGCTTCGCCATGGAGCAAGGGCGGTTTTGTAAATTCGCAGGTTTTTGACCATACCTCTTCCTTAATGTTTATGGAAAAATGGCTGGCCAAAAAAACGGGGAAAGCGATTAAAAGTAACAACATCAGCGATTGGCGCAGAAATATTTCCGGCGATTTAACCTCCGTATTCAGGCCTTATAATGGTGAAGAAATTAAGTCTCCTAAGCCCTTAAAACGCGATGTAGTAGTAACAAATATCGGAAATGCTAAAAACAAACCCGCACAGATTGGTCCAACGGCACTGAATAAAACCGAGGTATCCAAAATCAATAAATTCGAGTCCTTTTCACGTGAAACATCGATCCATGCGCCTAAACAGGAGAACGGAACCAAATATGCCTGCGCATTACCTTACCACTTAATGGTAAATGCAAATGTGGTGAATAACGAAATTGAGCTTACTTTTCAATCAGTTAAAACCTTATTCGGCAGTGAAACCGAAAGTATTGGCGCACCGTTCAACATGAATACCATTGCCAAATTTAAAGGGGTGACAGGTAAAACCTGGGCTTATGCGGTAAAGGCTGGCGATACCCTGAAAGACAATATCAAAATAGATGACTTTGACAGCGAAGTTTACGACCTGGCCATCAGCGGACCAAATGGTTTCTACAGAAATTTTGCCGGAAGTAAAAAGAATCCTCCGGTTATCATAAAAGCTTATCCGGAACAAAGTGGTTTAGTAAGTAAAAAACTTAATGGAAACCTTGTTTTTGCAATAGAGAACAAAGGTGCTGTTTTAATTACCTTGCAGGTTATCGATAATAAATACAAAACCGGGACAAAAACGTTAATTATAAAGCCAAAATCGAGCACGAATGTGGTATTTAATTTAGCTAAAAATGCCAATTGGTACGATTTCAGTATTGCACAAACAGGTAATCACATTTTTAAGCAACGTTATGCCGGTAAAATAGAAACCGGAGAAATTACCCAGACCGATCCATACATGGGTAACGCATAAATAAATATCAACCCGAAAGGAGATAGATTTTAAATATAAATTCCCGACAACAATCGGGAATTTATATCTTTTTAACTTAAAAATTAATCGGTAATTCCACCTGCGTTCTGTCCCAGCCGATAATCAGATGAGCACCTCCATTAACCTCAATAAAGGTTAATGAGAAATATTCGATCGGTTTAGGCAAGGTTTTTACCGGGACATTTACACGAACGATATCTTTAGCTTGATTATAGGTGAAAGCACCCCATTTATCGGTTTCACCATTTACAATAATTGTCCAGGTATCTTGGTTAGGAATGGCGAATAGGCTATAGGTACCCGCTTTGATTTTCTTGCCGCCAATACTTACTTTTTTGAAGAAACGAACTTCTGTACTTTCGTTGGCGCCAAAACGCCAAACTTTACCATATTGTTCTAAAACGCCAAAAATATCCCGTCCTTTTTTCTGTGGACGCGAGTAAACAATCTTTATAATTGGTTTTGTTGGATCTAAGGCCTTTGCCTTTGGAGCATTAAGCGGAAAATAAACAATGTCTGCAGGACTTGGGTCTGCAGCAGGAAATTTTACTTCAGCGGGAGAGGTTTGTTGAGCTCTAGCGCTAAAACAAAAAAGAGCGAAAACAACAATGAAGATATTTTTCATTTGTAAGTTTTTGTTTTCAGTCGCGATGAGCAATCATGACTTTACAGTTATTCGTAAAAGCACAATGGTCTCATTTACTGTGAGAATTAATTTTAAATCCTTAAAAGGACCTGGTTGTATAAAAGGGTAAAAACTAGTATTTTCTTCCTTTTACGATAGCGTTTAAAAATAAGCCTGCTGTTAACAAACCTAAAACACCACCTAATAAAGCGAAAATATAGTTTTGCGTAATAATAGCTCCGGTTAGCACTCCGAAGAATAAACCTAAAGCATAATATAACCAGTTGAAATTATTGCTGCTGTTCTCTTGTACACTCATGTTTTCTGTTATTTGGAGGCAAAGTTAATATTTATTTTAAATTTTAATTTGTCATACCCAATTTTAATTAATTATCAAGTGCGGTTAATTTGTAATGGATATTCATCTGAGTTCGCCAATTGGTTTTCATTTGAGATATCTGGTTCGCTTTAGTTTCAGTGGTAGTCACCCTGATCCGCTAACTAGCGGATTTGTTTCAGGGTTCATCAAGCTAAAGATGCTGAAATAAATTCAGCGTGACGGTTTGAATAAATAAAATACACCTTTTATCAAGATAATGTAAAAGAAGTATAGAAATATTTGGAAGTTAATCAATCGTTTGATTAATTTTGTGCTGTCAAAAAGAAATGAAAACAGAAAAAGTAGATAAAAAACAAGCCATTCTCGACGCAGCTGAAAAGCTGTTTTGTGAAACAGGGTATGAGGGAACTTCTACCCGCCAGATTGCAAAAGAATCTGGAGCGAACATGGCGATGATAAATTATTATTTCGGTTCGAAAGAAGGTGTTTTTGTAGAAATCATGAACGAGCGTATTGCAGGGTTCGCATCTCAGTTAAAAATCATCAATGAAGATAAGATTTCAGCATTGGAAAAATTGCACAGGGTTATAGAGGGCTATGTAAATAGGATATTGAGTAACACTGCATTTCATAAAATGATGCACAGAGAACTGTCTTTAACCCAAAGACCAGAGATGTACGATAAGATTAAAGATGCCATGAGCCATAACATGCAGCTTATCGATCGCATTATTACCGACGGGATTGAAGACGGGACCTTTAATAAAGTAGATGTACGGATGGTAATTGCGACCATTATGGGCACCATAACCAATATTGTTATTGCACCCCACAAAGTAATATCGTGTTCTAATTTCGACCTGAACAACCCGAAAGACAAAAAAATTATTAAAGAGCGGGCGATAGCTCACTTACAAGATCTAACAACAGTTTATTTAACAACAAAAAGATGATACCCAAATCGATTAGATTAATGCTTGCGGCATCATTAATTCCGGCAGCTTTGTTTGCGCAGAATAGCAAGGAATTAAATATTAACCAGGCAATAGAACTTGGCATAGCCAATAGTAAAAACTTAAAACTTTCTCAGAACAAAATTGATCAGGCTGTTGCAAAGTTGGAGGTAGTTAAAGATAATGCCTTACCAACCGGAAATGCAAGTTTTATGTACAACCACGCTGAAATCCCTACCACTATTTTTACTTTACCAGGTAGCGAATCTTCTCTTCGCCTGCCTAAAAGAGCCGATGCTTTTGTTGGAACTGCTGCAGTACAGGAACTTGTTTACGGTGGTGGTAAATTGAAATATGCAAAAGAATCGACCAAATTATTGGCAGAGGTTGCACGTTTGGATGCCGATAAGAGTAAGGAAGAGATCACTTACGCAGTTATCAATACCTACTATTCTTTATATAAGGTTTTACAGAGCAGAAAAGTGGTTGATCAGAATTTAGAATCGATCGCCGCTCAGATTAAACAGGCACAACGTTTCTTCGAACAGGGCATTGTAACCAAAAACGATGTACTGCGTTTCCAATTGCAACAGGCAAACGTGACGTTAACCCAAATGGACATCGAGAGCAACCGTAAAGTAATCAACTATAATTTAGATATTCTTTTAGGTTTACCTGAAGATACTGAAGTTAAAATTGTTGACCCAACCCTTGGCTTAAAAACACCAGGTTCCTTAAACGAATATATCGGTCAGGCCTTTGCTAACCGTCAGGAACTGAAACAGCTTGATATTCAGAACAAAGTGGCTGATTTTAACGTCAAAACCATTAAGGCAAATACTTTGCCTACCGTTGGCGTTGGTGCAAATCTTTATTATATTAACCCAAGCGGTAACTTTATTCCGCCAACAAACCAATATTTAATGCCGGTTACCTTAGGTGCTACAGTTTCATGGAATTTCGGAAACCTTTGGACCAATAAAAACAAAGTAAGCCAGGCAAAAATTGAACAGAGCGAAATTACCCTTCAGAAAGATATTTTATCTGACCAGGTAAAAACCGATATCAACAAAAACTTTCAAAACTATCAGGTGGCAATGAACAAAATCCAGGTTTTGGAAACTTCAATTGCACAGGCAACAGAGAACGATAAGTTATTGGCATCGAAATATAAAAACAATGTAGCTTCGGTTACCGACCGCATTGATGCAGAAACTTTATTATACCAGGCAAAAATAAATTTAGAGATAGCAAAGGCAGATGCAGGTTTGGCTTACTATACGCTATTAAAATCAACAGGAAAAATAACGCAATAAATACAGCAATGACAACTGAAAAGAAAAAAAAGAACATAGTAGTACCCATCATTTTAGGTGTTTTACTAGTAATTGGTGTAATCTTCGGGATTACAGAATGGAATTATTATAGCAAACACGTCGATACGGATGATGCTCAGATTGATGGCGATATCAGTCCTGTTGTTGCCCGTGTTGGCGGTTATGTTAAAGACATTAATTTCGAAGAAAATACACATGTAACCGAAGGTCAGGTTTTGGTTAAACTTGATGATAACGATTACAAAGTGAAATTAGAGCAGGCGCAATCTGGCCAAAAAGGCGCTACTGCAGGTGTAGGTGTTGCCCAATCTCAAATTATTGCAACCGAAGCAAATACAAGTACTGCAAAAGCAAACGTAGCTGCTGCCAGGGTTAAATTAAACTTAGCGCAAAAAGATTACGATCGTTATGCAAATCTGGTAAAAGACGGATCGATTACCCAACAGGCATTCGATCAGGCTAAAGCTTCTAAAGAATCAGCTCAGGCTGCTTATCAGGCAGCAACCGATCAATATAATGCCGCAGTTAAACAAGTAGGGACCACACAATCGCAATTGGCAGTAAGCAGCAATGTAATCAGCCAACGCCAGAGTGATATCGATTTTGCAAAACTTCAGTTATCCTATACTGATATCAAAGCACCGGCTACTGGTATTGTTTCTAAAAAGAATGTGCAAAAAGGACAATTGGTTCAGGCAGGTCAGTCGTTATTCTCTATCGTAAACGATGGAAGCATTTATGTAACGGCGAACTTTAAAGAAACCCAATTGGAGAAAATCAGAGAGGGTTCTAAAGTAGAAATCGAGGTTGATGCTTATCCTGACGAAAAAATTGAAGGGGAAGTGTATAATTTCTCTCCAATTACTGGTGCAAAAGGGTCTTTATTGCCTCCTGACAATGCTACTGGTAACTTTGTTAAAGTTGTTCAACGTGTTCCGGTAAAAATCAAAATCCATCCATCAAAAGAACTGTTGGCTAAATTACGTCCAGGAATGAGCGTTAAAGCTTCAGTATCTACTAAATAATATTAAAAATGGCCGAAGTAGGTTTAAAAAAGTGGATTATTACATTTACGGTAATCACAGCTTCTTTGTTGGAGCTGATTGATACTACTATCGTAAACGTGGCAATTCCACAAATACAGGGAAACCTGGGCGCCACCCTGGAGGATGTGGCCTGGCTTTCCACCGGTTATGCGGTAGCAAACGTTATCGTATTGCCAATGTCGGGCTGGCTGGGTAACCGGTTCGGCAGGAAAAATTATTTTCTTACCTCCATCATCGTTTTTACACTCGTTTCCTTTTTATGCGGAAACGCCACTTCATTAAATGAACTTATTTTATTCAGGATTATTCAGGGATTGGCCGGTGGTGGTTTAATATCAACAGCGCAAGCTATTCTTATCGAAACCTGGCCACGTGAAGATGTGGGTATTGCAACAGCTTTATTTGGTCTGGGTGCGGTAGTTGGACCAACAGTTGGACCAACTATTGGTGGATATATTCTGGATATTAGTTCATGGCCCTGGATTTTTTATGTAAATATTCCCGTCGGAATACTCGCGGCCTACTGTACATATTCCTTTGTGCGGGCAACCCCGAAAGAAGGGCAGGGTCAACCTGTCGATTGGTGGGGTATCGCGTTATTGGCTATTGCAGTAGGTAGTTTACAAACATTATTGGAAAAAGGAGAGAGCGAAGATTGGTTCGCTACACCTTATATTACAGCTTTGGCTGCGGCATCGGTATTTGGTTTATTGCTTTTCATCTGGAGGGAAATGAGTACTGACCACCCAATTGTGAACTTTAAGATTATGCGGCACAGAAGTTTTGCCGTGGGTATGTTTACCTCCTTTATTTTAGGGTTTGGTTTATATGGTTCTGTGTTTATCTTTCCGGTATTCTGTCAGAATTTACTGGGCTTTTCGGCCCTGCAAACAGGAGAATTGTTGTTCCCGGGTGGTTTATGTACCATTGTAATGATGCCTTTTATCGGCATTATGCTTAAAAAAGGTATCCCTGCACAGTTTATGGCTACTTTTGGTATGCTGGCATTCTTTATTTTCTGTTGGATGTTGAGCAAATCAACACTTCAATCAGGTACCGGCGATTTCTTTTTACCATTGGTAATCAGGGGTGTGGGGATGGCTTTATTGTTTGTGCCATTAACCACGCTGGCTATCCAGGATTTAAAAGGACCAGAAATTGGACAGGGTTCGGGTTTAAACAATATGATGCGCCAGTTGGGCGGATCATTTGGTATCGCAGCTTTAACCACCCTGATCCATATCCGTTCAGGTTTCCACAGAAGTAACCTGTTAACCAACCTTAACGATTATAACCAACCATTTATTGATCGTTTCAATGGTTTGATCAAGGGTTTTATGGCCAAGGGCCAGACCTTGTTCGACGCCAAAATTATGGCTGCCAAAGCAATGGAAGGAATCGTAACAAGGCAAACGATGTTACTTACCTATGACGATGCCTACTGGGTAGCAGGGTTAATCATGTTATTCTCTATCCCATTACTATATCTTCAAAAGTTTAAGAAAAATGCAAACATTCCTGCCGATGTGCACTAAAATTTGTAAAGAATTGCCATAAATAATGGCAAAAAACAAAAACAGCCGGTGTATTTTATTACATCGGCTGTTTTAACCCAAAAAATTAACAATCAATGCAATGCCCTTAAACATTGCAAATGTTCTTACTTAACCACATCGTGGCCAAATAAGATTTTAAAATTAAAATTTATTCTACAATTTTCCAAATTGTAAGCCTTAGAATTTTAATACCTTATGCATTTTTTGTAGTATTACGGTATACAAAACTATTGCCTAAGCTATGCCCAAACTTCGTTTAACAACGCAACGTGAATCTATTTTTAACAATGAGGTCATCTCAAAATTCGAACTGTTTAACAGTTTATTTCTCACCTTGCCTTTTTACAAAATTAAGGATACCGGAACACTGCTTCCCCTTTTCTTTAAAAGCTGTGAAGAAGGCATTGCGAACGGAGAAAAACCCGCACAGATTATTGAAGAATTTTTTGCCAAATACACCAGTTATACCGAGCGTAAAGATATTGTTGACCTTCTTTTCAGGTTTATCCAATATATCGAGCGTCAGGTAGTGCTTTTTGATGCGGTGGAAGATGCTTCTTTTACCAAGTTAAATACCACTGATGAGCAGAGTACACTGGCTTTTATTTTAAAGAAGAATGCAGATAATAAACCTGTACTGGCCAAAATTGAAAAACTGATTGATGAGCTTTCGCTCCGTTTGGTTTTAACCGCACACCCTACCCAGTTTTATCCGGGCAGTGTTTTGGCCATTATTACTGATTTAACCAAAGCGATTAGGGATAACGACATCACCTCTATGAACTCGCTTTTACAGCAGTTGGGTAAAACGCCGTTTTTTAATAAAAAATCGCCAACACCTGTTGATGAAGCTTTAAACCTTGCCTGGTTCCTAGAAAATACTTTTTACTTCGCTGCGGCAAATATTCAGGAAGAAATAGATCAGAATCTGGATGAGTACAACCTCGAAACCAAGAAAATTTTAGAACTCGGTTTCTGGCCTGGAGGTGATAGGGACGGAAATCCGAACATTCATGCCGATACTACGTTGGAGGTTTCTAAAATGTTGCGACAGATCCTTTTCCGCTGTTACTACCGTGATTTCAGGGTAATTAAACGTCGCATTACCTTCAGGGGAGTTGAAGAAAATATTGCAAAACTGCATGATGTGCTATATCTAAATGCTTTCGATCAAACCTGCGAGCTTCATGATATTTCTGATGAATTAAGGGACAACCTGAATAAAATTAAAGAAACCCTATTGGCAGAACACGAGGGTTTATTTGTTGACCTGGTTAACGACCTGATCCGCAAGATAGATTTATACGGTAACTATTTTGCATCGCTGGATATCCGTCAGGATAGCCGCGTGCTGAGAAGCGTACATGCTTACTGCCGCGAAAATAAACCAATTTCTTCATTATATCCTGCTGATTACGATAAATTATCAGAAGCTGAAAAACTAAACCTGATTTCTTTTAAAGAAGCAACCATTGTTTATGCAAGCGAGCCTGATGCCTTAATTGAGGATACAATTGAGGTAATTAAAGAAATAAAGGGCATTCAGAAACGTAATGGCGAAAAAGCCTGTCACCGTTTTATTATCAGTAATTGCCAGCAGGCTAGTGATATTTTACAGTTGATTGAACTTTTCCTTTGGAACGGTTGGAGGAAAGAATCACTGACGATTGATTTTGTACCGCTTTTTGAAACCGTTAATGATTTAAAGGGCGCTGCTGCCATTATGGATACCCTGTATAGCAATCCTTTTTATAAGGCGCATTTGGCCAGTCGCGGCAATAAGCAGGATATTATGTTGGGTTATTCTGACAGCACCAAAGATGGCGGTTATTTAATGGCCAACTGGTCTATTTTTAACGGTAAAACCTCATTGTCTGCCATTTCTGCCAAACACAATATCCAACTGGCATTTTTCGATGGTCGCGGTGGACCTCCTGCACGTGGTGGAGGTAAAACGCACCGTTTTTATGCCTCTATGGGTAAAGAAATTGCGAATAAAAATATGCAGTTGACCGTTCAGGGTCAAACCATCAGTTCGCAATACGGCTCGGTAGAAAGTGCTGAATTTAATATTGAACAACTGATCAACGCGGGATTAACTTCCGGACTAAAGGAAAAACACAACATTCTGTTAGATCCTGAAAACAAAGCGTTGCTTGATGAAATGGCCGAAGAAAGCTATAAAGCTTTTGTGGACTTGCGTGAGCACCCATTATTTGTAAGTTATTTAGAGAAATTATCTCCTTTAAAACTTTTATCTCAAGCTAATATCAGCAGTCGTCCGGTAAAAAGAAACGGCGGTGGCGAAATGAAACTCGAAGATTTAAGGGCCATTAGTTTTGTAACGGCCTGGAGTATGCTGAAACAAAACGTTCCAGGTTTTTATGGAATGGGAACAGCTTTAAGAACTCAGGAAAAGGCAGGCAATTGGGATAAAGTAGTTAAGGTTTATCAGGATTCTGATTACCTGAAAACCATTGTTGATAACTGTATGATGAGCATGAGCAAATCAGACTTTGTAATTACCGCCCATTTAGCCAACGACAAAGAGTTTGGCGCCTTTTGGACTCAATTACATGAAGAGTTTAAATTAACCAAAGAGATGCTCTTAAAACTCTCAGGACAGCCAACTTTAATGGCTAATTATCCTGTAGATAAAAAATCAATCGCTACGCGTGAGAAAATTATCCTGCCACTGGTATTGATCCAGCATTTCGCTTTAGAAAAACTCCAGCATGATCAAAATGAAAAGGACCAGCATGCCTTAGAAAAGCTTGCGGTTAGAACAGTATTTGGTATTGTAAATGCTGGTAGGAATTTAGCTTAACTTTCTGTCAAATCTCGCAGGTTTCACAAACCTGCGAGATTTAAAAATATAACTCTAAGGCCTGTGTCCTCACAGATCTTTTTTTATTGTCTGTTGTCATTCTCAAGGGGATCGTCATTTCGACCGCAGTAGAGAAATTTTTTAACCATAGTTTAAAGATTTCTCCATTTCGCTGCGCTCCAGTCGAAATGACGATCTTATTATTGGATCAGCTAGAATTACAATACGCTGCAGCTCAAGCCTTATTGGACGAATACAGATTTTTCAATCTGCAGTAGGGAAAAGTACTAACGCGATCGATGGAAAACGGAACCTTGCTTTCCAAAAAATAAGAATTTTTGGTGAATTTGTCATTCTGTGGAACAAAGAATCTCAAACATAAGAAATATTGGACTCAATAATGATCCATAAATTTCTGTGTCTGCTGCTATGAGGCAGATTCTTCACTGCGTTCAGAATGACAAACTACGAGGCTCATTATTAAAAAAGATAAAGTAATGTTTAACAAAAAATCCCTTGCAGATTTTCATCTATAAGGGATTTTTATATTTCGAAAAAGCCAGATTAAGCTTTAAGACGATTATCGATCAATCGAACCCATCACTTTTTGGCCGAAAGCGTTTAGCGCATCTTTTTCGGCAGCACCTTCACTTACCATATGGTGTACTTCTAACGCACCGCAGATATTGGTAATCATTTCGCCTGCAACATCAACTTCGTGCTCACTAACGCCTCTAAACTCGCAGAAAGCCTCTAAAACCTCCAAAGTGGTCTCCAGTTGTGCCGGAGTGGTGTTTTGAAATAACTGTCTTATAACCGGAATCTTCATTACTTTATCTTGTTAAATAGTTCAATTAAACCTTCTGCTTTGTTGGTCTGTACCTGATCTACCAAATTACCGCCTTCAAAAGCTGCAAAAGTTGGTAAATTATCAACGTTTGCAAATTTGCGTGAGTTTGGAAGTTTTTCGGCATCAACAATCAAGAAAGCTACATCTTCATTTTCTGAAGCCAGTTTTTTAAACTTAGGTTTCATGATTCTGCAGTTTCCGCACCAGGATGCAGCATACTGAACCATCACCTTTGAGTTATCGGCCAGGTATTGTTGAAGATTATCTTCTGTTAATTCTAAAAACATAACGTTTTGTTTAATTAGTTAGCGGCTAAGTATTCAGCTACGCCAGTTCTGTTCGCATTCATAGCTTCTTTTCCTTCTTCCCAGTTTGCAGGACAAACTTCGCCGTGTTTTTGAACGTGAGCATAAGCATCAATTAAACGTAAATATTCTTTAACGTTTCTACCTAGTGGCATATCGTTAACACTTTCGTGGAAAACCTTACCGGTTTCGTCGATTAAGTAAGTAGCTCTGAAAGTTACGTTAGAACCTGAGAAAGATTCGTTTCCTTCTTCGTCATAGTTCACTTCCTGGTCTAAAATATCTAAGATGCCAGATAATTGCCTATGGGTATCAGCTAAAATTGGATAAGTAACACCTTCAATACCACCGTTATCTTTTGGGGTATTTAACCATGCGAAGTGAACTTCATTGGTATCACAAGATGCACCAATAACGATTGTATTTCTTTTTTCAAACTCAGGTAAAGCAGCTTGGAAAGCATGTAATTCTGTAGGGCAAACGAAAGTAAAATCTTTTGGATACCAGAATAATAAGACTTTGCTATTTTTGTTTACAGCTTCTTCAAATACATTGATTTTCAAGTCATCACCCATGTCTGACATTGCATCAATACTAACACTCGGGAATTTTTTACCTACTATTGCCATAATTTTTTGTCTTTAATTTTGTTGGTACAAAGGTAAGGCTAAAACAGCTGTTTATCAACCCCGTTTCATTAATTATTAATTGTATTTATTGATAGTGATATAGACGAAAACTATATTGTTTTTATTAAGTATAGCGGGGTTCTATTTTAGTTCTTTGCTGTCATGCTGAGGTACGAAACAATCTTAAAGCGCTTGCTAGTGGCTATCGTTGTAAGATTGCTTCGTCGGCTGAAAAAGCTTCCTTATAATGAGGACCTAATAAAGGAAGAGGCTACTTCTTCAATGTATTCTCATACAGTTTAAATATCCTTTTATATTCATCCGTCCAGCTACTTGGCTCAATAAAACCATGGTCTTCTACCGGGTAAACCGCAAGTTCCCAGTTATTTTTGCCCAATTCGATAAAACGCTGCGTTAGGCGTACAATATCCTGAAAATGCACATTTACATCCACCATGCCATGTGCCATTAACAAATTGCCTTTTAATTTGTCTGCGAAGTAAATCGGAGAGCTTCTTTTATAGGCAATCGGGTCGTTGAACGGTTCGTTTAAAATATTCGAAGTATAGCCATGGTTATAATGTGCCCAATCGGTAACCGAGCGTAAAGCGGCACCGCTGGCAAAAACATCCGGTTCGTTAAACATGGCCATCAAGGTAATAAAACCGCCATACGATCCGCCATATAAACCCACATGCTTCGGATTAATACCGTATTTCTCTGCCAAAAACTTAACACCATCGGCTTGGTCGGTTAAATCTTTTCCACCCATGTGGCGGTAAATACCCGTGCGATGATCGCGACCATAACCAGAACTCCCGGTATAATCGATATCGATTACCGTGTAACCATTGTCGGCCAGTAAATTATTGAACATAAATTCGCGGAAGTAGGTACTCCAGCCAAAATGTACGTTTTGTAAATAACCTGCACCATGTACAAAAACTACGGCAGGGTGGTTAGAATGTGGATTGTCTGATTTATAAACCCGTGCATAAATATCAGCACCATAACGGTTTTTAAAAGTAACCATATCCGGTTGACGCCATTTGTAAGAATTAAATTCGGAAGAAGTAGATTGTGTAATCTGTACGGCTTTAGCTCCCGCTTTATTTGGCTGAAGATATAATTCTCCAGGTTTGTCCATGTAGGAATAATTAATGGCAAAGTATTTCTCATCAGGAGAAAGGGTAATGTCATTCAAACCTTTCATGGTGGTAATCTGAGTAAGCTCGCCACCATTTACACTGATTTTGAAGAAATTGGTAATGCCTGGATGCTCTTTATTCGCTTTGATATAAAACGTATTTCTATCTTTTGATAACTGTACCGATTGTACCTCCCATTTGCCTGCGGTAAGCTGTTTTTTATCTCCTGTAGCTACATTAACCACATAAAGGTGTGAATACCCTGTTGCTTCGCTTTGATAATAAAAGCGGTTATTATCAATCCAGCCTGTGCTGCCTTGGTAAAAACCGCTAATGCCGGGACCACCGATCCAGGCTTCATCGCGCTGACGGTCTATCAAAGTAAATTTACCTGTTAAAGCATCTAGTTTTAAAATCCAGCGGTCTTTATTATCGGTGGAAGTAGCCACAACAATTGCAAAACTTCCATTATCATTCCAAAGCGGACCAAAGAAGTTTACAGGGCGATCCGCATTTTTCTTTTTTAAGGTATCCAGTTCTTTTGGATAATCTTTCAGGTAATCAGGCAGGTCTTTTATGCCTGTAATAGTCGAAGTCTGGATCGCGTAAACAGTATCCCTTTGTGTATCATAAATAAAACCCTTCGAGGTATTTTCGTTTTCGCCAACTTTTGTTCTGCCCGGAATATCTTCGGTATAACCCGAGGAAGTAACATAGTTGGGAACAATGGTGTTATGGTTGTTCTGTGCCGGCGTAGTTAATTTATAAGTAATAAAATGTCCGTCCGGACTAATGATTACGCCGTTTAAGAACTTGTCTTCAGTGTATAGTTCTTTTAACGATTTTGTATCTGCCGAACTATTCCCAAAGCGGCTTCTTCCACCGCGGGAACCGTTTTTGGCTTCGGCATTTCGTTTTTTAATAATATCAAAGAGTTCGGTCTGTTGTGCCTTTAGCCATTTGTCCTGTTCGGTAGCTGGTTTGCTTTCTGCTCTTCCGGCTTTTTTACCTTTAACAAAATTGGTAAGCTGTTTGGTTTCTGCTGATTTTAAATCAACTACGAAAAGATTATCGCCCAACTGGTAAACAACATTTCCGTTGGTTAAAAAAACCGGATTGCTTTCCCTTTCCTGCGTGCTGGTTAATTGCGTTTCCTTATTCGTTCTGAAGTTCTGTAGATAAATATCGCCGCTCTTTTCTACTAAACCAAGTGAACGATCTGCATTATAGGTGTAATTTAAACCTAAAAGTTTTTCATCTTCCTTTTCTGCTGCTTTAACAGGTTTTGTAGAATTTGCCGAAACTTTGAATAATTCTTCTTTGGCTTTATTTTCGGGGTTCCAGTTAAAGTACAGGGTTTTGCTATCTGCTGTCCAGCGGAAATTCGTAGGCGAAATACCCATCCATTTTGGGTCACGCATAATTTTTTCGACGGTTAAAGGCGCCAGTTGTTGCGCAAAAGCATATTCGCCTGTGCAAAGCAAAAGGAAAAGGAAATATTTCTTCATGAATTTTAGGTTTGCATGCAATTTAGGCAAAGTGCTACCTAATTTTAAAAGGAAATGGAAATGTTACAACCTCACCCTGCGAATGGCAGTGCTTATTGTGAAAGCTGTGCGCTCCCTCTCCTTTAAGGAGAGGGAAACGATGGACAGAAGCAGAAAACTAACTTTGATTAGGCTGAGGTTAACGGATCACCCTACCGGTTTTATCTACGTTCACCACATCGAAAGGCTTTAAATATTCGTTGATGATGACTGCAAATTCGCGTCTGGTCAATACTTTTTTGGGATCATAATTACTGCTAAACCTATAATTTTTGTTCCATTTTTTCTCCAGTTCGTTTTTTGTGGCTTCAATTGATTTATTGCCCACATAACAAACCATAGAAATCGTATTTTCCAGATTAATAGGAATATTCTGATGATCATCGAACCAGATCTGCGCTTTGTAATAATACGCTTTGATCGGTTCTTTAATTTCTTTATAAGTAACTTCTTTTTCAGGGAGGAAATATGCTTTCCCCTGTGTGAGTTCTGCTTTAATAATCCCTGTAATACCCACTTTTTGAATCGCTAACCAGTTGGAATCTATTGTTTTAACATCTTCAAAGGGCATTAATGCATGCTTATAGGCCAATAACTCACCCTGAATTCTTTTTAAATTCGACAAACTGGTTTTAGTGTCAAAAAATGCGGCATAAGCTGCGGTTGCCCCAGCTGCCTGCCCAATTTCAAATTGATCTTTAGGGATATAAAGCAAATTTTCCTGCTCAGGGATCAATAAGCTGTACAGAGATAAAAAGCTGGCTCCTGAAGAAATTCTGGATACCGTTGTCCGGTAAGTATTTTCGTTATAGTTTAATGGACTTGAAGATGCAGGATTTAAAGCGGAGATTTTTAGTTCCGAAAGCAATTTTTCAGGGTTATCGGCCAGCACAAGAATTTTGGTTTTAATGCTTTTATCTTTGGTCAATTTCGCTTCCCAACCACTGCCAGAACGTTTAATTTCTGTGTAAGCAGTGTTATTGATCACATTTAAAAGTAAGGTGCTATCTACCACAATTACTTTTGTCCGGCTTTTTTTATCCGGTTTAGGTTTTTCTAAGCTTTTCGCATTTTCAGTTTCCCGCTTTAAAAAACTTTGGTAAAAAGGCAGTAGAGCCCTTTTGGTTTCAGCTATTTTATTTAAATCCAATTGTTCTTTTTGGGTAAGTTGGATAGTTTTTACGCCAGATTTAAAAGACTGAAAAGATGCGGCATAAGCAGCATCGCCGCTGCCGATAACCAGTACATCCGTTTTTATGGTTTGGGCATGGATAACCAGTGGAATGATGAATGCGAAAACAAAAAACAATCTTTTCATCTTTTATTATTAAAATTTGCTGCAATATGCTTTAAATGGATGAATTTTTAATGAAAAGGCTGCATTTTAACTAAATTTAACTCTTATTTTCAGGGAAATGGATAAGTGTAAAAGCAGTTAATATCAGGTAATTATGCAACAACAAATAAAGTCGGTTTTCGATTTACAGCAAAAATATAAATTCGATTTACGAAAAACAGATGCTAAAACCCGTATCGGGAAGCTAAAATTACTTAAAGAGGCTTTAGAAAAGGCTGACGAGGAAATATTTGCCGCTTTAGAAAAGGATCTGCGAAAGAACCGTTTTGAAAGCGCTGTAACTGAACTTTATTTTACCTATGCCGAAATCGATTTTGCCATCAAAAAGTTGAAGGCGTGGATGAGACCCAAAGCGGCTCGCAGAACCATGAGTAATTTTTTTGCGAGTAATAAAATTTATTACGAACCCAAAGGCGTTTGCCTGATTATTGGCCCATGGAATTACCCATTACAATTGATGATGAGTCCCTTGGTTTCGGCAATAGCGGCAGGAAATTGTGTGATCCTTAAACCTTCTGAATTAAGCGAAGAAACAGCAGGTGTAGTCAGTAAATTAATTGCAGCCACTTTTGAACCTAAAGAAATTGCCTGTTTTGAAGGAGATGCTGGTGTTTCTACCGAACTGTTGAAACTCCCGTTCGACCATATATTTTTCACGGGAAGCACCACCATTGGCAAAGTGGTGATGGAAGCTGCAGCGAAAAACCTGACTTCGGTTACTTTGGAGCTTGGCGGGAAATCGCCTGCTATTGTTGATGGAACCTGTGATATTAAAAAGGCTGCTGAAAAAATTGCCTGGGGTAAACTGGTTAACGCGGGGCAGACCTGTATTGCACCGGATTATGTCCTTATCGAAGAAAGTAAGCAGAATGACTTTATCGAACATTACAAAATCGAAGCGGGAAAAATGTTCGGCGAAGGCGCTGAAATTGATAAAAAAGATTATGCCAAAATCGTTAACGATAAACAGTTTAAGCGTTTAAATAAATTAAAAGAAGATGCGATTGCCGATGGGGCAGTATTGGCTTTTGGTGGCGAAACAGATGAACAAAGTTTAACCTTAATGCCCACGCTTTTAACTTCGGTAAAAGGAAAAAGCGCCATTATGCAAGAGGAAATATTTGGTCCCATTTTACCTGTAATTACTTTTGAAAATTTACAGGAGGCGATTGATTTAGTGAATAGCAAAAACAAGCCTTTAGCACTTTACATCTTTTCAGATAACAAACAGCATCAGCATAAAATCATTAAGGAAACCAGTACCGGCGGAACTTGTGTAAACGATGTACTGGTTCACATCAGTAATCCTAATTTGCCTTTTGGTGGTGTTAACAGCAGTGGGATGGGAAGCTGCCATGGTGTTTTTGGTTTTAAAACCTTTTCGCACGAAAGATCAGTTGTTTTTCAATCAAAATTGGGTTTAACCAAAATGATTTATCCTCCTTATGAACCAAAAATGGATTTATTGAAATGGTTGAAGAAATTGATGTGATTTCAGTTTTTGTTGTAATGTTCGAAGGTTAGGTTCAACTTCCCAACATTCAACATTAACGCTACAACAGATCCGATAATTCTCCTTATTTTGGTTCCATGGATTTAGAACAGCTTAAATACCCTATCGGTCAATTTGCTATGCCTGATACTTTCGATCAAAAACAGATTGATACCTGGATATCTGAAATAGAGGCTTTACCTGGCCAAATTAAAAAGGCTACAGAAAATCTGACAAAGGAGGAACTAAACCAAACCTATCGGCCCGGAGGCTGGACATTAAGGCAGGTTGTTCATCATGTTCCGGACAGCCATATCAATGCCTATATACGCTTTAAACAAGCCATTACAGAAGATATTCCGGTAATCAGACCATATTATGAAGAACGCTGGGCAGAAACCGAAGAAGCAAAAAATGGTGATATTAAATTGTCGATTGAGCTGTTAACAGGTTTACATCAGCGCTGGGTTGCTTTTTTAAAAACATTGAAAGTTGAAGATTACCAGCGAAAATATATCCATCCTGCGCACAATAAGGAATTCACTTTGGCCAATATGTTGGGCATGTATGCCTGGCACGGAAAACATCACCTGGCGCACCTTACCAATACCATAACAAAATGAAAAGAATTTATTTATACTTCTTGATTTTATTTTTTGTTGGTTTTTACAGCAATGTTAAAGCCCAAAAAGATCCATCAAAAACCTTTTCTTTTGTGTTAGGATTATGGGAAATGCAAACGCCCAAAGGTAAAATTGTAGAACAATGGAACCAAAGCGCCGATAAAATACTAAAGGGCAAGAGCTACCGTATCAATGTAAAAGGAGATAGCATACTTACCGAAACATTACAGATCAGGAAAATAGGAAAAGAGGTTTTCTATTGTTCAACGGTTGCTAATCAGAACGAGGGGAAAGAAGTATGTTTTAAGCTTATCTCCACAAAAGACCAGGTTTATATTTTCGAAAATGCGGCACACGATTTTCCGCAGAGAATAGTTTATCAAAATCTGGGCAAAAATGAAATGCTCGCCTGGATTGAAGGCGAGCTTAATGGGAAAAGCCGAAAATCGGAGTTTAGATATAAGCGGCAATAGACGATTCGTCATGCTGAATTTATTTCAGCATCTTTTAGCATGGAAGACCCCGAAATAAATTCAGGGTGACGATCAAGTTAAAAAAGAGAACAATATCAAACTACATCAAAATCAACATGGCTGCGCTCATGGCAATCATAATCGCATCTTCAACAATGGTTACGGTACTCATGGGTAAGTTAAACACTGCTCCCAAGCAAGCACATTGAATTTTCTTTTTATTTAAAACGCTTTCTAGAACCCCAAGGATACTGATGGTCATTACGATCAGGGTGACCCAATTTACCATAACAGGCGATAGGTTTAATGTAAAGGATAAGCCTAAACCTAATTCGATAAAAGCATAAATATAACCCCAAACGCTGAATTTTTTAGCCACGATATCGTACATGGCATAACTTTCGGCAAAGGCTTTTAAGTTGAGCATTTTAAAGAAAGAAAAGGTGAGGAAGAAACCTGCCATAAAAATGCGCATAAACACCATAAAATTGATCGCATCGTCCTGCCACGAAACCACTAATGATATTGCGGTTACATATCCAAAGATCAACAGAATGGGTTTATATGTTTCGGCCCATGATTTTGCTTCTTCAATCGTTTCATTGTGATGCGCAGAAGAAATTTGATATTTGCTGTCGACACCGCCCAGAGCTTGTTGCAAGGTATTTAAGCCGATATGTTTATCCATACTAATGGTAGCGGAATTGGTATCTTTCGAAACTTCTACGGAAGTTATATCCGGTAAAATGAGCAGGTTGTTTTTTACTTTATTTTCGCAACCGCTGCAGGTCATGCCTGTGAGTTGATAGGTATGTGTCATGATCAAATTATTTCTACAAATTTACCGCTTCAATGAGCGATAAGCGTTACAGAATAATCATAAAGTGTTATAGAATTTTGTTTTACCGTCATTATGAACGCAGTGATGAATCTTTATACTCTAGAGAAGAAGGTTTTCATCATTTAAAGATGCTTCGTACCTCAAGCATGACAACTTATTTCTACTCCATCAAAACAGACGTCATTGTTAACGAACCACCAACGGCTTTATCATTAAAAAACGAAACCTCTTCCTTATCATTTTTCATTCCAAGGGTATAAATAAGCGGTAGATAATGTTCTGGAGTGGGGATGGCCAACATCGCATCGCTGCCAAGGTTGCGGTAATTGATTAAAGGTTTAAAATCGCCGTTTGCAATTAATTTTTTGAATTTATCGTTCATTTCAATTGCCCAATCATAACCGCCTCCGTTAATCATCTCCCAGCTTAGCATACGCAGGTTGTGCACCATATTGCCACTACCGATAACCAGCACGCCTTTTTTGCGGAGCGTATAAATTTCTTTGGCAATTTCATAATGTTGTGCTGGCGATTTGGTATAATCAATACTCAATTGCAAAACTGGAATATCTGCATTTGGATACATGTGCCTTACTACTGTCCAGGTGCCATGATCCAGGCCCCAATCGTGGTCTAAGTCAACAGGGGCTGAGTGGATTAAACCAGGTATTTCTGCAGCCAGCTTCGGATCTCCTGGAGCAGGATATTGAACATCGAAAAGTGCCTGTGGGAAACCACCAAAATCGTGGATGGTACTTGGGAAATCCATTGCAGTTACAAAAGTACCATGGGTGTACCAATGTGCCGATACCACCAAAACTGCTTTTGGAACAGGGATATGTTTGGCCAAATCTACCCAACTCTCACTAAACTCATTGTTTTCAATCCCGTTCATAGGAGAGCCGTGACCAATAAAAAGCGTTGGCATTAAATCCGTCTGAGGCAAGCGTTGAGTAAAGTTTCTGAATTGGGATAGTGCAGACATGGGTATTCTATTTAAGTAATCGTCATTTCGACCGAAGTGGAGAAATCCTTGAAGTTTGTAACTATTAAGGGTTAAAAGATCTCTCCATTTCGCTGCGCTCCAGTCGAGATGATTGTTATGATAAAAACAAATTTTAAGCAGCTATATTATAATTATTTTTATAGCTAGCTTGATTTTTTATAACTGCAGCAACTCTTAATGCTATCTTGTTTCTAACGGC
>Ga0065714_10002239_pt1 | contig 40210 bp, 28 predicted proteins | sample MisRhiReplicate2_FD_59101 | JGI IMG/M metagenome (GOLD analysis project Ga0065714, IMG submission 59101) | Miscanthus rhizosphere microbial communities from Kellogg Biological Station, MSU, sample Rhizosphere Soil Replicate 2: eDNA_1 v2... | ecosystem: Host-associated > Plants > Roots >... | reverse complement strand
CATTCGTGCTTAAAATCAACTCAACAGATCTGAAAGCCGAAGGGAATGAGGTCGCTGTTGAAACCTTAGAAATTGCACACGAAGGATTAACTATTGAAAATAACTAATCATGGCAGTTTTATATCCTCCAACCAGTTTCTCTTTTATTGTTAATGGGATCTCAACAACAGAGGGTATTGACTCCAGATTTCAGTCTATATCTGGTTTATCAACAGAAATTGGAACTGAAGAATATGCCGAAGGGGGCGAAAACAGATTTACTCATCAGCTTCCTTTGCGACCAAAATATCCTAATTTAGTTCTGAAACGTGGATTAATTGTAAGTTCCGGATTGATAAGCTGGTGTAGAAATGCTATGGAGAACTTCGAGTTTGAGCCCAGAGACCTTATCATTTCTCTTTCAGGAGGGCTTCAGTCTACAGCACCTTTAATGGTTTGGAATGTAGTTGGGGCATATCCGGTAAAATGGGAAGTGTCAGAATTCAACGCAGAAGAAAGCAAACTTGCTATTGAAACAATAGAACTGAAATATAGATATTTCACAATACCTTCATCGTTAGCAAGCTTAGGCTTGTAATTTCTAAATCTAATCTGAGCACCTGAAAGTGTGTTAGTTTTAAGATAACATTCAGCAAAAATTTTCAGATAAAAAACAAAAGATTGGTCTATAACAAGACTGAACACACTCTTTATGTGCTTAGATTTTTTTTAAATAAATATGTTAAATCATTGGTTGTTAATGTTTTAATGTTAATAATTAATTAAAAACAAACGAAATGCCAATAGAAATAAAAGAGCTTCACATTAAAATAAATGTGGACGAAAAAGCAGCAGCAACGACAACTACGACATCGGTAGATGAAGCACAAATCATGCGGGCAATCAGCGAAAGTGTAGAGCAGGTAGTAAATATTGAACAACGTAAAAAAGAAAGATAATGGGAGAAACGGGAAAAGTAACGATACAAACTTATAAGGATAACAGCTTTGGTGAAAAACAGAGTGTGGTTTTTACAGCCCTCATTAATCCAACAGGTTTTTCTTTAACACATAAAGTTGAGTATAATACTGAAAGAAAAGAAGGAGCAAATGCAACCAATTCACAATTTGTCAAAAAATCTCCTCAAACCTTACAATTGGAATTTTTATTTGATGGTACGGGAGTAACAGAAGCTAATTCAGGTAACAAGCTTATAAATAAGATAAAAGAAGGTTTAGGAAAAAACCCTTTTAGTAAAACTGCTGTAGAAAAGCAATTAGAAGATTTTTACAAAGCAACAGGAGATTTTAATGGAACGATTCACAAGCCGTATACAGTTATTGTCACTTGGGGAAAATTTAAATTTGAAGGATCTCTTACAGAATTTACAATAGATTATAAATTATTCAATAAAGATGGGTCCCCTTTAAGGGCTATAGGTAAAGCCACTTTTTTAGAATCAATTAGCGATGAGCTTGCTGCATTAATGGCGAATAAAAATTCCCCTGATCTTACTCACAAGAGAACAGTACAAGATGGAGATACATTACCCTTAATGACTGAAAGAATTTATGGAGACTCTAAATACTATTTGGAAGTAGCCAAGGTAAATGGTCTTATCAATTTCAGACAATTAAAACCAGGGAGCGAACTATACTTTCCACCTTTAGAAAAAACATCATAACATGAATAACAGCGGATACATAAAAACGGCTAAAAATCCAGACTTAATAACTTTTAAGGTGATGTCCGGAGGCGCAGAATTGCCGGGTAAGTACGGTGTGAAAAGCATTGTGGTGGAAAAAGAAGTCAACAGAATTCCTTATGCCCGCATTGTTATTTTAGACGGAAGTGTGCCGGAACAAGACTTTAAATTAAGCAATGAAGATTTGCTGATTCCAGGGAAAGAAATCGAGATCACTGCAGGATATCACTCTGAAGAAGAAACCATTTTTAAAGGAGTTGTGGTAAAACACAACATAAAAATCAGAAACGGATCTTCTTACCTCATCGTAGAATGCAGAGATAAAGCTGTAAAAATGACTTTAGGAAGAAAAAGTAAATATTTCTACGAAAGTACAGACAGTGATATCATGGAAGAACTTATTGGGAATAGTGGACTTACTGCTGATGTTGAAGCTACTTCAAATTCACATAAAGAATTGGTTCAGTATCAAGCTTCTGATTGGGATTTTATGCTAACCAGAGCACAGGCAAACGGTAAACTTTGTTTTGTTGAAGATGGAACAATTAAAATAGCTAAACCCGATTTTAGTGGTGAAACTGTAGAAACAGTGGTTTATGGATCATCTGTACACGAATTTGACGGAGAAATTGATGCAAGAGATCAGTTCAATAAAATTACAGCTAAAACTTGGAGCTATACCGATCAGGAATTAACAGAGGTTGAAGCTCAGGATCCGGCAATTAATCTCAATGGAAATCTTTCATCCGGTGACTTAGCAGATGTTTTTGGAATTGAAGATTTGCAACTTAAACACGGCGGAAATCTTACTCAGGGTGAGCTGCAGGAATGGGGCGATGCTAAAGCAACTTTCCAACAGTTAGCAAAAACAAAAGGAAGGGTACAATTTCAGGGAATTCCAGATGTTATACCCGGAGTTTCATTGACACTACAGGGAGTAGGAAACCGATTCAACGGAAAAATATATGTAACAGGTGTTCGTCACGAAATAGCCGATGGAAATTGGTTGGTTGATGCTCAGTTTGGGCTTTCTCCAACATGGTTTTCAGAAACCTATGATGTAAGCGAAATGCCTGGTTCGGGAATTATTCCTTCAATAAGTGGATTACATATCGGTGTTGTTTCACAATTAGAGTCAGATCCGGACGGAGAAGACAGAATTTTAGTACAAATTCCAATCATCAATAATGAGGAAGAAGGAATTTGGGCAAGAGTTGCTACGCTGGATGCAGGAGAAAACAGAGGATCATTTTTCAGACCGGAAATCGGAGATGAGGTCATCATCGGATTTATTAATGACGATCCCAATGATGCAGTTGTGCTCGGAATGTTGAACAGCAGCGCAAAACCAGCTCCAATTGTAGCTTCTGATGATAACCACGAAAAGGGATTTGTCACCCGAAGCGAAATGAAAATGATTTTTAATGACGACAAAATTTCATACACGCTTGAAACACCAAAAGGTAAAAAAGTGATTGTAGACGAAGATGCTGATGTTATTAAGATTGAAGATGAACATTCTAATATTCTTACGCTTAATAAAGATGGTATCAGTATGGAAAGTGGGAAAGACATTAAGATCAAAGCAAAAGGTGACATTACAATGGAAGGAACTAACATCAATGTAAAAGCATCTGCACAGTTCAAAGCAGAAGGTAGTTCTGGCTCAGAACTTAAATCGGGAGCGGTAACCGTAGTAAAAGGATCTCAAGTAAAAATTAATTAATAATCATGAAACCGGCAGCAAGAATTACGGATATGCATACCTGTCCTATGGTAACGGGAACTGTTCCACACGTAGGCGGACCTATCATTCCGGCAGGAGAACCTACTGTATTGATCGGAGGAATGCCTGCAGCAAGAGTTGGAGACAAAGCAGTATGTACAGGTCCGCCAGATACTATTGCGTCAGGATCTTCAAGCGTCTTAATAGGTGGAAAACCAGCCGCAAGAATGGGAGATTCCACAGGTCATGGAGGTGTGATAACCGCAGGTGAAGCTACTGTTTTAATAGGCGGATGAATGATATTCAAAAATAGTTTTGATATGATCATGGGCTATTATTTAAATATAATCTGACTAAAAGTAAAAATGTAAAACATCAACAACAAAACGGTTAGAATAACTAAAACTCTATGCTAAAGATACGAGATGTTACAACTAATAATACAAAATAACATATGAAAATAAATACAGATTTTTTAGGAATAGGCTGGAGTTTTCCGCCTGAGTTTAATGAGACTGAAGGAAAACTGGCAATGACAACAGATGTGGAAGATATCAATAATAGTCTTATTATTTTATTGTCAACACGTCCGGGTGAACGTGTAATGTTCCCTAACTACGGATGTGACTTGCAGGAAATGCTCTTCAAACCTCTGGACTTAACGCTTATCACCCAAATGAAAGGAATCGTTGAGCGTGCTATTTTATATCATGAACCCAGAATAAACATTTTAAGTATTGACATTGATACTCAGGACGAGCTTGAGGGAGAAGTTTTGATACAAATCGATTACGAAGTAAGAAATACCAATACAAGAAGCAATATTGTTTTTCCTTTTTACAAAGAGGAAGCTACTGAAATACAATAATTACGGGGATGTCTGTAGCCATTTTGAATACTACCAACATTACATTAAGTATTGCATCTGACCATAGAAAGATAAATTTAAACAAATGAAAAAAACAGATACATTTTCACATTATCGTGAAGGAAAATCACAAATGCAGCGCTTTTTAGCAGAATTAGATCCTGGCAATCTTGAATTACACGATTTCGATTTGTTTGATTGGCTGTTATTCGCAAACAATTTTGCCAAGCGTGTGAATTATTTTGCCAAAGATGATAATACAACACCAAAAGGAAACTGGGGAAACTTCTTCCTGGGTGATGATGCCAATGCTATTCCACGCAGAGAAAGCGTAGAATATAAAAGTATGAAAAAACAGGTTACAGATCTTATGTCCCAGTTTGAGCAAGACAGCAACCTGACCCCTCATTTAACATTATTTGTTTGCTTTTTAAAACTATTAGATTTCTCAAAAAAAGCCTTCAATAATTTAACGAAAAGGCATTTGGATTTTTATTATAATGAAATACTTCAAATTGATAAAAATGATGCTAAATCAGACAAAGTCTATGTGATTTTTGAATTAGCTAAAAAAGCGCTTCAGGAAAAAATTCCTGGCGGTACATTGCTGGATGGAGATAAAGACGCTGGTGGAAAAAAACGTGTTTACAAAACTGGTGATGATCTTATTGCTAATCAGGCAAAAGTAGTAGAGATTAAAAGTTTTTTAAACGACGTTAAAGAAAGAGAGCTGAAAATGGCTCCGAAAGCAAATACTGCAGACGGTCTAGGTGATAAATTACCGGAAGACAGTAATTATTGGTGGCCTTTTGGATATAATTCTGATGAAACAATCTCAGAAAAAAAATCTATTTATAAAGAACTTCCAGAAGCTAAATTGGGCTTTTCGGTGGCATCATCTTTATTTGATTTAAAAGAAGGTGAAAGAACAGTCACTCTTAAAATCGATTTTGAAAAAAATTCGACGCAAAGGCTGCAGAGTATTCCGGATGAAGATATTCAAAATAATATCAAAGTGCTTTGTAGTGGAGAAAAAGAATGGTTGTCGGAAATTGGCTTAAAATGTAACAAAAACGAAGAAGACATATTAGAACTTTCTTTTACATTACCTAGAGATTTCCCAGCAGTTGTAAAGTACAATAAGGAAGTTTTGTTAGAAACATTCCAGACCAATTTTCCTGTTGTAAGATTTATGATCGAAGGAGACAAATACTACGATATTTACGAAGCTCTTTCAGAAACACGAATAAAAAACATAGAAATATCGGTTGATGTAAAAGGGGTGAAATCGATTCAGATAGAAAACGATAATGGCGCATTAAATGCAGAAAAGCCTTATTATCCATTCACTGCACAGCCGATTAAAGGATCTAATTTTTTTATTAAATGTCCTGAACTGTTTTCTAAAAAATGGCAAAATGCAGATATTACGATCAATTGGAAAAATACTCCGGATTCTATAACAGATTTATACAACGGGTATGTTATTAAACCTAATCAAAATGTCAGCTTAGCAGATTATCAAAAATTAAAAACTTCGGTTGTAGGTTCTGATGCTTATTTTAAAGCAGATACAGCATTATTACACAAAGAAATTTGGTATACGAAAGCTAATAATATTGATGTATTTAAAAAAGTAGAAGGCGCTGGTTATCAAACTCAATTTTCTATCAATAATAGTAGTGAGAAGTCCGGTACAAGTGAGTCGATCAGATTAACATTCAACCAATCTTCATTACAGGATGTGTATCCTAAGCTGTATACATTGGCGTTATCAAGTGATTCGAAAGCCGAAAAACTGATTCCAAACGAACCTTATATTCCTTTAGCGGAAGACATTGAACTGAATTACAGTGCAAAAGATGAGGTTTATTTGTATTTAAAGAAAGATTCTGAAGGAGAAGCTTTAAAAAGCGAAGACGTACAATTGTATCATGAAGATGCATTCGGACAATACGAAAAAGATGTTAAAATACAGGAAATTGTTCCGGTACACAAAGATGGAGGTGAATTATATATCGGTCTGGAAGCGACACCACAAACAACAGTTTCACTATTAATCCAAATGTTGGAAGGAAGTGAAAATCCTTTGGTTGATACTTTCAAGGAAAAAGAATTTATAGAATGGAGCATCCTTTCGGGAAATACTTGGGTTGATCTGTCGGGTAACATCCTGAAGAATGAAACCAGAAAATTTTTGGAATCTGGTATTGTAAAGTTTAAAATTTCTAAAGATATCAATACCAATCACACAAGATTTACCGACGGATTGGTTTGGATCAGAGCAAAATCACTAAGAAGCTATGATGCGGTATGTAAAATTCAGGGAATATACACACAAGCTGTTTTAGCAACATTCCAGAATCAGGACAATGATCTGTCTCATTTAAACAACGGATTAGCTGCAGAAACCATTTCTAAACTTATCACCAGAGTTCCTCAGGTAAAATCGGTAAGTCAGCCTTACAATTCGTTTGATGGTAAATACAAAGAATCAGATCCTGAATTTTACAGACGTGTAAGTGAACGATTGAGACATAAACACAGAGCAATTACACAATGGGATTACGAGCATTTGGTATTGCAGGAATTCCCGGAAGTTTTCAAAGTAAAATGTTTAAATCATACCTCCGAAAAATCTTATATGGCTCCGGGTTATGTAACCTTAATGGTGGTACCGAATATTAAAAATAAAAATGCTTTTGATGTTTATCAGCCCAGAGTAAGCAGAGCTACTCTGAATAAAATTCAAAATTATGTAAACGAATTAAATACAATGCATGTTGATGCTCAGGTAATTAACCCAAATTATAAAGAAGCAAAAGTAGAAGCAAAGGTAAAATTCTTTGAGCAGTATGACGAAACATTTTATCTGAAACAATTAGACGAAGATATCAAAAAATATATATCACCTTGGGCTTTCACAGAGGCTAAAGATATCGATTTTAATGTGGAATTAAATGTCAATCAGTTAATTAACTACTTAGAGCAACTGCATTATGTAGATTACATTGATGAAATAAAAATATTGGTGAATAATGTTTTGCAAAAGCAATCTTTAATCGAGGTAGATCCAAAATCAATTCTGGTATCTGCTAAACAACATAGTGTCAGTATTACAGATCAAGTATGTATTTAATAAAAATAAGAAGAAAACATAATCATGTCAGAAAATAAGCATATTAGTATATCAAAAAATGTAGAAACTGAAGATCAGACAGATTTTCACTTTCTACGCAAAACAGGTATTGAATACATAGAAAAGTTAGGAGGAAAACTCTGGACCGATTATAACTCTCATGATCCTGGTATTACCACTCTGGAAGTTTTAAGCTATGCCATCACAGATCTCGGTATGAGAATGAATCTGAATATGGAAGATATCCTGTCATCCGAAGATGTAGATAAAGATATCCATACACAGTTTTTAAAGGCTACAGAAATTCTGCCTTCAAGACCTTTGACCGAGCTTGACTATAGAAAGCTGTTTATTGATATCAGCATGGCTTCAGGTCATAAAAGACCCATCAGTAATTGCTGGTTGGTTCCTAAAACTGAAAAATTATATGTTGATTGCAAAACCGGAACATTAGACTTTAAACCGATTGGAGAAAAAACAAAAGATTTTAACGTAAAAGGACTGTATGATCTTTATGTAGATTATGCCGAAGATATTGATGCTGAAGCCAGTGGATGCGAAAAATCTAATATCAATACTAAAATATTAGACCGTTACCACGCCAATAGAAGTCTTTGTGAAGATTTGGCTGAAATTAAAGAAATCGAAACCCAAAAAGTTGCTGTATGTGCCCGTATCGGACTTGTAAACAAAGCCGATGAAGAGCTGGTGCATGCCAAAGTAATAAAAGCGATCAATAACTATTTATCTCCGGAGGTTCATTTTTATTCGCTGAAACAAATGCTCGACAGAGGTTTGACTACAGATCAGATCTTTGAAGGACCTCTCTTAGACAACGGTTTTATTGATACTGAAGAGCTCAGAAAAAGCCAATTAAGAAAAGAAGTTCGCCTTTCTGATATCATCAGCGAAATCATGAAAATTGAGGGAATTAAAGAAATCCATGAAATTTCTATTGCAGGTTGTGATAGTGTGATCAAACAAACGAACGACTGGCTGATCTGTATTGAAAAAGGCAGAAAACCGGAACTGTGCGAACTTAGTTCTTTCAGTTACAGTAAAGGTTCACTTCCGCTAAATATCAATGACAAAAAAGTTCAGGATTATTTAGAAACTCTTAAAAGAGAAGAAGAAGCACTAAGAGATGATGCCAGACAAAATAAGGAATTGGCTTTACCACAAGGAACTTCATACGATATAGCCAACTATGCTACTATTTTAAATGAATTTCCGGATACGTACGGAGTAGGAATATCAGGAATTATAGGAAATCAAACTCCTGAAAGAGAAGCTCTGGCTAAACAACTGAAAGGTTATTTGCTGTTTTTTGATCAAATCCTTGCCGGCTATTTTAAGCATCTTGAAAAAGTAAAAGAAGTATTAAGTGTTAATGGTGATTTAAAAAGAACCTATTTTACACAGGCTCTTAAAAATATTAAAGGCTTTGATGACTTAGTTTCTGATTATGCTGCCGATGATGATCAACTTACAGATTCGTTGTATGAAGAGCTTGATAATAGTGTAGAACGCCGAAATGAAGTTTTAGACCATTTGATCTCTCGTTTTGCCGAAACATTTAGTGATTATACGTTCTTAATGAAATCATTGTATGGGAAATCTGCCGATGAAATTGTCTTAAGTAACAAAGAAAACTTCTTAAACGAGTATCAATCATTAAGCAAAGACCGGGGATTGGGCTACAATTACACATTAATTGCAGACTCAGATATTTGGAATACAAAAAATATTTCCGGAGCTCAGAAAAGAATAGCTCGTTTGTTGGGATTTAAAGATTATACCCAAAGAACTTTATCTCAATCGCCTGTTTCAATTATTAAAACGCCTATTGGCAACAATAAATTTACATACAGCTGGAAAGTAAAAGACGCAGAAGGCAATATTGTCTTATCGTCTGTAAAAACCTATCAAATTGAATACGCTGCAACCAAAAATTTAAATGAAGCGATTTATCAGACAATTCAAATAGATCAGGAAGACCTTGACAATGTATTAGAACAATTAAAAGAGAATGACGAAAATCTTGCAGAGACAATAAAAAATCTAAAAGAGTGTGAAAAGAATTTCTGCTTAATTGGAAATATCAAAATCCGTGTTTCGTTGAATGATAACTTCTATCTTGAAATTGTAGATGATCCCGTTAAGCAAAATGTAATCGCTACCCACAAAAAAACAAATCCTTATTCCGATTTGGGAGATTTGAAAGAAGGAATTGTGAAACTGGTGAATTACTTAAAATATGGTTTTACAGAAGAGGGTATTTTCCTTATTGAGCATTTATTATTAAAACCAACAGCTAAAGATTATAAACTCCTGGGTGGTATCGGCTGTATGTCTATAGAAGAAACTTTTAGAGTAGCATATGATATTGAAGCAGATTATTCTATCACAGACCCGGTAAAATATTCTGAAGCCCTTATGTCTTCTTGTGAAGAAGATTGCGAAACAGATGTTTTTGATCCTTATTCTTACCGGGTAAGTATTATTCTTCCGGGCTTTGCTTATCGTTTCCAGGATCCTGATTTCAGACGTTATGCTGAAACAGTGATCAGGCAAGAAATTCCGGCCCACGTTTTAGCAAAAATTTGCTGGGTTGGAGATCGATTTAGCGAAACACAAACCGCTCAAAATGACCTGGCTGATTTTGAAGTTGCTTTTAAAAAATATCTTTCAGATAAATCAAAAAACAATACTGCTAATTTAGGAAACAGTATTCATGATTTACTCCTCGCTCTTACTTATTTAAACAATATTTACCGACCGGGAAAACTTCTGGACTGTGCAATAGAAGATAATGACAGCTCAGACGGAAAAATAATATTAGGACAATCAAACATATAAAAATCGAAAACAATGAATACTAAATTAGATAATATAACAACTCAATATAGAAAGTTCAACGTAAATCAAGTGTTAACGGAAGGACAATTAAACGAGTTTATAGACTATTTCGAAGATCAGGACAGGCTGTCAAGAACTCGTCTGAGCGGAGTTGGTGTAGTGTGTGGTTTTAAATCGACCTACATAGATGTGACACCTGATAATACTTTACTTCACACTATTGCGATTACACAGGGTGCCGGAGTTACCACAGACGGAGACTTGGTAACGCTACGTCAAAAAGTAGATAAATCGACAGATGCTACTATAAACTTTGATGTAAAAAATTACAAGTATTACAGAAATTATATTGATGAAGTCAGATACGAACATTTTCGCATTGAAGGTAAGCAAATACCTCTCGAAGAATTAATTACACAAACAGAATATGATCAATTAAAAGCCGAAGGTGCTAATGTCGGAGATTTTAAACCATTAACTGACATCGGAAATATATATGATAAAGTTATACTTCTGTATTTAGAGAGCTACTCCAATGAAGAGTCGCCATGTCAGGATGCAGATTGTGACAATGCCGGAGCAGAACAGGTGTCTAATCTTAAAGTGCTTTTAGCAGATTCCAAATCTGTTTCAGATCTTATTGCCAGAGGTGATGCAAAAGACACAATTTATAAAGCTCACAATGCTTATGAAGAGCTTTTTAATGACTTACCTAAAATAGAAGCTAAAAGAGTTATTCTGGATTCTACTGTTAAAACAGCAGTTGATTTGAAAGCGCGATTTCACAATGCAACTGATACTGCTGTAAAATTAAGCAATGGGTTTGGTGCAATTGCAGATATGTTTAAAGTGAGTGTTAATCTGGGCGGACAAACATTGATTACTAAATTGAATTCTTTATTCGAAAATACATCACCAAGATTAGAAGATTATCAATATAGATACGACTTACAAAAGGATTTAATCGATACCTACAATGAAATGAAAGGATTGATTTTGCATCTGAATGTAGAATGTTGTCCAAATATAGCTTCATTCCCTAAGCATCTTATGTTAGGTTCTGTTGGAGCGAAATTAGAATTAGGAGAAAGTACCCCTTTACGTCATCATTTTTATAATTCACCTGTAACCACAAATGATGACGAGAATTACGAAAGAGTGGTAATGCTTGCCAATCGTTTTGTACAGAAATTAAACGGATTCCAATCGTATATCGGACCTGTAAAAATTACTCCTTCTAATCTTTATGTAAGATTGGGTGATAAAGCAATTCCATATTACTACAATGTAGATAAACCATTATTGGATAAATGGAATTTTGAAAAGACAAAAACTGACAGAGAAACCTATAATCTAAGCTATCATACAACCAATTTAGCAGGAGAAGACTTTATTCAAAATCCCTTAAATTATAACATTGATAATAACGATTTCTATAGAATTGAAGGTCATTTAGGATTACCATATAAAACAGCCTTACAAAACATCAACGATCTTAAAGTAAAATACGGATTAGCTTTTGATGTCATTGCATTGGTTCTGCAGAAAGGCGAAAAGCCTGTTGTCGGTGAAGTACCAAGAGAAAAAACAGTGTCAATTGATGATCTGAGAAAACAATTGGTATCGATTTCGAGTGACGTCAGCAACCGGAAATATGATTCACAGAGTACTTTACTAAACATATCTAGACTAGACGAGAAATTAAGATTGTTAAACCAGGTTGAATTCTCAAAAGAATCATCATCAGAGGTAACTGTCGTAAAGCAAGATCCTAAAAAAGATGATGTTGTAAGCGAACTTTTAAGTGAATTTTTAGAGAGAAAATCAGGCTTAGAGCATGTAGCCGGTGTAGAACCGGGAGCAACTTTTGTTTTGGTTTACGAATCAGAGACAAACAATCAGGTTTTGGCAGATTTCTCATTGCCTTACTTGTGCTGTTCTAAAAAGGATCCTGTATTTTTGGTATTACCGGCAAACAGACTGTGTCAAAACGACGATCCGGTCGTAATAACAATTGTTCCGTTGGATGGTGAGGTAAAGGCATTTGTGAACGGTACTCAAATACCTGCAATTACAAAATCCGGAGGTCAGAACTTCTTTGATCCGAGTTTGGTTAATGCTGCTTATTTTGGACAAACCATTACATTTACGGTGAATGATGATCCTGTGGAAGCTTCAATGGTTGTATATGCTGAGCCAAGTATTACGGTAACAACGGGTGAAGTTGTATATGGCGAAAGCGCAAACGCACCAGAAGCAACAGTTACGTTTAATGTTAGCGGTCATCAATCAGGATATACCTATACTTGGGATTTTGATGATAATTCAACCGAAAATCCTGTTCCTGTTAATGGTATTGTAAAGCACAGATACTTTTTGGGAGCAGCAGGTCAGGAAGATGTTTTTAGACCTACTCTTACTGTTAAAAATCAAAACGGATGTAGTACTACATTTAATGTGGTTCCAATTACATTAAAATTGGTGATTAATAAAAATACCAGAATATTTATTTATTTCGATGCTTCTGGTTCTATGAATACAACGCTGTCTCCTTTGAATGACATGAGAGCCAATTTGCTTAAAAATAGATTATTGCCTTTATATGGAAATGATTCTGCAGCTTATGATGAAAAGGTAAAAGTAATCTCGTATAGTAATGAAAGAACATTTGAGGTATTAAATATGCAAGGGCAGGCTGCACCGGAAGGAAATGTAATTGTTTTGGTTTTCCAGGATGAAGCTGATTCAATTTATCATCCTTATAATGGACCAATTACAAATAGAACGCCTGCATTTTCTACAGATATTCAAGCTTTAAAAAATAGAATAGCAAATAATTTTGGTACCAATAATCCTAATTATTACAGAGGAATTGTTTTCCAGGTAGACGGTAATAATGCATTCCAACAACTTATGATGGCGGTAGAAACGGGGTCTAATACTTCTTATCCTTCTCCTCAATACAATCTTGCATCAGAAGTGTCATCAGGAAAAGTAAAATTCAAATACAATGTTCCGGATGGTGATACTGCTGCCAATTACCTGCAAAGAGTAGTGGATGCACTTGAAGAACTAGGTTATGACATTCCTTAATAACAATAGCTTCTCAGGCAGACAAACCTGCCTGAGAAGCTATTAAAAAACATTTTAATAAATCATTAAAAAATGAATAATAATGAATAATCAATTAAGTAATATATCAACCCAATACCGAAAGTTCAGTAAAGGACAGTACATAAAGCATCCTCAGTTTAACGAGTTTTTAGATTTTTTTGAAGATCAGGATCGTTTGTCGAGAGTATTGTTGCAGGGAGTGGGGATTGTTTGTGGTCTCAAGCCAAATCTTATTTATAAAAGTAAGGTATTGAGTAGCATACAACTTTCTCAGGGAGTGGCTTTGACGACTGACGGAGATTTGCTCACCTTAAATAATACAAATAAGGTAAGTAAAGAATTGTATATAAGTGACTTGAAAACCATTACTCTGGAAAGTAAAGATTATACACATTTTAAAGTGTATGATAATTTTAAAGTAAAATATCCAGCGTTTTATGACGGAAAAAATCACATTAAACTTTGGGAATTGGCAACGACTCAGGAAGCAAATTCAGATTTCCAGTCGATTAATAATCTTTCAGATTTAGAAGACAAATATTTGTTGTTGTATTTAGAGAGTTACGAAAAAGAGGTGAAACCTTGTAGAGGTGTTGATTGTGATAATCACGGAATTCAACAAATTCGAAACCTCAAAGTATTAGTGACTACAGCGGATGGAATTAACTATATTCTTAAAAAAGATCAGATTCAACCCCATCCTTTGTTTGTAAAAGACATATTGGGAGCTGTAAAGCAGGAGCGGGTGATTGTAGAACGGCTTATTTCAGAAAAAGGAATTGAAACACAGTTTTCCTCTTCTGATTTAAAAGATCTGTACCATGCTGTTTTAGAAAAAAATGATTATGGTAAGATTGTTTTTGAAAAAATCAATGCAATATCTCAAATAATAGGCATCCCAACTGTTGATCATCAAAACTTCAAAAATGCATTAGAAGGATGTCTTGCTCAAAATGCAGGCTTTCAGTATGCTTATGATGTAGTGAAAGATTTAGATGAAACCTATTCTGAAATCATAAAATTACTTCCTAAATCGTTTACTAATTGTATTCCTGATTTAGTTTCTTTTCCTAAGCACATTATGCTTGGAAAACTAATATCAGACATCCAATTAGATCCCTCAAGACATCAGTTTTATAATTCACCAGTTTTAGATGACCAAAAAGCAACACAGAGAGTCGAAGTATTAATTAATCGATTTAAGCAACAGGTACAGAATTTCAGGTATTCGGATAGTTTTGAACGTGAGGCACAAATTAAAATTACTCCATCTCAAAAATTAAATCCTCTTGGCAATAAGGCGGTTCCTTTTTACTATAAGGTTACGGAAGAATTTTTAAAAGCATGGAATTTTGATAAGACAAGCAATCGGTCTTTTAGAGACAATTTAGGATATGATATTAGTTTGCTGTCAAACGACCTGCACATACAAGACCCAACGAGTTTTAATATAGATAAAAATTCTTTTTATAACATAGAAGGTCATCAAGGGATGGATTATCAGGAGGCTTTTGAAAAAATCAAAGAAATCAGGGATAAGCAAAAATTAGGATTTGATGTTATGGTTTTATCTTTTGATGAATTGGTAGACGATAAAGATATGTCTAAAGCTTATTTCAATGAGTATGTAGAAAAACACCCCGGATTAGAACATAAGCGTGGAGTTGAACGAGGCGGCACCTTTGTAATGGTTTATGATGTTAACGGAATAAACGCAACAGTTATAGCAGATTTTTCGCTTCCGTATATATGTTGTACACCAAAAATTGAAGTTAAATTAACTTTACCACGCTCAGTGATTTGTGCTAAATCCGGTCGTATACCTTTTACGGTATCTCCTATAAATGGAGTTGTAAAAGCTGTTGTCGGTACAGGTTTAAAAGGAGGTGTGGAAGAGGATAATGGATTGTATTTCTTTAATCCGGTATCAGTAAGTCCGGAATTGCATAATAAGGACATTACCTTTACGGTAAACGGAAAACCTGCTAATTGCAAGATTAAAGTTGTTCCGCAACCTAATGTAAGTATAGTAGTTGATTCTGTCAATTACCCGGAAAGTGGCTCAGTAGCAACAACAGTAAACTTTACTGTTTCCGGACAAAACGGACAAAATTTTACAGATTATACTTACAGCTGGGATTTCTTGAATAATGGCAATTGGGTTACTCTAAACCCGGATGCAAGTGGAAATGTCAGTTATACTTTCTACAATCTGGTTCCGACAAGAATTCCAATAATAAAGGTGAATGTGAGTGGTAGCGGATGTACTCAAAACATCCCTCTGGAAGATTGGTATGATGCACCTTCTGTTCCTTCTGTTGTAATAAATAGTATCAACTTCCCGGATGGAAATTGCTGCGAAGGTGTTATTCCTACAATTGGAGCTGATGCAGGAGGATTTCAAAGATTCCCTTTATCTAAGGGTTCTTTAATATTAGAGGGATTGGGATCGAGTTCAGGAGCATCAACAGTTCTTTATTCATGGATTCAAACATATGGTCCTGCAGTAACACTTAGTGGAGTCAATAAGCAGGATTTAACAGTTACAAATCTCGTTATTGGATCATATAAATTCCAACTTTCGGTTATCGATGCCGATAGCGGTGTATTTGCTACAAGTATAGCAGAAATAACTATATACCAAGATTGATCATAATCTTGTATATGATAGTAAGTAAGCAAAGCGACTAAAAGTTTATCTACAAGCGCAGATCATGTATACATTGTAAAGAGGTGTTTAAATAATTCTTAAAATCACCTCTTACATATTAAAAAATATAATAATAACAATAAAAAAGATAATATAATGGCAACAGCAGAATGCAAAATTTCATTTGAGATAGATTATACGTCTTCCGTGCCAGTAACAAATACAGCTGCAACTATATCCTACGAAATTCAAGGATCGGGAAATTCAACTGTAATACATAATGTAGATCCAGATAGTGTGGTAAATCTTCCTGTTATTCAAACTTCAGGTGACTACGATTTGAAAGTAGAATTAGCAGCAGGCGGAATTGTTGCAACAAAGACAAGTTCCCTTACAATAGGGAAGTGTAATTCTTCATCCTGTAAAAAACCTGTTATTAACAAAGTAGAGGTTAAAAATAATGGTCAAATAGTGATGGATTATTTTGTTGATCCCACAGACCTTGTTACACCGGAATATCAAATAGCAACAGATTCTAATTTTACAGACATTGTTCATTTAAGGATAAACTTTGCATACACTCAACTTGAAAATATTTTTATGAATAATGGAAATATTCCTGCTGCGAAAGATTTATACATTAGAGTAAGAAAGCATTGTAAATCAGCAGGAGTTTCAGATTGGTCTAATGCAGTTATGTTCACATCTGGAAGATGGGCTGTTCAAAAAGCTCCTTATACTTTTGATGCGTATTGTGTATCTGGAAAATTTGAAGACCCCATTACCACAGAAGCAAGGATTTGTTTGACGGGGAGTACATTGCTTAAGAAAATAAATCTTAATACGGTTACTCCGCAGGTGGGAAGTTCTATTTATTTGAGTGACGGTATAACCACAGCAATACCTCCACATTTAGGCAGTTTTGATACTGGTGGAGCAAGTAGCGGATTCAACGACTTTGGAATCAAATGGATAAGATTTGCAAATGATAATGAATATAAAATTTATGATGTAGAAAAAACCGGTCAAATCATCGGGATCTCATCTTCGTATAATTGTAATACGTAATTAAGATTATTCTAAAAAATGTCTAAATAAAATCCTCGATTTTTTTTTGAGGATTTTATTCAGTCAGGCAGTTGTTTTAATTATCTTCTGTTATTTTTACGTCTTGTACTTATAATATTAAAAAGTTTCGCAACATCTTTCAGGTGAATTTCAAAATCATCGTAATATTCATTTAGAGAATGAAGGGTGATAATGCCTCTCTCAACATCGTGGTTGACGATTCGCTTTACTAAAATTCCTTTTTCTTTGTGAACGATTACAAAATCCCACTTGTCGTAATGCAGCTTACTCATCCAATAATCTTGTCTGATGTTTCTGCATAAAATAATATCGCCTTCCAGATAGCTTTCGTAAGATCCGTTGTCCATACTGTCTCCTTTCACTTCAAAACACATGTATTCACCTCGGTGCTCTACATCATCAGTAAAAGGAATTGTCGGTAAACTTTCTATATATTCTTCATCTGCAAAATTATGCAAATATCCGGCTTGCGCGTATTGATTCGCAAGCGGAACATTCATGATCTTTAAATCTGAGAAAACGACAGGAGATGCGCCATCATTGAGCTTCTTTTGTTGTTCCTCCAGTAAATTGGTTACGAAATAAGCTGTCGTTTCCGGTATTTTTCGTTCGCCTTTTTCCCAATATTGTACGGCTCTAGTGCCAACACCTATAGATTTTGCAATATCAGCCTGCTTCATTTTTAGTTTCTTTCTGATTTCTTTGAATTCTAAATAGTTCATTTTGATATGTTTATAATTATTTTATAAAAATATACGCAAAATTTTCATTTTTATTGCTTAAAAACGAACATTGTTCGTATATTTGCTTCGTTGTTAAAATGGAACAATGCAAATATACAGAATTATATTGATTGTTGAATATTTTCTTAATATTTAATTATTTTTTAAAATTAGTTAATAGCTTTTAATCAATTAGTTAATTAGTTGTTTAGTATTTGCTACATCTTATGATTAGATTTTACTTTTTTTGTTTTATCCGGCGCAAATTCAACAAAAAAGAGTTTTTAAAATCTGTAAAAATGTTAAAATTGCGTTTTTTATTCTTATTATAATGCTTTTTGTGCGTAATGATATGATTTAATTAATGAAAAAAATGCGTTAATTTTAATTAGTTTAAATAAATCAATCGTTTAGCTCTTTGTTTTACAATAAAAACAAACCAAAATGTAGTTTAACACAACTGTTTAGTATATAAAATATCAATTAATTATAGCTATCAGTAAGACCGTTAATACATACAAGAACTAAGCGATTTTTGTAAAACAGGCTCAATTATTTTAAGCAAATAGAATGTTGCGCTCTTTTGCAAACACAATTACGAGAAGTAGACGCTGGTTATTTAACTGTTTATAAAACATCGATTCTTTGTAAACATTAATAGAAGCATTTACAAGAAAAGTAAGATTTAGAAAAAGAAGTTGTGGGATCATTTCTACAGAAACTACCCGGTATCGACTTCTGAAAACCAAAATTAAATAATATAATTAGACATCCGTTTAAAGGCTTAAAGTAGGCCTTTAAGGTTTCTTATTGACTCAATTAACGATAGGAATTTAAGAAACAGGGACCTGTTTAATTCAAAAAAACTTTTAACCATAAATAAAACTTTTTAATCACCAAAAAATGAAACGTAGCAAAGAATTAGTAGAGAAAAGAAAAGATTTTGTCATTGAATACGTAAAACGTAATCAAAACAAACAAATGAAAGTAATTGTAACCGAGTTGACAGAAATGTTGTTTTTGTCGGAAAGAACGATATATAACATTATTCTTCAAGCTTAGTCTGTAAACGGTAAACAAAATTCAGGCTTATATATTCTAAAGAAGATAAAAAGGATTCAAAGTTATTATACCACTATAACTAAACCATAAATCAGATTAAATCAAGGGTTGTCCTGATATCTTATTCAAATTCAAATTTGTATGTAAAATACTAAGGTGAAAACAGTTTTTTGCTTTTTCAGTTCTATTGGTTTAGATGAAACGTGAACCTAAAAGCCAGAAACTGTTTGACCTTAGATTGCAGCAAAATCCATTTAAAAAGTAGAAAAAATCAATTGTTTATTTAATAAATTTTAGAAACCATGAAAAAAAAAGATAAGAAAAAAAAGAAAAAAGATAAGGACAAACTACAAAAGCACAGTAAAGACATCAGTGCTCTTATCGACGAGCTAGCCTATGTAAATGAAAATGAAAATATCCGGAAAAGCAAAATGTTTTTAGATAATCTATACATACTAGATCAAGAATAGTTAAAAATATGAAAAACTATGAAAATCGAATTTTAAGTGAATAATTATATAGAAAAAGAATGAATCTGGATAGTATAAAAGCCTTGTTAATCGGAACTGCAATTGCATTTTCAGGAGGATTATTAAGGGTATTGGTCTCAATACAAAACAAAGAGAAAAAACAGCCGTGGGAACACTTTATCACATTGGCAATAGTTGTAATTGTTGGTTTCACAATGAGTTATTTGATGAATAGAGCCGACTTACATGACAAATGGTACTCTACAGGAGTCTTATTTGTGCTTGGTTATGGCTATGATAAATTTTTGAAAATGATCACTACAAATCTGCCCAATTGGATTGATAAAGCAGTGAACCTTTTTATTGAAACCCGATATGGTGTTAAAACAGATAGGCAACATGAAGTAGAAGAAAAAAAAGATGATATGATTCCGTAAAAAAAATAATGCAATACAGAAAAATAGTGTTTAGCACTCATCTCATTAAGAGCTGGTCAATCAGACATATATGCAAAAATGAATTGATCTGAAGCTTACGTTATTGTAGTAAAAAGATCCTTAAAAAACTCTTCACTGCAACTACAGAATCCATCTTCCAAAAAGCAGGTGATTTCTCCTGAAAAAGATTGAATTTTGAACTTGGAAACTCAAAAAAAGTAAGAAAATAAAAACTAGAAGTGGCTCAGCGCTACCGATTTCTGGTCAAAAAGTTGGGGTCACTTCTGGTTACTCAAATTCTTAAAAAAACTCCCTCATGCACGATCTGATTTTTCAGATCAAAAGGTATATAAAGCGCAATCATATAAATTACGTTTTGTATGCCTTCTAAATCAATGTGTAATTAAAAACTAAGTCAATGAAAACAGCAACTCCTGTAGAAAAAGACAATAAAGTCCAACAAAGCCAGAGTAAAAATCAAAGGCAGAAAGAATCTGTGGTCATACCTCTATCTGAGGTAGAAGTGGCTACTGCACAAACACAAAAGTCTGAAGACTCGACCGGTAAGGCTGGATCAGTAAACCTTAATGGTTCCACCGTAGCCGTTCATGGTTCACAAACCGTTTACGATCAAGGCTCAGAGATAATGTATGGAAAACTTCAAGAAAGTTTGACCCAAACCGGCGATATCAATCATCCCGATACCAAAGAAACCGAAAAAAATTATATGTCAACCCTGAACGTTGATCAGGCACGCGATTACAACGATCTTAAATCGGGAACGTACCTGCCAAAGACTGCTCAAGAACAGGCTGAAGTCAATCAAAATAGCAAAAAAGAACAAGAAGTAAAACCGAAAGGAGAAAAAAAGCAAAAAGCAAAATCAGTAAGCAAAGGCAATGCCGATACTTCTTTGGTTGATTTATCAAATTCTTCGGCAACACAATTGGTTGGGAATTTTAATGCTGTTCAAAATAACAGTACGACACTTTTAAATAGTCAAACCGAAAAAGCAACAGGCGGACTTCCAAAAGTGAATTCAAAAATAGGCAGTGCTTTTTCCGGATCTAAACCAAAAAGCAAAGCTGGTAAAGATAAAACGGGAGCAAAGTCAAGCAAAAAAACAGTTAAATCTGCAAATCAAAAACCAAAGCCAAAAGAAATTCTTTTTCCAGAAAAAGAACCTTTAAAAAAAGTAAACTATTCTTTTAATTCAACAGGTGCTAAAAACGGATCTTTTGAGAAACAAGCTAAAAGTCAGTTTGATGCAATTAGCCTGAATACTTCTGCGATTCCTACAACAATGCAACAAAGTGCATGGTTAGACCTTAGTGGAGAAGCAGATACAGAACATTTGTCGATCGAACAAAATGATGCTGCTCAGGATATGAACATCAAAAAAAATCAGGCAGCAAAAGACGTTCATAAAGATTACGGCGAAAATGACATCATCAAGAAACCAAACGATGAAACTCTAAAATCTTCGCGGAAATTAACCTCAAAAGCTGTTAAAAAACAACCTATTGATGCCCTGAAACTTGAAGGTGTCGATGAAGCTAATATCAATGCTCAATTTGAACCTATTATTCAGTCAAAAATTGGTGCCGAAACCGAAAAATATCAAACAGCCGAATTAGAGCACAATCAAAAAGTGCTGGAACAGGAAAAAGCATCCGAAGCTCAAATTGGTGAAGAAAAAAACAAATCACAAGAAAAGCAATTGAAATCTGTAAAAGATGCTCAAGCAGATGTAAATCAATCAAGAGTTGAATGGCAAAATGAGCTCAATAAAACAGAATCTGATTTTGCAAAAAAATCCAGCAATCAGGCTAAAACAACATTAGGCAATATAAAAACAGAGAAGAGTAAAGGTGAAACCGTAGCTCAAGGTCATATTAATAAGGCCAACAACGATGCACGTAAGAAAAAAGAAGACTCAGATAAAGAAGCACAACAGAAAAAAGCAGAAAAGAAAAATGAAAGTAAAGGTTTCTTTGGTTGGGTTGCAGATAAAGCCACAGCATTCATTAATGCTCTCAAAGATGCACTTAATTATATTTTCACCAAACTCAGAGAAGCAGTTAAAGTCATTTTTGAAGCTGCCAAAAAATTAGTTCTGGCAGCATTAGAATTAGCCAGAAAAGCAATTGTAAGCTTTATCCAGGGGTTTGCTTCATTGTTAAAAGGTTTCTTAGATTTTGCTTTGGCAGCGTTCCCTGGTATCAGAGACCGACTAAAAGCCAAAATAGATAAATACGTAGCTGTTGCCGAAAAATTCGTAAACCAAACCTTTGAAGTATTCAAAAAAGCGGTTGTTGCGATTATTGATTTCTTGGCAGAAGCTGTTGATACACTTATTGGTGCGCTACAGGATCTTTACAACCTGATTCTTGATGCAGTTAATTTTATTGTAGCCGGAATTATAAAAATAATGGAAGGTTTATACAACTTAACCAGTTCGGCTATGGTAATGCCGGATAATTTTATGGGACAAATTTCTGAAGAGTTTTTGGGAATGGATGTAACACAACCGTTGCCGTTTGAAAAGACAGCAATGACTAAGGCTGCAAGCTCAGGGTCAGATTCAGAATATGATGATTTATTAGGTAAAAACTCTTATAATGAAAACGATTTTCATGTTGATCCTGTAGTGAATGACATGGAATTGAGCCCGGAACTTCTTGCGCAATTACAAGAAAGCAACGGTGAAATTAATTTCGGAGCCAATAGTAATACGCTTGATATGTTTAAACAATCTGCTGCTGGATCACAAGAAATGGAAGGTGATGCAACTGCAGCCGAAAAACAAGACATTCCAGCCGATCCATACGCTCAAGCCGATTGGTTTATTGATTATCAAAACAATCAATCGCCACCTAGTACAGATACAGGAAGTGCTTCTGGTAAACAAGCTGCAACAGAAAGCTCAATGCCTGAAGAAATGAAGTTGGTTGGCCCTTGGACTCCTTTGGTTCGTATGTATTACCTAAAAGAACAGATGTGGTCAGGAATCAAGAAGAACTGGGAAGAAAACAAATGGAAGTATATCGGTATCGGAGCTGCAATTGTTCTTGGGATAACTGCATTGGCGATTTTAACAGCAGGAGCTATTTTTGCCTTGATTCCACCTGCGCTCGAAATCTTTGCTGCTATAATGATGGCACAAGCCGTTGCAAAAGCGAGTGGTTTCTTCAAAACGTTTATGACTGATGGTTGGCTAGGAAAAACAGCTACCGCAGGAAAAGCTTTAGCAAGAGCAATCGGGATTATTTTAGTTGAATTAATTTTCATACTTTTATTCGATTCTGCTGCATTGTTTAAAGTATTAAAAACAGCAGCCAAAGGTGGCGTGAAAGGAGTGGTTAATTTAGCCAAAGCGGGAGCGAAAAGTACTCTGAAAGCCGGAAAAAATGCTCTTGTTGCTACCGGAAAAGGATTTGTGAAACAGGCTGGTAAAGCGAAGTTCTTTGTTCAGGGAATAGGAAAAGGAATAGCTAAAGGCGCTAAAAATTTAGACGAGTTAGGTGAAAACTTAGCGAAACGTTTTAAATTTAAAGGATTTAAAATTGTAGTCAAAGGATTTAAATTTTATCTTTACGGAAGTGTTAATCCTTGGGTTTTACTGGCGAGTGGAGATGTTGAAAACATAAAAGAATCTGATATTATATCGAAAGGAAGAATAGGAGAAGAAATAAAATATCTTAAAAACGGTCAAGAAGCGACAGCGAAGTTAGTGACTTTGAGTGATAAAATCAATTACAAGAGAGTTTTTGAAATGTTTACAGGTGAAACTTCAAAAGGTAAGGTAATTCATCACATGATTGAGCAACAAATGACCGGCTTTGTCCAAGGTATAACTGAGGCTTTTATAAATAATGCAAAAAGGTTGAAGGCTTTTCCTCAGGGTATGATAAATGATGTAGTTCATTTATCTAAAATAAGAACTATGTGGGATGATATGTATAGAGCATTAGATTCTGCAATAAATAGAGGTTTGGCTGATGATCAGGCTATAAAAGCTTTGCTAAATTTTGCAGAGTACACGGATAATTTTATTGAAGCTTCATTTAAGTATTCTAACGAGATGGGACAGACATTAACAAAAGATGGGCTTCGTGAATTTACAGAAAGTTGGTTAAAAAATAATTTAGTGGATAAAGCAATCAAAGAATCTATTAATAATACGTTATAATTTTAAAAATGAATATATATATATTGCTAAGTGCTCCTGTCCTTGGAGAAGTAAGTGCAACTACTGAAAAAGAAAGGATTATTCTGTGTGAAAATTGTAATATTAAAGAGCTCACATTTAAAAATGCTTCATTACTGTTAGATAAGTGGAATGGAGAAGATCTGATTTCTGCATTAGGACAATTTTTTATATCTGAAAGGTTAAAAGCAAAATTCGATTCTCTTGAGATAGCTTATCAAGCAACTTCATTTGATGTTATACTCAAGAAACCTTCTGAAAAATACAAAAATCAATCATTGAAATTTTATCGCATAATTTTTAAAAATGTATGCAAGGGGTTTTTAAATCCATGGTTTGAGTTTATTAGTAAATGCGAAGTTTGTGAAAGAGAAAAATGGATGATGGATACGGATGGGTATGCATCATCTGCAAATCCAAATTTGGTTGGGGAAGATATTAAAAACCCAGCTCCAAGAAATGTATATAAAAATAGTTGGAAAGGTGAAAATGCTTTTCTACTACAAGATGAATATAATTTCCCAATTGTCACTCAAAGTTTCGTTGATATTTTAGTTGAATTAGGTGTAAAAATTAATGAAAAAGGAGGGGTTTGGTTGCGTCCTACTAATTGGATAGACGAAAACAAAAATATTATAGAATAATTAAACTCTAACTTTATAATCTACTCCGCAAAATATAAGTCATTTTGCGGAGTTTTATTCATGGTAAATAAGCTTTTAGCGAGGGGGAAACATTAAAGCATCAAATTAATTTTCTAATATAAAAAATTCAGTTGACATTTCGAATCAGACAGTCAGCTTCTCGAATTGGTCAGATGGTTTTCCCAAGTAGCAAGAAGGTTTCCAAACCAGTCAGATAATTTTCCGAACCGGACAGATGAATTCCCAGACTAGTTAGATGGCTTAGCGAATCGGTTAGATGTTTATTTTAAGCAGCAAGAAGGTTTTCCGACCTAGTTAGATGACTTTTAGAAGGAATACAATAATTTTTAGAAGTGATCAGATGGTTTCCTGGATGAGTAAGTTGTTTTTTCTTAACTGTTTCATGAATCATTTGGGATGACTTCTCAATATTACAAACAAACAGTCTTAAAATTATTGAAGAGAAATATCTGCATTTTAGAAATTTCGATTTTTGTATTCAAAAAACTCTTTATCTTTAAACAAGCAATAAATAATCTAAAAAGCATAAAACTAACAGATAAAACCTAATCAATATTTGAATCAATAAAACAACTTTATTAAAACTTTAAACCCATGAAAAAAACACTATTCATTTGTTCCCTTCTGTTCAGTCTTTCCATTGTAAATGCGCAAACTATAGAATCGGGAAGTCACAGTACCACAGGTTATATCAAAAGTGATGGTACAATAGAAAATAGAAGTCATTCTACTATTGGTTACATTAAAGGTGACGGGACTATTGAAAACAAAAGTCACAGCACTATTGGTTATATCAAAAGTGATGGTACGATAGAAAACAAAAGTCATTCTACTGTCGGTTACGTTAAAAAAGACGGAACGGTAGAAAATAGCAGTCATTCTACCATTGGCTACATCAAAGACGATGGAACGGTGGAAAACAGCAGTCATACCACGATTGGCTATGCTAAAGGCGTTAAGAAAGAATGGGCAGCGGTAGTTTATTTCTTTTTTAAGTTAGATTAATCATCAGTTCTTCATAGAAGAAATCATCCCATTGAGGAATGTAAGTTAAAAAGTTAAGGCTCGGATTATAAATCCGAGCCTTAACTTTTTTATAAGCATGAATTACTTAGTATAATATTCCAGTTTGAAACAGATGTCGTTCATTTCAATATTCTTGCGTTAAGTTACTGCAACTACCGAATAGAGAAGGCTGAAAACTTTCACAAGAATGAAAAAATAATGAATTTTGAGCTTGAAACCAAACTGCAAATCAATTGATTTTTAATGAAATAAAGCTACTGCAACTACAGACTAGAGAGCTCAAAAAACTTTTGTAAGAATAAAAAAAATATGAATTTTGAATCTTGAAATTTAGCAATAAATCATCTGGTCTTGAAAAATATAAGCTTCTGCAACTACAGAACAGACCCATCAAAAAACTTTTAATTGGGACAAAAAAGAATGAATTTTGAACTCTGAAAAACAAGAAGTATGGCAGTTTTAAAAAAATATCCATGAAACTAAAACAGATTTATAAACAAATACAAAAACAATAAAATGGCTATAAGAGATAAAAACACATTAAAAACATTTTTTGAAACAGGAGACATTCCTTCGCAAAATCAATTTGTAGATCTAATAGATTCCCTCAAACATCAAAACGACACTAATCCCCTCCTTCTCACCGACCGAGAAATAGTATCAATAGCAAATCGTATAGCAACTATTGACAATGGATTTGTTGAATACTATTTTGATAATATGAGCAATTCATTGATTAAATTGAATGTAGCTCAAGAAAATCAAGAAAACCAAGAGATAGAAATCAGATGTGACATACATGATAATGGCGATGTAAGAAAACAGTACTTTGTTGGTAATGGACCTTATACTGTTGCTATAAAAGAATTTGAAAGCGAAAAATTACAAGCCAATGAGTACTATTATTTGTATTATGAAACAAGTCTATATGACAGCATAGATAGGCTAATTGGACATAAACTACCAACTACTTTCAATGGTTTTGAATTTGGCAAACTAGATGGAAGGAGCTTTCATTTTTACATTTCAAAACAAAATTTTGGAAAAGAATTAAACGTACTGCATACCAATATTAAGTTCATTAATAAATCGGATATTCCTATTGAATATAAATGCCAGAGTACTAATTGGCGTGATATCTATAGGAAAGAAAATAGCGTAACCGCTCATTATGACCAATGGGATTATTTATACTTCAGTTACAATGCAGACATGACAAAAGAAGATTATACTATTGAGTGTAGTGTTTATGATACCGACACGAACGAATTATTAATAATTGACTACCTGGAGCCCGGCATAAATTATAGACATTTTGGGAACAGTAGTGATAGTGAAGGAAATAGAGCAGATAAAGTGAGAAACATTACAATAGAATGTATAAAACTATAAATCTAAATGGATCACAAGTTTGGATTTGGAGCTTCCCCTCAAGGAACATCGGAAATGTAAGAATCGAATGTAATTATTATGAGAATGCAAAATAATAGAATTGAGAAAATTTCAAAAACAATATCTTAAAATTTATATCCTTTGAAATAATAGCAACAGATATAATTATTCTAAATGAAATTGTTTACACGAAGAAACTGTGGAAGACCCTGCCAAAAAACAGCCGATACCATTTTTCGATATTGACTGAAACATTACAAAATTTTACAGATGATACTAGTCTATAATTCTAAAAAAAATCAATAAAACTATATGTCAATACCATTAAATACAATATACAGTTATTTTGAAACTGGTGATTTTCCAACTCAGGAACAGTTTAAGGCTTCATGGTCATCATTCTGGCATAAGGATGAGTCTGTCCCTACAACTAAGATTGCAGGATTAGATAGCTTATTGCAAAACAAAGTAGACAAAAATATGTATGAGCTGCATTTAGCAGATGCCAATGCACATACTTCAATTTTAGCAAAAAGAGATGCATCTAATCTGAATAGTGAAAATGTACAGTCCTGGAAAACAATGCTCGAAGTAGGAAATCTTCCTTCTAATACTGCAACTGTAGATGATTTTGATGAGCTTGGGAATATTTCTGAATTTGGAAATGTCTATACTAAAAACCAAAGCCATAATACGTTCATATCTTTTGGAGATTATACAGACAACAACGGAAATATTTTGGCTGAAAAGATAGAAGCTTTAGGTTTAACGACTTTGATTGAAGCTGTTGAGACTACAATTTCTGATTTTGCAAACCATTCAGACGCTTATGATTTTGAAGATAACGACTTCATTGCTATTCCGGTGAATAATGAGAATTATTCCCTTTATCTATTTAAAGGCGGCGTAAAAAATGATAAAAGTAATTATCTGTCAACCGGGCTTTCGAATATTACAATTGGTATGGTTGAGGGACTTCAAAGCGAGTTGAATAAAATCAAAATTGTTCAGGACGGATTAACCAATCTGAATACTAATCTTCAATCTAAAGCCGACAAAACAACACTTGACAATCATGCTTTATCATTAGATTCTCACGTAAATTATTTAGCAAAAATAGATGCTGCTAATTTAAATGCACAACATATTCAATCCTGGAAAAATGCTTTAGGAGTTAAAGAATTGCAAAGTAACCTTGCCACATTTGACGATGGTATCAATACAGGAAATGTGTATACAAAAGATCAAAGTGATTCAAAATATATCTTTTCGAGAGACTTTTTGAATGGCGATCATAAGATTTTAGCAGAAAAGATAGAAGCTCTGGGCTTAACGACATTGATAGAATCTTCGGAGAAAAGCATTTCAGAATTTGCAGACCGTTCGGAAGCTTACCAGTTTGAGGATAACGATTTTATCGCAATTCCTGATGAGAGGGGTCATTTTTCACTTTATATTTTTAAAGGCGGCGAAAAGAAAGAAGCAGGTAATTATCTTCCGACAGGACTATCGAATATTACGATTGGCATGGTTGAAGGTCTTCAGGGAGAATTGAATAAAATGCAAGTTCTTCAGGAAGAATTAAGCACTCTGAATACGAGCCTTCAATATAAAACAGACAAAATCACGTTCGACAGTCACGTTTTGTCACCTGATTCTCATGCCGATTATTTATCAAAAAGAGACGCATCCAATTTAAATAATGAAAATATTCAGTCCTGGAAAAGAGCGTTGGGCATTAAAGAACTTCTCAGCAATATTGCCACATTTGACGATGGCTTGAATACCGGTAACGTTTATACGAAAGACCAGAGTGATTCAAAATATATGTTTTTGAGAGACTTTTTGAATGACGATAATAAAATTTTGGCAGAAAAGATAGAAGCTTTAGGCTTAACGACATTAATTGAAGCTTCAGAGAAAAGCATTTCAGAATTTGTAAAGCATTCAGACTTATATAAATTTGAAAATAACGATTTTATCGCTGTTCCAGATGAAAGAGGCAATTTCTCACTATATCTATTTAAGGGCGGTAACAAGGCCGATACAAGTAACTATTTATCGACCGGACTTTCGAATATTACGATGGGAATGGTTGAAGGGCTTTCTGGAGAATTAAATAAAATTCAAGTTGTCCAGGACGGATTAATCAATCTAAATACCAGCCTTCAGTATAAAGCAGATAAAGCGACTGTTCTTGAGCAATTCAGCACATTCACTACCGATCTTCAAAGTAAAGCTGATAAAGCTACCCTTCAGCAGGAAGTGAACAGGATAAAGGTTGTTGAAGATGGATTAGCTGATGTGAATACCAATCTTGAAATTAAAGCCGACAAAGCGACTGTTTTTGAGCAATTCAGTACATTCACTACCGATCTTCAAAGTAAAGCTGATAAAGTTACCCTTCAGCAGGAAGTGAACAGGATAAAGGTTGTTGAAGATGGATTAGCTGATGTGAATGTCAATCTTGAAATTAAAGCAGATAAAGCCACAGTTTCTGAGCAATTGAGCATGTTCACTACCGATCTTCAAAGTAAAGCTGATAAAGTTACCCTTCAGCAGGAGGTGAACAGGATAAAGGTTGTTGAAGATGGATTAGCTGCTGTGAATACCAATCTTGAAATTAAAGCCGACAAAGCCACAGTTTCTGAGCAATTGAGCACATTCACTACCGATCTTCAAAGTAAAGCTGATAAAGTTACCCTTCAGCAGGAGGTGAACAGGATAAAGGTTGTTGAAGATGGATTAGTCAATGTGAATGCTACTCTACAATATAAGGCTGATAAGGCGACAATTCAGGAACAACTGGGTGGTGTGAATGCCAATCTTCAAAATAAGGCGGACAAAGAGGCATTAGAAAACCACCTTTGGTCAGCAGATTCGCATATCAGCTATTTAACAAAAAGAGATGCTTCCAATCTGGATTCTAAAAATATTTATGATTGGCAAAGGGCTTTAGGAATTTTAGAATTAACGCAGCCTAAAACCAATTATAAAATTTACAGGGCTCTGTTACATGTGGATGAAAAATCCTTTGAACCTAGATTTACAGTATTAGAAAATACGATTGGAGATATCGATTGGAAACGTAATGATGTCGGACTCTATACCGGATCGCTGGATAAGGCTTTTCCCGAAGGCAGAGTTTGGATTAATAGTAAAATAAATATACCATTTAGCAAATCATCTCCGGTAGATTGTATGGCAGTAAGGTTTGATGATAATATCGTAAACCTTACTATTCTTGCCCGGAATCAAGATTATACTCCTGTTGATATGGAAGGAGAATTCGGGATTATTGAAATTTATGTTTATGACAAATAAGAGTTACTGCAACTACAGGACAGGAGGGGCAAAAAACTTTTATAAGAACAAAAAAATGATGAATTTTGTACTTTAAATCATCAATAGTAATTCTAATACATTACTAATTACTAAAAATAAACTCAATCGAGTAGGATGCTCTTAAAAGGGAAACCTTTTACTCTTGAAATATCGGAATTTTCTGATGTGCAAGCATTAGAATCTCATCCGGGAAGCATAATGAAGGATTGTAAAATTCATCATTTTCTTTCAAGAGCAGACAACAATTCCGTGAGAGCGGGAAATTAATTCTTAAAAAGTAGGAATTCCAATAAGAGAAAGACTTTCAAAAAATTAACTGCTTTGGCAGTTTCGTAAGACTTTCCAATGTGAGCAGCCTTTCGGTTAAGAGTTTACTTTTTAGTAATAAAATAATAGACTTTTCAAAAAATTTAAAACATCAGAAATTTTTAATTGCTGCATTTAGAGAAAGCAGAAAACAAAAATTTATCAGAGAAGATAAAGAAGGTTAAATCTTGGAAATGAATCAATAATTATATGATTATCAAAAATATAAGAGTTATTGCAACTACAGGACAGGCAAGGCGAAAAACTTTTATAAGAACAAAAAAAGGATCAATTTTGAACTTTAAATCAATAAATACTCATTGAATCCGGAAAGCAATTATACTAAGAACATAAGCAATAAAGAACATCAAAACATTATGGAAGAAAAAAATAAATTTACACAAAGAGAGGAGTTGAAAACCTATTTTGAAACAGGTAAATATCCTACACAAAATCAATTTGGTCAGTTCATAGATAATTATGTCCATTTAAACGAGTTTAATTTTGGACTGGATGTAAAAGCATCAGGAACCAGTGAGAAAAAATACTATCATTTCTATGTAGCCGAAGATATCGAGAAATCGGGTAGAGGACATATGAATATCGAAGATAAAGAACAAAATGAGCCACAGAAAATAGATAAGTATGTGCATGTTTTAAGTAGAAATATAGTTTATAAATGTTTAAACGTAAAATTATTAAACGAATTAGATATCGATAAGTACCAGCCTAAGATCATCATAAAACGCTACAAACAACAAAAAACGCTTCAAAGCGGTTATTTAAAAAAAGCAGGGTTTTACCAGGAACTTCCATCTGATGCAGAATCCTGGGGCCGCAAGTCCGAATATCCTGTAACGGCTAATGAAATGGTCATAGATATTAATCCTATTAATTATTTCAGACCAAAAGAAGATTACAAGGAGTTTTCTCCATCGGGCACATTCAATAGACCTGGTTCATTTAAATATTCAACACATCATAGAAAACCATTTTCTCTTATTCAAATGTTTTTAGAAATTGATGTTAATGGAAAAAAAATCATGTCGCATCCTGTTAATATAAAAATTATTTTGGGAAGAGACGAGAATGATTCAATCAATTATATGATTAATTAATCATAAACATAATCTCAGTCGAGTAAGAAATTCTTTAGCGGGAAGCCTTTTGCTCTTGAAATACTGGAATTTTCTGATGTGCAAGCATGAGGATCTCATCCAGGAAGCAGGATGGTGGTGTATGGCTGTACTATTATTTTCTTTCAAGAGCAGATAACAATTCCGTGAGAGCGGGAAATTAATTCTTAAAAAGTAGGAATTCCAGTGATAGAAAGACTTTCTAAAAAACAACTGCTTCGGTAGTTTCGGTAAGACTTTCCAATGCGAGTTACTTTTCGGCTGAGATTTATTTTTAGTAACAAATTATTTAAAACATCAAAAAATTTATAGCACTAAAGAAAACAAAAACTTATTAGTGAAAATAAAGAAGTGAGTTTTGAATTTCAAAAATAAAAAGAATAAAAAACCATGAAAACAGAGTATTACAACAATTATTTTCACTCATTGGTGAGCAACTTTTCGGTTGAAGTTTATTGAAGCAAACCACAAAATAAAGTGGAATTATTTTAAAACCTAACCTCAATCGAGTAAGATACTCTATTACAGGAAGCCTTTTTGCCTTGGAATCTTGGAATTTTTTGATGCATAAGCATTAGAATCTCGTCCGGGAAGCAGAATGATGGGTTATCAGATCTATAATTTTCTTTCAAGAGTAGATAATGACTCCGTGAGAGCGGAAGATTGATTCTTTAAAAAGTAGGAATTCCAATAAGAGAAAGACTTTAAAAAAATAACTGCTCCGGCAGTTTCTGTAAGACTTTCCAATATGAGTTAAAGTTACTTTTTAGTGACAAACTAATAAATGTTTTCAAAAATTAAACGTTAAAAATCGATTATTACACTTAAAATAAAGTAGAGACAAGAATTGATTAAAAAAGACGAAGAGGAGTAAATTTTGAATTTTCAAAAATAAAAAGACTAAAAAACCCAATGGAGACCAAACAAATACAAAAATTATTTACTCATTTAGAAGAGGTTATTACGTGGCGTATAAACAATCCTTCAGAACATTTTAATACAGGAGCACCTCAATTTAAAACTAATGACCATGAAGGCTTTCAATTAGGGGACTATATTTCAGGGAAAAAACTTATCCATCAGGAAGTTATAATTCTTTTAATGGCTTTATTACCACGATTAGATCCATCATTGCTGAAGCGTATTTATCTGGAGTTTCCAAACAGTGTATTGTTTGACTTCTGCTCAACCAATGATAATGGTAGACTTTTTTATCCGACAATTCAAGCTGTTCAATATATTTTAGGTGGAGATAGCATTTCAGAACGATTGAAAGCACTCGATTATTTTAATCCAAATTCAATTTTGATTAAAGAAGAATTGATCGTTTTTTCAAGTTCATCTCACGAGTATACACCTGTGAATAGCCAAATAAGTGTTCATCAGGAAGCTTTTAATACGATAATTTTCGGACAAGAATTATTGCCAAAAATGAGCAATGATTTTCCGGCAGAACTATTACACACCCGTAGATCGTGGAGTGATTTAATACTTCCTCAAATCACATTAAACGAACTTCAAAGCATTGAAGCCTGGTACAATAGCAGCCGAATTCTTATGGAAGATTGGGACATGCAGAAAAAACTAAAACCGGGCTTCCGGGTGTTGTTTTATGGAGAGCCGGGAACAGGAAAAACTCTTGCAGCCAGCCTTTTAGGAAAATATACTAAACGTCCTGTTTTCAGGGTTGATGTTTCTATGTTGGTTTCAAAGTACATCGGTGAAACAGAAAAGCAATTAGCTAAACTATTTGACAAAGCGGAAAATAAAAACTGGATCTTATTTTTTGATGAGGCAGATGCCATTTTCGGAAAACGAACCAATGTACGAGATGCTCATGATAAATATGCCAATCAGGAAGTTTCTTATCTGTTACAGAGAATAGAAACATTTTCGGGACTTATTATTTTAGCATCCAACTTTAAAAATAATATGGATAAAGCCTTTACGCGACGCTTTCATAGCTGCATAAAATTTAATAATCCAAAGCATGAGGAGCGTCTGCGTATCTGGCAACAAAATTTACCCGAGCAATTACAACTTGAAGATATTAATTTAGAACAAATTGCCAAACGATACGAACTCACCGGTTCTAATATTATGAACGTAATACAAGATGTAAGTTTAAAAACCATTGCATCAAAAGATCCTGATTACAAAGTAAGTGTAGACGTGTTCTTAGAAAGTATCAAAAAAGAGTATGTGAAAGAAGATAAAATATTTACATAAAAATTTGAACTCAATTAGTTTCCTCTGGAAAGAAATGCTTATGAATACAGGGATTACAATGAAGGGTAAAAACTCCTCCTGAAATTCTATGGAGAAGAATTGAAAAATTCAAAACCAGGAGATTTAAATTTGTTTAATTTCAAAAATAAAGCTGATGAAAGCAAAAATTCTGCTACTGATTATATTGAGTAGCCTCATATTGTGTTGCCGAAGTAAGAATAAAATGACAACTACTTACAAAGAAAACAAAAAAGAAACGGAAAAAGTAAAAGTTGATTCTTTTAGCCTACAAGATTTAAAAACAACTCAAAGTCTCTCTGAGGATGTATTACTAAAGGAAAAGAAAAATGAAATATCCGGAGAAATATTGATTAATGGAAAATCTGATGTATCTAATCCATTTGTCTTTCATAATGTTATTGGAAACGATACTATTCAAAGTATTTCCATCAAGGGAAACGCAGAATACTCGATCAATAACCATTATGCAAAGACTGATAATAAAAAATCGGAGGTTAAAAGAGAAGAATTTATAACCATTATTAAAGATTTAGCTCAGAAAGCTGTTTCAAAAGAAAACATCAAAGAAGACACTACGGTAGTTTCTGAAGAAACAAAAAAAATCAGATCAAATGGATTTCAAGCCGGAGCCTGGATTGTCATTGCAATTGTTGCAATCTTTCTAATACTCATCTTTTTCACCTATAAATATTTTAAGAAATGAAAACATCACAAAAAGGAATAAATCTGATTTTATCATTTGAAGGTTTCAGTTCTAAGCCTTACTTTGATTCTGCAGGAATTCCAACGATTGGATTTGGAAATACATACTATCCCGATGGTAAGAGAGTAACGATGAAAGATCCTGCAATTAGCAGAGAAAAAGGAGCCGAATTATTTTCATCTGTTTTACCAACTTATGAAAAAATAGTTAACAGTAAAATTAAAGTAACGCTTACCCAAAATCAATTTGATGCCCTTGTTTCGCATACTTACAACACCGGAGGATCAGACACTTTATTTTCTTTAATCAATAAAAAAGCAAATTCAGAAACCATTAAAGATTGGTTTACTTCAAGATATATTACCGCTGGCGGTAAAATTTTGAACGGCTTGATAAAGCGTAGAAAAGCTGAAGCCGATTTGTTTTTTTCAAAATAGAATTTCTATACTTTCCAAATCTTTATACTCAAAAAAGATAAATGAAAAGAAAGTTTAATTCGATGAGAGAGTTTTGTAAAATCACTTAAAAGTAGAGGAAAATTGAAGCAATGAAAAATTTTAGACAATTAATTAATGAAAAACAAAATTTGTGATAAAAAAAGAAGAACTCAAACCTAATTTCCAATAATCATGGCAGTACCATTATCAATAATATTTAGCTGGTTTGAAAAGGGTGATATTCCTACAGATTATCAATTTCAGCAGACCTTTTCCTCATTCCGTCATGTAGATGAAAAAATCAAAATGTATGATGTGACGGGCTTAAATGAATCTCTTCAAAACACGCTGTCTACCACAACTTTTACAAATCATTTAGAAGATGAAAGTGCTCATAATTTAGTGCTTGCAAAACTTAATGCATCCAATCTTTCTGCTGCCAACGTAGATGAATGGAAAGAAAAGTTAAAAATCAATTTAGCAGCTACTATTGACGGGAGTGGAGAGACTGGAAATGTCTATACAAAAGAGCAAATCGCGGAAATTGTAAATATGTTTCAGGCAAAGGATGATGAAATGCTTGAACATATTGAGAAAATTAACCAAATACTGGCCTCTGATGATGTAAATCTTGATGATCTTCAGAAAATCGTAGACTATATCAAAGAAAACAGGGAGCAGATAGAATTGCTTAAAGAGGCTATTATCAGAGGCAGTTCAGATGATAAAATCAACCTTGTTGGAAGTTATTCAAATTGGGGCGCAATTACTTATCAAAATCAGTTTAATAATCTGGTGTATGATAAAATTAAAAATATCGAAGATGTAACAAATTCAGAAAAAATTCAGCATGAAGAAAGAGTCAGGGGAGACTCTGTAATAAAGCATGATCTTGATACATTAAGTTTTGTGATTGATGCTTACGACACAGTTACAATGTTTACAATACCCCTTAAGGTGAGAAGAATAGACACAAAAAATATTGAAGTGCTATTTGATTCAATTCCGCCAAATATGATTCAGTTAACAATTAAAAAAATATAATTATGGACATTAAATACGCTTATTATCAAAGTTCTGTTGGATATAAAATCGAAGGGAAAACAGACAATGACATTTTAACCGCTGGTGGTAGCACGAGGTCAATCAATTCTTTTTGGCATGATGGAAATTTTAATCCGTCAGATTATGTGCCAAAAATACGAACTTTAACAATTAACGGTACAGCTTATGATTTGTCAGCAAACAGATCATTTACAACGCCAGATACGATTACCCGTCTGAAAGGTGGTGCATCCGGTTCTCTGGTATCCGGCGATGTTACNCTTGCAGCAGGTGCCAATATNGCNATTAGNCAAACCGGNAATACCATCACATTAGCCTCTACGGATACAACTTACAGTGCGGGTAATGGTTTGACATTGACAGGAACTTCATTTTCTTTGCCGGTTACTACTTCAGGTACGGGGAATGTGGTTACGGGAATTAGCCAGACGGCCAACGGAATAACAGTGAATCTGGGCTCTGTGCCCACCTCAACGGATTTGGCAAATTATATCCCGTTGTCGCAAAAAGGTACAGCAAATGGGGTTGCTATTTTGGATGCATCCGGGCAGGTTCCTGCATCTCAATTGCCATCTTACGTGGATGATGTTTTGGAGGGATACTATAAATCTGCTGACGGAAAGTTTTACAAAGAAGCGGCATATACTAACATCATCGCCGGAGAGACAAGTAAAATTTATGTATCTCTTGATACTAACAAAACTTACCGATGGACTGGAACAACATTCGTTTATATCACCTCCGGAGCTGTAGATTCTGTAAATGGATTAACGGGTGTTGTAGTCTTAAACAAATCTCATGTCGGCTTAGGTAATGCCGATAACACGGCAGATGCAGCGAAAAATGTTCTTTCCGCTACAAAATGGACTGTAGCGCGAACTATTACGCTTTCCGGAGTTACCTCAACGGCACAAACAATTGACGGTTCTGGAAATGTCGCAATCCCTATTACTGCTGTTCCTGCGACATTACTAACTGGGACTGCAGCAATCAATACAACAGGTTCATCTGCAAAACTGACAACACCGAGAACAATTTCTGCTTCAGGTGACGCTACGTGGACAACAACCTTTGATGGTTCGGCAAATGTTACCTCAGCGTTGACATTGGCTGCAACAGGAGTAACCGCCGGGACTTATGATCAAGTTACAGTTGATTCTAAAGGTAGAGTTACGGCCGGAAGTAATATTATAAGATCATACACTACTGCTATTTCCGGAACAGCTACTATAGGACATAACCTAGGAACTAGAAATGTTGATGTTGAAATGTATGATACTGTGACATTTTATAAAATCGAAGGCAGGATAAAATTAACCGATCCGAATAAAATAGATATTGAATTTGATTCTGCTTTACCTAATACTGTATCCATAACAGTAACCCGTAAAGATATTTAACATGGATGTAAAATACTCATATTATAACACCTCTAAAGGTTATAGAGTAGTGGGCGGTACAGCTGCCCACTTTTTAAAGGCGGATGGGTCTTTAGATAATACGTCATATATTCCTGCGAACACGGAAATTAATATGGGGGATAAAAACCTCAATTTTACCACAGGATCAATTTCGAAATTTGAAGGTAATACGAGGGTTTTTAATAAGGTATTTCAAAGATATAATGCTACTACACCAACAGGAGCACTAAGTTTTAAATTTCCGCAGGCAACTGCTAGTGCCACAATGTTTGATGTGACTATTAAAGTCCATCTCTGGAATTTAAGAACGCTTGGAACCTTTCGAATAGCATTTTATAAGATTTCAGCAACTCAAATTCAAACTGTTTACCATAAAGCTGTTTTAGAATGTAATGATAATTTTCCTACAAATACACTGAATGTTGGAATTGATGGAGCGGGAAATGTATGTATAAATATTGGTGATGCAACTACGGTTTGGAATACTCATGCAATGTTTGAAGTTGAAAGGGTTGTTTCATTGTATACCGGTTCCAATTATGATTGGTCAAAAGGCTGGTCTTTAACCTCAGAAACAGATACCTCCTCATATCAATCATTGGTTAATATTATTCCCGAAATAGTAGCAACAAGAAGTTGGGTCTCTGCCAATATGATAACGAGTAATTCACCGCAGACAGGATTGAGCGGAAATAAGACCACTTCAGGAGATTGGATTTTTAACGGCAGTTCAGCAAATCATTTGTCGTTATTGCGCCCTGGACAAGCTATTAATAATACAATAGGTTTAGGTTTTGATACATTATCTCAATATGTAGGTTTAGCGGATGATCATACTTTTGCAATAGGTAATAATCTGAATTTACAAAGTCTGTCTTTTCGCAAATTTTGGATAGATTTTACAAAAAATTCAGTCAATTCAATAGGTCAGATAGGCAGCTCTATGTTAGGGAGTAAAGATGTCGGGGGATTTGCCATAACAACTTCCACAAATTCAAATAGGGCAGAAATGATATTGCGCCACGTTTGGACGGCAAATAACAAAACTTACGGTGTTGGCGGAGTATCATCAAGTACCTCGGGCAGTATGGCGAATTGGGGAATGTGGCAATGGTTTAATGACAGAACAGTAAATGGACATGATGGATTTATAGGCTTCGTGGGTGATAAGGATACTGTTTTAATATCATCTCTTGCAAGCACTGGAAATAGAATGGTAATTGCAAATAACAGTGGAATTATAAGTACACAGGCAATACCAACCTTTGATAATTACTACACAAAAAGTGAAGCTTTAAATTTATTCGTTGGAAAAAATGGAGTTGAGACTATAGCTGATACAAAGACATTTACACATAGCCCAATTGTACCTAATGCTACATTAAATAATCATGCGGTAAACTTATCTCAGCTTAATAATTTGACTGCCGGATTTGTAAAAGTGAACGAATCTTTTTCGACTTCAATTATGTTGGCAGATTTATATGGTGGCGATGCAGGAGGTTTGTATGATAAAGCTAATGATTTGCATATTGCAGGTAAAGAAGGGGAATTTGTAAAATTAGCGAGTAAATTTGGTGGCACCGATGGTATTGTTATTAATTTATCAAATGGTCATATCGGCTACGGTGGTGTTTCTCCAACAGATTCTCATAATCACTATTTTAACGGGACAATAAGAATTCCGTACGGTATTTATTCGGAGTCCACAAATAATAATGATTTATACGGTGGGAATGGAAATTTATATCATTTATCCCATGAGGTGATTTTGGAAAATGAATCTATCCGATTTAAACCTGATGATAAAGAGTTCACAGGTGTTTCAAATTCCTACGGTTCCAAAAATAGGGTTGTAAAGCTAACATTGCGTGAGGGAGGTGCTATAACAATGGATGCAATGTTTGAATATCAAGAAATAACAATAATGAATATAAGTGGTAAAGAAGGGAAATTTATGGTAAATAATACTAATGTGAACTTTTCTATACCTCCCAAAAGTAGCGCAAAATATTATATGAATAGTTTAGGAAGAATTATACAGGAAAGCATGAGTGTAGGATATTGCGTTTCTTCTTAATTTTCACATAAGGCTATTTTAAGCAGTAATATTTCATTGCTTGTCTGTATGTGATTTAGCAGTTGATGAAACTTCAATTATTCAAAATAATTTGGAAGTTTTCCCGAACCAGGTACAGGATACCCCTGAATATTTCGTTTGAGAAAAGATTATTTCGGTAAGTAATTAAAAAGATAAGCATCTGTAAAAAGAGCTCAGGTAAAGAATTACATTACAGAAGAGATTTTTAATCAGTGTGTACGGATATTCGTGCATACTGATTATATTTTTTAGTGAAGTTGAAAGTAGTAATGTTGATTTACTGCAACTACAAAATGAAGAGGTCAAAAAACTTTCATATGAATTAAAAAAAAA
>Ga0065714_10064534_pt1 | contig 40232 bp, 27 predicted proteins | sample MisRhiReplicate2_FD_59101 | JGI IMG/M metagenome (GOLD analysis project Ga0065714, IMG submission 59101) | Miscanthus rhizosphere microbial communities from Kellogg Biological Station, MSU, sample Rhizosphere Soil Replicate 2: eDNA_1 v2... | ecosystem: Host-associated > Plants > Roots >... | reverse complement strand
CCCGCGATGGCCGCAGCGCGGTTTACCAGTTGAACCGCGATATCGTTCATCGCGGGCAAGCCTTGCTCCCACAGTGGGAAAGCCTCCCTCGCGACATCGGCCATTCATCTGCGCGCTTTACTGGATATTCGAATTTCCATATATTCGCCCCTTCGCACCACCAGGCCGTTCTTCGTCACGTCTGATTCCCACTTTTCTATCCTTCTTCCAAGGCTGTTGCGCATGCTGATCGCGTCATTGATTTTCCTGCTGACCATTACGTTGGTGATCTGGCAGCCCAAGGGGCTTGGCGTCGGCTGGAGCGCGACGCTCGGCGCGCTGCTGGCGTTGTTGAGCGGGGTGGTGCAGGTCGGCGACATTGCGCTGGTCTGGCAGATCATCTGGAACGCCACCGGTACGTTTGTCGCGCTGATCATCATCAGCCTGCTGCTGGACGAGGCCGGCTTCTTCGCCTGGGCGGCCTTGCACGTGGCCCGTTGGGGAAAGGGCAGCGGGCGCAAGCTGTTTGCGTTCATGGTGCTGCTGGGCGCGCTGGTGTCGGCCCTGTTTGCCAATGACGGGGCGGCGTTGATCCTGACGCCCATCGTGATTTCGATGCTGCTGGCGTTGCGGTTTTCCCCAGCGGCGACCCTGGCATTCGTGATGGGTGCCGGTTTCATTGCCGACAGCGCGAGCCTGCCGCTGGTGGTGTCGAACCTGGTGAACATCGTCTCGGCGGACTTCTTCGGCATTGGCTTCAACCGCTACGCGGCGGTCATGGTGCCGGTGAACCTGGTCAGTGTGGCGGCCAGCCTGGCGATCTTGCTGTGGTTCTTTCGTCGCGACATCCCGCGCGACTACGACCCCGCTCAACTGGATGATCCGGCGACGGCGATCCACGACAAGGCAACGTTTTATGCCGGCTGGGTGGTGCTGGTGATCCTGCTGCTGGGCTGCTTTGCGCTGGAGCCGCTGGGGATTCCCATCAGCGCGATTTCCGCGGTCTGTGCTGCGTTGCTGCTGGCTGTCGCGGCCCGCGGCCACAAGATTTCCACCCGCAAGGTGATGAAGGAAGCGCCCTGGCAGATCGTGATTTTCTCCCTCGGCATGTACCTGGTGGTCTATGGCCTGCGCAATGCCGGGTTGACCGGCTACCTGGCCCATTGGCTCGACGGCTTCGCCGAATATGGCGTGTGGGGTGCGGCCATGGGCACCGGCGTGCTGACGGCGTTGCTCTCGTCGGCCATGAATAATTTGCCGACGGTGCTGGTCGGCGCCTTGTCCATCGATGCCAGCCAGGCCACCGGGGTGGTGAAGGAGGCGATGATCTACGCCAACGTCATCGGCAGCGACCTGGGCCCGAAAATCACCCCGATCGGCAGCCTGGCGACTTTGCTGTGGCTGCATGTGCTGGAGCGCAAGAACATCCAGATCGGCTGGGGGTACTACTTCAAGGTCGGGATCGTACTGACAGTGCCGGTGTTGCTGGTGACATTGGCAGCGCTGGCGGTGCGGTTGTCACTCTAGACCGAGTTGGCTTCATCGCGAGCAAGCTCGCTCCCACATTGGAATGCATTCTCCTCTATGAATGTGCTCCCCTGTGGGAGCGAGCTTGCTCGCGATGAGGCCCTGGCAGACACTCCAAAACTCAGCTGTTTTGGCCCGGCACATCCGGCCAGAGATCGGCCACCAGGAACACCCGCTCGGCTTCTTCCCACTCCCCCTCGGCATTTTCAGTCAGGCGCACCATCAGTTGCGCTGGCGCCATCGGGTCAAGGTCCAGTCGCCAGGCGTCCAGTTGCGCGGTGCTCCAGGTCTGCTCCGCCGGATAATGCGCCGGGGCCAACCAGGCGGCGCGGGGCAGGGGTTGCCAGCGCCCAGGTGGGCGCTGGGCGACGAATGCAGGCCAATCCCGCTGATGCAGCCAACTGCCCCGCAAATGCCGGGGATGCGCACCGGTCGGCGGGTCGGCGTGGCCCGGCCAGGGGTAGAGCAGGTAGCCGCCGAGCCAGAGCTCGGAGCGGAACACCTCGAGGCCGGTCGGCTCAATGCCCAATGCTGCCAAGGCCTCGCGGCTTTCCGGGCGCGCCGAGATGGGGAGCTGGTGCTCGCGCAAATGCGCCAGTTTACGGTCGAGTCGGTCATGACAGCCCGGCCCGAGCCACTGCGCGGTGTCCCGGCCATCCCCTTGCTGCGGGCCGAGGTACAACTTGATCGCCAACTCCAGATGATGGATGCCGTCACGATCGCGCAGCAGCAGGTCCAGTTCGCCCAGCGTATGGCCTTCGTGGCGGATCGGCAGGTTCGCGGCAATCAGCTCGATGCCAGGAGCGTGCTGCACGGCAAACTGCCACAGCCTTTCGTAATACAGGCCCAGGCGTCGCGTCCGTCCCAGGGACAGGCAGTGCAGCAGCGGGTAGCTGTCGCGGTCCAGTTGTCGCAGCCAGTGCTCCAGCTGATCAGGCGCCTGTACCCAGTCGCTGCCGGCCAGGGGATGGCGCTGGGGCCAGGGCGTGTCGATGAGCATCGGCGGGGCGATGATCGCCCACGCGAGGTCGCGCACTTCGGGATGGCGAAGGCGGCGGGGCAAGTCCAGCAATTCAGGGAACAGGATCATTTTGCGAGCATAGCTGCTGCGAAAGGCTTAAAGGATTTTGTCTATGGAGCGCTTTCGCCCATAATCGTGGTTTTCGCCCGTCGCAGACCCTCGCAGGAGCCTCATGGAGCAATTTCGCAATATCGGCATCATCGGTCGCCTGGGCAGTTCGCAGGTGTTGGACACCGTTCGCCGTCTCAAACGTTTCCTCCTGGAGCGACACCTGCATGTGATCCTCGAAGATACCATCGCCGAAGTCTTGCCGGGCCATGGCCTGCAGACGTCGTCGCGCAAGATGCTGGGCGAGGTCTGCGACATGGTGATCGTGGTCGGCGGCGACGGCAGCCTGCTGGGGGCCGCCCGGGCCCTGGCGCGGCACAATATCCCGGTGCTGGGGATCAACCGGGGCAGCCTGGGGTTCCTCACCGATATCCGCCCTGACGAGCTGGAAACCAAGGTCGCCGAGGTGCTGGACGGCCACTACCTGGTGGAAAACCGCTTCCTGCTGCAAGCCGAGGTCCGTCGTCACGCCGAGGCCATCGGCCAGGGCGATGCCCTCAATGACGTGGTGCTGCACCCTGGCAAATCCACGCGCATGATCGAATTCGAGCTGTACATCGACGGCCAGTTCGTCTGCAGCCAGAAGGCCGACGGCCTGATCGTCGCGACCCCGACCGGTTCCACGGCCTACGCGCTCTCGGCCGGCGGACCGATCATGCACCCCAAGCTCGACGCTATTGTGATTGTGCCCATGTACCCCCATACCTTGTCTGGGCGACCGATTGTGGTCGATGGCAACAGTGAGCTGAAAATCGTCGTGTCCAAGGATATGCAGATCTACCCGCAAGTGTCCTGTGACGGCCAGAACCATTTCACCTGCGCGCCGGGTGACACCATCACCGTCAGCAAGAAAGCGCAGAAGCTGCGCCTGATCCATCCGCTGGATCACAATTACTATGAAGTCTGCCGGACCAAGCTCGGCTGGGGCAGTCGGTTGGGGGGTGGAGGCGACTGATGCTCGATCCTGCGCGCAGTTACGATTTGATCGGTGACGTGCATGGATGCGCCCTGACCCTGGAACACCTGCTGGACCGACTCGGTTACCACAAGCAGGGCGGGGTCTGGCGGCATCCGTCGCGCATGGCTGTGTTCCTGGGGGACATCATCGACCGTGGCCCGCGGATTCGCGAGGCGCTGCATATCGTCCACGACATGGTCGTGGCCGGCCAGGCGCTGTGCATCATGGGCAACCACGAGTTCAACGCCCTGGGCTGGAGCACACCGGCTTTGCCCGGCAGCGGCCAGCGCTACGTGCGCGAACACACGCCGCGTCATGCTCGCCTGCTCAACGAGACCCTGACCCAGTTCGAGCAGCATCCCGGCGACTGGCATGACTTTCTCAAGTGGTTCTACGAGCTGCCGCTGTTTGTCGACGCCGGCCGGTTCCGGGTGGTGCATGCCTGTTGGGATTCGGGCCTGATCGAACCGCTGCGTGGCCTGTTCCCGGACGGTTGTGTCGACGAGCATTTCCTCCAGGCCTCGGCGCAACCGGGCAGTTTTGCCAGCACGGTGTTCGATCGTTTGCTACGTGGCACCGACATGCGCCTGCCCCATGGCCTGACGCTGACCGGTGGCGATGGCCTGACCCGTTCGTTTTTTCGCACCAAGTTCTGGGAAGACAACCCGCAGACCTACGGCGACATCGTCTTCCAGCCCGACGCCTTGCCAGAACCGGTGGCCCGCACACCGCTGTCGCCGGATGAAAAAAACAACCTGCTGCGCTATGGCGTCCATGAACCGTTGCTGTTCGTCGGCCACTATTGGCGCAGCGGCAAGCCCGCGCCCATTCGCCCGAACCTGGCCTGCCTGGATTACAGCGCGGTGCTCTACGGCAAGCTGGTCGCCTATCGCCTCGACCAGGAAACCCGCCTGGATCCGCACAAGTTCGTCTGGGTGGATGTCGAGCGGCCGGAGGTGGTGCAATGAGCGTCGTCGCGGTTTTGCGCCTGCCCTTGGCAGTGGACCTGAGCGGCTTCGTCAAGTTGCTGCAACGCATGCAGGTGCCCCATCGCGTCAGTGAAGAGGCGGGCGAGCAGGTGCTCTGGGTGCCGGATGAAATCAGTGAGGACGTGCGTTCGTTGTACGCGCGTTTTCCCGCTGGCGATCCCGACCAGCAGTTGGAGCTGTCAGACACGGGTGGCACTTCCCGGCGGGCGGGGTTTGTCCAGCAACTGACGCGCAGCCCAGTGACGGCCGTGGTGTTGTTGCTGAGCCTGATCGTCAGTGCGGTCACCCTGCTAGGGGAAAATCTTGAGGCCCTGCGCTGGCTGACCTTCCTCGAATTCCGCGTCGTTGGCGACTACATCCAGTTCACGCCGTTGGCCGATAGCCTGGCGGCGGGGCAGTGGTGGCGCCTGGTGACACCGATGCTGATTCACTTCGGCTTCCTGCACATCGCCATGAATGGCATGTGGTACTGGGAACTGGGACGGCGGATCGAGGCGCGCCAGGGTGGCATCAACTTGCTGGGGCTGACGCTGCTGTTCAGCCTCGTCTCCAATTTCGCCCAGTACTTTTTCAGCGGCCCGACGTTGTTCGGTGGGTTGTCGGGGGTGTTGTACGGCCTGCTGGGCCATTGCTGGATCTACCAATTGCTCGCACCGAACCCGGCCTATCACTTGCCCCGTGGGGTGTTGGTGATGATGCTGGTGTGGTTGCTGCTGTGCCTGTCCGGGCTGGTTTCGCTGATCGGTTTCGGTGAAATCGCCAATGCGGCCCACGTCGGCGGGCTGCTCGTCGGATGCTTCACGGGTTTGTTGGGCGGGCTGTTCGCTCGCCGTAAAATGGCCCTTTGACCGGCGCCTGTGCCTTTTGAGAATGCGCGATTTGCGCGGAGAACCCATGTCTTCCTTCAACGAAATGATCCAGAACATCACACCCGACATCTACCGGAGCCTGAAACTGGCGGTGGAAATCGGTAAATGGGCCGATGGCAACAAGCTCACCGCCGAGCAACGCGAACTCTCGTTGCAGGCGATGATCGCCTGGGAAATCCAGAACCTGCCCGAAGAGGAGCGCACTGGTTACATGGGCGCGCAGGAATGCCATTCGAAGTCCACTGAAGTGCCGAATATCCTGTTCAAGTCGGACGCCATCCATTGATCGAGATTGGCCGCGGTGCAATCAGCAAGATGTCGGCGCGCCTTGACGGGCCGACCGTTCAATACGCCTTTCGCCTGGGCGATGTCGAGGTGCCGGTCAACCCGTTGATCGGCAGCACGGTGCGCCTGGAGTACCTCGGTGCGATCCACTGCACCCACTGTGGACGCCGGACCAAGACCAGCTTCAGCCAGGGGTATTGCTACCCCTGCATGACCAAGCTGGCCCAGTGCGACCTGTGCATCATGAGCCCCGAGCGTTGCCATTACGAGGCGGGCACCTGCCGCGACCCGGCCTGGGGCGAGCAGTTCTGCATGACCGATCATGTGGTCTACCTGGCCAATTCCTCGGGTGTGAAAGTTGGCATCACTCGCGCCACGCAATTGCCGACCCGCTGGCTGGACCAGGGCGCCAGCCAGGCGCTGCCGATCCTGCGGGTCGCCACCCGCCAGCAATCGGGGTTTGTCGAAGACCTGTTCCGCAGCCAGGTGGCGGACAAGACCAACTGGCGCGCCTTGCTCAAGGGCGACGCCGTGGCGGTGGACCTGCCGGCGATCCGTGACTCGCTGTTCGAAAGCTGCGCCCAGGGATTGCAGGGGTTGCAGGAACGATTCGGCCTGCAAGCGATCCAGACCATAGCGGACGTCGAACCCATCGAGATCCGTTATCCGGTGGAGCAATACCCGGCCAAGATCGTCAGCTTCAACCTGGACAAGAACCCGATCGCCGAAGGCACGCTGCTGGGGATCAAGGGCCAGTACCTGATTTTTGACACCGGCGTGATCAATATTCGTAAATACACGGCCTACCAGCTCGCCGTGCATCAGTAGAAGGATTCGACCTATGCGCACCGAACAACCGAAGATGATTTACCTGAAGGACTATCAGGCGCCCGAGTACCTGATCGATGAGACGCACCTGACCTTCGAGTTGTTCGAGGACCACAGCCTGGTCCATGCGCAACTGGTGATGCGCCGCAACCCCGAGCGCGGTGCCGGGCTGCCGCCGCTGGTGCTCGATGGCCAGCACCTGGAACTGCTCTCGCTCAAGCTCGACGACGCCGACCTGGGGCAGGGCGACTATCAACTGGACGACAGTCACCTGACCGTTCACCCCAAGGCCCAGGCCTTCACGGTCGACACCACCGTCCGGATCCACCCGGAAACCAACACCGCCCTGGAAGGTTTGTACAAGTCCGGCAGCATGTTCTGCACCCAGTGCGAGGCCGAAGGTTTCCGCAAGATCACCTATTACCTCGACCGCCCGGATGTGATGAGCAAGTTCACCACCACCGTGGTGGCCGAGCAGCACAGCTATCCGGTGCTGTTGTCCAACGGCAACCCGATTGCCAGCGGCCCCGGCGAAGACGGCCGGCACTGGGCGACCTGGGAAGACCCGTTCAAGAAGCCGGCCTACCTGTTTGCCCTGGTGGCCGGCGACCTGTGGTGCGTCGAAGACACCTTCACTACCCTGAGCGAGCGCACCGTAGCGCTGCGCATCTATGTCGAGCCGGAAAACATCGACAAATGCCAGCACGCCATGACCAGCCTGAAGAAGTCGATGCGCTGGGACGAAGAGGTGTACGGGCGCGAGTACGACCTGGACATCTTCATGATCGTCGCGGTCAACGATTTCAACATGGGCGCCATGGAGAACAAGGGCCTCAATATCTTCAACTCCAGCGCCGTGCTGGCCCGCGCCGAAACCGCCACCGATGCCGCGCACCAGCGGGTCGAGGCGATCGTTGCCCACGAATACTTCCATAACTGGTCGGGCAACCGCGTGACCTGTCGCGACTGGTTCCAACTGTCGCTCAAGGAAGGTTTCACGGTGTTCCGCGACGCCGGGTTCTCGGCCGACATGAACTCCGCCACCGTCAAGCGCATCCAGGACGTGGCGTACCTGCGTACCCACCAGTTCGCCGAAGATGCCGGCCCCATGGCGCACCCGGTGCGTCCGGACAGCTTCATCGAGATCTCCAACTTCTACACCCTGACCGTGTACGAAAAGGGCTCGGAAGTGGTTGGCATGATCCACACCCTGCTGGGGCCTGAGGGTTTCCGCAAGGGCAGTGACCTGTACTTCGAACGCCACGACGGCCAGGCCGTGACCTGCGACGACTTCATCAAGGCCATGGAAGATGCCAACGGCGTCGACCTGGCCCAGTTCAAGCGCTGGTACAGCCAGGCCGGTACACCACGGCTGGCGGTGAGCGAATCTTATGATGCCGCCGCCAAGACCTACAGCCTGACCTTCAGCCAGAGTTGCCCGCCGACCCCGGACAAGCAGGAAAAACTGCCGTTCGTGATTCCCGTGGAGCTGGGCCTGCTGGACAGCCAGGGTGCTGAAATCCCTCTGCGCCTGGCCGGTGAAGCGGCGGCAGACGGCACGTTCCGAGTGATCTCGGTGACCGAAGCCGAGCAGACCTTCACCTTTGTCGACATCGCCGAACAGCCGCTGCCTTCGTTGCTGCGTGGTTTCTCGGCGCCGGTGAAGCTGAGCTTTCCGTACAACCGCGACCAGTTGATGTTCCTCATGCAGCACGACAGCGACGGGTTCAACCGTTGGGATGCCGGCCAGCAATTGTCGGTACAGGTGCTGCAGGAACTGATCGCCCAGCATCAGCAGGGCGCCAGCCTGGTGCTGGACCCGCGCCTGGTCAGTGCGCTGCGCAGTGTGCTGTCGGACGAGTCCCTGGACCAGGCCATGGTCGCCGAAATGCTCTCGCTGCCAAGCGAAGCCTACCTGACGGAAATCAGCGAAGTGGCTGACGTCGAGGCGATCCATGCCGCCCGTGAGTTTGCCCGCCAGCAGTTGGCCGAGAACCTGTTCGAAGCCCTCTGGCTGCGTTATGCAGCCAACCGCGACCTGTCGAAGAAAACCCCTTACGTGGCCGAGGCCGAGCATTTCGCCCGTCGCGCGTTGCAGAACATCGCGCTGTCGTACCTGATGCTCACCGGCAAGCCTGAGGTGCTGAGTGCGACCCTGGAGCAGTTCGACACCGCCGATAACATGACCGAGCGCCTGACCGCGCTGGCGGTGCTGGTCAACTCGCCATTCGAAGCCGAGAAGGCCAAGGCGCTGGAAGTGTTTGCGGAAAACTTCAAGGGCAACCCGCTGGTCATGGACCAATGGTTCAGCGTCCAGGCCGGCAGCCCGTTGCCGGGTGGCCTGGCGCGGGTCAAGGCGCTGATGGAGCACCCGGCGTTCAATATCAAGAACCCGAACAAGGTGCGGGCGCTGGTGGGGGCGTTTGCCGGGCAGAACCTGATCAACTTCCACGCGGCCGACGGTTCGGGTTATCGCTTCCTGGCGGACCTGGTCATCCAGCTCAATGGCTTCAACCCGCAGATCGCCTCCCGGCAACTGGCCCCGCTGACTCGCTGGCGCAAATACGACAGCGCCCGCCAGGCGCTGATGAAGGCCGAACTGGAGCGCATCCTGGCATCCGGCGCGCTTTCCGCCGATGTGTTCGAGGTGGTGAGCAAGAGCCTGGCATAAACAGGCACTGCCTTACCTTTGTGGCGAGGGGATAAATCCCCTCGCCACATTCATCACCCTCACGAATGTCTTCTGATTCACCCTTGGCCGATATCCCCCCGGTTAACAAAAGATAACGTGGCGTCGATTGTCAGACCTTTCGAAAGCCCGATAGGATAGGTCTGCTTCCGAAGTGGCTCTAGATTGCAGGTTTCAGGACTATGCTCCAGGACTGGCAACGTACCAAGCCATAACAATAATAATGGGGGAAAGGTCTATGAATGAGCCTGTCATGGCTGTGGGCCGCAGCCGGCCGCCGATGCTGCGCAGAGTCGCGTTGCTGGCTTCGGCGCTCTCGCTGCTGGGCTCTGCGGTGTTGTCGGCACCGGTGATGGCTGTTGCGGCGTCGACGTCCGATGTCATCTATTCCGTCGAATCGGCCAAGGCCAGCAAAACCCTGATGCTCGATGTGGTCCACGCCGGCCAGCGCCTGGTGGCGGTCGGTGACCGCGGGCACATTGTCTATTCGGACGACCAGGGCAAGTCCTGGACCCAGGCCAAGGTGCCGACTCGCCAACTGCTCACGGCGGTATTTTTCGTCGATGACAAACACGGCTGGGCCGTGGGGCACGACGCGCAGATCCTCGCCAGCGATGACGGCGGCAGCAGCTGGACCAAGCAATTCGAAGACCTCACCCGCGAAGCACCCCTGCTGGACGTCTGGTTCAAGGATGCCGGCAACGGTTTCGCCGTGGGCGCCTACGGCGCACTGCTGGAAACCACCGACGGCGGCAAGCACTGGGAAGACGCCAGCGACCGCCTCGAAAACGAAGACCAGTTCCACCTCAATGCGATAGCCGCCGTGAAAGATGCCGGGCTGTTCATTGTCGGCGAGGCTGGCAGCATGTTCCGCTCCGCCGACTGGGGCCAGACCTGGGAAAAGGTCGAAGGCCCGTACGAAGGCTCGCTGTTCGGGGTCATCGGTACGGCCCAGCCTTCGACGTTGCTGGCCTATGGCTTGCGCGGCAACCTTTATCGTTCCACTGACTTCGGCGGCACTTGGGATCAGGTCGAGCTCAAGGCCGCGCGCGGTGCCCTGGAGTTCGGCCTGTCAGGCGCCACGCTACTGGCGGACGGTTCCATCGTGATTGTCGGCAACGGCGGCAGCGTCGTGCGCAGTACCGACGACGGCGAGACCTTCAGCGTGTTCAACCGCCCGGACCGAATTTCCGTGGCGGCCGTCACGGCGGCAGGCAACGGCAACCTGATTCTGGCGGGGCAAGGTGGCGTTCGTGCCACCACGTCCACCGGCGCCGAACTGAGCAAATGAGTCACGCCTGCAAGACGGGCACAAAAACAAGAAGGCGGACCCCATGAGCAGTCATCACCAAGACAAGGCGACGTTCCTCGAGCGCCTGATTTTCAACAACCGCCCGGCAGTGATCATCATTTGCCTGCTGGTCAGCATTTTCCTGTTCTGGCAGGCCACGCTGATCCGGCCGTCCACCAGTTTCGAAAAAATGATCCCCCTCGAGCACCCCTTCATCCAGAAGATGCTCGAGCACCGCAACGACCTGGCGAACCTGGGCAACACGGTGCGTATTTCCGTGGAGGCCACCAACGGCGACATCTTCTCCAAGGAATACATGGAGACCCTGCGTCAGATCCACGATGAGGTCTTCTACATCTCCGGCGTCGACCGTTCCGGGCTCAAGTCGTTGTGGAGCCCGAGCGTGCGCTGGACCGAAGTGACGGAGGAGGGCTTCGCCGGCGGCGAGGTGATCCCCCAGAGCTACAACGGTTCGGCCGACAGCCTCGATCTGCTGCGTAATAACGTGCTCAAGTCCGGCCAGGTCGGGCGCCTGGTGGCCAACGACTTCAAGTCGAGCATCATCGACATCCCGCTGCTGGAGTCCTATCCCGACCCGCAGGACCAGGGCAAGTTGCTCGCCCTCGACTACCGGAAGTTTTCCCACGAGCTTGAAGACAAGATCCGCAACAAGTTCGAAGCCCAGAACCCCAACGTGCAGATCCATATCGTCGGTTTCGCCAAGAAGGTCGGCGACCTGATCGACGGCCTGGTCATGGTGGTGCTGTTCTTCGGCGTGGCTTTCGTCATCACCCTGATCCTGCTGTACTGGTTCACCAACTGCATGCGCAGTACCGTCGCGGTATTGACCACCACCCTGGTGGCGGTGGTCTGGCAACTGGGGCTGATGCATGCGGCCGGTTTCGGCCTGGATCCGTACTCGATGCTGGTGCCGTTCCTGATCTTCGCCATCGGCATTTCCCATGGGGTGCAGAAAATCAACGGCATCGCCTTGCAGTCCAGCGATGCGGACAACGCCCTGACAGCGGCGCGGCGCACCTTCCGGCAGTTGTTCCTGCCGGGGATGATCGCGATCCTGGCGGACGCCGTGGGTTTCATCACCTTGCTGATCATCGACATCGGCGTGATCCGCGAACTGGCCATTGGCGCCTCCATCGGCGTGGCGGTGATCGTGTTCACCAACCTGATCCTGCTGCCGGTGGCGATCTCCTACGCTGGCATCAGCAAGCGTGCGGTCGAGCGCAGCAAGAAAGACGCGACCCGCGAACATCCGTTCTGGCGCCTGCTGTCGAACTTCGCCAGCGCCAAGGTCGCGCCGGTGTCCATTGCCCTGGCGGTGATCGCCTTTGGCGGTGGGCTCTGGTACAGCCAGAACCTGAAGATCGGCGACCTGGACCAGGGCGCGCCGGAACTGCGTCCGGACTCGCGCTACAACCAGGACAACAACTTCATCATCAGCAATTACTCCACCAGCTCCGATGTACTGGTGGTGATGGTCAAGACCAAGGCCGAAGGCTGCTCGCGCTATGAAGCCATGGCCCCCATCGACGAGCTGATGTGGAAGATGCAGAACACCGAGGGCGTGCAGTCGGCGATTTCCCTGGTGACCGTGTCCAAGCAGATGATCAAGGGCATGAACGAGGGCAACCTGAAATGGGAAACCCTGTCGCGCAACCCTGACGTGCTGAACAACTCCATCGCCCGGGCCGATGGCCTGTACAACAACAGTTGCTCCCTGGCACCGGTGCTGGTGTTCCTCAACGACCACAAGGCCGAGACATTGGACCGCGCGGTGAAGGCGGTGCAGGACTTCGCCAAGGAAAACAACCGCGATGGCCTGGAGTTCATCCTTGCCGCCGGTAACGCAGGCATCGAAGCGGCCACCAACGAGGTGATCAAGGCATCGGAGCTGACCATCCTGATCCTGGTGTACATCTGCGTGGCGACCATGTGCATGATCACCTTCCGTTCCTGGGCGGCGACGCTGTGCATCGTGTTGCCGCTGGTGCTGACCTCGGTGCTGGGCAACGCCCTGATGGCGTTCATGGGCATTGGCGTGAAGGTCGCGACCCTGCCGGTGGTGGCACTGGGCGTGGGGATTGGCGTGGACTACGGCATCTACATCTACAGCCGCCTGGAGAGTTTCCTGCGCGCCGGGTTGCCGTTGCAGGAGGCTTACTACCAGACGCTGAAATCCACCGGCAAGGCGGTGCTGTTCACCGGTTTGTGCCTGGCCATCGGTGTTTGCACCTGGATCTTCTCGGCCATCAAGTTCCAGGCGGACATGGGGTTGATGCTGACGTTCATGTTGCTGTGGAACATGTTCGGCGCGCTGTGGCTGCTGCCGGCGCTGGCGCGGTTCCTGATCAAGCCTGAGAAACTGGCGGGGCAGAAGGGTAATTCGTTGTTTGCGCATTGATCGACGGTAGAACCTGCCCAATGTGGGAGCGAGCTTGCTCGCGATAGCGCTGTGACAGTCAATGAAGGTGTTGAATGTCAGTGCGCAATCGCGAGCAAGCTCGCTCCCACAGGTTTTTACAGCCTCGGTGGCGAGGTCAGCCTGATGCATCGCTGTCATCAGGCGCCAACGGCAAGAACTTGCTCTGTGCCATGAGCTTGCCGATTTTCCCTCGATGCACATTCACCACCGCGTAGGGGCTATCAGCCTTGGCGAGCAGCGAGTGATAGTCTTCCCTGCGTTGTGCCTTGGTTTTCAGGTGCGCGACGCTGTAGTCGGCTTTCGGCGTATCGATTTTTTCGTAGTGAAAATGCGCATACCAAAGGGGGAAGCCGTCCCGGTTGTTGATGGCATATTCCTGGAGGAAATCCTGGCGGGCTCCTTTCAAGGCCTTGCGTTCACCCAGTCGTGCAACTTGAACCAGGTCTTTTTCGAACAGGTACTGGAGGTTGCCGTCGGTGGGCGGCAGGTGCAGGCTCAGTTGGACACGCAGGGCGCTGCCCCTGGACGTCAGTCTGGAGATGGCCTCGGCCAACTGTCTACCCAGCGCTTGATCAGCCGCTGTGCGTGGCGTTTGTGAGGCGACGAAGGCCCTGTCGAGTTCTTCAGAAAGCGTGCGGAAGCGACTTGCCTCATTGTTCATGATCTCCTCGATTTCCTGAGGATGACGGCAACGCTTTTTATAGCTTTCAGCGCGGCGGAGACGTTTCTCCAGTTCCTCCAGCAGTGTTCGCGCATCGCCGTTGATCGCGTTGATCGATCGGGTCCTGGGGGCTGGAACCGGTCGGTGTACGTCGACAACGTCCCATACGTCGTCGTGACGCGAATAGGTGGCAAGCACCTGATTGTCGACTTCGGAGCGCAACTCGACGACTTCAATCGGCAAGGAGGTGCCGGCAGGTTTCAGGTCACCAATCAGAACGCCACTCCTGCGGGTCTTGATCACCTTTTTCTGAAGGCGCCCGGAGTGCGTCTTCGGGCGTTTGGGCGCACGCTTGCGCGGTGTCGGTTCGGGTTTGACTTCTGCCGCCAGTCTTCCGGAAGCGTCCTGGTACAGGCTGTCAAGCAGCGTGGCCAGCCTGTCGAAATAGGACTCGTTGATATCGTCGACATAAAGCGCCTTCATGCCCTGCAACGCGTCGAGGGCCTCGCCATAATGCTCGGTCAGGCTGGTCAGTACCTCAAGCTGCTCAGAGGCGGTCAGGTCGTACAGTTGCAGGTCAGCGTGGGAGCGCACCTGCTCGGCCAATGGCCTGACGATGCGATACAGGCTATCGGGCAAGCTGGTTTCGGGGTGTTTGATGGCCAGCATCGGCAGGGCGGCCAATTGCAGGGCCTTGGTGCCTATGACATTCCGTTCATTCTGCGGACGGCCGCGGGTCAGGCGTTCGAATGCCTGGGCTCCCACGGAATCCAGGTTCAATAGCTTCTCCAGGTACTCATCCTTGAGTTGCAGCCAATGGATGGCGCGATCATTGATGTCGCTCATGGCTTCAAGGAACATCACGTAGCCCTGCATGTCGCGAACCACGGCTTCTTCCACAAACGTTCCGGAAAACTGCGGGTGAGCGGCATTCAGGGCCCGTTGATCCATCTCGACGACCAGGAAGGCCTTGCGGGCATTGTTGACCACATTCTCCATCAGCCCGCGGACGCTTCCAGAGGGCAAGCCAATGCCCAGTCTTGCGCGCTCGGGCGCACTGTCCAGCAGTTTCAAATAGATGTCGGTCTGCTCGTTGAGCAGGTCATAAAACACTTTTCGTTTTGGCGCGCGCTGTTCCTCGGTATAGGCGTTTCCTTCCTCGAGCCGGGTCATCACTTGTTGGGCAATGTCCAGGGATCGTTGTCGTTCGTTCTCCTGGGCGAGGTAATTGTTCATTTCAGCGCTCAGCTCGATGGCTTTGTGGGCATTGAGGCGACGCTGGTCAGCCAGGCGCTTGGGCGGCGCACCGCCGCGCAGGCGCAAGCGCAGGTCAAGGGACCAGTTGCCGTCCAGGTCCGATTGCAGCGCAGGTCCGGTCTGTGTCGGGTCGAGCGGGTCGACAATCGTGGTGCTGCCGTCCGGGTCCGGGTTGACCGGGTACAGCCCGTCTTGCAGCAACGCGTGCCATTTGTTGGCGATCACGTACAAGCCCTTGAACGGGCCATTTCCAATCGGCTCAGGCAAGGCAGTCGGACGCGCCACCTGCATGCGTCGTATGCGGGTGCGTTGTTCCTGCGTCAGGTGACGGCGAGGGCTGCTGAAACTGAAGTCCAGCGACCTGCTGGGTTGTTCGCCAGGCAAGGCGACGGATCCTTCCAGAACGCTCGGCGAGGTCGGTTCGGGCCACTGCTGTGCAACGACACGTGGCGCGGGGGCACGCATCGCTTGGTCCTTGATCGATGCGGGCGTGACTGCGCGAACCGGTGCACGGACGGCGGGAAAATGGCTCACCAGCATGGCCAGGTTGACCAGCAAATCGACGGTGGCCAGCTCCCGCGTTGCCGGATCGTCACTGCTCAGGGCCGGGATATCTTGACTGGCGCTGGCCATCAGGCTCCATAGCCAGACGGTGGCCATGGCCGGGCCGCGCAGCAACGGAAACAGCAGTGTATTGAACAGCAGGCTGCCGCCCTTGAGTAACACCGCCCAGCGGCTTTCGCTGTTGGAGACAGAGTTGCGGTCGGCCTGGGTGACCAGGGCTCGGGCGTTGCAGCCGTAGAGGTACTGCATCAATTTGCCGTTGCGCAGGTATTGCAGCAGTTCATCGTTGCCGGCGTCGACGGCGAGCGTTGCCGGAACGGGCTTTTCGGGAACGCTGAACTCGTCGCCCTCGAAGAAACGCACGATGTGCGGTTCGAGGAAGCCGCCATTGGCATACACCGGGCGTGCGTCGTCGGACATCCAGGTCAGGACGCTGTTCTGCAAGTCTGCGGCGCTCACGACGGACTGCAACAGTGCCTGGCGCGTCGCAAACTCCAACAGCACGGGCGCGTACAGGGGGCGATACAACAGGTGCGGGCCCGTTCTGGCGTCCTGCGCCTCGACGATGAACATGTTGCTCACGAGGTCGGGCCGGGCCTGGGGCTTGCGCAGGAAGGCCAGGTGTCGAATGACCACGGGGCGACCGTCAACCTGTCGGTCCTCAGCATCGGGTTGCAGCAGGGCCTCGATCAGATGCAGTCCTTGGCGAGTCATGCCGTTTTTGTTGTCGAGCATTTGCTGCAGCGCCTCGAGCGGCAACTGCGCCGGGAGTTGTTCGGCGAACGTCCGTTGAAATGCCTGCGCTTGAGGCGAGTCGCTCAATAGGGCTTGTTGCAGGTAGCGCGGATAAACCGTGCCGATGTCGACCTGTTCGATCAGCCCGCCCCTTCGGGTAATGAAGTCCGGCGTCAACCAGGCAGGCAAGGCCAGACCCCGGCGATGACTGAGTTGCAGGTTGCCACTGGGGCGTGCGACGAGGTTGTCGATGGCCAGTTGCGTCAGGCTCATCGTTCTTTTCGCGCGGATGCCAACGGTCCCGGGGTATCCCGCCGAGACGGTGAACGTCAGTACCACATCGTCGGGTTGGTAGTGACTGGGTTGCACCTTGGCCGGGCTGCTGTCGTTAGTCTTGCCCATCTGCGTGAGCAATGCGTCCGAGGTAAAAGCCTTGATGTCGCTGAGTGCGGGACGTCCTTGAGTGCGTTGCTTGAGGCTGGCCAGTGCCAGGCTGCATCGCTGGAACGTTGCTCGATCGACGACGGAGGCTTTTTTCAGCCATTCGGGCAGCAACGGCCCGAGTCGTGCCGATGTTTCAGGCGTGAGGCGCGGCGCGTCGTGCAGATAGCGAGCGGGATCGCTCAGCTCGCTGTAGAGCGTCTTGAGGTCTGGCAGGCCGATTCGGGAGGGCAACTGTACCGCCTGCACATCGGCCAGTTGTTGCTCCAAGATCATGGCGGCCTGGGTGTCGAAGGCATGCCCGTCGATTTCGTAGCGTTGACAGGTCACGGTGTCGACGACATAGCGACTGGCGATCCGTTCGCCCCAATACTGGTTGAAGGCTTCCATCGACTCGAAGGACTGCACGGCGCTGCCGGGGCTGCAAAGCACAATGACGAGGCCGTAGCGAGTGTAATGGAGCAGCAGGATCTCGTTGCTGGGCAGCACGCTGCTGGAGGTGCCTTGGGTGACAGTGCTTTCCAGGCTGTAGGCGTAGACGGGCGGGACATTGTGGCTAAAGCGTTGTTCGCGGTCCGGCCAGCGGACGATCTGGGCCAGGGTCTCGCGTGCCGGTTCGGTCAGTCCTGGCTGTTGCAGCCCCCGGATATGCAGCATGTTCTTGAGTGTGTCGCTGAGCCATTGCCAGCGGCTGGTGCGGACAGGGGCATCGGTTTGCGGGCGGGGGCCGATGTCAGCGTTCCAATAACGGGTCAGTGCGTCTTCCAGCCCGATTGGAGCGGTCGAGGGCAGTTCAAGCAGCAGTTTTTCGATGACCTGCATGTCGAGCTTTTCATCCCGTGGCCAAAGGCGCTGCGGCGGCGTGTCGGAGAGGTAGCAATCAAGATTTCCCCGGGGGCTGAAATCCACGGAGGTGCCGAGGGCCAGGTATTCGAGCACCCGCGGCATGAACGGTTGAAAGTGCCAGCCACGGGTGATCGCATTTGGTGTGGCCAATTGGGTCTTGGCGAGATCGATGGTCAGCGAGGGGTATCTGGCCTTGATGGCCTGTTGGAGCATTTGTTGCGCGACTTGCTCGAAGGTCGGGCGGTCGGCGAATGACTGGCTGACGGTTTGCGCAAGGGCAGAGGGGCTGTCAGCCGGGGAGGGCGAGGTCATAAGAAGTCCTTTTCCTGAGCTCATGGCCGTCGGGATGACGACGAGTCAAGTATCGACCTCCTGTTTTCCTGGTGTGCGGTATATAGCTACTGCCCGGTTGAGCGCGCGTTGTGGCAGGCCTGGTAGTCGCTGCCGTAGGCTGCGATCCGTTCGCTTGGGATTCAATTGGCAGGGGAAAGATCGCAGCCTCGTTGCACTCGGCAGCTCCTGCGGGGCTCAGGCTGGATCGTTGCCCAGTACCACATTCAGCGCGCTGCGGGCATCGTCCAGTTGCACCAGCGTGGCATGGCGGGCACCGAGGGCGTCGCGGTTCTCGATGGCGGTGAGGATCGCCTTGTGTCGCGGCATCGCCAGTTCATGCAGGTTGGGCCGCTGGTTGGAATGCTTGAGCGCCTCGGCGATGGCCACTGACAACATGTTGCAGAGATTGGCGAGCAGGTCGTTGTGGGTGGCGTCGGCGATGCGGCTGTGGAAGTCCAGGTCCGGTTGCAGCACGGCCTCGGGGGTCGGGGCCGCTTCCATGCGCTGGTAGGCCTCACGGATGGAAGCGATGTCGTCCTCGTTGGCGAACTGTGCGGCGAGGGCGGCGGCGGCCGGTTCGATGATGCTGCGCACGCTGGTCAGCAGGTTGAAGAATTCATTCTGCGGGCTGCTCTGCATCAGCCAATGCAGCACATCCGGGTCGAGCATGTGCCACTCCCGCCGAGCCTTGACCACCGTGCCCACGCGCGGGCGCGAATACACCAGGCCCTTGGCGACCAGCACTCGCGTGGCTTCGCGCAGCACCGGGCGGCTGACCGCATACTCTTCGCACAGCAAGGCTTCAGCGGGCAGTTTGTCGTCCGGTTTGAAGCGCCCGGAAACGATCTGCATGCCCAGTTCCTGGACGATGCGCGCGTGCATGCTTTTGCGGTCGGAGGGTTTACGGTAATCCATGGGATGCGGCGCGATCCTGTGCGAGGGGAGTGCTGCGCATGATAGCAGGCGCGGCGATGGCGGGTCGCTAATGCGATTTTTGATTTGGATACAGACCCATTGTGGGAGCGAGCTTTTTGTGGGAACTGAGCTTGCTCGCGATAGCGGTGTCACAGACAACAGAGATGTTGACTGGAAGGGCCTCATCGCGAGCAAGCTCAGCTCCCACAAAAAGCTTGCTCCCACAGAGGCTTGCTTCCACAAGGGGATGGGTGGGGTCAGTGGGAGTGGCGTGGCACCTCGGCGCCGCGGCAGCCGACCAGGAAGTCGAAGTCACAGCCCTGGTCCGCTTGCAGCACGTGGTCGATGTACAACTGCCGGTAACCGCCCACCAACAGGTTCTGCGGTGGCGGCAGGTCGGCCAGGCGCGCCGCGAGTTCGGCGTCCGGGATGTCCAGGTGCAGGCGGCCGCTGGCGCAATCGAGTTCGATCCAGTCGCCTTCCTTCACCGCCGCCAGAGGTCCGCCGGCGGCGGCTTCCGGTGCCACGTGCAGGACCACGGTGCCGTAGGCGGTGCCGCTCATGCGGGCGTCGGAAATCCGCACCATGTCCGTCACGCCCTGGGCCAGTAGCTTGGCCGGCAAGCCCATGTTGCCCACTTCGGCCATGCCCGGATAACCCTTCGGCCCGCAGTTTTTCATCACCAGGATCGAGTTGGCGTCCACGTCCAGTTCCGGGTCGTTGATCCGTGCCTTGTACTCGTCGAAATTCTCGAACACCACCGCGCGACCGCGATGCTGCATCAGTTCGGCGGTGGCGGCGGACGGCTTGAGCACCGCACCCAGTGGCGCCAGATTGCCGCGCAGCACGCAGATACCGCCGTCGGCGCGGATCGGGTTGTCCAGGGTGCGAATGACTTCGTCCTGGCCGTAGATCGGTGCGTCCTTGGTGTTCTCGCCGAGGCTCTTGCCGTTGACGGTCAAGGCGTTCGGATGGGGAATCAGGTTGGCTTCGCCGAGGCGACGCAGCACGGCGGGCAGGCCACCGGCGTAGTAGAACTCTTCCATCAGGAAGCGCCCGGACGGCTGCAGGTCGACGATGGTCGGCATGCCGCGACCGATGCGGGTCCAGTCGTCCAGGTCCAGCTGCACGCCGATGCGACCGGCAATGGCCTTGAGGTGGATCACCGCGTTGGTCGAACCGCCGATGGCCGCATTGACGCGGATGGCGTTTTCGAACGCTTCCTTGGTCAGGATCTTCGACAGTTTCAGGTCTTCACGGACCATTTCCACGGCGCGCATGCCGGACATATGGGCCAGCACATAGCGCCGTGCGTCCACGGCCGGAATCGCCGCGTTGTGCGGCAGGGAAGTGCCGAGGGCTTCGGCCATGCAGGCCATGGTCGAGGCGGTGCCCATGGTGTTGCAGGTGCCGGCCGAGCGGGACATGCCACCCTCGGCCGCGAGGAAATCGTCAATGGTGATGGTGCCGGCCTTGACCTGTTCGCTCAATTGCCAGACCACGGTGCCGGAGCCGATGTCCTGGCCTTTGTGCTTGCCGTTGAGCATCGGCCCGCCGGTAACGACGATGGCCGGTACGTCACAACTGGCGGCGCCCATCAGCAGGGCGGGGGTGGTCTTGTCGCAACCGGTGAGCAGCACCACGCCGTCAATCGGGTTGCCGCGAATCGCCTCTTCTACGTCCATGCTCGCCAGGTTGCGGGTCAGCATGGCGGTGGGGCGCAGGTTCGATTCGCCGTTGGAGAACACCGGGAATTCCACCGGGAAGCCCCCGGCCTCGATCACTCCGCGCTTGACGTGTTCGGCGATTTGCCGGAAGTGCGCGTTGCACGGCGTCAGCTCCGACCAGGTGTTGCAGATGCCGATGATCGGCTTGCCGTGGAACTGATGGTCGGCGATGCCCTGATTTTTCATCCAGCTGCGGTACATGAAGCCGTTCTTGTCGGCGGTGCCAAACCATTGGGCCGAGCGCAGGGAGGGTTTCTTATCAGACATGATCGATTCTCTTATTGTATGACTATATTGTTCTAGCTGAAGCGTAACATAAGCGCAATTTGTGCGGTTTGGAAGTGTTGTTGGGTAAATAGTATTACTATATAGTCCGATTCAATGGAGGGATTGTCCTGGCGGTCATTCGCGAGAGAAATCCCCCGAGGTTCCATAACAACAACAATCGGAGACCGGTCCCATGAGCCAGGAATTGCGGCTTATACGTCGCATCACGCTGAAACTGATTCCCTTCCTGATCCTGCTGTACCTGATCGCCTACGTGGACCGCTCTGCGGTGGGCTTTGCCAAGCTGCACATGGGCGCCGACCTCGGTATCGGCGACGCCGCCTACGGCCTGGGTGCTGGGCTGTTTTTCATCGGTTATTTCCTGCTGGAGATCCCCAGCAACCTGATGCTGGAGCGCTTCGGTGCCCGGCGCTGGTTCGCGCGGATCATGATCACCTGGGGCGCCATCACCATCGGCATGGCGTTCGTACAAGGCCCGCATAGCTTCTATGTGATGCGCTTTTTGCTCGGTGCGGCCGAAGCTGGGTTCTTCCCGGGCGTGCTGTACTACATCACCCAGTGGTTCCCGGTGCGCCATCGCGGCAAGATCCTCGGCCTGTTCATTCTTTCCCAACCCATCGCGATGATGATCACCGGCCCCGTGTCCGGTGGCCTGCTGGGCATGGATGGCATCCTTGGCCTGCACGGCTGGCAGTGGCTGTTCATGGTCATCGGCCTGCCAGCGGTACTGTTGACCTGGCCGGTGCTGCGTTACTTGCCGGACGGCCCGCAACAAGTGAAATGGATGGACCAGGCCGAGAAGGACTGGCTGACCGGTGAACTGAAAAAAGACCTGCAGGAATACGGCCAGACCCGCCACGGCAATCCGCTACATGCCCTGAAGGACAAGCGTGTCCTGCTGCTGGCGCTGTTCTACCTGCCGGTGACCTTGAGCATCTACGGCCTGGGCCTGTGGTTGCCGACGCTGATCAAGCAGTTCGGCGGCAGTGACCTGGTGACTGGCTTCGTATCGTCGGTGCCATACATCTTCGGCATCATCGGTTTGCTGATCATTCCCCGCAGCTCCGACCGCTTGAACGACCGCTACGGTCACCTGGCCGTGTTGTACGTGCTGGGCGCCATCGGCCTGTTCCTCAGCGCCTGGTTGTCGGTGCCGGTGTTGCAATTGGCGGCGCTGTGCCTGGTGGCGTTCGCGCTATTTTCCTGCACGGCGGTGTTCTGGACCTTGCCGGGGCGTTTCTTTGCCGGCGCCAGTGCGGCGGCGGGTATTGCGTTGATCAACTCGGTGGGCAACCTGGGCGGCTACATCGGCCCGTTCGTGATCGGTGCGCTGAAGGAGTACACCGGCAACCTGGCCTCGGGGCTGTATTTCCTGTCGTGTGTGATGGTGTTCGGCCTGGTGTTGACCGGCGTGGTCTATCGCCTGCTGGAGCGCAAGCATGTGCTGCCGGCGGATCAGTTCGCCGCCAGCGCCCGTGGGGCGACACGTACCTGAGGTCACTGTGGGAGCGAGCTTGCTCGCGATGACGATCTGACAGTCGACATCTGGGGTAAATGTAAGACTGCTATCGCGAGCAAACTCGCTCCCACAAGGGACGCACCGAATTCAAGTTTTGCTTACAAGGAGAAAGATATGCGTTTAGTTCAGTTCGAATTGAGTAACGGCGAACGCCGCGTCGGTGTGGTCGAGGGCGATCAGGTGCGCGAAGTGCAGGGCGCTCGCACCGTGCGTGACCTGGCGCTGGCGGCTATCGAAGCGGGCGTGAAGCTTGAGCAGCAGGTCAATAGCCTGGGCCTGGGGGCGAGCCATGACTACGCCCGGTTGCTCAGTGACCTGCGCATCCTGCCGCCACTGGACCACCCGGACCCGGCGCACCTGTTGGTCAGCGGCACCGGCCTGACCCACCTGGGCAGCGCCTCGGCCCGGGACAAGATGCACCAGCAGGCTGGCGACGAAGCGGCCATGACCGACACCATGCGCATCTTCAAGTGGGGCGTGGAGGGCGGCAAGCCCCAGGCCGGGCAGGCTGGCGTGCAGCCGGAATGGTTCTACAAGGGCGACGGCAGCATCGTTGTCCGTCCGGGTCATCCGTTCCCGTTGCCGCCCTTTGCCGAAGACGCTGGCGAGGAGCCGGAAATCAGCGGCCTGTATGTCATCGGCCACGACGGCAAGCCCTATCGCCTGGGCTTTGCCGTGGGCAACGAGTTTTCCGACCACGTGATGGAGCGCAAGAATTACCTGTACCTGGCCCATTCGAAATTGCGCAGTTGCAGTTTTGGCCCGGAACTTCGCGTGGGTGAACTGCCTCAACATCTGTCCGGGACCAGTCGTATCCTGCGCAACGGCGAAGTGCTGTGGCAGAACGAATTCCTCAGCGGCGAGGCGAACATGTGCCACAGCCTCGAAAACCTGGAATTCCACCATTTCAAGTACAGTCAGTTCCTGCGACCGGGGGATGTCCACGTTCACTTCTTCGGCACCGCGACCCTGTCGTTCGCCGATGGCATCCGCACGCAGCCGGGGGATGTGTTCGAAATCAGCCAGGCTGAATTCGGCGCGCCGCTGGTCAACGGCATTGCCCCGGTGGACGCGGTGTTCAACCCGGGTACTATCGGCACACTTTAAAGGAGACTTGCGATGAACCAGATCCTTGGCCACAACTACATCGGCGGGGCGCGCAGCGCAGCCGGCCAGACTCGCCTGCAGAGCGTCGACGCCAGCACCGGCGAGGCCTTGCCCCATGACTTCGTCCAGGCCACGGCAGAAGAAGTCGACGCCGCCGCCAAGGCCGCGGCGGCGGCTTATCCAGCCTACCGCAGCCTGAGTGCGGTGCGCCGGGCCGAGTTCCTCGAGGCCATTGCCGATGAGCTGGACGCCTTGGGCGATGCGTTCGTGGCCGTGGTCTGCCGTGAAACCGCGCTGCCGGCGGCACGGATCCAGGGCGAGCGCGGTCGTACCAGCGGCCAGATGCGTCTGTTCGCCAAGGTCCTGCGTCGTGGCGATTTCTACGGTGCACGCATCGACCGGGCGTTGCCTGAGCGCACGCCGTTGCCCCGTCCGGACCTGCGCCAGTATCGCATTGGTCTCGGGCCAGTGGCGGTGTTCGGCGCCAGTAACTTCCCCTTGGCATTCTCCACCGCCGGTGGCGACACGGCGTCAGCCCTGGCGGCTGGTTGCCCGGTGGTGTTCAAGGCCCACAGTGGCCACATGGCGACCGCCGAGCACGTGGCCGATGCGATCATCCGCGCGGCTGAAAAGACCGCGATGCCGGCGGGTGTGTTCAACATGATCTACGGCGGTGGCGTTGGCGAATGGCTGGTCAAGCATCCGGCGATCCAGGCCGTGGGTTTCACCGGTTCCCTCAAGGGCGGGCGTGCCCTGTGCGACATGGCGGCCGCACGGCCGCAGCCGATCCCGGTGTTTGCCGAAATGTCGAGCATCAACCCGGTGATCGTGTTGCCACAAGCGCTGGAAACCCGTGCCGAGAGCGTCGCCCGCGACCTGACCGCCTCGGTGGTGCAGGGCTGCGGTCAGTTCTGCACCAACCCTGGCCTGGTGATCGGTATTCGTTCGCCGCAGTTCACCGCCTTCACCCAGCAAGTGGCGGCGTTGATCGGCGACCAGGCGCCCCAGACCATGCTCAACGCCGGCACGCTGCAAAGCTACGGCAAGGGCCTGCAGAAGTTGCTGGCTCACCCGGGCATCGAGCATTTGGCCGGGCGCGAGCAGCAGGGCAACCAGGCCCAGCCGCAGTTGTTCAAGGCTGACGCCAGCCTGCTGATCAACGGTGACGAAGCGCTGCAGGAAGAAGTGTTCGGCCCGACTACGGTGTTTGTCGAAGTCGCGGACCAGGCGCAACTGAGCGCCGCGCTGCACGGCCTGCACGGGCAACTGACGGCAACGATGATCGGCGAGCCAGCGGACTTCGAACGGTTCAGCGAACTGACTCCGTTGCTGGAGCAGAAGGTTGGCCGCATCCTGCTCAACGGTTATCCGACCGGGGTGGAGGTGTGTGATTCGATGGTGCACGGCGGGCCTTACCCGGCGACGTCCGATGCCCGTGGTACGTCGGTGGGCACCCTTGCGATCGATCGTTTCCTGCGTCCGGTGTGCTTCCAGAACTATCCTGACAGCCTGTTGCCCGAGCCGCTGAAGAACGCCAACCCGCTGGGGATCCTGCGGTTGGTGGATGGCGTGCCGGGGCGCGAGGCGCTCTGACGGTTGCGGTGAGGCCGTTACATTCAAGTTGAATGTGCCGGCCTCATCGCGAGCAAGCTCGCTCCCACAGGGGGGCTTTGGTGAGTACAGAGTTTGTGTTCGCTGAAAATCCAACTGTGGGAGCGAGCTTGCTCGCGATGGCGGTTTTGCAGGTGACACCGTTTTCGAACCTTATGGCCCAAGGCCCAAGCCCACATTGGGTTATCATGACTACTTTCCCAATGACCGACTGATCACCATGACTGCCGTAACTGACACCCTGCTCAATGCCCTTCACAAATGCGACATGCTGATCATAGACGGGCTGCATGCATTCGATTTTTACCTCGACGAGCAGGACCAATTGCACGTCGAGTGCATGAACGGTCGCACCCTCGAGTACTGGCGCTTCACGCCAGCGCAGATGCAGGCGGCGACCTTCGATAAAGCCACGAACCACTGGATCATCACCAGCGATTCGGGCGACCACCACTTGGAGTGCGTGGAAGCCACCAGCGGCCACGACGATGAGGACGAAGAAGATGAAAATGCGTAGTCTCTGGCCGCTGTTGATGGCCGGTAGCATGGGCGCCATGGGTGTCCAGGCAGGTACCGATGAACGCCATCAACTGCTGGTGGGCTCCTACACCGCCGGCCAGAGCCAGGGCATCTACCGGATGCAATTCGACAGCCGCACCGGCCAGCTCGATGCCAACCCGTTGCAAGTGATCAAGACCGAAAACCCTTCGTGGCTGACCCTTTCCAAGGACATGACCCGGCTGTTCGTGGTCAACGAAAACGGGCCGGGCCAGAAAGACCCGGTGGGCAAGGTCAGCAGCTACGCCATTGACCCGAAGACCCATGCACTGAGCCTGATCAACCAGGTGCAGTCCCTGGGCAACGAGCCGACCCATTCCAGCCTCAGCGGTGATGGCCGTCATCTGCTGGTCAGTAACTACTCGGTGGTGGAAGACCCGGGCGGCACCCTGGCGGTATTGCCGGTAGGCGCCGATGGCAAGCTGGCTTCGGTGGTGCAGTTGAGCAGTCATCAGCCGAGCAAGGTCAACCCTGAGCGGCAGATGTCGGCCCATGTGCACGCCGCAGTGTCCTCGCCCGATGGCAAGTACGTGTTCGCCAACGACCTGGGGGCGGACAAGGTGTTCATCTACCGCTACGACCCCAAGGCCAATCCAGAGCTGCCATTGGCCGCCGCCGATCCAGCCTTCGTGCAGTTGCCACCCGGCAGCGGCCCGCGTCACCTGTTGTTCAGTGCTGATGGCAAGCACGCCTGGCTGACCATGGAAATGAGCGCACAAGTGGCGGTGTTCGATTATCAGGATGGCCGCTTGACCCAGCGTCAACTGGTCGACCTGGCGGCTGGCAAGCCGCAGCCGGGCAGGGCGGCGGCTGCGCTGCATGCTTCCGCGGATGGCAAGTTCCTCTACGTCAGCAACCGTGGCACCACCAACGAAGTGCTGGTGTTCGCCATCGACCCGGCCGCCGGCACGCTCAAAGAGCTGCAGCGACGCTCGGTCGAAGGCGATCATCCACGGGAGTTCAGCCTCGACCCGAGCGGGAAATTCCTGCTGATTGCCAACCAGAAGAGCAACCAGATCGTGGTGATCGAGCGCGATCCGAAGACCGGCCTGCTGGGTAAAACCGTGCAGAAAATGCCGATGGATGCGCCCAGCGATTTGAAGTTCATCGTCCGTCAATAGGGCGTAGGCCCCGTTTTTCGGGGCCTGCGCCGTTGTATCAACGAGACTGATATTCGCAAGTGATGTAAAGCATTTCAACGCAGGACGCCTCGGCGCGTAAGTTTGCTTCACGGCCCAACCGGGCAAGTCAGCCAACTGAATCCGAGGTCTACCGCCATGAATCTGAATCTCTTCTCCGTGATCGCCGCTTCCGCCATCTCTGCCACCGTGGCGCTGCCCGCCAGTGCCAGCGTCGAAATCAGCGACAAGAAAAATCGCACCCAGAGCTACACCGAGAAATACCTGCAACAAAGCGCTAACTTCTATGCGGCGTTGGACCACAAAACCCAACACTGAAATATCGCGCAACGACCGAAGCCTGCGATCTTTTCATCTTCACCGACCCTCAGGTGCAAGAGAAAAGATCGCAGGCTTCGCCGTTTCTGGAGAAATGCCACTGTAATATCACTTGGCCATGTGTTTAAATTTGACGCTGATAAATTGACTCCTTTGCCGATTAAGGACCGACACCATGGCGATGCGTCTGGCGGTGATGCTGCTGTTTCTCTATTCCACTCCGATTGTTTCCGCGGCCCAGCCAGATTCCGGCGAGTTGGAAGCGGCGCGTGAGCGATTGTTGAGCTTGCTTAGCGACTGATCGGCTCTGGTTATAGAGATTGTGTGGGAGCAAGGCTTGCCCGCGATACAGGCGACTCGATTTCTGAAGGACCGCATCGCCTTCATCGCGGGCAAGCCTTGCTCCCACAGAAATTCCCTCGCCACAGGGCTGGGTGCAAGCGGTTACTTGGCCATGATCGCCACGAACAGCTCGCAATCCAGGAACCTCTGCAACCAGTCTTGTAGCCGAGGGTAGGGCGCCTGGGCAAACCAGTCGCGGTCGACGTGGGCGAACTGCCGTATGAAGGGCATCACTGCCACGTCGGCCAGGCTCGGGTGATGCGCCGCCAGAAACGTCCGGGTCTCAAGCAAGGTCTCCAGCCTGCGCAGAAAGCTTTCACCCTCGCTACGGTAATGTTCCTTCGGGTACTCGGGATGGCGCTCGGGGTATTTGTAGCGATTCAAGTGCAGCTTGAATACCTGGTCGTTTTCCTCGATCAACGCCGCTGTCAGCGCCTGGCCTTCGGGGTCGTCCCGTAGCCTCCAGTCTTGCGGATCGTGCTGGGCCAAGGCCCAGTTCATGATCTCCAGGCTTTCATCGATCACCCGGCCATCGACCTGCAGCACCGGCACCGTGCCTTTGCTTGAAAGCGCGAGCATCTCGGCTGGCTTGGCCTTCAGACTGACTTCGACAATATCCAGTGCGACCGCGCTGTAGCGCAAGGCCATGCGCGCCCGCATGGCGTAGGGACAGCGACGGAAGGAATAGAGCGTGGCGTGGCTCATTTCACCTCCACTGTGCTCAAGCCGTTGCCCTGGCGACGCACCTGGATCTGCACCGGGATCCGCTCGTGCATTTCCTGCACGTGGGAGATCACCGCGACCTTGCGGCCCTGGGCCTGGAGGCCGTCGAGGGCGTCCATCGCCAGTTGCAGCGATTCGGGGTCGAGGCTGCCGAAGCCTTCGTCGATGAACAGCGATTCGATCTTCAGTGTGCTGGACGCCATCGAGGCCAGGCCCAATGCCAAGGCGAGGGAGACCAGGAAGGTTTCGCCGCCGGACAACGAATGCACCGAGCGCAGTTCATCGCCCATTTCCGTGTCCATCACCAGCAGCCCGAGCATGCTGCCGCCGCGCTTGAGCCGGTAGCGGCGCACCAGTTGCCGCAGTTGGGCATTGGCGTGGTGCACTAGCAAGTCGAGGTTGTAGGCCTGAGCCAGCTTGCGGAAACGGTCGCCGGTGGCCGAACCGATCAGGGCATCGAGGCGCGCCCAGCGCTGGTACTCGTTGTAGGCCTGTTCGATCTGCTGGGCCAGGGCCTGGTTGGCGTTCTGCCGGCGCTGGTCTTCGGCCTGTTCGGCGCGCAGTTCGGCGCAGTGCTGTTCGCTTACGGCGAATTGGCCTTGCAGTTCGGTGAGAGCCTGGGCGAGTTGCTCAGGCGCCAGGTTGCCATTGTGTTGGGCCTGGTGGTTTTGCAGGCGCTGCTCGCGTTCGGTGAGCAGGACTCTGGCTTGTTCGATGGCTTTTTCGCCGTTGAGCAAGCGCTGGCGCAACTGGCTGACGTGTTGCTCGTCCAGGCCGAGCAGGGCCTCGAGGGCGGCATCGTCCAGTTCCGGATGGGTGGTGCGCCATTGCGCGATACCGGCGGCCAGCGCCTGGCGTTCGTGGTCCAGGGATTGCGCCTGTTCCTGTCGGGCCTTGAGTTCGGCGGCCAGTTGCACCAGATCGTTGCGCAATTGCTGCAACTGCTGATTGGCCGTCGCCTCGGCATCCCGCGTCTGTTCCAGGCGCTGGTCGAGTTGTTGCTGCCACTGTTCGGCGCTGGTGTGCTCGCCGAGCAATCGCGTGAGTTTCTCCTGGCAGGCCTGTTGTTGCTCGCTCAGGGCGCTGAATTGCAGGCGGGCCGCTTCCAGTTGCTGGAGGCGGGTCTGCTGGCGGTCCTGTTCTTTCTCCAGGGTCTGCTGGCGCTGGAGCTGTTCGCCCAGTTCGTCGCGCTGCTGTTCCAGTTGCTCCAGGCGCTGGGCGATCTGCTGGTCGAGCTGCAAGAAGGTTGCGGCGGGTTCGCTGCGCAAGGCCTGCAGGGTGTCAGCGGGTAGCAGGGCGCTGAAGTGGCTCAGTTCCTCGTCCAGGCGCTGGCGGTCGCGGGCCAGCTCCTGCTGCTGGTTGCCCAGGTGCTGTGAGGCCTGTTGGCTGGCTGCCTCGGCTTCACGCAGCCGCTGCGTCATGCGCGCGGCGTCCTGCTGCAGGGTCAGCAGGGCGGTTTGCCGTTGTTCGTCCTGGCTGATGCGCAGGTTCAGTTGGCTGTTCTGCTGGGTCAGCCAGGCGTCGCGCTTGTTCGTCTCCTGGGCCAGCAGTTGCGCCGACAACGGGTGGGCTTCAAGGCTGGGTGCCAGGCTCTGTTGCTGGCTGGCGAGCTGTTCCTGCTGCTGTTTGAGTTCCTTGAGCTGGGCGATGACCCCGCTGTATTGCGCCCGCAGGTCGATGACTTTTTCATTGAGCAGGTCGACGGCCTTGCGGGCGTTGGCTTCTTCGGTTTCATCAAAGCGCCCGAGGTTTTCCAGCAGGGCTTCGGGCTGGTGATAAGGATGCTCGATGCTGCCACACACGGGGCAGGGCTGTTCATCCTGCAACTGTGCGCGCAGTTGCTCGACGCTTTCGCTGCGGGCCAGGCGCTGGCGCTCCAGCAGTTCACGGGTGACGGTCAGGGTCTGTTCGGCAATGGTCAGTTCGGCCTTGGCTTCGCCGCCTTCACGCACCAGCCGGTCACGTTCCTGCAACGCCCGTTGCTGGCGTTGTTCAAGTTCGGCGCCGCGTTTGTCCAGCTCTTGCTGACTGGCCCACAGCCGGGTCAGGTCTTCAAAAGCACGCAATTGCTTGCGGTTGTCTTGCAGCAGATTGCCAAGCAACTGGATCTGTTCGGCCACTGCCTCCGGCTCGGCGCCGGCTTCCTTGTAGAGCACTTCGAGGTCTTGCCGGTGGGTGGCGAGTTCCTCGGCGGCGCGGGCGGCGCCTTGTTCCAGTGTGGCGAGTTCGGCCTGGCCCTGGTTCAGGCGATTGCCGATCAGCATCAGTTGTTGGAGGCGATCGCGATAGGCGTTCCAGGCATCGCTGAGCGGGGTCAGGTGCGTGCTTTGTTCCAACGTGCCGGCGATGCGCTGCAAGCGCTCGGCCACCTGCCTTTGCTGTTCGAGCAAGGTGTCGATGGTGCGCTGGCCTTCGGTGCAGGCCTGCTGTGCCTGTTCCTGGCGCTCGGCGCCCTGGCTGGCGTCCCTGGCGAGGCGGGCCAGGGTACTTTGCTCTTCAAAGGCCTGGCGCAGCAACGGCGCGCTGTCGCTGCTGTGTTGGCGGGCCGCAGCCAGCGCCAGTTGCGCGGCGCCCAGGCTTTTTTCCAGTTCGGCCTGCTGGTCATGGAGATTGAGCTGCTGCTGGGTAAGCTGCTGGATCTGCACGGCCAAGGGGTCGAGCTGTCGGCTCAGTTCGGCCTGGCGAATGAACTGATGGCGCTGGGGCGCCAGTTGCTCCAGGCGAACCAGTTTCAGGCGTTCGTCGGCCAGGGCGTTCCAATCGGCCTGGGCCTGTTGCAGCTGTTCGGCGGCGCTGGCGTGTTCATCCTGCAACAGGCCCAGGTCGCGCAGCCAGGTGTGCTGCTGCTCCAGTTGCTTGAGTTGCGCCTGTTGGGCCTTGAGTTGTTGCTGGGCGTCGTTGAAACGCTGGTCCAGCTCGGCCCGGGCCTCGGGGGCCAGCGGCGTGACACCGGTGGCCTGGTCCTGCAACTGCCGGTGGCTGTCCTTGGCTTGCTTGGCCTTGTCGAAGGCGCGGCGGCCGAGGCGGGTATACAGGGCGGTGTCGGTGAGCTTTTCCAGCAGTTCACTGCGATCGTTGTCATCGGCCTTGAGGAACGCGCTGAACTCGCTCTGGGCCAGCAGCACGGCCCGGGTGAACTGTTCGAAGTTCAGGCCCAGGGCCGCTTCGAGCTGGGTCTTGTATTCGCCTTTCTGGCTCGCCAGCAGTTGATCGTTGTCCAGGTCCCGCAGGCTCTGGCGGCTGGCTTGCAACTTGCCGCCGGCTTTTTCCCGGGCGCGATTGGCTTCCCAGCGGGCCCGATAGCGGCGTCCGTCGATGCCGCGAAAATCCACTTCGGCATAGCCATCGCCGGTACCTCGGCGCAACAGCGTGCGCGGATCGCCCGTGGCAATCTCGCCATCGACGTCCGGTACCTTGGCGTCACGCCCGGTGTTATTGAGGCGCGGCACGGCGCCGAACAGCGCCAGGCACAGGGCGTCGAGCAGCGTGCTCTTGCCGGCGCCCGTGGGGCCGGTAATGGCGAACAGGCCGGCGCTGGCCAAGGGTTCGGCGGTGAAATCGATTTCAAACGGCCCGGCCAGGGACGCCAGGTTCTTGAGGCGGATCGCGAGGATCTTCATGGCTGCTCGCTCTCCATCTGCACGTCTTGCAACAGCACGGCAAAGTCCTTGAGGGTCTGTTCGTCCACTTCGTTGCCGTAGGTGTCCTGCCAGGCGCGGCTGAACAACTCCTGCGGGCTGAGTTGATCCAGCTCCACCAGCGCGCTGCCATCATCGGCACTGCCAGCGCCACCGTTGCCGGCATACTCGGCGGCGATCCGCACCAGGCGTACGGCCTTGCCTTGCAGTGCGGTCTCCACCTGGTGACGCAGGTCCGGCTGCGGCTCATCGAGGCGCACCCGCACTTCCAGCCAGGGTTGGCGCTGGACATCGGCCAGCAGGTCGATGTCGGGCAGGTCCTTGAGTTGCACCAGGAGATCGGCCAGTGGCGCCGGGCCCAGGCGTTGCAGGTTGACGGCCCGCGGGATCAGGCGCGGCTCGACCTTGACCAGGGCTTCGCCGTCCAGGGTGATGTCGAGGATCTGATGCTGATAGCCGATCTCCGAAAATGACAGCGGGATCGGCGAACCGCTGTAGCGGATACGCTCTTCACCGTTGACCTTCTGCGGCTTGTGCAAGTGGCCGAGGGCGACGTAGCTGATGCTCGGGCCGAACAGGCTGGCGGGCAGGGCCTCGGCGTTGCCGATGATCAGGCTGCGCTCGGAATCCTCGGACACCGAACCACCGGCCATGTGCGCATGACTGATGGCGATCAGCGCCTGGCCTTTCTTGCGCTTGTTGTTGGCCGCGGCGATCAGCCACTCATGCACCTGGCCGATGCCTCGCAGGTAGTCGTCGCCCAGTTGCGCACCGGTGACTTCGGCAGGGCGCAGGAACGGCAGGGCCAGGCACCACGCCTTGACCTTGCCTTTGGCATCGGGCAACGGCAACAACAGGCGCTCGACGTCCAGTTGACCGTCGTCCAGCCACAGCACCCGACCCAGGGCATGGGTGCGCAGGCGTCGCATCAGCGGCGCAGGCAGCTCGATCCGCGAGCCAGAGTCGTGGTTGCCGGCGATCATCACGATGGTCAGGTTGGCGTTCTGTTCATGGGCGCTGACGATGAAATCGTACAGCCGCTCCTGGGCTTTGACCGGCGGGTTGACGGTGTCGAAGATGTCGCCAGCGATCAGCAATACGTCGGGCTTTTCGTGGGTCAGTTGACGCAGCAGCCAGTCGAGGAAGCAGGCGTGTTCGAAATCGCGTTCCTGGCCGTGCAGGTTTTGCCCCAGGTGCCAGTCGGAGGTGTGAAACAGACGCAAGGTGAACTCCAGGAAACTGATGATGGCCGCGGTGAAGAAGAGGGCGGCTAAAAGAAGCAGAGTTTACTGGGAAACCGGGGCTAGGACTTGTTCAACTTCGCTGGATCTATGAACACTGATCCTGTGGCAAGGATATTTATGTGGGAGCAAGGCTTGCCCGCCATGCTCCCACCCGTTTTGCTCGCACATAAAACCCCTCGCCACAAAGGCTACGAAAAAAGCGGGTTTATTTGGGGTAAAGCGGCGGCAACCCCGAATCACCCGCCGAGCCCAGCCCCCCTTCGGTGGGCGGGATGGTGCGGATGGCCCGCCACAAGTCTTCACCCTGCCAATGCTGGCCGGTTTCGCTGTAGAGCGCGCCGTTGAGGCCGTCCAGGGCGTCGGACAGCGGCACGAAACGCGCCGCCATGTCGGCCAGGGTTTCCGGCTGCTGGCGGGCCCAGGCGTCCAGGGCCTGGCGGGTGGCGTGGGGGTCGTTGGCCAGGCAGGTACGTTTGAGGTCATCCAGCAGGGTGCGTGGGCTCGGTCCGGTCTGGGTCGAGCGCAGGATCGCTGGCTGCCAGCGGGCGCGCCACCACAAGCCAAAGCCCAGCAGCGTGGTGCAGGCGAGGAGGAAGGTGCTCAGTTGCCAGTACCACAGGGCCTCGCTGTCGACCGTTGTCACGATCTGCGTCGTGCCGGCCGGCGTGTCCACCATCAAGCTTGGATTGTTCGCCACTTGCAGGGTCCGCGCCGGGAGGCTGGTGCGGTCCAGGTGGTCTTCCAGGGTGTTCCACCAGACCACTTCCACCGGTGGCAGCTCGATGGTCCCGCTGCGGTTGGGCACCAGGGCCTCGCGGTCTTCGCGGCTGCCCACCAGCCCGCGCTCGCTGTTGCGGCTGCTGAGTACCGGTTGGTCCGGATAGCGTCGCAGGCCGTTGATCTCCGTGGCCGGTAGCGGTGGCAACTGGGCGCTGGCCAGGCCTTCGGCTTCCAGGGTCAGGCTGCGGGTCAGGGAATCGCCCACCTGGCTGTGGGTCGGTTCCGGGCTCCAGCTTTCACTCAAGGACAGGCTGCGTGCCGGCAGCCAGGGCACGTCGGCCGGATAGCTGGCAGGCTTGGGCTTGACGCGCAGCAACAGTTGCGCGGAGCTTACCCGCATCAACTGGCCGGGTTTGGGGCCCGAAGGTACGGCGTCCTGGGCTACCGGCTCGACCAGGGTGGCACTGAATGTCTGGGCCGGAATCGTCAGTTCGCCGCTGCGTTGCGGATAGATGCCGTAGCGCAGTTCGATCACGCCATGGCGGACATCGTTGATGACTTTTTCATAGGTGCGCGATTCGCCCAGTTGCTCGGTGCGGGCATCGGGAATGTGCAGCGGCGTGAGGCTGCTGTCGTCGTACAGCGACACCGAATGGTAGATGCGCAGGGTCAAGATCGCCTGGGCCTGAACATACACTTCGGTCTGGTCGAGGCTGGCCTCGATGAATACTGCTGCCAGGGGCTGGGAGGCGTTGCGGGTTTCGCCTTCGACCACTTGCAGGGTGATCGGCTGGCTGGTCACTTCGCCCAGTTGCAACGGCGGAATGATCACGGTGCCGCTTTGGCGCGGCAGCAGGGTCACGATCCAGCGGGTGGTGGCACGGTTCTCACCGTCGAGGGTCGTCAACTGGTTGACCTGACGGGTACCGCGCACATCGAACAAGGCCTGGAGCGGGCCCAGGTCCGGTTTGCCGAACAACGTGGCGTCGTTGGATTCCAGGGTCAGTTCCACCGTTTCCCCGGAGTTCAGGCGGCTGCGGTCCACACTGGCAGTCAGCTGTGCAGCCTGGGTTCCAGAGGCCCAGAGCAGCAACACGAGGAGGTAGGCGGTGAAGCGGGTCATTGGGTTTTTTCCTGGGCCTGATGGCTTTGCTGTTCATACCAGAATTTACGCCTGAGCAGCTCCCCTGGATTATCCGGGATCTGGCGCAGCCATTGTTCCAGTGCCTGGCGCTGTTCTTCTTCATTGCGCTGACCTGCGGCAGGACGCAGTGGCGGGGTGGTGGTCTGCTCATCGGGCAGTTCGCTGCCCGGTACATCCTGGGCGGTAGGCGGTTGTGCCGTCCGCGGGGGCTGGGACTCGTCCGATGTCGTGCTTGGCTCGTGGGAGGGCTGTCCCGGTTCGGAAGACTGGGTGGGTGAGTCGGCGTCTGGCGGTTGCTCGGTGGGGGCCGGCTCCTCGCTTTCGGCAGGCTTGGGTTCTTCCGGTACGGCGGCCGGCTCTTTCAACAAGCTTTCCACCAGGGCCTTGTTGGTCTGGGCGGGGCGCAGGTCGGGTTGCAACTCCAGGGCCTGCTCATAGGCATCCAGCGCGGCTTCCAGTTCGCCGCTCCTGGCCAGGGCGTTGCCGCGATTGTAGTGCGCGCGGGCGTCATTGCCTTCGGCGAAGCGTCGGGCGGCTTCGCTGTATTGACCGGCTTCGTACAGGGCGACGCCTTGCCACTGGCTGTCCTCGAAGTGGGCGGCGGCTTCGGCGGGACGTTTTTGCTTGAGCAAGTGCTGGCCCTGTTGGTCGGCGCGCAGCCACAGGTCCTGGAATTCGAAGGCGTGGCCGGTTTGCGGCAACACGAACAACAGCGGCAGGCAGAACAGCCAGCCTCGCCGCCCGGCACAGGCGGCCAACAGCAGCAGGGGCAGGAGCAGCCAATAACCCTGGTCGGCCCAGGTGTCCAGGCGCAGGGTTTGTCCATCGCTGCGCAGATGGCGAGGACCGTCCAACAGGCCCAGGCCGCGCAGGTCGCTGTCATCCAGGCGCGCCGGCCGGTAGCGGCCGTCCAGCTCATTGGAGAACGCCTTGAGGCCCGGGTTGTCGAGGCGCGGCAGTAGAATCGCGCCTTGGGCATCCTTGAGGTAGCTGCCATCCTCTTGGGCCACGGGGGCACCTTCCCGGGTACCGATGCCCAGCATCAGCCATTGCGTGGCGGAACCGTCCAGGGCCTGGCGAATGCCTTGGCGCTCCTGCTCATTCAGCGATGAGCCGATCAGCAGGATCCGACCCTGTCCAAGCTCGCTCTGGTCCAGCAGGGTCAGCGCCTTGCGGACCGCCAGGTCGGCACGATGGCCGCTCTGCGGCATGATCGACGGCGCGAGGGCTTCGAGCAGGTTGGCGCTGGTGGACAGGTCGTCGGACAGCGGCACCAGCGTATGGGCACTGCCGGCATAGACGATGATCGCGGTCTGGGCGTCGCTGCGGTTCTGCAACAGGTCCAGTACCTTGCGCCGAGCCTGTTCCAGGCGCGTGGGCGGGACGTCGGTGGCGAGCATTTCCGGGGTCAGCTCCAGCACCACCACCAGCGGGTCGGCGGGTTTCTGGCTAGTCTGTTCGACCCGCGCCCAACTCGGCCCCAGCAACGCCAGCACGATCAACAGCCAACCCAGGCCCAGGGCAATCCACGGCAACCGGCTTTCACGGCCACTGCCGCCACTGAGCAGCACAGCATGAAAGGCGGGAGGCAGGATCATCTGCCAGCGGCCCACGCGTTTCTGCCGGTGCCACAGTTGCCAGAGCAACCAGCCCAGCAGAGGCAGCAGCAACACGAACCAGGGGCGTAGCCAATGTGGCCAGAGGGCGATCATCGACGCCTCCGCAAGCGCAGGCGCTTGAGCCGCTGGCGCCACTCGGTGTGTTGGGCTGGCTGGAACAGCGGCTGGTTGAACAGGCGCTGCAACGGATTGTCCGGCCAGCGCGCCCGGGCCACCAGCAACATGCTCAATAGCAGCGCAACGGCCAGGGGCCAGTGATACAGCGCCAGGGCAGGACGGGCCTGGGTCGGTTGCTGGGTCACCGGTTCGAGCTGGTCGAGGGTGGTCTTGATCCCCAGTAGTTGCTCACCATCCTGGGCGCGAAAATACTGGCCGCCGGTGACTTCGGCGATTTCCTTGAGTGTCGGTTCGTCCAGGTCCAGGCTCGGGTTGACGCCGAGCGAACCTGTGGTGCCGCTTTGTTCCGGGGCGGCGCCGATGCCGATCGGGTAGATTTTCACGCCTTCGTCGGCGGCCAGTCGCGCGGCGGTCAGTGGGTCGATTTCGCCGCCGTTGTTGGCGCCGTCGGTGACCAGGATCAACACGCGGCTATGGGCCGGCCGCTGGCGCAGGCGCTTGAGGGCCAGGCCGATGGCGTCACCGATGGCCGTATTCTTGCCGGCGATACCGATGCGCGCCTCATCGAGCCAATGGCGCACGGTGCGGCGGTCGAAGGTCAGCGGTGCCTGCAGATAGGCCTGGCTGCCGAACAGGATCAGGCCAACCCGGTCACCTTCGCGGCCTTCGAGAAAATCCCCGAGCATGTGCTGGACCAGCGCAAGGCGACTGACCTCTTCGTCTTTCCATTGCATGTCGGGAAAGTCCATGGAACCCGAGACATCCACCGCCACCAGCAGGTCGCGACCGCTGGCGGCAATGGGCAATGGCTCGCCCAACCACTGCGGTCGGGCAGCGGCGATCAGCAACAGCAGCCAGAGCAGGATGAAGGGCGCCTGTTGCCGCCAGGTCGGCAGATTGGCCCGGGCTCGCCGACCCACCAGGCCTTCCAGGTCGCCGAGGAAACTGACTTTGAGCGCTGGCTCGCCGCTGTCGGCCGCCGGCAGCACCAGGCGCATCAGCCAAGGCAGCGGCAACAGGGCGAATACCCACGGCCAGGCGAACTCAAACATGTTTGCGAATCCAGATTTCGACCGCCTGGGTCAGGCCGGCGATGGCTTTGTCATCGAGCTTGCATTCGGGTTTGTAAGCGCCTTCCACCAGCACCATCCAGCGGGTCAGGCCAGCTGCCGGGCAGCGGTTATCCAGGAAAGCCAGCCATTTGCGCCCGTTGAGGGTGTGGCTCTGGCTGTAGGGGTAATGGTTGCGACACAGGCGTTTGAGCAACCCGTTGAGCTGTTGCAGCCAGGCCCCAGCCGGCGCCCCATCGTAGGGTTTGGGCAGCAGGGCGAGTTCGGCCAGCGCGGCCAGTCGCACCGGGTCCAGGGGTTGTTCGGCACGGGGGGCGGTGCGCTTGGCGGGAATGAACCGGCGCAACTGCCACAGGCCCAGGCCCAGCAAGGGGATCAACACCAGCAGCAACCACCAGCCCGGCGCGGGAGGCCAGAAACCGATAGGGGGCGGCGCTATCAGTGGCTGCAATTTATCCAGGTTGCTCATCGACTTTTCCCGGCCCGCTTGGGGTTCAGGTATTCGCGCAGTTGCTCGACCATGTCGCCCTGGGTGCTGAGGGGCATCATCAGGATCCGCAGCTTCTGCGCCAGTATTTCCCAGCGCTCCTGGCGTGCCTCGGCCTGGGCGCGATAGGCCTGGCGCAGTTCGAAGTTCAGGGTGTCGAGCTCCAACTGTGAAGAGTGTTGGGCGAAGCGCAGCAGGCCGGCGGCGGGCAGGGCGTGATCCAGCGGGTCCGACAGCGGCAGCAGCAACAGGTCGCAATGGCGCGACAGCAAGCTCAACTGCTGTTCGGCGCTGTCGGACAACGCACGCTCGTCGCAAATCACGATCACCAGGCTGCCGGGCCGCAGTACTTCCCGGGCGCGGCGCAGGGCGATGCCGAACGAGTCGCGATCCGGCTCGCCTTCGGTGTGCAGTGACTGATTGACCCGCACCAGCCGGTTGAGCAATTGCAACAGGCTCTGTTTGCTGCGCCGCGGCTTGACCTCGTAATGGGTGTTATTGCCGAACACCAGGCCGCCGACCCGGTCGTTGTGCCCCAGCGCGGCCCAGCCGATCAGGCTGGCGGCCTGGGCGGCGAGCACCGACTTGAACATCAGCCCCGAACCGAAGAACAGCCGGTGGCTTTGCTCGATCATGATGAAGATCGGCCGCTCGCGTTCTTCGTGGAACAGTTTGGTGTGGGGCTCCTGGGTCCGGGCGGTGACGCGCCAGTCAATGGTGCGTACGTCGTCGCCGGCCTGGTAGACCCGCACCTGGTCGAAATCCACCCCGCGTCCGCGCAGCTTGGAGTGATGCAGGCCGATCAGCGGACTGCGCTGTCCCGGTGTCGAGAACAACTGCACCTCGCGCACACGATGGCGCATCTCGATCAGCTCCGAAAGGCTGACGCGGATGCCCGGTGCGGGCGCCAACGGGTTATTCATGACTCATGCTCAAGCGACAGCGACGACGTCGAGAATCCGCTGCACGACCCGGTCCTGGTCGATGCCAGCGGCCTCGGCTTCGAACGACAGGATGATGCGATGGCGCAGCACGTCGAACAGCACGGCCTGGATATCTTCCGGGCTGACAAAGTCGCGTCCGGCCAGCCAGGCGTGGGCACGGGCGCAGCGGTCCAGGGCGATGGAACCCCGCGGGCTGGCGCCGTAGGCGATCCATTCGGCCATTTCCGGATCGAACTTGGCCGGGTTACGGGTGGCCATGATCAGTTGCACCAAGTATTCCTCCACGGCGTCGGCCATGTACAACCCGAGGATTTCCTTGCGCGCGGAGAAAATCGCCTGCTGGCTCACGCGGCGTTCGGGCTTGGTCTCGCCGTTCAGCGCTTCACCCCGGGCCTGCTGCAGGATACGGCGTTCCACCGCGGCATCGGGAAAGCCGATCTTGACGTGCATCAGGAACCGGTCGAGCTGGGCTTCGGGCAGCGGGTAGGTGCCTTCCTGCTCGATCGGGTTCTGCGTGGCCATCACCAGGAACAGCGGCGACAGTTCATAGGTGCTGCGCCCAACGCTGACCTGGCGCTCGGCCATGGCTTCGAGCAAGGCCGACTGGACCTTGGCCGGCGCGCGGTTGATTTCGTCCGCCAGCACCAGGTTATGGAAAATCGGCCCTTGCTGGAACACGAAACTGCCGGTTTCCGGGCGGTAGATTTCCGTACCGGTGATGTCGGCGGGCAGCAGGTCAGGGGTGAACTGAATGCGATGGAATTGCGCTTCGACGCCTTCGGCCAGTTCCTTGATGGCCTTGGTCTTGGCCAGCCCCGGCGCGCCTTCCACCAGCATGTGGCCGTCGGCAAGCAGGGCGATGAGCAGACGCTCGATGAGTTTTTCCTGGCCGAGAATCTGCGTTGAAAGAAAGGTTCGCAGCGCAAGCAGCGCTTCACGATGTTCCATCGGTGACTGTTCCTGGAAAGGGTGGCCCCAGGCGTTCGGATAACGCCGGGGCTGGGGGCGTTACTTTAATGCATGGCGGGGGGTGGCGACTAACGGGATTTTGTCTGGCGTGCGGATTTGTGATCGGTTTGGAGTCATTGTGGGAGCGGGCTTGCTTGCGATGACGGCGGGACATTCAACTTCAATGCAGCCTGACCCACCGCTATCGCGAGCAAGCTCAGCTCCCACAGGGG
>Ga0065714_10064533_pt1 | contig 40235 bp, 32 predicted proteins | sample MisRhiReplicate2_FD_59101 | JGI IMG/M metagenome (GOLD analysis project Ga0065714, IMG submission 59101) | Miscanthus rhizosphere microbial communities from Kellogg Biological Station, MSU, sample Rhizosphere Soil Replicate 2: eDNA_1 v2... | ecosystem: Host-associated > Plants > Roots >... | reverse complement strand
GTTCACCTGAGTAAAGCGCCCGTGCTCAAGATCCATGATGCCGATCGAGGTCGCCTGACGCAGTGCCTCAATTTTGGCGGTGTCTTCGGCGACGCGTTGTTCCAATAGCCGCAAACCTTCTCGCATCACTTCGCTGGCATTCTGATACCGGCCAGACTGCACTAGGTCCTGGATAACCTGTTCCTGGTGAGGGGTGAGTACAACGTTTCTCGTTGCCATAATGAGCTCCAACTTTCGGTAAACAGTTTCTTCCGATTATTGGCATATTATGCCATTTTGCTTGCGAGCACATGGTTTGAGGTTTGGATCTGACGAACTGCGTCGTATGGAACGACGCAGATCCATCGTGGATCACCCGTTTGGCAATCTCAAACAATGGCTATTTGGGAACGGACGGTTCTTGCTACGGGAACTCGAAGGGACGAGAGCCGAAATAGCCCTGGCCGTGACCGCATACAACCTCAAGCGGGCGATCAGTGTGCTGGGCACCAAGAAAATGATGCAGTTGATGGGCTGAAGAGCCTTTTTTCAGCAAAGAAACAAACGCCCCGAACAAGTCGGGGCGTTTGTTCTAGAGCCTATCAGTGTGTTTTCACACAGTCTGTTCGGGTCCTTTTTTCGTTGTTGCAAATCTCTCAAGTCCCCGCAACTACGCTTGCCTTCTCACAGAGTTCGCCCAGTACAAAGGCAATTTCGCTAGGAATAAAAGCAGACTGCTTCATATCAACTGCTTGCCAATGGGCCAGGGCACGGGCAAGCGGGGCCACCTCAAGCGTGTTTCCAGCCTCGATCCACTGCTGCAGAAGACCCGCTGCGGCCAATGCGCTAGCCTCGTGGCTGGACGTCAAACATTGCGTGGCCAGCCGCAGGAGCGTGGGTGAGTCCTGACCCAGATCGGCACCTGTCAATGACTCGAACAAACCGCTGACGTTACCGTATGGGTCTTTTTCAAGACGTTTGATCATCATCGAAGTCGCCTGGGTGGGGGCGTGCTGGTGCAACAGGGCGATCGTGCAATCCAGAGACAAGCCTGTCGCCTGCTCCAGCAGTTCAGTCAGCTCGCCCTCATCCATGGGGATGTACAGCAGGGCCTGAGCGGCGAGAGAAACCACCCAGTTGGAGTCATGGAAGAGCGCACGCTTGATGTTCGACCTGTCTATCAGGCGTTTTTCAAGGCTTTCCCAGTCAGGAGGCGGTACATCTACGCTGGGCAAGAGCTCGAACGGGGTATGTACCGGGTTAGCGTCCAGGCAAGCCATGAAAGCCTTTGCTTCATGGGCCAGTGCCGTTGCATCAAGCGGGGCAATCCTGGCTATCGCCTGCATGAGAGACGACACGGTTGTGAGGTCCGGTCTCGACATCCAGTTGAACAGGTCGGAGACGGGGCATTTATCGAATCCGGACACTCGCAGCAGGCCAGCGTAATTCGGGAAACCCTGTCGCGGCCTTGAGTCGCAAGAGGGGATGCCATTTGAAATAGCTTTGGCAATCAAGTAGGTGGCTATGCGCGAAGCGTCTCGCCAGTCCGGGCCCAGCGGTGTGAGTGTTATGTGCGGGGCCGCTTTATCCTCTTCCACCAACCAGGGATTCTTGACATCCAGCCCCTGCGCTTGAAGGTACTCAATCATCTGGAGCCTGAAACCGACGGTCATCAGGCCTGTGCCTTCGAGTTCGACTTCTGCAAAATGCTGGAGGTGCTCCAGGGGTTGGGCTTTCAGTGTTGCCATGGCAATGCGTTCCAGCAACTCCAGGTCGCTCAGGTCGTCTTTCTGCAGAATGCGCTTGGTGGCAGGTATAGCGTTTCGATGGGGCAGTAGCCCCCAAAATACGGCGGTCACCGCAGACGCGTCATAATCCGGCGCAGTGCAATGAACGATCATGCCCCAGGCCATCAGCCTGAGTTGAGGGTCCTCTGCCGTGAGCCGGGCCGCGGCTTGGGGAGCGACGAGGCTGGCATCCCTGATGGCCAGGTCCGAAAGCGCCACGGCGATGCTGAACCTTTCCTTGTCGCCCTTCTCCATGACATCGAACGCATACTGCACTAGGTCCTGGGCGCAGGAGCGGGACACCGTGATTCCGCCTCTGCCCAGCAGGGCCAGCGCGGCCTGAAGTTGTGTAGAGGCGCCGTTCTGGTGCAGTGATCTGTGAAGCGCGATCAGCTTGTCCGCCAGGCCTAGCCAGGTGGCGAAGACAATGGTTTCTCGCCAGGCGCTGCCCTCCAGCAAGTCCACGGTCAAATGTTGCGGGCATTCGACCAGGAAACATGCCGCAGAAAACTCGGCGAACGTCTTGTGGGTAAAGGTCAGCAATGTGTCCGAGGCGTGGTTGATCGGTTCGATCAGGCCCACCTGTTCCCAGTGAGCCAATGCTTCACGCACCTGTTGCCGGGCGGCGAACCGTGGCTTGTCAATCAATGGCGAAAGCGCGTCTGCACAGGTTTGGATCAACTGCTCGAATGTGAGCAGTGGTTCGCGAATCAACTTCCAGCCAGTCATGTGCAGAACGAATGAAGCTGTATCGATTTCCCGCTCTGGCTTGCCTTTCGGGAGTGCGTTGAACAAACCGATCAGGTGGCTGTATAGCTGCGGGTGCGTCGTGGGTAGCACCTGGTCTCGCTGGATCAGGGAGGCCGCCATGCCCAACAGCAGTGGGCTTGCCACGATGGCCTTGTGCGCCGAGGTACGTTCCAGTTCCTTCCTGGCGATCTGTTCGTAGTCGGTTTGCGCCGACGCCATCGGATCGACGGCCCGCAGCAGACGAGCAAGGTTGGCAGCCCCGCGGTCACTGGCCGGTGGCAGCAGCCGATAATGGACCCACCCCTCCAGCTCCACCGTGTCATAACCAATGGGCCGGGTGGTCACGACCATGCGCACCTGGGGGTGGCCGGCCGCGAAGCGGGCCAGCTGCCGGGCCACATCTTCCTGAGCCTTGCCGCATTCATCCAGCGCATCGAGCAGAATGACCCAGTTGGACGGAGCGGTTTTCAGGAGCTCGGTTGGGGTGACGGCTGAGCCATCAAGGGCAATGCCCATCAATGCATCGCTGAGCGTCGCACCCTGTTGCATGGTAGTTGCGATGGCCTTAAGTGATGCGCTCAGGACAATATAGCCATCGAGCGCATACTGGTGCGCCAACTCGACCATCATCGTGGACTTGCCCAGCCCAGGGCCGGCTACGACCACGGCAAGCTTCCTGAAACGTGCGATCCAGGTCGAATCGAAGTGCTTCAGGTCAAATGTGTATTGCTCGGTCGTATGGTAGCGAGCCAATGCTGCCAGGGCGTCCGTGGCATCCTCGGCTTCGAAAGCAATGGCTTTGACTTTCATCGCCAGCAGGTGCTCAAGGGGGATTTTGCGGCGAGTGCCGGCGATTGCGAAATGCGCGTTGGTCGAAACGACCCAGCGGGTCAACCGGCCCATGGTAGCGGCAGGAAAATCGCCCTGGGCGATCAGGATATCCTGGCTTGCGAGTAAGCGCATCAGCTCGCGCAGGTCCCAGCGCCCGCCATGTTGCATCAGGCTTGCGGCGTGCTGGAACAGCACAGACCAGGCCTTTTGGACATCCTGCTCGTTGGCGCAGACATCGAGCAGGAGCTTTTTGGCGAGTTTGATATCGGCATTCTGGGCATCGAGCCCATGGACGACGTGGATCCTCAAGCGGTGGCAGGCCTGATCGGGGGCAATGTTCAGGGCTCTCAGGCGATTGAGCCATTGCTGGCCGATGGCGCTGAGTTTGTCGGTGCGGCCCTGGCCGAGTTTCTTGACATCCGCAGCCAGCTTGAGCCGAATCGGTTCGCTGGAATCCGGCGCCACGGCAAGTACGCCAAGATGGAGTTCGCCCCGATGGATGGCACTGGCCATGGCCTCCAGCGAGGCCCATAGCTTCGGCCCACACTTTAGGCCTTTCTTGACCTGGATCTCGATGACCTGGTTGTTCTCCAGCTCGATGCGAATGTCATCGCCGGGCCCCTCGCTTTCCGCCCAGAGGGCATGGGGCCGATCCTTGACCACACCCTCCAGCCAGCCCAGCGGGGTACCTCTGAGAATGTGCGCCGCTACGATGGCTGTCACGGTGGCCTGGTAGTTGACGCCACCGGCAGTGGCCTTGCCACCTCCGGTTTTCTTGGCGGCAACGCTGCCGGGTGTTTTATGCGTGTTGCCTTTGCCTGACATTCTTGACCTGCAGTTGCCACGTGAGGGGAGCACTGCCATGACGGGCATCAGCAATGAAGGGGGAAAGCATGCCACCCTAGAACGCTTATGGGTAGTCACGCCGTTCAGGCGTGCGGCGGCGGTGTCCCCAACTCGCTCAACATATATACCCGCACTGTTCGAAAACCTGACTGGCCATTGTGGTATCGCTTGCCCACAGCCCTTTGAAGGCCCGCAGACAGTTGGCGTGCGGCAGGTTTGGCGAGACGACACTGGCAATCAGATCAAGGTCCGAAGCGCTGGCCTGGCCTTGTTGCTGTGCCAGCAGCGCAGGGCTGAACACTGTGATCATGCGCGCCCGGTCACGGTGCAATTGCTCACGCGTATTCAGCCCGAAGAAGTCGATGATGATTTGTCCGCGCAACCTGTCCGGGCCTGCTGCCTGTGTCGGAACGGCTACCGTTGCCTTGAAGGTAATGAGCGCTTCGGGGGTTTCCGCCTGGGTACCCTGCGGGTAACAAAGGTAGGGCCGCTCGGTGGTCAGGTCCGCGACGGATGACTCGACCGCTCATCTTGCTCCTGCAATCGGGAAGTAGTTCGACTTGAAGATAGAGTTGCAAACCTTGCAGGAGCGGCGTAGTTCAGAGGGTCATAGGCAAGCCAGAAGTAACCCTGTTCGCTGGCGTCGCCCATCGCCACGGTGTAGTTCAAAGCAGAATGCCGCTGCGGGTCGGGCCAGGCCAGAACGTTGGATTTTGGCCGAGAATGCTCAAGGTCGAATTCAATCGTGCCGTATAGCGGGCTTTCGAATTGCCGCTCGCAGAACACGCATTTGTTGAGCTGCAGCTTCATGAGCACGGGTTTCACCGTGCTCCAGATAGCCGCTGTTTCGGCGTAATGGCCCTGCGCGACATAAGAAGGAAGGTCGCGCGAATTACCCTGGAAGATCTGCACGTTTGCCACTGTACTACCGCGCGTCGAGAGGCGACGGGATGAGCGTACAGAAGTCAGCCGAAGCCATAGTAAGTGGCGGTTAACCGCGCCACCAAGGGCTGAACAGATTATGCCGTTAGTAGGCGTCAATGTCTCGCTGGTAGCCGCAATGCAGAAATCTCCCATAAAGGAAGCTGTCACCCCGAGTCTAGGTCAGAAGCCGAGGAGGATGGCTGACGCTCTCGGGAGCGGTTGGCGCTCAAGGCATGGCGCCTTATCTCCACTGGCTCACTTCGGGGGTCATAGCCATTGAGGAAGAGAAGGTCAAAGGCAACGTTCACCAAAAGGGGCGGTCTGGCCGGAATCGAAGGCAGGTCTAAGGGCGTGGAAAACGGGTTGGCCGTCCTCCTGCTGAAACACAATTTCGCCGTCCAATCACTCCGAATGCATTGCCAGCCGGGCCAGACTTCGGGCAAGGCGTGGGAGCTTTCTTGTCCAATCGTGGCCGTTCTTGGTGACCAGCTGCACGACCGGACCATCGATCCGCACCAGAAATTGCCAGCCGTCTAGTTTAATTTCGTATCGCCAGGCACGACCGGGCGATGGCTTGGTCGCCAGGCTCACCAGTTGCGGTTTGATCCGGGGTAGGATCTCAGTCTTTGTGCCGGCCATGACGAATTTGCCCCGTAGGCCCTGAATATGATGTTGATCGTCTTCCGCGACGAAAGATCCTAGGGTTGGATTGGCGGGCCCGCCAGCCATTCCTTGGGAGGGGAAAGCGTCGCGTAAGCCCCCCCAAAGATGCCATCATGTTCAGCTAAATCGGCCGTCCAAGCAGGAACATCACCTGAAGCACTCGGCCCTTACCTAATTCGATGTCAGATGCCGCGCATCCCGCGGAATAGACTGGTGACTGAATGATTGATAAACCTCCTGCGGCGACCGATCGCCAAGAAGATTTCGTAGTTCGTGACGGTGTGCGAATGACTGTGGGTGATGCAACGGACGCGGCTGCAGCGATGTTTCTTCTTGGCCAAGAGTCAGCAGTGCACGGGACGCCGCTTCCCCAGTTGGATGCTACCAGTGATGCCTTTGCCGATGCCAAGGCTGGCTACGAAGCGTTTTTCAAGCAAGAGGACTGGGAGGTTGAATTAGCCGGCGATGGCCAGGACCTCTACGGCATGACTGGCCGCGGTGGCTCTCCGGACTACTTCAGAATCTGGGGTGGGATCGACCACCAGAATGACTGCCCAAGCAATGCTTACAGCTTCAACTCGCTGTACTTCAATGGTCAGCGGGACCCGGAGGTGATCTGGCAACAGGCCTATGAGCTGGTGAACATCTTCAACGGTGCAAGCGAACTGTTGTCCTTCAAAGCGAGGAAGCAGACTATTCGGGAGATATATTTCCTCGATAAGCCAGTGCGTCGCAGGCATCAGGCACGGGTTATCGCGCTGTTGGGCCGGCCTCGCATGCACCAACACAGGTGGGAGGAACAGCTGGGCAAGGCCCTGCAGATGTCACCACGCCTGGGGTTGTTGGTCCTCGCCACCGAAAACGAGGACATCTACATGATGCTGAAGTACCTCGGGTTCGAGGCAAGCTGGTCCAACTACTACAAGCTGCTCGAGACGATGGAAACCCATGCAAAGCTTAAGGGGAAGGAGATCCCTGGAACAAAGGCTGAAAGAGGCAGATTCACCAACAACGCCAACAACTTCTCGCTCGTGGGCTACGACGCCCGCCACGGCCTGAAGGCTCTGAGCGAACGTCAGAACACTGAAACAGCCATGAGCCTTGAGGAGGCTCACGCGTTCATCACCGACCGGTGCAAGGGCTATCTGAACACCGTCTACCCGGAGTACTTCAACTTTCCTTGACGGGTTTCCGGGGGACTATTGATGCGCACGGTAAGGTTCGGTCAGCCAGGCACTTCAGGAATCAATTTCAGATCCCTGGCGTCGAGGCCCGACAAGAGGCTCAAAGACTCATCGATCGCTATGCATGCATTCAACAGCGCATCGCACTCACGCTGGATGTTGATCCAGAAGACGATCGCCGCATTCACATACGCCAGCATGCTGTGGAAGCGGCCGGTTTCCCGTTTCGACCGGACCACTGCCTCGGCGATCGACATGCGGACACCGTCAGGTAACCTGATGACGACCTAGTCGCCAAACCGGGGCTGTTTGACTGGCTCGATGCCAACCCTTTTCACATTGGCGAGCACCTGGTCGGCCAGTGGTTGACCAAGGCGGAGGATGTTCCGCCTGGCAATGGTGCGCTGGCGGCAGGCGAGGAACTCCATCACGGCCGCCACAACCTCAGAGTTGGCGCTGAGGCCATGAACCCTGCCTAGTGAGGTCACCGCATCGATCAACGCCCTGGAGGAGCGAATCACATATTTGTCTGCGGTTTTCGAGCTCTATGTAGGTCGTGGCTGCTGCGGAGTCCGGGCATTGGCGAGCGCTTGCTGAGCGATTGGGTTCCTGGGTGCGAACATGTCAACTGATCTTGAGGCAAATGGGTGATCACCCTCAGCAAGGCCACATCGGGATCACGCTGCGGAAACAAGGCGGGAGGTGAGACGAAGGGACCATGGAGGATGACGCCCCGATTTACCGGGCAAAAATATGTCCCACTGAGCTGACAGCTTTTTTCCATCCACTTAGAGCACGTCCTTCATGGCGCGCTCTCCTTGCGGGTGAAACTCGAGTTGGGTCGTAGAGGATCCAGCTGGAGGTGTGTTTGTTGATTGCGTAGCCTTCGTAACTCATCGTCGATCTATCCCTATCGGCATCTAGGAGCACGCTGTTTCGTCTAGAGTTTGCTGCTTCGCAGATGCCACAAGATCCCAATCCATCCCTGCCGGGTTGCATAGGGACCTAGATTTCGGCGCTGAGAGGCCCAGGAGGAGCCGGCCGCCCAACTTTCAGTGACCCAGGGTGTGCAGAAGTGGTGCGCTTTGCCGGGTCAGAAGCAATAATGTCCGCGGACAGCTCAGCTTGCGGTTTGGCTTGACGTGAAACGGTACTCAGCATGGCAATTCGCCGTGCATGGACAACTCAAGGGAGTGGAGAGTGAACGAGATCAATGCAGCCAAGGCCTCAGAGCTGGTGGCCGGTATTCAAGAGGCGGGGGTCGCCGTGATTGGCGCCCGAGCCCTCAAACAGCGACTGGTAGAACCAGGGGAGCCGGCGCTGACTGTTCGCGCTGCCATTTTCACAGCGGGTGCGCATGGCATCACGTTCCACGCAGATCCTGGAGGGATTGACCAACCCGCGCTGGTAGAAACTTTTGCCGCTGTTGTGCGGCCGGATCAGGCGGTGGAAATGGTTGAATTGCTCTCCGCCAATCTAGCTAGCCAGCCAGCGCAGAATGGCAACATCGCGACGGTTAACGCCACCCCACAACCCAAAGAGAACGGCACCTTTGAGGGTATACGCTCGCTGGTGAGGCACATGTTCCCCTGGGCGATTGCTTTGTGCCTGGCTGCCTTGGTGTACATCGCCTTCAAACATGACCTGGACAAGGCAACCAAGCTGGGACTCGTTATGTTCACGCTGCTGACCACGGCGTGGTTCTACAGCACAAAGGATACGGTGCACGGGCCTAAGTTCCGAAACATGACCCGGACGGTCAAGATCAATACCGTTCTCAGACTATTCGGGCTCTGTATGTCTGTGGTGGCTATTACTTATGTGCTCCCAAATCTGTTCCGCTGAGGGTGAGGCTGACGGCCTCCCTTACGATGTCCTTAGGCTGCAGGCGTGGCTTGAGCCCTTGGCCAAGATTGCCCAGGTCGAATGCGACGGCATGACCCATGTCATATCGCGTCTGCTGCACAAGAATGGTATCGAGCACGTTATGGCCGGTGGCGAGCTTGTCGACCTGGGGCGCCTGAAAGATCCCTCCGTGGGCAGCGAAGCGGATTGCGGGGTAACGCACTGGTGGCTGGAGCTCGGCTTCAGCTACATCATCGATTTTCGAGCGAGGATGTGGATGGGTCCCCACGCGCAGCACGGCGTGTTAATCCCCGATGAGGAGGGCAGATTCTTTTACCGCCCCCATCATCGGGGGCACTTCCAGCCGCTCTCGGGACCAACTTTGGACCTGACGGCAGAGGCCGACGTGAGCGGATGGCCGCCGTTCGAATGAGCGTCGTCAACCGTGAGGGGTTGTTCTGGAGCTGCCCATCACGCTTGGCAAGAGACGACTCGCGCAAGGCGAGATGGTTTGCTACCCACAGTCCTGAAAAAAATGAGATTTCCAATGGATGACATCCAACTTGCGCTTGGCGCCTCTGCAGAGGTCGGCCGACTCTACAAGAACGGTAAAGATTTCAGCGCCGACACGCCTGTAATGGCGTTGGCCTATCTACGTGGAATGGCTGCTGCATTTTGCAACTGCCTTGATCGAGACGTTGATGGGCTGAAGCTGGATGAAAAAATCAGCAGCCTTAGCGAGCAGGGGTTGATTAAGTCGAAGGTGAGGCAGCAGCTACGTATTCTTCAGGCAAATGGAAACAAGGCTGCACACCCGGAAAACTATGACTTTGTTGACCTCAACTTCCCGGTACTCGTCTCAGAGGCTTTGGAAGCAGCTAGAGGTCTCATTGAACACCTTTACATTGCCAGGCATGAAGATGTTCCCGCGTATGAGGTAACCCCTCTGGAGTCTGGGGCGTTGAGAGATATGTGCGTGAGGGCGATGCTGGATCGCGACCTTGAGGCCATGAATCAGGCTGGTCAGTATTTCTTGGAGAGGGCAGATCAACCTGCTAAGGGTCGCCCGCTTCGTCCGGATGGGTACCCAATTTGTGCGGGCCAGGACATTGAGCAGGCAATCTTTTGGTTTAAGCAAGGTGCCGACAGGGATCACCCAGACTGCCTTTACCAGTATGGGTACTACTTAAGCGAGCACTTGAACAATAAAGCACCTGGTCAGGAGTGCATGGGAGAGCAATACATCTCCAGGGCCGCGAAGACGGACCATCCCGCCGCTGTCTTCTACCTCGCAGAAAGCGTGCTAGAAGGGCGTGGTAGCTTCACACGCGATGAGGTTCATGCGCTTGAGCTTTTTGAGCGTGCTGCAAAGCTGGGCTACCCAGAAGCTGTGGCTCAGGCTGGCGCTATGTATGCCTCCGGCGTCGGTTGTGAGGTCGATGATTTTACAGCCGCGTTGTACATCCTCCAGGCCGCACGAGCCGGAGTTCCCCAAGCTCAGTACAACCTTTTCGTCCTCTACATGCAGGGCAAAGGTGTAATGAAAATTGAGAGCGAGGGCATTAGATGGCTTGTGGAAGCTGCCGCCCAAGGCTTTCCAAATGCGGTTTACAACTTAGCTTGCTGCATCCAAGCAGGAGATGTACCTGGGCGTGCACCTTCTGAGGCGGTAGCTGAGTACGAACGCGCGATGGACTTCCAAAAATTCAGAGCCCGTGCGGCACTAAATGCGGCCGAGCTGATCTATAGCAGCGCTCCAGACGTTAGGGATCTTGTGCGCGCTGCTCAACATCTGCAGACCTGCTATGAGCTCCTTTCGAATGATGGCGATCCTCACGAGTTGCGCGATGCCTGCTTGAAATCTAGCGCAAATGTAGTTCGAGTACTTCGCAAACAGCTTAATGAGAGAGGTAACGACCTCTCCCTGTGGGGCGAGGCTGTGACCACCTCTGCTCTGTTTGACCGAGCCGGTGTTCCGGTTGTGGACAGAAAGGCACGACTTGAGGAGTTCGAAAATGGGCTTTTCAATGCTCGCGCACTTATGTCGGGAGATAAGTATCTCCGAAGTGAGGCCTGTCTCAAAACCCGCGCTTTGCATCCAAACGGTGTTAGCGCGGGCGCTCCGAAGTTAGGACGCAATGACCCCTGTCACTGCGAGTCGGGCTTGAAATACAAGCATTGTCATGGTCGCTAGAAATTCTCAGATCAAGTCAGCACAGATCGTCTGAACCTTCTATGTGAGTCTTACTTCTTTGTCGTAGGGGCAGCGTCAAGACCAAGTGCCCCCCCCTGGGTTCTTTCTAATTCGCACCCAACAATGATTTACCGATTGCGTTGTAGCGGTGCGATGAGAAGGCCCCAAAGCGTCTCGGCACCGCCTTCTTGGGAAAGCTTCTGGTCTTGCCGAGTGTGGAACGCCATGCCGAAGGTCTTCAGGTACATGGATTGGTCGTCCGTATTTACGGTGAGCGCCTCGTTGTACGAGCCGCCGCCAAACGAGTCTCCATGGCTGTAGTAGATACCGGCGCCCATCTGGCCGCCGGTGAACACTGCCGCTTTTGCAACGTCGTGGCCGTCCTTGTAGATATTCGCAGAAAAGCGATTTGCATCTATCCGACGGAACACCCCTTCATACCCTGAGTTGCGCGCTTGGAGCTCCAGCAACGAGTTCTCAAAATAGCGGGCGATGTACTCGAAGCTGTCGAGCAAGAAGCGGTCTTTGTCCAGCTGGGTGAAGCTCTTAGCCATTCGAAGGTTACTCGACCTAGGGCCAGCCGGGGCGATAAGGGAGGGCGCTGAACCTCCATTGAAATCGTTGCGTTCGGCTCGCGGAGCAGTGTTCGGTTGGCCACGGCTGCGTCGCTCGGCGGCCTTCCGAACCTCCTTCGCAACCTGCAAGAATGCTTCGTCCCGATCAGGCCAAAGGGTCACTGGCTTACCATCTTGGGGCGTACCAAGCAGCTTGCCGAAGGGGGCATGACGCCAATCGCATGGGCGAAGAATCACAGGAATGACAGTCGCTTCTTTAGCGGCATGGCGCTCCATCGCGCGAGCCATCTCGATGTTGTAGCAATAGTCGGAAGCGATGAAATCCGGGCTTACCAGCAACAGGATAATTTCGTCGCTGTTGATGTGATAATCAATGGCAGCATCGATCTCTTGGCCTGCTCCGATTCTGCGGTCGTGCCAAGTCTCAATGACGCCTTGGCGCTTGAGCATCGAAAGCTGCTTTTCCAACTGGTCGCGCAGCGCCTCGTCAGCATGGCAATAAGAAAAGAACACGTTCGGCAAAAGGGTCACTCCTACTCGGATAGGTGCGATGTCGATCTTACGGGCAGCTTGGCTGCGAAGTACAGACGTGGGCTGGCTTGACTGCTGATAGGATGCCCTTCAGTTGAACCTGTCAGCCAAAAAACAACGGTGCTCGAGTCGTGACATGGTGGTAGATCATTTGGGCTCGCTCGTAATGAATGATGTGCTTGCCGTGAGGCGTTGGCCACACGAACTGACGGATCTCAAGTGGCGCAAATGTAAAGGAAGGTGGAAGGCCTAGGCGTCTCTTAACCGCGCCGTCAGCACTGTTGCATTGCTCGCAGATGATGACGGGAGCAAATGTGGTGATCCGATGAGGTTCTCCAAGAAGCGGTTTTCGTACGTAAAGGTCGGTTCCATGGTCATGGTGAGTATGGAGACCTACAGCCCAGCCTTCTCGCCTATGCGGTTTGTTCGGGTAAAGCATCGTCCAACGGAGCAATTGGTATCGTGTCCGTTCGCAGCACGGGCATCGCCAATGATCATCAAGCTTCGCCCATAGTTGGTGGCAATGGGCGCCATCAAAGCTCAGGTATTCCTTCCAGCTAGGAATGCGCCGGAGCAGATTGCTATTCAGCGTTTTCTCTCTGTTAGCATTCTTGATTTTGGTACCGTCGCAGGCCAAACAGTAGCCATTGGCCGAAAACTCGGGCTTACAGGGACAGAGGTTTTTGGTCATCAGAGCGTCTCAGTCTGTCGTTGGGTTAACCCCGTGATGAACGCGCGCCAGGCATTTGTGCCGGAGTTACTGGCAGCCACCATCATTTGTAGCTGCTAACGGTATGCGGGTCTCTGAGGGGCTCATCTGTCCACGCAAGGCCAATGCAGAACTTCAGGGTCAAGGAGGCGTAGCTGATCACTGCATGTACTCCTCCTGCACTCACATCATCAACTGCTAGGTAGCACCATACAAGCAGATCACCAATCATCGCCCCCAACGCAGCCCTACAGGCAGTCAGCAAGCTACCTCCTTCGTTGATGAAGAACGTGTGCACTTCCCGCGACCTTCCAATGAGATGAAAGGATCGAAACGTCACCCTAAGCGTGAAGATGCTGACGATAGCGAATGCTATGAGCAGGTACACGTAGTAAGCCATGAGCTCGGGGGGCAGTAGCGCGGTCACCAAAACGCTCACCTCTTCTGGTGAGGTGGTCAGGAGTGGCAGTGACCCGATGAAGAACGCATAAATCACCCTCCCTCGATGCCCGCTGCCAGAATCCAAATTTGTCCTAGGTTTTCAGCAGCAAACGCATGTACCCCATTTGAATCGTATTTGCATTAATTGGAATGCGTGAGGCGTCAGTACCTGGACAGCCGCTTCAGTCCTTCAAGCATTTGCTCCAGGTAGCTTTGCGACCCAAGTGCGAACCCTGCTGCCAGCAGCGGGGCCCTGTACTCTTCGGTCGCATATTCGTGAGCGAAGCGGTTGATGGTCTCTGAATGCCAGGAAAGCCGGCCCAATGCGATTCTCTTGAAATCGTGGTTTTTCACCGCATCCGCGAGCGATTCTTCACTGACTCCGCGTTGCTCGCAGAAGAACAGGAAACTGAAAAACTCAAACCGTTCGTAAAGCAGCCCGTGATCCTGCAGACCTGCGAAGTCAGGCGCCCACCGAGGCGCAAGACGGTCATGGAGTCGGTTGCAAAAGGGGGTAAGAGCTCTACTTTGGTCTTCGAAGCTCCTCCATAATTCAAGCAGTCCATTGGCTCCCTCAACGTAGAACGGTGATAGATCAACTCCCACAGGGAAAGGCATTTCGCGCCGGTTGATAAGGGTCGTGTTAAACAGCTCGTTTAGCTCGCTCAGGCGATTGGCCCGTACAAGTCCCATGCCATACGCATAGGTAACAAGTGCTATCGGGTAACTCTTCAATGCAAGTCCAGCTACCCAGCCTGACTGCTCGACCTGAGACGCAGCGTGCAGGCCCTTGATCGCATCCAAAACGATCGAATGCTCAACACCTGCACCCCATCGCCCTAACACTGCACAAAGGCGTGCTAGTGGCTCGATGGCCGCTTCGTATATCTCAACCAGATCGGTAAAGTCCTTGGACGTGCTGCCCTGAGGTCGTTCTGTGAATAGAGGAGCCAGATGGCTGATCGCTTGATGAGCCTGGCTTGTCACTAAATCATCGAGCTGAATCCTGTGTTCGGGTCTGGCCATAAAGCGTTTGGCCATAGCGAGAGTCAGCTCGATGCCGGCTGGGTTCTGCAGGCGGGATTGCTGGATGGTTTCCAGTTTGAGGTTCAGCCCATCGAAGAAGGTGTCGGCATCCAGGCCCGTCACGACGTTGGCGCGCCGCTGAGTGATGAGCTCTTGGCCACGCTCGCTCAATTTTCCTCGCGAAAGCCAGTAGGTCGGGTAGCGACGGGAGGGCGCCCTCAAAAACGCCGCCCTCAGCGCATGATCCCACTCACCTGACCAGCCCGCGACGATCAGCCCAAACTCATCGATGATGCGGTCAAGCAACGTATTGAACGCTGGCGGATACTTGCCCAGCTCCCCATCGGTATTGAGGATCCTGGCATCCTTGTAATCACCATGGATCTTCAGGATGTAGCAGGACGCATGAGTGAGTGGCTCCGCTCCTCCGAGGGTGTCTTCTGAGCTGACGACAGTTGGCTCAACGCCGACATCGCGCAGTGCATTTTCCATGAGTCGGTCGAAGTTCGTCGTGATGATCACGCGCACATAACCCGCTTTGACCATCGCAGCGATCGCTCGATGTGCGGGGGTAAGGGCTCGTAATTGCGCGTCGTTCACGTGCATGTACTCACCGGTATCGGAGGTGAGTAGGATGTCACGGTCTTGTCCCGTGTTCATGCGCATGAATCGAAAAGGCAGCAAGCGGTAGTGCTTGGCGTCTGTCGCAATCAGTGTCACTGGGAAATCCCACATCCAGCGAGCGCGGCTCGGGCCAGGATTTCACGTAACCCTGCTGTTTCGCGGTTGATATGGTCGCGCAGGGCGAAGTCGTTCAGGTGCTGGAGGATCAGTGAGTGAGCCTGCTCCGGGGAAAGCGTTAACCTTGCTTCAGTGGGGTCGGCCGTGAGGCTAATTTGATTGGCTTCAATACCGATCTGGATTGCGACAGTGTCGGCCAGTGAATAAGCGGCGCGTTGCACCACGCTGAGCGGGTAGGCTGAGATATCGAGCTTCAGCGTGACTGGCCATGTCATCGGAACCGCTCCTTAAAATCCGTTGGGAACGTGTGGATATTGCCGCTTTCCGAGGCATTATGCCATCATAATTTTTTACATTTGCACGCATCTATTCAGTGTGAATGCGAATAATCATCAAATGTTCATCGGCTGCATGTTCACCGATTCGCTGAAAGTCTCAGGCCGGTATAGCAACTCGCAGAGAGTCCGGTCAGTGCTATCCTCATCAATAGCCTGCTTGGCCTTAGGTTGGGGGCATCCTTTTCAAACCATCCAAAGCATGCCCTCAGATGTGCCCCCAATGTAGCAATCCACCGGAAATGAATGGAGCTCCATGGTGTGTGGAAAGGCAGAAATGATCAGCCGAACAGCCTGCCAGACGACGTCTAAAGACTCTCAGGGTCGCCAAAAAACATTTTGACTGGGCTCTAGCACGGTAGTTTCAGTTTGAAAAAATCTTAATATGCCCCCAATTTTGCCCCCACTCAGACGCCTTACATGAGCGATCACGAATGGCGACTCCTGACGAAGTCCAGTATGGCTCTGGGTGGCTTTGAGTTTACGCCCAAACTGGGGTTAGCTGGGGGGGGGAGGGAAGTGGCACGCTCAGAGGTTCTCCCTCGGTGAACTGGAAACCAAAGCAGGTTATGCGCAGCCCAATTCTTGTTCGGCCCTGCTAATGCAAAGTGACCGGTTCGGTTTCGACACGTGTCGGGTAGCGAGGCGCAGCACGCGGGCGGTCGAATGCGAGCGCCCGCGTGCCCAGGTACCGCTTATGCCGACGCCGGCCTTGGCTCTGCGATTACATCAGGGGCGTCTAGTGCCTTAGTGTCGATGCGGTGGAATAGGAGCTTGCCTTTGTTTTGATCGAACACATCAACGGTAGCTAACGGAATAGCCGTGATTAGAACACTGGTAGCGAATGATCATCGTCAATGGCTTTTACCTGCAGAGCGATAAGGTGATTAGCTCGAGGTCAAATCTACCGATTGAGCACCCAAACGAGAAGACCATCGCCAGAGCCACCTACCATCCAATTCAAAATTCGCGCGCGTCAGGTGCGACATAACCAGGAGCAAGGATCGCGTTCTTGACACCGTACAGTGCCAAGGGATCGGACAACCACAACCTATATTCTGGCCCCCTTAGACTGTGATCTGGTGAACAGTCCACGCTCCACTTACGTAGGGTGTAGCCCGCCGTAGCCGCCCGAAGTTTCAGCGACAGCATCCCATCAACCATTGCGTAATCCATGAGCGTGACTTCCGGTCGCGGTTGATCAGGGTGAGGGATAAGTGTCAGCTCAACGATCCTTGTCCACTGAATGTCTTGATCGCTCGTCTCGTGAACAGCAACGGCATCATCGAGAAGAGGGCTTGCCTTGCGGATCCGGGTGATGACGAAATCTCGGAACTCGCCCGACTTCCTGTCAAACCCACGGACGTGCCAGCGAAGTCCATTGTCGACCAGAGAAAAAGGCACGATGACGCGCTGGCTGGATCCGTTCAGCGACTCGTAATCAATCTGCAGGGGGCATTTCTGGTGAATCGCCTGGGTGACGTGGCCCAGGATATCGAGCTTCGGCCACGTCAGCTGATCTGGATAATCGACCGTAATACCAGGCGTGGTGTCTCTGGGTTCCCCGTCACCGAGCCCCTTGGTGATCCAGATCAGCGCGTGTTCCGCGGTGGGGTCAAACAGGCTCTTGAAGGATTCACTGGCTTTGTAGAGGCGCGAACTCGCGTCATACACCAGGTTGTGTTTACTGAGCGTTTTGTACAGCGCGATGTCACGACTGGCCGCCGCTTCCTGAATGTCAAAGCGCTCGATCAAGTGCTGACGCTTGAGTTCACCCAGCATGCGCAATCTGAGATCTATGAAGGCGAGGCGGTCTCGTTGTGGCTGACTGAGGTTCTCAAGCATGGTCGAACTTTTTGTGGTGAAGGGGATTGCCATACTACACCATCATCAATAGACTTCCTGCAAGGTTATCAAATTGATAACCATTTAAGAGTGGCGTTGACCTCACTACTGAGCAGATGAAAGCCCCATGCCAAACGAACAGTTGCCCGATGCATCCGATTCGCTGGGCGAGCCCAAGAGCGAGTTGATCGACTTATCGCCTCAGTTGCGAAATCAGCGGTTGCTGGAACCAATGAACCAGCTCCATGCGACTCGTAACTTCCATCAAGACGAGGCTGGAGAGCCGCTATTTGATGGCCTGGACACCCACTACCTGTGCATGGCCACCCTCAATTTCATGATGGAGGGATCCGCAGTTGGCGCGGGGTACAGCATGGCGGATGTGCACACCTATGTGAGTTCACTGATCAGTCGGATCCGGCCAGAAAGAACCGGCTCAGCGTGTGCAAAGGCAGCCGATGTCGTGATTGGCTGCCTGAGTAATAAAGCCGAGAACTACAAAGAATTCGAATTCACCTACTTTCACGCCCCCACTCTGCAAACCCTCGTATACCGCTTTCGCCTGGTGAATCTTGAGCCGGATTTTGATGACGTTTATCGGTATCGCCCCTCACCAGAGGGTTATCTGCTTCTGATCGGCATGCTGAATGTGGACGTTGAAGATCAGCAGATCCTAATGGAAAAGATGCTGCAGATCCTGATCGAGAGAGGGCGCTTTGAGCAGGCCGCGGAGTTCGCCAGGCGCGCCATGGTGCTTTCCATTGAGCATCGGCAACACATTCAGGGACATATTACTCAGGCGATTCGCGCACCGGGAACGGTGAGATGGAGTACGGACATCAAGCCTCGATTAGACGACTCCCGCCAGCATGTCAAAGCTCGCCAGGAGGAAGAGGGGCGATTGCTCATGGCGATTCGCAACAAGATTGGTGAAGTAGAAAACATCAAGAGCAAGCTAGAGCTTTCAAGCCTGCATGACTTGTTGTCGAAGGCTGGCAACGTAAGAGCCCGGCTGCAGCTGGAGGTTAGCAGCGCCGAAGGGCGTTTCATCGAAGCTCAGACAGCCGCGTTTCGAGCCCGCAAATCTTCCGGCATTCCTGATCTTGAGACACATCTTCTCCCGCAAGCAATGATCCGCCCAGGCGCGCAGTTGGCTGTGGCGGCCGAGGAGCTAATTGTCAGTTTGTTCCCGGCAGTGTTTCCCAAAACCCCTGATTTATCGAACCTGCTTAGCATCCTGCTGGAGCGACGTCAGTTAACCAAGGACGCAGATGACGATGAGGATGACGACGAGATCGAGCCTTTCCAGGTCTGGCCGGATCCTTTTCCAGATCAATTGGTTGTCAAAATTACTCAATGGCTATCCGCAAAATTTGAAGAAAACCGTTCTTGGCGGATTGATGAACTGATAGATGCGGGAGCGAACGAAGACTTCAGTGCGATTGAGCAGCAGTGCATTGCGTTCTGCCTTTACCGCAGCTTCCCCGACAGCGAATCAGAATTTGAAAACCACCATGCGGTGCTCGATGGTGAATACGAAACCTGGGTGGTCCGAGGCGACAACCTCAGATTCGACGTCAAGACAAAGGTTTAGGAGGTTCATTTGGATAACCAGAACAGCGCCGCAGCACGTCTGATTTATCGGGCACTTAATCTAAGTGCGACCCCGGCCAATGACGTGGAGTATCGCGAGCTATTGGCTCGGTACCGTGCTAGCCCAGAACTGCAGCAGGTCCTTGCGCAAATTGCTGAAGGGATGGAACTGATGGTGCTCGATATCAGCGAGCGTGGCTTGATCATCGCCCCGGCGCGCAAGGAAAGTCGCTTCTCGATTCGACTTGGTGATCTACGCAAAAACTTGTCTGAAGACCAGCGTGTCGCGCTGGCGCTAAGCTTCCTGGCCATCTGCGCGGTGTTTTATCCAACGACCGCTTTGATTGAAGATGACAGCCGGTTTCCAATGCCGGCGACGTTGGCCATGTTCAGGGACACCTTGACTGGCTTGTCCGGCCGCATGAATGCACTCGAAGATTCCGATGATTATTCCCGAGAGGAGCTGCGACCAGGCTGGAGCTACATTCACAGCCTGCCTACTTCGATCCCCCAAGCCGATCGCGCGTCGCCAAACTCGATTGAAGGGTTGGTGCGCATGGCACTGAACTACCTGATTGAGTACGGGCTGGTGAATAACGTGGGGGCCCAGGATGAGGGCGAAGCGGTTGAATACACCGCCACCCATAGACTGCGCATTCAGCTACGTGAACGGACGCTACCGCGACTATTTGACTATGTGCGTTCCGGCGCAACGGCCTGAGGATTTTATGCAAAAAATTACCCGAATGCATGTTTGTCGCTACGGTACTGCCACTGCCTGGTACGACCAGACCTTGCTCGACTTCACTGCGCCGGATACGCACGAGGCGGTCAACGCAATTGTCAACCTTGAGAACACCGGTGGCAAAACCTCGTTGCTGTCGTATGTGTTCAGCATCTTCGAGCCGCGCCGGGATCTGTTCATTCAGCACATGCAGAACCCCAACCACCAGTTCAATGACTATTTCGCTAAAGACGGAAAGCCATCTTTCATCATCATCGAATGGTCGATGCCATCACGGCTGCCTGGGGGCAAGGACTACAAGTTGGTCATTGCCCAAGCCGTTGCGACGCGAGATGTCATTGAACGCGGTAACGACGTTGATCGGGTGTTTTTTGCTTTCGAATCCCAGCACGGCATAACTTTTGAAGATATCCCAGCACCCGGCATTAACACGCTTGGCATGCCTGGGGTGAGCACGATGGGAGAGCTCAATCAATGGCTAACCCAAATGTACAGGAAGTGTCCTGAAGACTTTTATCACACTCGCAATCAGCACGATTGGATCACGCATCTTGCCACCACACGGTTGTTGGATCTCGATCTTCTGGTCATGCAACGACAATTCAATGGGCAAGAAGGTGGCCTGGAAAGCGGTTTCCTGACCTTCAAGGATGAAGAGGATCTGGTTCGTAAGCTCATGGCGCTGACGATGGACCCTGAGCGCGCTCAAACGGTACGCAACACCGTGGTGAATGTGGCTGACAAATACCAGAATAAACCTCGCCTTGAAGCGCGGCTTGTTCAGTTGGCCAGAATCCTGTCGTCCATGAAGCCCCTGGGTGAATCTTCTAAAGCGTTTGAGTTTGCACTTGAAACGCGCATCGGGTTGTTACGCCGTGCGTCGGGACTGGCCGCTGCCATGGAGCTGGCTCGTTTAAGTGAAGAAAAGCAGGTCACTAATTTTGGTGGCCTGATCGATACCCTCAACTCACGCATTTTGGAAAACCAGGAGCTATTGGCACATCAGCGAGCGTTCACGTTTTCCATGCATGCTTTGCAGCACACGCGCAGTGTGAATCGCACAGCAGCGGCGTTTGAAGCGGCTAAGGTTGGCAGGGACGCGGCTCAATTGCGTCTGAGGCATCTCAAGGGTGCCATTTCGTACAAGAAGATCACCAGCGCTCATGAGCAAGTTCTCATTGAAGAGCAGTCGCTGGCAGAAGAAGTTGAGGGCTTGCGCCCGATCAAGGAAGCGCTCGAAAGACAGGGAGCGCTGCTTCGTGGCGCTATCGATATTCTGCTCAAGCAGAACGACGACAAACACATAGCGCAGAAAAATGTTGAGCTGGAGGCTGCTGAGGCAGTGGCTCAAGCCAAGGCCCAAATTAAAACGTTGATCTTATCCATCAGGACGCTTCAGCAAGAGGAGGCAAAAGTCGGGGCCGACATCGATAATGCTGAGATTCAACGCACCAGTTTGCTGGACGACGGGGTACTTGACGCGTTCGATCATGACGCCGCTGCTGCGATCGAAAGAATCACGGTAGCCATTGCCCAAGCGCAAAGTCGCCTCGACACGTTGCGCACTGAACGAGCGGACTGTCTACAACACGTTGACCGTCTTCGTGATCAGGCGACGCAGCACGGATCGCGTGCCCAAGCGGAAGCGCACATTCAGGAAAATCTGAGCAGAGAAGTCGGTGATGCCAGAACCCTTCAAGAAGATCTTCAGCAAAATCGGTTGCTGTGTTCGGTGGTCGAAGCTGAGCTGTGTGACCCTGACTCTCTGACACTGCTGGGCACCGTTAACGAATTTATCCAATCCATGGACCGTGAAGTGCTGGAGCGGGACATTCGCCTGGCCAACCTGGAGCGCGCCAGGCAGTCCATCGAAGAATCCGAACTTACGGGCCAGAGTGATGACGTCGATCAAGTTGTCAGGCTACTTCGGTCCGCCGGCATTCATTCTGCGCGAGCAACCAATTCCTACATTGCCAAGGTTGTCCCCGATGCTGAAGAGGCTCGTCGACTGGTCGCCTCCGACCCGGCCCGGTTTCTCGGCGTCTGCGTGGCCTCCGAAGAGTGGGAGACGTCATGTAAGATTGTTGCGGGTGCTGACTTACCCCTGAATACCCCGGTGACTGTCGCGCTTGCCACCCTGGATGCGACCGTCGTTGCATTCGACCGGGTCGTGATACCGGCAGAAGACGACTCTGCCTATAACCTAGAGGCCGCGGCCGCCGCGCTGCTCGATTTTGAACAGCGAATCGCTGAAATCTCAGGCACGCGCGACGCACACATTCAGCGCCGTAACGACGCTCGTGATGCAGCCAACAAACTCAAAGATTATCAGGGGCGCTTCGGTGCTGTGCGAATCGCTGAGCTTGAGCAAAAAATTCACACTCACTATGAGGAAGAACAGGCGTTCGCGAGTCTGCAGGCAGGGTGCCTGGAAGAAGCCAGCGAAGTGCTAGAGCGTGCGAAGGGACTTGAAAAGGAGATAGATCCGATTCCAAGTGAAATCGCCAATCAGACCAGCAAGATCCAGCGTCTGGAGCGTTATTCGCACCAGTATGAACAACCGCTTGCGCAATGGAAGCAGCAGTTGGCAACGGTGCAAGCGTCTCGGGAAAAGGCGGAAACAGAAAGTGAAGGCCTTGAGCGACTGATCGATTCGAAAGCGGATATCATCACCCACTCGAAACAATTGCAGTTCGATCTTGTGGGTCGCGCCCAGCAGTTGCTGAATCGCAAAGACCTCACCGAGATTTTCGATCCCAGTCTCGATTATCGAACAGCTCTTGAGTCTGGTTTCGATCTGCAAACACTGATCAAGACCTACGACTCCGACAAAGTCGTATTTGATACTGAGGAATCTCAGCGATTGGGAGTTCGTCGGGTAACCCTTGAGCAATTGCGTAAAACGGAAGCTACGTTTCGCGAAGAATACAGGTCTGAATTTTCCGATCTGCGCGAAGAAGCCGTGGTCAACCTACTCAGTCTCGATCTCGCGAATGAATGCACGGCCCAGATAACGCAGGTCGGTTTGTACGAACAGGTTTTTTTATCATCATCGAACGCACATGCGGTGGCTAGCAGCGACAAAAAGGCCTTCTTCGCCAAGGTCGATCCCCCTCAACCTTCTGATGATGTCTTATCACTCAGTGATGATGAGCTTGCAGAACACATCGTGGTGGTCCAGGAAAATACGGATCAGCTTGAGAAAAATCTGGTTTCCGATCAGAGCGAAGCCGAGAAAGCATCGCAGAGGCGTGCTCAAGGCGAGAAGAACGTCGAGGTGCTGAACAAGCATAAGAAAATGCTCATTTCTGCGGTTCCTCATGAGGCTGCCGCTCCTGAGTTTATTGAGCTTGAAGGTGACGGCGAAGCGCAAGTGATGGAGGTGCTCGACCGCTATAAGCAGCAAAGTGTCGGTCTGGAAGAAGCTCGAAAATTGGCTCAGTCGCACTTCGATGGATTTACAGATGTGGTGAAGTCAAAGGCCGTGCAGGACGTTGATCCGGGCCTTGCCCACGAGCTGTCGAGCAACTCATTTGAAACCACCTGCAGCGATTTTGAGCGACTGATGATGCTGATCGTTGAGCGTACGGATGCCTCTCAGTCTGAGCTGGACGGCATGCTGCCCGACTTTGAGAATTGCGTGGGCGAAGTGCATCAGTTGGTAGAAGAGGGCATGACTGTCCTGAAGAAAGCTTGCGAGGTCATGGTGCCAAAAGGCGCCCCCTATGTCGGTGGCAAAGTCATCATGAAGATGCGTCACCCGATTACAGGTGTTTCGACGGAAGCCGGGAAGGCTTCTATTCGGCATTACTTGAACACGTTGATCGAGACTAAGGTCATTCCTGAACATGGTGCGAACCTGGTCGCGGCCGGCATGATCAACCTTTCCCCACAACGCGCGTTCGGCTTGCAATTATTGCAAATGGAGCAGAATGCCGATCACCAGTACCAGGATGCCGGGCGGTTGAAAAAGTCCGGCGGCCAAGGGGTGGTCATCGCCATGTTCATGTACCTGATGATGAGCCAACTGCGGCGTACCCATCAGGCCGTCACTAAGCGCGGTGGCGGGTGTCCCCTTATTCTTGATAACCCGTTTGCCAAGGTACAGACCCGGGCGTTGATTGATGTCCAGATCATGCTGGCCGAGGCCATTGGTGTGCAGTTGATTTTCTTCACAGCCATGAAGGATGTGAACATCCTTGCCGGCTTTCAGCGAGTGATCCGTCTGCGCAAGGAGGGCGTGAAAAGTGGGCGATCTCACATTCAGATGGCAACTGCAACCTTCAATACTGCGGTGCAAAGAGCAGGTATAAATTGATGAACATTGCTTTTTTTGAAGCGTTGCGCGGCAGCCGCAAAAAGCGCATAGAGCTGCTGAAGTTAAGGAGCCTCTGGATAGAACACCATCCAGAGCTCCAACAGCATCCCAATCGGGATAGGTTACTCATGGAAGCCCTTAGGGCTGGCGATGAGCAAGGCATCCTGAGACTTCCTTCTCCCCGCAGTTTCGAGCGTATTGGCAATCCGGCCATGCCCATGTTTATCACCGTGATTGTTGAAACGATCTCGGTGTTGAAACCAGACTGGACAACCGTTTCCTGGATGCCGGAACTAGGGTTTTGGATGCAATTGACGGAAAGCGAAAAGGTGACTGCCAAGGTCATCAACGAATGGCTCATCCGCCGCAAGGGGCGCTTTATGATGGTGCCGTTGCGTGAGCGATCGCTTGAGATGTTCGGGGATGAGAAATACCTTGATGGCAGGGTGCGATCCAATGCACTTTTTGGCGGCAGGCTTGCTCTGTCAGCGATTGGTGCCAGAAAGGTGGACCTTCCCTTGCCTTACCGACAGCAGCCTGGCAAACCAGGGCGGCCGGTGCTGGTCGTGGAGAACCATCACACGTTCTTCAGCCTTGGCGAATGGAACGACACCGCACATCGCTACGCGGCCGTCGTATATGGCGCGGGTAGCGCCATTACGTCGACGGGTACAGCGCTGGATGAAGTCATCAGGGAGGTTGACGGTGATGGAGCGGAATACTTCGGAGATCTGGACCCCGAGGGTGTTTCAATACCGCTGCGATACAACTCTAAGCATAAGACCCAGCTGTACCCGGCGATCTGGCTCTACCGAAAGCTGCTGACTATTGGTCGCCACAGGCCACTGCCCATCCTTTACGCAGGTGACAACCAAGCGGTTACTTCGTGGATACCTGAACTCGCTCAGGAAGTCCACGATGTGTGGAAGGAGGGCGACTGTCTGCCACAAGAGGGCATAGGGCTTGAGCAACTCTTATCCCAGCCTTATGAACTAGGCTTAAACAAAGCCTCTATCGATAATTTATCTGCAGCCGCTCAGTCGTAGGCTAGCGACAAAATGATCGTTGTGCCGGCTGCGGACAATAGGCATTGGATATCGAAGGCTTCGCGCAGCCATCATTGATCTTGCCTGGTAATGTCGAAGCATTGACGTATCCAGGGCGCTCCATGCACCCCGACCTCGAAGGCGTCAGTATCGATGACTCGCTCTGGTTACCCCTGTCGCTGAATTGCTACGCGGTGACCATTAGGACGCTTGCTTGGCCAAGCGTTGCATGTTGAGCGAGCTCGTCGTCAGACCGGCCCGGTTGAAGCGGTAGCGCATGTACGCCGAGATATCGTCCTCGTGCGACGACACGATCAACTGGCTATGTTTGAGCTCACAGCGGAGCAGGTCGGTCAGAGATGCGATGTTCACCTCGTCTAGAGATTGGGATGGATCGTCGATGAGGATAAGCGGGACTTCTGCGTAGACCTTGTTGAGCGATAGGAAGAAGGCCAGGCTCAGCGCCGACACCTGGCCCGTGCTCATGGACATGACCGCGTCATGCTCAGATTTTTCTGCCGTCAGGAACCTGAGCTGCTTGCCATCTCGGCTCTCGATGAACAACCCAAGGCCGCGTTGGTAGTTCTGGATCAGTCGCCCACTGTAGATGTGGAAGATGAGCTCGATCTCCGAGATGGTCTGATCTGCATACTTCTGCTCCGCTTTCTCCAAGGTAGCGCGCAGCTGGATGACCTTGCCCTTTGCTCTGGTGGCGGCTTCCGTCTCGCGTTGCATTTTCTGCAGTTCTTCAAGGCATTTTTGAAGTCGGCTGCTCTGCGCTTCGTTGGCTTTGATCGTGATGTAGAGCTCTTTTTTTGCCAGATCCTGAGCGTCGAAAATGTAAAAATCCTGCAAGTCCTTGAAGACTGCTTCGATGGTTTGCTGCCAATCGTCAGGGAGCACCACTGTCTCGTCCGTTTTCTTGGCGTGCATCGATTTTCGCAGTTCTTCCAGGCGAGCCTCTGTCACCACTTCGTCGTTGTTGAATGTGAAGGTGATCAGAATGCCTTCGCCCCAGAGCCGTTCCAGGAGCTGCTGGATTGCAGGGAGGCGGGTTTTAACTTTGACCAGTGCCTGATGCAGTGCCTCGTTGTACCCAGGTTTCAGGATCGCTTCGCGCCCCTGAATGAATGTATCAATGGTGCCCAACTCAGTGGTCATCGCAGTGGTCAACGCGACGAGTGCCTTCCCATCCTTTCCTAAGGTGTCAGAGATTTTTTGGGCTCTGACCTCAATCGCTTCGAGCATCGCAACGTGAGTTTTCCAGTCATTCCCGCACAACGGGCAAAACTTGTCGTCCGGATAAAGCTTGGCGTGCTCATCAAGCAACTGCTGCTTCAGTCGGGCCAGTTCGGCAGCGGCGCTGTCATTGGCTGTGTTCTTGATGTTCAGGTCATTACGCGTTTTGATTTGTTCTTCAAACCATTCAAGTCGACCAGCAGCCCAACTTGGCAGTGTTCGTGCCTGCTCAGCAGTGATGGCGGAAGCACCTTTCTTGACGATTTTGGCTGCTTTATCGAGCCCGTCGAGCTCCTTTTTGATCTGTTCCAGGTCATCTAGTTTGTTCAAGTCGGTGCCCAGCAGTGCCAAGCTGCTCAGCGACTCCGCGTGCGACTCGATGTCCGCATTGATGGCATCATTCTGAGCTCTGACCCGAATGGCTGCTTTCTGAGGGAGCAGGCCATTTAGCTTGCGAATGGCGTTCGAGAATTGGGTGTGAATCTCCGAGTCGTAGGTAGGGAAGGGATCTTCCTTATCCCAACCCGGCCCAACCTCAACCGTGGACAGCTTTTTGTAATCAATATTTCCCAGATCGGCTTGCACCATCGCGCGCAGGGCTGTGCACTCATTGTTAAGCGCTTCTTCATCAGCTTTGCGTTTTTCGTCCCCTAGGAATTTTGTGAACCTTGTCGAGAGTGAGCGGCAATTTTCAATCTCAGCTGCAACATCGTTGATGTTGAACAGGTTGCCAAGCTGGTCTTTACGCTCGTCTACCCGCGTGTGAAGCAGTTTGTTCTGCCCTTGCTCAAGGTAGTTGAGGAAGGTGAAATTTTCCCGGAAGTTTCTGCCGAAAACTTCGTCTAGAAACTCGTTCTCACGGAGGTTGGCCGGCGTGAAGGCTTGCGATTCGAAATCGGGGAGTTCATACAGCTTGAAGTGCTTGAACTTGTCGGCTCGGTTGTTCGATTTCTTGTCGAACGCTTTTACTGGCGCATGCCGGGCCAGAACCAAGCGTTTGTCCCCATCATGGAATTCGATTTTGATGCTCAGGTCTTTTTGATCGGTGCGCTGGTTCCAGAAGAGGTTGTCGTCATAGTTTGTTTTGAGCTTCGTCATCAATGTCGAAAAAAGATTGTCGATCCGCTTGATCTGACCCGTGAGCAACAGCTCGACAGCATCGAAGACACTGGTTTTTCCGTACCCGTTCGGCCCGTCGAGCGTTAGCAGCGATGAGGTGCCGAGATCCAAATTGACGTGTTTAAAAGCCTTGAAGCGAGAAACTTCAATCCGCGCTATTTTCCATTTCATTGCTCATCAGCTCCGTGATCAATTCTTCAGCGTTATTCGACGTGAGTTTCTGGATGATTGTGTAGGTTTCATCAAGGCCTGCTTCGGCTACGGCGTCGGCTGCTTGCAGGCGCAAGGAAATAAGCTCACCTCGGGTGAACGGGAGCTCAAGAAAAGGAAGCTTGATGAAGATCTTTGCTGCAACACTGTAGTGTGTAGCGGCCAGAGGGTCTTCCTTGTAGTTGCTGAACTGGCTCTTGTCCGAGACAGTGGCCACTAGTTCGTTGAAGGTATAGTCCTGGATGGCATGCTGCTCAGTATCGCTGTAGTAAAGTACATATTTCTTGAAGAAGTGAGGGTCCTCTTCAATCGCAAAAATCTGTTCTTCCTGGTCTTTGAATTCAGCTAGGTGGTTCAGGTGATGAATGCAGATGAGGTCACAGTTTTTCTTGAATGTTGGGTGGTTCAGGAAGGAGTCGGGGGCCGATTGATTAATAAGAGTATTTAGTTCGGTGGGACTGGGTAAGTGATCCAGCTTGTGCAAAATTGCAAAGCGGATGGCGGAGCCGAATTCCCGAATGTAGAAGCTCGTAAGGTCGGTTTCAAAGTCTTTGGTGAATCCATGATAAATGAGCGCCTCATCAATAATTTTATTTATCATTCAAACGAGCCTCTGCGTCTTCTTTAGTCACGATGCTTAAACAAAATGATTTGAGAATGTTGCTGTCAATGCGGTCTCTGACCTGCTGATCGTCAAGGTCGTTGGGGTGCGTGAACTTGGTGTTGATGATGAAAGACTCGGAAGATCTGCTGGGGATCAGGTTGTTGTACTCAAACAGCAGCTTGAGTAAATCTCCGTTGTTATCCATCTCTCCCAGCAGGTCTACAGTGCAACCCTCGTGGTCATCAACGAAGGGCAGGTCGAGTGCCGTCGGAAGATAGAATCGCTTGTCACTGTCCAGATAGTGCGGGAATTGTTTAAAAATCGGCTCAATTGACATGTCCTCGATAAGGCCGGAATAACGCCGAATATCTGCTTTTTGTATGCTGGAGAAACGCTCTGATGGCTTTATCAATTGACAAAGCGTCTGCATGTCGCTGGCTTCTGAATCCCGAATATGTTCGAAGAGCCGACGCGCTCGCCCGTACGAGGCGTCGCTCATACCAGGTAAGGCTTGATCGAGCCTGTCTTCCAGATGACTGTGCAGCTTTGCCTTCAGATCGATCGCATAATACTCAGTGTTGTTGTAGGGGTTCTTGTTAACAATATCGTCTATTAGGCTCTGAGCTGTAATACGGCTTTCATACGCTGCCTTGTTTGCCTTTTCTCGGTCGACCTGTACCATTCGGTGAATCGCGACTGCTTGTGTGCTTATCTTTTCAGACAGAAGGCAGTAGTTATAGTGCAAGAGCTCGTCGGTTAGCAGGATAGAGTTGCTGCTGCATATTTCTTTGATGACAGCTTTTGTGAGTCCTTCGATCTCGCCTAGACCGCAATATTTGTTGTTCCCGTACGAGTAAAATTTAACCAGTTCGTTGTTGTTTCCGGTGTAATCATCGGTGTCGTTGAGTTGGACCGATACATGGAAGTACCGTGATACGCCTTTAACTCGATCGTACTCGACAGCAGATGATTTTTCCAGTGCCTCGATGTACTCGCTTTTGTACGTGCCAATCTTGGCCTTTACTTGATGAGCGCTTACAAGTGCGCCGCTTTTGTAAATGGCAAAATCGTCGCTGCTATCTAGTTGAAGCTCAAAATCTAAGTCGCCCTGATGGATTAACTTGAGGGAGTGATAAAGTGCAATTTTCCCTTGGTAGACGTAGCCGCTCCACGTAGACACAGCGGTGGCTGGATAGCCTTTGCTCTTGACGCTCACGTTGACTCCCTTCACGGATAGATTTGGCGCTCATAAATGGCACAAAGATATCACCATGTAAATGTCGTCTTGTAAACCGCAGATTGGAGAGATTTATGTTGTCTTTCTGACGCCGGAAAGTTGTTCTATTGTTTCGCTTTAACGTTTAAGCGCGGTGGTCTAGTGATACTGCGATACGCGAAAAGGGCGGTTTGATGGGCTGGATCTAAATTTAAGCTATTAATCTATATGGACTTTTATCTGTTTTTTCTCCGCCAGAGGGTTGCTACTCCTGCAATCTTTAGAATCATTTGGCAATGCGTTTGCTCTTAGAATTGGCGAGGGCATTCTTCGACTGTTCAGTTTGAGCAGATCGGATGGACAGGCGGTGAGAGAAGAAGAGATCGGTATTACGAAAGCAGCGAAACTCGGGTGATTCTGTCGGGAGTCACAATCAGCAGAGGGTGCGCGCGCCCCCTGCTGAATTTGTTGCACGTCACTTGCGGGGTTTGCCCGCATCACTCCGTTTGTCTCGAATCTGTCCATCTTGATTGCGTGAACGTGGCTGCTCACCACCACCTGGCTTAGGAACGTTAACGTCTTTGTTGATAGGGCGACGATCTGTCATACGAAATCTCCTTTATGCGTTAAGGATCTTACGAAATACATCTGTGGCCAGGAGGCGTATCAAGCAATTACCACATTATGTGGTGTTTTTTGATCTGCCTGAACACAACATAGTGCGTTTCTGTTGGTTTCGCAATTTATTTGGATCATATCCTGAGAGCGCTTGAGCGTGGGATGCTGCGAACAGCGAAACGATTGGTTCAGACATACGAGCTCGGCTTGCCCGTGAGCTCAGAAATAAAGCTATCATCTGGCCATTACTGTTACGTACCAAGGATGGGCGGATACAGCAATTGCACATGGAAGACACGTCGCGAAAGCCATTTTGTCCGATCGAGACATCACACTCGTTGACGTGGCGGCTATAACAACGGATGAAACCGCCGCAAATGTCCAGCGTACACTGGCACCTCGTCCTTTTATTGATGTTGCGTTCCCCCCCGGCCTATCTGCGCTACTTCCGGATGACAGTACGATTGTCTGCCGTTGTGAGGAAATCTCTGCAGGGACACTTCGGGAGAAGATTCGTGAGGGTGTTTCTGATATGAACCAACTCCGCGGCACGCTTCGTTGCGGTATGGGGCCATGCCAAGGGCGAAGCTGCACTATTACGGTGGCTCGGCTTCTAGCCGAGGGCAATGCACAACATAAATCCAGCCCTGTTCCATTTACTGCCAGACCGCCGTTGCGTCCCCTTCCTCTTGGGGCGCTGGCCAATCTGATTGGCGTGGACCCTGAGCTCACTCGAGTAACGGGACATGTGGATAAGCCGACGATCATGGTCGAGGATAACAATCATGCGTAAGCGCCTTGACGATGTATTGATCATCGGCGGTGGCATACAGGGATGCGCGATCGCGATGTATCTAGCCCATGCGGGCCGGCAGGTCACGATAATTGAAAAGAATGTGGCTGGTCGGCATGCCTCGAGCGTTAACGCAGGTGGGCTTCGCCACCTTCTGCGAGATGTTAGGGAGTATCCACTGTCTTTGCGGGCTATGGAGTTATGGCAAAATTTTCACGAATTGGTTGGCGATGCTGCAGCTGAAGCGAGCGAGGTCCGCTTGGGAACCTCACAGATTGCCTTGGCGATGGAGAAAGAAGAGCTTGCCTGGGCATACGATCGCCTAAAAGACATGAAGCGACATGGAATCACAACTGAGGAGTTTGTTGATAAAGACGAATTGCGCCGGTTGTTACCTGGACTAACAGGTTCCGTGCTCGGAGGGCTTATCTCTCGGCGGGACGGCCACGCGAATCCGGCCAACGCAGCAATAGCGTTTCGCAACGCCGCTGAAGTCGCTGGCGTAAGAATCTTGGAACGGTGTGATCTGCAAGATCTGGCCCCAAGCCATGACGGCTCTTGGGTCGCAGAGACGGCTGTCGGCTGGATCCGAGCTGAGCAAGTGATCAACTGCACGGGGGCCTGGGGAGCGCAATTAGCAGCGCGTCTGGATGAAACCTTACCTGTAGATGCGGTTGCGTATTCGATGATGGTGACGGTTAGGGTGCAACCCTTCATTACCCCGGTGGTGCTGGGAATCGACCAGCCCCTATCGTTCAAGCAAAGTGCTGTGGGGTCATTGGTTATCGGCGGTGGCATCCTAGGTAAACCCTGTTTGGATCAGGGGACGTCATTCACCGTAATGGACCGGATGGCTTCTAGTGCCTCCTCCGTAATCTCAGCTTTTCCCTTACTGGCTAGCATTCCTATTGTGCGGACCTGGACCGGGCTCGAGGCCGTTACGCCTGATGGGATACCGATCATTGGTCCGAGTACTAAGCATCCTGGGCTCTGGCACGTATTCGGCTTTTGCGGGCACGGTTTCCAGCTGGCTCCAGCAGTCGGCGAGATTGTTGCACAGTCGCTCATAAGCGGGCGCTTAGACCAACGACTTTCTCCGTTCTCGGTAGATCGTTTCGTTACCCCGACCACCGTCCGAAATGGAGGTATTACACCATGACGATGGGTATCACTGAACTGCTGGGATTTGGACCGCAAGGATGGGGGATGCCGCTACTCAGCGCGGCAGGCATCACGCTTGTAGCCGCGACTGGTGGCTTTCTGGTGGGTAGCCTTTTGGGTCTCTGCGGTGCTGCACTCAAACTTTCGCGGACACCGGCTTTACGTTGGATAGGTAACTTTTACACCACTTTCTTCCGAGGGATCCCCGAGATCCTAATTGTGTACCTGTTTTACTTCGGGGGAAGTGTTGTCCTGACCAAAATCATGAACCTTGGTGGTCTTCCGGGTTTCTTCTCTTTACCTGCGCTATTAATCGGAGTACTGGCGATCGGGGTTGTATCGGGGGCATATCAAACCGAAGCGTATCGAACGGCTTTCATGCGTTTGGACAGGGGGCAGCTGGAAGCAGGCTCGGCCTGTGGCATGTCAAGGTTTCTGCTACTGCGCAGGATCATCGCTCCCCAAACGCTACGATTTGCGCTTCCTGCGCTGGGGAACATCTGGCAGTCGGTCCTTAAGGAAACTGCCTTGTTATCAGTTATTGGGTTGACTGAGCTGTTACGTCAAGCGGGAACTGCAGCAGGGTCAACACGCGAGCCATTGCTGTTTTATGGCGTTGCCGCGGTGATGTTCTTGGTTATCGGACGTATAACCGGATTCTTCATCGCCAGGACGGAAAAACACCTTGCTAAAGCTTGGAGCCGATAATGATTGATTGGTCCTTTTTGATCGAGGTCCTGCAGAAACTCCTTGCAGGCCTACCATTGACTCTCCAACTGACGGGGTTTTCGCTACTGATCGGGTTCATTCTTGCAGTGATCGTGGCGGCAGCCGCAGCAAGCCGAATTCGGGTTTTCCGGTGGGTCGCAAATTGTCATGTTGAGCTGTTTCGTGGCACGCCATTATTGGTGCAGATCTTTTTGATCTACTACGGCCTGGGGCAAATCCCAGAGCTTCGACAATCATTCCTCTGGCCGTTTTTACGCGAACCTTATTGGTGTGCGGTCCTAGCATTGGCGCTTAACACGTCGGCGTATACAGCAGAAATCATCCGCGGGGCTGTCCAGGCGGTTCCCGCAGGGGAAATTGAGGCCGCTCGTGCATGCGGCATGTCCGGTTTCTTACTACGCCGTCGAATCATCTGGCCGATTGCGCTACGCCAGGGTCTGCCGGTGTATGGCAGCGAGATCATTCTGATGATCAAGGGAACTTCACTGGCAAGCATTATTACTCTGAACGAAGTCACTGGCATTGCCTACAAGCTAATCTCTTCTACCTATCGCATTTTTGAAGTGTTTATAGTTACTGGAGCTTTGTATTTGTTGGTGACTGCTCTAACTGGTCTTGCAATATCGTTGATCGAGCGTCGGCTAAATGTGCACCACGCCTATCGTCGTACCTAACTAGAGTTTTTAGGAGAATACAATGACTGCCGTAATTCGCTCAGTCACTAACGCAAGTCCCGTAAATCAAGCCATCTCCGTTCAAGGGTTGCATAAGTTTTACGGTAGCTTTGAGGTTCTTAAAGGCATTAATTTCGATGCCGCAGAGGGCGAGGTTATTTCTATTCTTGGTGCCTCCGGGTCTGGAAAGTCCACCTTTTTACGTTGTCTTAATCTTCTGGAAATGCCATCGGCTGGGCATTTACGAATCTTTGGTGAGCAGGTCAATCTTAAGCCCGGAGAGGTAAACCTGCGGATCGGTGACCGTAAGCAGATCGATCGGTTGAGAACTCAGGTAGCTATGGTTTTTCAAAACTTCTGTCTGTGGAGCCACATGACGATACTGCAGAACTTAATAGAAGCACCCGTTCACGTTCAGCGCCGTAACAAGGCTGAGGTACGTGAGGAAGCCGAAGCGATGCTAGAGCGAGTTGGCCTGCAGGATCGGGCTAATTACTACCCGGCCCAGCTTTCCGGGGGACAGCAGCAGCGCGCCGCGATCGCCCGAGCGTTGGTGATGAAGCCTCGTGTTCTTCTCTTTGACGAACCAACGTCGGCACTCGATCCCGAACTGGTTGGCGAAGTACTTAAAGTGATGCGTGACCTTGCTGCAGAGGGACGCACAATGCTTATTGTTACCCATGAAATGGCTTTTGCTCGTGACGTATCGAGTCGGATTTTGTTTCTTGAAAAAGGGCAGGTCGGAGCAGAAGGATCGCCGAGCGAGCTTTTTGGGGGGGGCGTAAGTGAGCGCTTTGATCAGTTTGTTTCCAGATTTAATGAAGGCTGAAACATCTAATTAGTTATATGGTTGTTCGTAATTATTGCGCTACCCATAAGTTTGTTTTCGGGGGGGGGCAATTGTTTGTAAGCTAAGAGGGTAAAGCTGGAAAAGGGGGGCTTAAGCTTTATGGCCGGCCCTCAGTACCCCCGCACGCCAGATTTCTTGTCGCTGCCGTTGTCATCAACTGATGATGGCCTGGCAATTTATTATATTGAATTAAGGAGACTAAAATGACCGTTAAGCCATTTCTTGTATTTGATCAGGTAGAAACTGCCAAACTTTTAGATTTTTCTTCGTTGGTAGATGCTATTAAGCTGGCGTCCCAAGAGTACGCCAAGAATAAGATCTGTAGTCCAGAACGCATGGTTGTGCCAATGCCTTCCAATGGTGTAATGCTAAGCATGCCTGCGACCTCCGCTGACATCGCGATTCACAAACTGGTAAACGTTCAGCCAGCAAACCATGCTCTCAATATCCCAACCATTAATGGTCAGGTCTCTGTATATGATGCAGAAACCGGCAGCCCGCTCTTTCTCCTAGACGGGCCAGAAGTCACGGGGCGCAGAACTGCGGCAGTGAGTATGCTTGTAATTAGAACCTTCCTAGAGGCACAACCAGAAGAGATCCTGATCATTGGCACCGGTACGCAAGCTACATATCATCTTCGTGCAATCCATGCACTGCATCCCCAGGCCAAGGTCTGGATGCGCGGATTAAATGCTGCGGATTCACAATCGTTTTGCGATAAAAACCGCAGTATCCATTCAGAACTTCACCCAGCTGATCCGGATATTTTTCCGGAAGGTGTCCAGGTGGTGATTACCGTAACCACCAGTACTGTCGCGGTTTACGATGAGCAAGCGATAACAGGCAAGTTGATTATTGGCGTTGGAGCATTCAAACCAGAGATGGCAGAGATTGGTAAAACCACACTGTTCGGCAGCGATATCTATGTTGATGATCCTGTAGGTGTGCGCCACGAAGCTGGTGATTTGATCCAAGCTGGCATCGATTGGGAAAAGACTCGCTCTCTTGCCGAAGCATTGACTGAAAAGCCTGACTTGAAGCGCCCCATTGTATTCAAAAGTGTTGGAACCGCTGCTTGGGATTTAGCGGCATGCCGTGTGGCAAAAGAGAAACTAGGCTTCTGAACTTCTTAATTGCTAGAGGACGCATCTTATACGCCAACGTGGATGCGCACTTTGGTGCCTGATTTGAAGGAAGGTCAGGTGAATCCCCCTAAGTCTAAATTTTTACATCTGGTCGATGGCTGCCAAGGAGTGGCGGCTATCGCTTCTGGATTTAGCTGGTTGATGCAACACACTAAATACTATTTAAGCAGGATGAGTGTTGCAGGTGAAAAAAATATCGGATCTATTACGCCGAAAGGTAGAAAATTGATGTGGGATCGCTGGTAGAAACCGCCCACAGATATTGCCTGAAACAATGATGTCTATGCTTAGGAGTAGTGATGTTCAGACCAGTTCTAGCCTTGATGAATCGGGCCCGATACCTGCAGAAATTTATGCTGATATTCTCGGTGTTCATGCTTCCATTCTGCTGGTTGTCATTCGACAAATTGGAAAGCCTTTATCAAGAGCGTCAAGCTACCTATCTCGAATTATTAGGCCTTGATACTATTGGCAAAAGCTTGTCGGAATACAGGAGTGCTATGGAGTTGGCCGGCCTTAAGGTCGTCGCACACGCACGAAACAAGTCTGACGTCGCAGAGGTCATAACCCGCCAAGCTAATGCACTAAAACAACAAACCTCAGGGCTAAATGAATGGTTGGAAAAGAGCCCGTTCTCAAATCATCTCATCAACTCGGACTCCCAAGCGCCGATTGCTAACGGTTCGCAGCTTTTGAGCATGCAGTACAACGAGCAAGCCCAAACTTTGCAGATGCGCTTGAGCGCAATCAAGGAAATTGCCGCATCCGCTCGACTGAGCCAAGAGGCCGACCCGCTTGTCTACCGCAACATGGCTCTGTTAACCGACGAGATTCTGCCCCTGTATCAAGTTCTCGCGCAGACCCGGAGTTACGCGAGTTATGTCACTGCCTTTGGCTATCTTGATGCTTCTACAAAATCAACGGTTTTGAACCAACTTAATAATTTTGATCGGTTTGTCCAAGCAGGTAATAACGGGGTAAACAACAGCGAAGCACGAACACTCCTCGCCGATGCGGCTCAAGAAACGGCGTCCAAATACAAATCCAGCATCATTGACCCGTACACGATAACCGGTTCGGTCTACCAAAAGTTGATGGATACCTGGCTTGAAAGATTCAACGAATACGCTCCTTTTCTTGCGAAGCTGGACAATGCCACTCAGCTAGTTTTGTCGGAAACTGGTGATCAACTACGTTCTCGTTTAGCCAGTCATCAGCGCAAGCTACTATTTTGGGGGCTAGCTCTACTTGCGACGATCTTCACGATAATCTACCTGTTTATTGGTTTTTATCTGTCTGTCCGACGAGCCATTCGCGAAATCTCTGAAGCGACTCGCCTCCTTGCTGAGGGAGATCTCCGATGTGCCATAAAACCCTTGGGCCGTGATGAGCTGGGTGACCTGGCGGAAGACTTCAACCTCATGCAAGTCCGTATGCGTGAACTGATAACCGAGGTAAAAAATTTCTCTTCCTCGACGCAAGATAAAGCTGCGGATGTCAGCGAGCATGCGCTTTCATCGCAGCAGAGCGTCGAGCACCAAGCGACAAAACTAGAGTTAATTGCTACCTCAATGAGTGAGTTGGTAAGCAGCGTGCAGGAGGTCAGCACCAGCTCCAACACCACCGCCGACAAAGCGAGCCAAGCGGGTCAGAAATGTCGCGAAGGAAGTATTCAGGTAGGCCGAGCAATGGCCGGAATCAACGATCTGTTTCAGGAGCTGGAGGACTCACTCAACTCCATCAATGCAGTGGAAAATGAGAGTCAGGCAATATCAAAAGCGGTAGGGCTCATTAAAAGTGTTTCTGAACAGACAAATCTGCTAGCGCTTAATGCGGCCATCGAGGCTGCGCGGGCAGGGGATCAAGGCCGAGGCTTTGCTGTGGTTGCTGACGAAGTACGTAGTCTGGCCATTCACTCTCATAAACTGACAGGCGAGATCTACGCCAATATTACTCGCCTGCAGCAACAGGTGTTCAGCGCGGTCGCGACCATCCGCAGTTGCCACACAAATGCATCCACGACTGTTGAGGAAGTATCTCGAGCGGCCGGGTTCTTTGACGACATTACCAACGGTATGAATCACATCATCGATCACAACATCCAGATTGCCTCGGCAACAGAACAGCAGGCCAATGTTGTACAGGGGGTTGAGCAAAATACTTTTGAAATTAAAGCGCTTAGTGAAAGCACCGCGAGCCAAGCGGAGAGCACGGTAAAAATCAGCAATGAGGTCGCTGAGATGACGCGGAACCTACATAGACTCATTGCCAATTTCAAGATGTGAGTTAGCAGGGGACCCGCTGAAAACCAGGCAATTGTGATCTACGAGATCTGTCGGGGCGCCCGGAGCAAACGCCACTGGACCTTCGATACTATGAGTCAGCGGACCGGTGATTGCGTAGGCTGGAAACGACTCATGGTCTACTAGCCCGAAGAGCGGCCTGCGGCGGCCGATATTCGTTGGTTCTAAGTTGAGTTGATCCTGCGCAACCACGGCCGGATTGATCGTTTGTCAGAATCCAATAGCGTAGCTTGGAATCACTTTTTTTGCTCTTGATACACTCCAAAAACAAGTCCAGAATTGAGTCTTTCCCTGCTTCGGTAAGAAATTAAACCCCTTAGATTTCAATGGGTCGGACGCTAGATGCGAGTCTCGTTTCCCACTCCATGGCATAAGCAAAAACGCCGCTCATCTGAGCGGCGTTTTCGTTTGTACGTAGTTTGTGGGTTTCGCTGGGGGAGATCAAAATCGTTATTTTTGTCTCGGCGCTTCCTTCAGGAGTTGCGCCTTAATCGGTGCTTCAGAAGTGCAGGGACAAAAGACCATTCGAAAAATTGGCCGCTGGTCGAAAAGCAATGCTTCATCCAGGGTGTGGGCTGAAGTGTGGGCTGGCAGGTTTTTCCAAACGCCAAGAACGACAAAGCCCTGAACAATCAGGGTTTTGTCGTATAAAGATGGGAGGCGATGTGTGGTGCCCGCGTCGATGAACGGCTTTCATCGTGAGTCGGTGGTCTATTGACGAATCAACGCCCGGCCACGACTGGTCGCGCCGATCACCCTGATCTGCCGGCGTGAAGAGCAGGGGCCGGTCCTGGATAACTTTATCAATTTGGCAAAACGTATCGCGCAGGGATGAATTCGCGATTCGCCGCTGGACTTGGCCTGTACTGAGTAGGGAGAATGGTTTTTTGTTGCGTAAATGGAAGCTCACATGACTGACAGTACACAGCGTGCAGCCAGCGACATCGATCTGATGACTGAAGTGGCCATGCTTTATTACCTCGACAACATCACTCAGGAGGCAATCGCCAAGCGCTTTGACCTGTCCCGGGTAAAGGTTAGCCGGCTGCTCAAACGGGCGCGTGATGAAGGTGTGGTCGAGGTGCGTGTACTGCAGCATCCTGCGATGAACATTGAGTTGGAGCAGGCGTTGGTCGAGCGCTTTCAGCTCGATCGCGCGTTGATCGCCGTCGATCATGGAGATCCCGATACCCAGCGTTCGGCGGTTGCCAGCCTGGTGGCCAACTACCTGAACAAGACGTTGAGCGATGGCATGATCGTCGCGGTCGGCATGGGTCGCAATGTGGGGGCCGTGGCCGAAAACGTGTTCTTGCCGGTCACGCGCAACTGCACCTTTGTCTGCGCCATTGGCGGTTCGCTGAAGGCTGGCGAGTACATGAATCCCGATCATATTTGCCGTCGCCTGGCCTTGCGCTTCGGGGCGGAAAGCGAAACGCTTTATGCGCCAGCCCTGGTGGCGAATCCGGAGTTGCGCGGCATTCTGATCAACAACGACACCGTGCGTTCGACCCTGGATCGTGCCCGCCGCGCCGATATTGCGTTGATCGGTATCGGCGACATGAGCGAGAACAGCAACATGGTGCGCATGGGGTGGTTCTCGCCCCAGGAAATTGCCCAGGCGCGTCTGTCCGGTACTGTCGGCGATATGATGGGGTATGACTTTATCGACATTCACGGCCGACCGGCTGTTAACGCCATGCAAGGGCGGGTGATCGGTTTGACGGTGCAGGAGCTGGTGCGCATTCCCGATGTGGTGGCGATTGCCAGCGAGAACACCAAGGCGGCGGCGACCTTGGGTGCATTGCGTTCGGGGGTGATCAATACGTTGGCGACGACGGTGTCGAATGCCTACACGATACTCGCGCTGGACGATGCCACTCGCAAGTAGAGGTCGTTGGCTCCATCCGGTCGTTGCCTTACGTGCCGGATGGAGTGCGCACAATTAACCCTGCAGTTGTGCTTCGACCGACTCGGCGAGATTGGTGAGGATCAGGCAGCAAGACACCGCGCCGGCATCCAGTACCCCCAGGGAACGCTCCCCCAGACGGCTGGCACGACCGATTTTCGCGACCAGGTCCCGGGTGGAATCCCGCCCTTGGGACGCAGCGCTTTTCATCTGGCTCAAGGCTTCGCTGAAGGAGGCGCCACCGGCCTCTGCTTGCTCAAAGGCTTCCACTGCCGGAATCAGCGTATCCATTAAGCACTTGTCGCCAACGCCCGCATCGGTGATGTCTTGCAGCGACGTGAGGCCACCACGCAACAGTCTGGCGAAACTCGCCGCATCGATTGCCTCGTGACCGCGTACTTCCTCGGCCATGCCGATGAACAGGCTGCCGTAGAGCGGGCCCATTGAGCCGCCAATGCCTTCCATGAGCGCCAGGGTCAGCTCGTCAAGCGCTTCGGCCAGGGACAACTGGCGACCCTCAAGGCTTTTGCCGCAACGGGAGAACCCCTTGGCCATGTTGATGCCGTGGTCGCCGTCGCCGATGGCGCCGTCCACTTCGCTGAGGTATTCGCGGTTGGCGACAATGATCGAGACCAGGTTGGTCACGATGGCGCTGCCGGTGCTACTCGAGAAATGCTGGCTCATGGTTCACTCCGACTGGGACATGCCGATGGAGCGGCAAGGTTGATCGATCAAGGTTGTCAGTTCAGCGTCGAGCCCG